>Ga0302216_1000036_pt1 | contig 76376 bp, 69 predicted proteins | sample II_Fen_N3_2_FD_194575 | JGI IMG/M metagenome (GOLD analysis project Ga0302216, IMG submission 194575) | Peat permafrost microbial communities from Stordalen Mire near Abisko, Sweden - II_Fen_N3_2 | ecosystem: Environmental > Terrestrial > Soil > Wetlands > Permafrost | place: Sweden: Abisko...
AGTGGTTTTTGACCGCAACGGTTATTTGTATCACGGAAGAGTTAAAGAAGTGGCTGAAGCCGCACGTAAAGGCGGACTTAAAATTTAATGATCATGGCAGGACAAATAAACAGAGTTAAGACTACCAATGATTTGGAGTTGAAAGACAGATTGGTTGCGATCAACCGTGTAACCAAGGTAACCAAAGGAGGTCGCGCCTTCAGTTTCTCCGCTATCGTAGTGGTTGGAAACGAAGACGGCATCGTTGGTTGGGGCCTTGGTAAGGCAGGTGAAGTAACCGCGGCTATCGCCAAGGGTGCTGAAGCAGCCAAAAAGAATCTGATCAAAGTACCCGTACTGCACGGAACCATCCCCCACGAACAATGGGCCAAGTTCAGCGGTTCTGAAGTTTTCCTGAAACCTGCATCACATGGTACCGGGGTTAAAGCCGGGGGTGCCATGCGTGCTGTATTGGAAAGCGTTGGTATTACCGACGTGTTGGCAAAATCGAAAGGTTCTTCCAACCCGCACAACCTGGTTAAAGCCACAATGGCTGCATTAATGGAACTCCGTGATGCAGTGATGGTTGCTCAAAACCGTGGTATTTCCATCGAAAAAGTATTTAAAGGTTAAGGAGGATAGAATAAATGGCAACAATAAAGATCAAACAATTCAAGAGCCGCATCGGCTGCCCCGCAGTTCAGAAAAGAACGCTAGACGCTCTCGGTCTCAAGAAACTGAACAATGTGGTTGAACACGAGGCTAGCCCCTCCATTCTCGGAATGGTAGAGAAAGTAAAACACTTGGTAAAAATCGTAGAATAAAGTATATAACTATGAATTTAAGTAATTTAAAACCCGCTGCCGGCTCCACAAAAACGGCGAAGCGAATTGGACGTGGTCAAGGTTCAGGCATGGGCGGCACTGCCACCCGTGGTCACAAAGGGGCCAAGTCCAGATCTGGTTATTCCAGAAAGCGCGGCTTCGAAGGTGGTCAAATGCCTTTACAGCGTCGTGTTCCGAAATTTGGTTTCAAGAACATCAATCGGATCGAATACAAAGCAATCAATATTGATACTCTGCAAGCTCTTGCAACTGCAAAAGCATTGTCAGCCATCACCCTTGAAAATCTTGTCGAAGCCGGCTTTATTTCTTCCCATCAATTGGTGAAGATTTTGGGCAAAGGCGAATTGACGCTCAAGTTGGATGTCACTGCGAATGCTTTCTCCGCTTCCGCCATCAAGGCCATCGAAGCTGTCGGAGGCACCGCTACCGTTTGCTAATCTGTATTCTTAACGATTAATAATACGTTCTAATGAAACTGATTCAAACCTTAAAGAATATCTGGAAGATTGAGGAATTGCGCAATCGATTGCTCACTACTCTGGGATTTGTGGCCGTTTACCGGTTTTGTGCCTATGTGGTACTCCCGGGAATCGATACTTCAGCTTTGACGGCTTTGCACGGACAAACCAAAGAAGGTATCATGTCATTGCTTGACATGTTCTCCGGAGGTGCTTTCTCCCATGCATCCATCGTTGCACTCGGTATCATGCCATACATCTCCGCATCCATTGTGATGCAGTTATTGGGCATGGCTGTTCCATTTTTCCAAAAACTGCAACGTGAAGGCGAAAGCGGAAGACGCAAGATCAACCAGTATACCCGTTACATGACGCTGCTCGTCTTGGTTCTGCAGGCACCTGCCTACATTGCCAATCTGAATGCTCAAATGGGTTATTCTGGTGCTTCTCTACCTGCCGACTGGTGGTTTAAAATCTCGACAGTGCTGATCTTGACTGCTGGTAGCATGTTCACCCTTTGGATTGGTGAACGCATTACCGACAAGGGTATCGGAAATGGGATTTCATTCATCATTCTTATTGGTATCATGGCTCGATTCCCGCAAGCAATTGCACAAGAATTCGTTTCTCGGTATTCAATGAATTCAGGTGGTGGCTTGGTCATGCTTCTGGGTGAACTTCTTTTCCTGATGGTGGTGACTATATTTGCCATCATGTTGGTTCAGGGAACCCGCAAGGTGCCTGTTCAATATGCCAAACGTGTTGTCGGAAACAAACAATACGGTGGAGCCCGCCAGTACATTCCCCTTAAAGTGAATGCCGCCGGTGTGATGCCAATCATCTTTGCACAGGCCATCATGTTTATTCCATTGGCTTTCATCGGCTACTCGAGCGCTGCTCAGGCAAGTTCGTTTGCACATTCCTTTACGAATGTTCAGGGCTTCTGGTATAATTTCACATTCTCCATCCTGATTGTGGCATTCACGTATTTCTATACGGCGATTACCATTAATCCAGTTCAAATGGCAGATGAAATGAAGCGCAACAATGGCTTCATTCCCGGTGTGAAACCTGGTAAAAAAACGGCTGATTATCTGGATGCCATCATGTCCAGAATTACTCTGCCCGGCTCTATTTTCCTGGCAATCATTGCCATCATGCCTGCATTTGCCAAGATTATCGGCATCAATTCACAGTTTGCTGCCTTCTTTGGTGGTACTTCCCTTCTGATTTTGGTCGGTGTCGTTCTCGATACCCTTCAACAGATTGAAAGTCACCTATTGATGCGCCACTATGACGGGTTGCTGAAATCAGGACGAATCAAGGGAAGAACAGGTAGCATTGCTGCTTATTAATAACCAGTCGGAAGTTGATGATTTATCTGAAAACAGACGATGATTTAGTATATCTGCGGGAAAGCGGACAAATTGTGGCCAAAGCGTTGGGCACAGTGGCCGAATATATCAAGCCCGGGATTACAACCAAATACTTGGATCAAATAGCCGAGGAGTTTATCCGCTCCTGTGGTGCCGTTCCATCTTTTCTGAACTATAGCGGATTCCCTGCATCCCTTTGCATCTCCCTAAACGACGTGGTCGTACATGGGATACCAACCAAAGAACAGGTGTTGAAAGAAGGCGATATTGTTTCAGTTGATTGTGGTGCTTTAAAAAATGGTTTTCATGGTGACTCCGCCTATACTTTCAGGGTTGGGGATGTCAACAAGGAAACCGAAGCACTGTTGAGAACCACCAAGGAGTCCCTTTATCAGGGTATCGCGCAGTCTCTGGAAGGCAAGCGTGTCGGAGATATCGGTTATGCGGTGCAGGAATATTGCCAAAGACGCGGTTACACCGTCGTTCGCGAAATGGTGGGACACGGCGTCGGTCGCAACCTGCATGAAGATCCGGAAATTCCGAATGTCGGAAAACGCGGGAGCGGACCTCAGTTGAAAGCGGGAATGGTGATAGCTATCGAACCGATGATCAACATGGGTACTCGTAATATAGTCATGGAACGTGATGGTTGGACAGTGCGAACTGCAGACCACAAACCTTCCGCGCATTTTGAGCATACCATTGCCATTCGCAAGAATGGCGGCGCTGAGATTCTGACGTCGTTTGATTATATACAACAAGTTTTGGGAGATCGTTTTATTTAATTCGGATAAGAGAAAGAATTATGGCTAAACAAGCAGCAATTGAACAGGACGGAACCATTATTGAAGCATTGTCGAATGCGATGTTCCGCGTAGAGTTGGAAAACGGACATGAAATTACGGCTCACATTTCAGGCAAGATGCGGATGCATTACATCAAGATCCTGCCAGGAGATAAAGTCAGAGTGGAAATGTCACCGTATGATCTGTCCAAGGGCAGAATATCTTTCAGATACAAATAAACAATTACGAATATGAAAGTAAGAGCATCATTAAAGAAACGCACACCAGACTGCAAAATGGTTCGCAGAAAAGGCGTTTTGTACGTTATTAACAAAAAGAATCCCAAGTTCAAGCAACGCCAGGGTTAAGTCGAACTCAAGTAAAAAACAAAGTATAGTATGGCTATAAGAATTGTAGGTGTAGATTTACCTCAGAACAAAAGAGGCGAGATTGCCCTGACCTATATTTACGGTATCGGTCGCAGTCGCTCACAGATGGTATTGGAAAAAGCCGGTGTCGACAAGGACATCAAAGTTAAAGACTGGACGGACGAACAAGCCGGTAAAATTCGCGAAATCATTGGCGAATCCTTCAAAGTGGAAGGTGACCTGCGCTCCGAAGTACAGTTGAACATCAAACGTCTGATGGACATTGGTTGCTACCGTGGAATCCGTCACCGTCTTGGTTTGCCCCTTCGCGGACAGAGCACAAAAAACAACGCTCGCACCCGTAAAGGCAAGAAAAAGACCGTGGCTAACAAGAAGAAGGCTACTAAGTAAGCCTTCAGCAAACACACAAGCTTAAAATTAAGAACTGATATGGCAAAAAAGACAGTCGCAGCTAAAAAAAGAAACGTAAAAGTTGAAGCAATCGGACAAGCGCACATCCATTCATCTTTTAACAACATCATTGTTTCCCTCGCCAACGGTGATGGTCAGGTTATTTCCTGGTCTTCCGCAGGTAAAATGGGATTCAGGGGTTCAAAAAAGAATACTCCTTATGCAGCCCAAATGGCTGCACAAGATTGTGCAAAAGTCGCATTCGATCTAGGCCTGAGAAAGGTCAAGGCGTATGTAAAAGGACCCGGAAACGGACGGGAATCGGCCGTTCGTACCATTCACGGTGCCGGCATCGAAGTGACGGAAATTGTTGACGTAACACCACTTCCCCACAACGGATGTCGTCCTCCAAAAAGAAGAAGAGTATAAACACAAGTATTAATCTTATGAACTCCGGGTACGTGTTTAAATTGCACACAAAGTCAAGCGACTGCACCTTCCGGTTCATACTTTTTCAAAAACAAAATGGCTAGATATACTGGACCAAAATCAAAAATTGCACGTAAATTCGGCGAACCCATCTTCGGCCCCGATAAAGTCCTTAGCAAAAAGAACTATCCTCCGGGCATCCATGGTAACAACCGTCGTAAAAAAACTTCCGAATATGGCATTCAGCTTCGTGAAAAGCAGAAAGCCAAATACACCTACGGGGTTTTGGAAAAACAATTCCGCAACCTGTTCGAAAAGGCATCCCGCACCAAGGGTATCAAGGGCGAAGTATTGCTTCAGCTGCTTGAATCCCGTTTGGACAACGTTGTATTCCGCTTAGGTTTCGCACCTACCCGCGATGCAGCTCGCCAGCTGGTGTCCCACCGTCACATCGTAGTGGACGGCAAAGTAGTGAACATCCCTTCATACCTGCTGAAACCCGGCCAAGTGGTAGGTGTTCGTGAAAAAGCCAAATCAATGGAAATCATTGCCGAAGCGCTGAATGGATTCAACCACAGCAAATACCCTTGGATGGAATTCGATGCTACCAGCAAGTCTGGTAAGTTCCTCCATCTTCCGGAACGTGCAGACATTCCTGAAAACATTAAAGAACAGTTGATCGTTGAATTGTATTCAAAATAATCCCTGACCAAATGGCAATATTAGCGTTTCAAAAACCCGAGAAGGTCATCATGCTGGAAGCGGACAGCAAATTCGGTAAATTCGAATTTCGTCCTCTTGAACCCGGCTTTGGTATTACCGTGGGTAATGCATTGCGCCGTATCCTGCTCTCTTCACTGGAAGGATTTGCAATCACTTCCATCCGTGTAGAAGGTGTGGATCACGAGTTCTCATCCATCCCCGGTGTAATGGAAGATGTTACAAACATCATCCTGAATCTGAAGCAAGTACGCTTCAAACACATTGTTGAGGAATTCGAATCCGAAAAAGCCACCGTCGTTGTTTCCGGAGCGGAAATACTGACAGCTGGTGAAATCGGAAAGTTCTTTACAGGATTTGAAGTACTGAACCCTGAACTAGTCATTTGCCACATGGATGCATCCACTGCATTCCAGATGGAATTGACCGTTAATAAAGGTCGTGGTTATGTACCTGCAGACGAACATGGTGTCGTATATAATGAATTGAATGTAATTCCCATCGACTCGATCTACACACCCATCAAGAATGTGAAGTTCAGCGTTGAAAACTTCCGTGTGGAGCAAAAAACCGACTACGAAAAGTTGGTTCTTGAAATCTCTACGGATGGCTCCATTCATCCTAAAGATGCTTTGAAAGAAGCAGCCAAGATTCTGATTCATCACTTCATGTTGTTCTCTGACGAAAAAATCACGTTGGATACAGCCGAAACTGATGGTGGTGAAGAATTTGACGAAGAAATCCTGCACATGCGTCAATTGCTTAAATCCAAGTTGGTTGACATGGATCTTTCCGTTCGCGCACTCAACTGCCTGAAGGCTGCTGATGTGGAAACATTGGGCGAACTGGTTGTATTCAATAAGACAGACTTGTTGAAGTTCCGCAACTTTGGAAAGAAATCCCTCACCGAACTGGACGACCTGCTCGAAAATCTGAATCTGTCTTTTGGGATGGACATTGCAAAATATAAATTAGATAAAGAATAAGACGATGAGACACAATAAAAAATTCAATCATTTAGGACGTCAGGCCGCTCACCGTGGTGCCATGTTGTCAAACATGTCCACCTCATTGATCATGCACAAGCGCATCTTCACGACCACGGCAAAGGCCAAAGCCCTCAAAATCGTGGTTGAACCCCTGATCACCAAAGCAAAAGAAGACACCACTGCAAACAGACGTCTGGTTTTCGCTGCCTTGCAGCAGAAAGAAGCCGTGACGGAATTGTTCCAGATTGTAGCTCCTAAAGTTGGTGACCGTCCGGGTGGCTATACCCGCATCATCAAGACCGGTTTCCGTTTGGGTGACAACGCAGCAATGTGTTTTATCGAACTCGTGGACTTCAACGACAACATGCTGAAGACCAAGGTTGATAAGAAAGCCAAGACCCGTCGTTCCGCTGCTAAGAAAAAAGCGGAAGATGTTGCTCCGGTTGTAGAAAAACCCGTTGAGAAAGTCGCTCCTGTTGTTGAAGAAGTTGTTGCTGAAGCACCGGTTGTTGAAACCCCGGTTGTTGAAGCTCCCGCTACTGAAGCACCTGAAGCACCTGTTGCTGAATAAATCCGAAAGGATACGATACCATTCAACCCCAAAGGTTGACAGGAAGGCCCGAACATTCGTTTAGGGCCTTCTTTTTTTAGCGGTTTTTTTCTAACTTGCAGCCGAAAACAATATTATCGTCCAATGTGGAAAGATGCCAAAATCACCGTTGTCATACCCTGTTATAAAGTTGCCGCACATATTGCTTCGACCGTAAGCAGTATACCCGAATGGGTTGATCAATTGGTGCTGGTCAACGACTGCTCTCCAGATAATACAGAAGAAATCTTGAAACAACTGGCGGTAGTGAATCCAAAAGTTGTTGTCTTGACCAACCCTGTAAATAGGGGAGTGGGAGGTGCCATGATTACTGGGTTCAGCCACGCTCTTACAACGGATGCGGATGTGATTGTCAAGATGGATGGTGACGGCCAAATGAATCCCGCTTACCTTCCAGAATTGTTGCAGCCTTTGTGCGACAAAACTGCTGAATTTTCAAAAGGAAACCGGTTTAACGATTTTGAAGCATTGAAGAGAATGCCCGGTTCCAGGCGCATTGGGAACCTTGGCCTTAGTTTCCTCATCAAGGCTGCATCCGGCTATTGGGAAGTGTTCGATCCCTCCAACGGATTCATCGCCATTTCGAAGGCAACGCTGCAACGCATCGATTTAGGCAAACTGGCACATCGTTATTTCTTCGAAAGTTCCGTGCTTATTGAGCTTTATTATACTGGAGCGCGCATTCAGGATATTCCGATGCCTGCCATCTATGGTGAGGAGGTATCAAACCTATCGATAACCCGAACCCTATTCGGGTTTCCCCCGAAACTCCTAAAGGCGCTTCTCAGGCGAATTTTGCTGAGTTATTTCATCTATGATTTCAGCATAACATCCATTTACATGTTGGCGGGCTTGCCCATGTTTATTTATGGCTTGACCTATGGCATTGTAAAATGGATTCATTTTGCTTCCATGGATGTGGCTGCACCGACTGGTACGGTCATGTTGGCTGTTTTGCCGTTCATCTTGGGTTTCCAGATGCTCTTGTCGGCGATTCAGCACGATATCGATTCTAAAAATCCTTTTCGAAGAAACCATTGAAACGAAAACGGCCGGCTACAGTTTAAACTGAGTCGGCCGTTTTAATATTTTTATGGATTAATCCACCAAGTTGAATTTTGAGGAACCGATGATGTATCCGTCGGCAAAGATGTCAGCCCGATACGTGCCAGGCTGTAGGAATTCTTCCACGTCCCAATAGATGGTGACGGCAATTTCCTCACCCTCATATTCAATGGGCCGACGAGCGGAATAATTGATGTATTTGTTTTCGAACAGAAAGACATTGTCGTTCTTTTTCACCAAAGGCGTTTCATCCGGTTGAAGGATGCGCAAATAAATGAATTTCTCCCCAGTAGACGCGGAAATGTTCTTGGTGATGACGAAATTGAACTTCAATTGGGCGGTTTTGCTGATTTTAGTGGCCTTTCGACCCTTCTCCGTAAGTGTTTCAACGGTAATGTTCCTGGCCTCCAGGATGGACGCCAAAGTGATTTTGGTGGTCAGCGCTTTTTTCTCTTCGACCAATGCACTCGTTTTTTGTTGCTCTTCTGTATAGCGTTGGGTCACGACTTTGTTTTCGGTACGCAATTGCGTATTCAATGCATTCAAGGAATCAATCTGGATGACGTATTGGCGCATGATGGCACGCAATGTGCCCAGCTCGTTTTTCAATTCGTTGATGCGCTTGACGTTGCTTGCCTTGACGGTTCGGAGTTCTTCCAGTAATCGCTGAACTTTATAACGTTGTGCATCTAGGAGGTTGGCCAGTGAGTCGTTGCCGATACGCAACCCGTAGCCTTCGTATTGAAGAGCCAATTGGGAATATTCGTCCGTGAGTTGTTCTTTTTCCAATTCGAACTGTTGGGACATCTCGGAAATAGCCTGATTCTTACGTTGGATATTTTGATACATCACGTAAAAAGCTATTCCGCCTCCAATCAGCAAGACCGAAATACCGGTGATGACAATTCCTATTTTTGTTTTTCTTTGCATGAATGTCCTATGAAAATTAACCGCTGCAAAAGTACAAAATTCTATGTAGATTTCTGTGTATGAGGGTTTCTTTGTTTTTTTAGTTTTTTAGCAAATTCAATTACGGAAAATTTTCTTTAATCCGTAGAATGTTGTACTTTTGTGTCTCCAAAAAACATAAAAATATTTTTCTATGTCAAAAGTAACTGTAGTAGGTGCAGGCAACGTGGGTGCTACCTGTGCGAATGTAATGGCCATCAATGAGATTGCCAATGAAGTGGTCCTCCTCGACATCAAAGAAGGCATTTCCGAAGGGAAAGCGCTTGACATGATGCAGACCGTAACGCTTTTGGGCATTGATTCCAAAGTGGTTGGTGTGACCAACGACTATGCAAGGACAGCCGATTCAGACGTTGTGGTTATCACTTCAGGGCTTCCTCGCAAACCAGGCATGACCCGTGAAGAACTCATCGGCGTGAATGCAGGTATCGTGAAATCCGTTGTGGACAACATCCTGAAGTTTTCACCCAATGCCATTCTGGTCATCATTTCCAATCCGATGGATACGATGACGTATCTTACCTTGAAAACTACAGGCCTTCCCAAAAACCGCATCATCGGTATGGGTGGTGCTTTGGACAGCTCACGTTTCAAATGCTACTTGAGCAAAGCATTGAACGCAAATGCCAACGAAATTGAAGGCTCCGTCATTGGTGGACATGGTGATACCACCATGATTCCGTTGACCCGCTTTGCCTCCTACAAGGGTGTTCCCGTTTCTCAACTTCTTGACGCTGAAAAGCTGAGCAAAGTTGTTGCCGACACGATGGTTGGTGGCGCTACCCTAACAGGCATGCTAGGTACTTCCGCATGGTACGCTCCTGGTGCTGCTGGTGCCTACGTCGTTGAATCCATCCTTCGTGATCAGAAGAAAGTGGTTCCTTGCTGCGTACTGCTCGAAGGCGAATATGGTCAGAATGACATCTGTATCGGTGTACCTGTAGTACTCGGCAAGAATGGTTGGGAAGAAATCATCGATTACAAACTGAACGCTGACGAACAAGCTTTGTTCAACAAGAGTGCTGATGCTGTTCGCGGCATGAATGTCGTCTTGAATCAGCTGGGTGTTTTGGCATAGTTCAATCACAAAATACTTGAAAAGGAGGTTTTCGTCACTGAAAGCCTCCTTTTCTTTTAAAAGTTCGTACTTTTGTCCCCGAACCACAAGCAACATTCAAATACGGTAACACTATGAATTTTTTTCGCCTGCTAAGTCTGATTTGTCTTTTACCTCTTTCCGTTTTTGCACAAGATTCATCAACGGACTCCAAGGCTGAAACCATTGTGGATCGTATCAACAAACTGGAACCGGGCAAAGGATCCGTTCAGGTCATTCAGGACGAAAGCATCACAAACCGTCTTGGGCACAAGACCAAAAATGTGACGGTTAACGAAGCTCCTGTAACGTTTGTTGAAATGCCCGGATACCGAATTCAGGTTTTCGCCGGAAATAATCAGCGCATTTCAAAAAGTGAAGCCTATACCAAAGAATCGGACGTGAAATCCGTCTTTCCGGAAATGTCAACGTATGTGGTATTCACGGCACCATTTTGGAGGCTGCGAGTCGGCGATTTTCAGACCTTTCAGGAGGCTCAACGCATGATGGTCAAACTACGTGCCGAGTTTCCTGCCTTCGGTCGTGAGATGTCCATCATCAAGGAAAAAATCAGAGTTAAAGTGAAGTAGCATGATCGATAAAAAGTTGATACTCGCCACGGAGAGCAATCCCGTGCAGGAAGAAATCGCCAGCCATTACCAAGAAATCATTCGTTTGTTGGGCGAGAATACAGAGCGTGAAGGATTGCTTAAAACTCCGAACCGGGTGGCCAAGGCCATGCAGTTCATGACGTACGGGTATCAGGTTGATGCCTGTGAAATCTTGAAATCGGCCATGTTCCAGGAAGAATACCAGCAAATGGTCATTGTTCGCGATATTGACTTTTATTCCATGTGCGAACACCACATGCTGCCTTTCTGGGGCAAAGCGCATGTTGCCTATATTCCAAACAAATATATTACCGGCTTGAGTAAGATTGCTCGCGTGGTGGATGTATTTGCACGTCGTTTGCAAATACAGGAACGTATGACGACTGACATCAAGAACTGCATTCAGGAAACGCTGAATCCGCTGGGTGTGATGGTGGTCATCGAGGCACAGCACTTGTGCATGCAGATGCGCGGTGTGGAAAAGCAGAACTCTGTCACCATGACTTCAGACTTTACCGGTGTGTTTCAACAGGCGAAGACACGGGAGGAGTTCATCAATTTGATTCGGAAATAACTATTATCGCTGAAGTTTATACACCATCGGTAAGGTGTAATACACACAGACAGGTTGCCCCTTTTGAGTACCGGGTATCCAAGTCGGCATCATCATGACTACACGAATAGCTTCTGCATCACAACCAGGGCTCACGCCTTTTATCACAGAGATGTCAGTGACCTTTCCTGCTTTATTGATAATGAATCGGATGGTTACACGCCCCTGGATGCCATGTTCGGCATCAGCAATTGGATAGCGCAGATTGTTTTGGACAAATGCCAACAAGGCATTGTCTCCACCCGGGAATTTAGGCATGACTTCGACACCATAAAGGGGTACATCAAATCGGATGGCACTATCTATTTTGGCTGCCCTGCTCAAGGTTTCTATGATGATCGCACCATTTTTCCCCTTTTCTCCGTATCTGGCAAGGGCTTCAGCATTTTTCAAAACATTCATGCTTTTGATGTTAGACGGCTTCAGTTTGGTTGTGTCTTTCATGAAAGAATAAGGCTGTAAGAATCCATCCACATACAAAAGTGGCTCTGTTTTCTGCAACTTGAACACTATGGGCAGGACAACATAGACAGCTACTTTCTTGCCATCTTGTTTGCCTGGTATCCATTTGGGCATTTTATTTACCACACGCAGGGCTTCGTCGTTACACAGATATATTCCGCGAATAACGGTGGCATCGGTAACCACGCCCTTTTTATCGACCACGAATCGGATGACGACTCTACCTTCAACTCCAGCTTCAGCAGCTGATTCCGGATATTTTAGGTTCTCTCGGATGAATTTGTTCAAAGCCTCATCGCCTCCTGAGTATTTCGGCATCTGGTCGGCTTTATAAAGTGGTTTCTCGGTTGAAGTCGTATCTTTTTGAGCGAATAAGGTTGCATTTGGAAGGAGTAACATCCCAAAAAGGAGGTAATGCAGCATTTTTTTCATGTTCTATATTTTTGTTAATGAATTTGCTTGGTGTGGAAACTCTGAACGCTGACACCACGACTTCAGATTTCAATGGTGTTTTCAATAAGCAAAGACTCGGGATGAGTTCAACTAACTAATTCGGAACTAAACGTGTTATTGCTGAAGTGTGAAAATTATGGGTAATATATAATACACAGGTACCGCCTTTCCATTTTGTATTCCAGGAATCCAATTCGGCATTTTTCTAACTGTTCTGACGGCTACTGCGTCTAAAACTGGATTTAGACTTTTAATAACTCTGATATCCGTAAGCTCACCGGTTGCAGTGACTATGAAGCGAATGTCCACTCTCCCTTGCATGCCTAAATCGGCGGCAGCATAAGGGTAATTCAGATTATCACGGATAAATTGCAACAGCCTTTTCTCTCCACCTGGAAATTGGGGCATAACTTCAACTCCATAAGCAATCTTTGAGGAATCCTCCTTATTTTTTATTTCATCATCCATTTCAGGTTTCTTTTTCATTAGGACTATAATGGCACCTGTTTTGCCTAAATCACCATAAATAGTTCTAGCTGTCTCTTCTCTAAGTATGGTCATGCTTTCCATTTCATCCTTTTTATTAAGGATGGAATCCTTTAAAAATTTATAAGGTTTGACAATCCCATCAACTTGGAGCACGGGGTTCAGCCGTTTAAAATAAATTGGTAGAGTGTTATAGATAGCAACATTCTTGCCTTCCTGCTGAGCGGGCACCCATTTGGGCACCAACTTCATCACTCGGAGGGCTTCTTCATCGCATTCCTTGTTCAATCCTTTCAGAATGGTGATTTCCTTGACTTCTCCACTGGAACTGATTATGAACCGAAGAATGACTCGACCCTCTTTGGCTGCTTCAGTAGTTGTATCCGGGTATAGTAGGTTGTTTCGGATTAACTTGTATAATGCTTCCATTCCGCCTGGATATTCGGGCATCTTTTCAGCTGTATAATAAGTCTCCTCTTTCACGATGCTGTCAGCCTGTGCTGCTGCAAACAGGCTTATAAGCAAAAAAGAAAGGATTAAAATAGGAGTTTTTCGCGACTTCATCACTTGGATTGCATGTTGCTTGTCATCTTGAATTGGAACGGAATGGAGTAATAGACATCTACTGGAATCCCTTTGGTGGTACCTGGTTTCCATACGGGCATGAGCTTGATGACGCGCATGGCTTCAGCATCGCATTCAACACTTAAACTTTTATAGACGTTCACATTGGTGACGGCACCTGTCTTGCTGATGACGAATCGAATGAGGCAGTATCCTTCCTTCTTTTGTTCCATGGCAGCGTCTGGATAGTGCAAGTTGGATTTGATGAAATTCATCATCGCTTCCGTACCACCGGGATATTGAGGCATGATTTCAGCCAATAGAAAAACGCCGGCTTTATCGGGAACGTTTATCATACTGTCCCGTATGGCTGCCGCGCTTAATGTTTGAGCGGGTGCTTTCTGCAGTTTGAAAACGATAGGCAGGGTGTAATAGATGGGAACGACCCTGTCACCTATTTTGCCAGGTGTCCACGTCGGCATCATCTTGACGACACGCACGGCTTCGTTGTTGCAAAGAGAGTCTAGCCCCCGAATGACTTTTACATCGGTAACCGCTCCTTCCAGGTTGACGACAAAGCGTATGGTGACACGGCCTTCGACACCCGCCTTGAAGGATGCTTCGGGATACTTCAGGTTGTCGTGGATGAATTTCATCAAGGCTTCCTCTCCACCCGGATACTGTGGCATTTGTTCAACATCGATGATTGGTTTGTCTTCTGAATTGTCAGTCTTCTGTGCAAGAAGTGTGACGGAACAGCAGGATAAAATGGCGATTAATGCGTAATGCAGTAGATTTTTCATGGTGTGACCATATTAGTGATGCAAATATAAAAATTACGGACGTTAATCAAAAAGAAAAACGTCCGTAAAGATTATGTGATGTACAGTTTTTAAAGCTGGAGTTTAAAGGTTATTGGTAAGGTGAAGTACACATCGACCGCTTGTCCCTTTATTTTGCCGGGCTCCCATTTAGGCATGGCATGTACCACACGTAGTGCTTCTTTATCGCACTCAGCCTCCAAGCCACGTTTGACTTCTATATTCTTAATACTACCGTTTTTGGTCACTATGAAACAAATGGTAACTCGGCCTTCAATCCCTGCTTGAGCGGCGACAATAGGATAATGAGTGTTGTCATGGATGAATTTCCCCATCGCATCCATTCCTCCCGGATATTCGGGCATTTGATCAACAACGGTGCGAACAGAGTCTGTAGCATGGATGATGGTGGGAGCCGTAAACCGGATCGAAGTCTTCACACCTTTTTCTTTTTTTGGTGCGACAAACTTGATGCTCGTTTTCAATGGGGGGGGCGGTGGCGGCACTTCAACCGTGTCCAATGTAATGACCGTGTCATGGACTACGATGACATTGTTTTGGACCTTGGTATCTTTTTCGGTTTTGTTCTTGCAGGCATACGATACCATGAGTAGGGCTGCAAAAAGTGGCAGGGTCAGGAAGTATTTGCCCCAACCTGCCTGGGAAGTTCGTTTCTTGTTCATCATTTTGATTCGGTTTTGCAATTGTGAGACATTGAAATTATTTCCCATTCGAATAGGCGATTGTTGGTAAGAAAGCCGCAGTAGGTGGTACTGGTAGCTTTTGGGGTCGAACCCGGCGTGAACCACATCCTTGTCGGCGAGGAACTCCAGGTTCTCGCGAAGGTCGTACTTGAGCAGCCAAACAAACGGATTGATCCAGAATACGGTGCAGATGAGTTCAGCAAATAAAACATCGAGGGTATGTGCCTGACGGACGTGTGTCCGTTCGTGGTGCAGTATTTCATTCAAATCACTTTTGCTGTGGTCTTCCGGATGAATGAACACAAGACCAAAAAAGGAAAAGGGGGCTGAACCCTTGGGCAAGCAGATTACCTTTTGTCCATCCACTACCGCCGATTTGTTCCGCATGGCCAGTAGTAGGAGTTTTGAGAACTGGAAGAGGACTCTGCACAGCAGCAGGACCATCATGGCAAAATACAAAATGCTAAGAATTTCCAAGGTGCTGTATGCGGTGGAGCCTTTAGCCGTAACCGTTATCTCAGGCAGTACCATGCTGAAGTTTTGTGTCAGTTTCTGAACCGGTTGAATGACAGGCATCCATTCAGCAACATTTAAAAGCGGGTAAATCAATGTGAAAAGGAGCCCCAGCAGCAATGTGAACCGTTTGCCCGTAAAAAAGGTGTCCCGATGCAGAAACAATCTGTAGAAGCACCACAAGACGGCAAATCCGATATTTGCCAACAAAAACCACATCATCGGCGTGTTCATGACTATACTTTTTTATCGTTCTCAATCAGTGCAATGATGGCTTGTAATTCCTTGGTGGAAATCTTCTTCTTCTTGGCAAAGAACGTGACCATTTCCAAATAGGAATTCTCGAAGTAGTTTTGAACCACACCAGAAAGGAACTTGTTCTTATATTCTTCCTCGCTCACTCGTGGATTGTAAACGCTGGTGTTTCCGTAACGTTTGGATGACAAATAGCCCTTGCGTTCCAGATTCTTCACAATGGATGCCAGCGTAGTGTATGGCGGTTGCGGCTCCGGGTATTTTTCCAGGTAATCCTTGATGACGCCTTCGCCGGTTTTCCACACGATGCGCATGGCTTCTTCTTCCTGTTGTGTCAATTTTTCCATAGTCTCGAATGTTATACGATTACATCGCAAAACTACGAAACATTCGTAGATATGATACTCGCTTCGTAGAAAATTAACATAAATTAATAATCACAATAAAAAAGCCCCGTGCGTCAAACCTTCTGAAAGGCTCTGTGCACGGGGCTTTAAGGGAATATCGGTAGCTTAAAGAGCGTCGTCGATCAACTTGATTTTTTTGTAAATCACATCACGTTCTTCTTTCAAATCTTCAATTTTCTTCTTCATTTCGTCCAACAAGCTGTTGCCGGAAGACTTGGACATGGTGAAGAATCCGATGTTGTTTTCGGAGGTCTTGATTTCGCTGGTCAGACTGTCGAACTGGCGAAGCAGGCGTTCACGTTCATGCAGCACCTTGCCTTGGCTCTTGTCTTCCAGGTTGTGTTGGAAGGAGTTCAATCGGCGGCTGCTCTTGTCAACATGCAGGCGATCCATCACTTTATCGACGGCATCGTGCCAAGTTTTATAAATCTTGTCCTTTTCTTTGAAGGGCACATGACCGATGGCGTTCCATTGGGCGGTCAGGTCACGAATCAACTTGGAAGCTTCTTCTTCGGGCGTGTCTTCGGTGATGGCTTCCACCTTTTCGATGAGTTCCTTCTTGGTGGTGAGGTTTTTTTGTTCTTCGTTTTTCTGCGTCGGTGCGTTCTTTTCCTTTTGTTCAAAGAAATGGTCGCAAGCAGCAATAAAACGTTTCCAAATGGCATCGGAGAACTTCTTGGGAACCGGTCCGATGGATTTCCATTCCTTCTGAATCTGAATGAGTGCGTCGGCAGTGGCCTTCCAATCAGTGCTTTCCTTCAAGACCTCAGCCTTTTCGCAAAGTGCTTTCTTCTTTTCGAGGTTTTGGTTCAAGACATCTTTGGAAGCCTTGTAAAAATCGCTCTTTTGGCGGAAGAAATTGTCGCAGGCGGCACGAAAACGCTCGAATATCTTGACATTGATCTTTTTAGGAGCGAAACCGATGGTTTTCCATTTCTCCTGTAGTTCAATGATTTCGGCCGTCTTGGCATCCCAGTCCTTGTATGTTTTCAATAGGCTGAAGTCGATGGATTCGAGCTTCTCGCAAATGTCGGTCTTTTGTTCCAGGTTTTCGGATTCCACGTTTTTGAGGCGTTCAAAAAAGCCCTGGTGGTTTTTGTTGATGGCGCTGGAAGCCAGTTTGAAACGGTTCCAAATGTCTTCGCGGAATTCCTTGGCAACGGGTCCGGTTTCACGCCATTCCTCATGCAATTTCTGCAATTGGCGGAAGGCGACCACGACGTCGGTTTCTTCACTCAGCTTTTCAGCGGTTTCGCAAAGACCGGTTTTGATTTCCAAGTTCTTCTTGAAATCGTATTCGCGGAATTCGTTGTTGATTTTGAGCAGGTCGTAAAAACGTTCCACCTGCATCTGGTAGTTTTTCCAGAGTTCGTTGACTTGTTCTTGAGGAACGGAACCTGTTTCTTTCCAGGTCATTTGCAAACGTCTGAATTCAGGGAAATTACGACCGATGTCTTCGGTGCTGTCCGTCAGTTTTCGAATCTCGTCAATAATCTGAAGTTTCTTTTCCAGGTTGGTTTGGCGTTGTTTTTCCTGTTCGGCGTGGTGTTCGGCACGTTTTTCGCGCCATTCGTTCAGCAGGGTTTTGAAATCGGTTTCAAGGGCGTCTTCGGCAGCCACGAAGTCTTCGACGACGTTGCCTGCTTCCTGCCAGATTTTCCGGGCGGATTCAACTTCCTGTTTGTGGATTTTGTAAAAAGATTGTTTCAAAGCATCCACCTTTTCCTTGATATCACTGGCGGATGTTTCGGCAATGGACTTGAAATGTTCGATGATTTCAGCTTTTGAACTGAACACAGGTTGGTTCTCGGCTTCGATTTCAGTCTCTGTCTCGACTGAAATGATTTCTTCAGGGTTTACTTCCGGTTCGACAGCCTCAGTAGCCTCAGCAACCGGTTCAGCTACTTTCTTTACTTTTGGGGCAGCCTTCTTTTTGGCAGGCGCCTTTACTACTTCCACCGGAACCGCTACGACCTCCTCGGCAGGAGCTTCTGCTTTGGGTTTACGGGTACGTTTGGGTTTGGGTGCTACTTCTTCCTGTGTTTCCGGTTCGGAGTTTGTCGTCTGAGAATCAGCTGTTTCTACGGCAGCATTCGTGAGAGTCGCCTCCAACTCGGCTTCCACCGGAAGCTTGTTGGTTTCGTTTGAGTCCATATTCAATCATTATTAGTTAAAAACGCCAAAAAACTGGCAATCACAAATTAAAGCAAAAGATTTGGCATTCCATGCAGGAAAGGGCAACTTTTTGTATCAGAGCCACTTCTTGATTTTGAAAACCAACAGGATGATACCTGAAAATTAAAACTAGGATGATAATGAAAGCCTAAAATCCGAAGCAGGTTCCTGCCTGCCCACGGTTGTGGCAGTCTCAGCCAAGTTCCCCGACAAAGGGCGAAACCATATTGGTCAGTTTAACAAACTGTTCGACGGAAAGCTGTTCGGGCCGCAGATTGAAAATGGGATCCTCACAGATGGGGCAGTCGTTGCCAATAAGTGGCTTGAGTGAATTCCGCAGCGTCTTGCGTCGCTGGTTGAACCCGGTCTTGATGACTCGCTTGAACAGGACCTCATCACAATCGAGGCTCCTCGTTTTGTTTCGGGTAATCCGGATGACCGCCGATTTGACCTTTGGGGGTGGATCGAAGACATGCTCATCGACGGTGAACAGGTATTCGATATCGTAATAAGCCTGAAGCAGAACGCTCAGGATGCCATATGCTTTCTTGCCGGGCTTGGAGGCCAAGCGTTCGGCCACTTCCTTTTGGAACATGCCCGAGCAGCAAGGAATCAGATCCTTGTATTCCAGAACTTTGAACATGATCTGGGAAGAAATGTTATAGGGATAGTTGCCGATGACACTAAACGGTTTATCAAACATTTCGTCCAGCTTTAATGTCAGGAAATCTTCGCCAAGTATTCGGCCATTGAGTTCTGGGAAATGTTGTTTGAGGTAGGCGACCGATTCGCGGTCCAGTTCAACCACTTTCAAATCGTGGCCGTAATCGAGTAAGAAGCGGGTGAGAACCCCCATGCCAGGTCCAATTTCAAGGACAGGCAAGCTTTTCCAGGCATCAAGCGTCTGCGCGATGCGTGCTGCAACATCCAAATCTTTGAGGAAATGTTGGCCGAGTGCTTTTTTGGGTTTTACCAGGGTCATCCACCTTAGTCGGAAAAAATTTATACCTTTGTAATTCCGTTGTTTTCGGAGTTGCGCAAAAGTACACATTAATATTGATAGATAGTCCTCCCATGAAACAAATTAAGAAAATCCTGCAGGTCGTTTTGCCTTTGGCGATGGCTGGTTTGTTGTTCTGGTGGGTGTATAGGGACTGGGATTTCAATGCGCTCGTAAAAGCTTTCAGCAGCGGTGTCCATTACGAATGGTTTTTCGTTTCCTTGTTGCTGAGCATTCTTAGCATGGTTCTTAGAGGCCTGCGTTGGCATCAACTTGTGGAGCCTGTTTGCCCAGGTGGTCGTAAACGAGTGACCATTCTTTCCATATTTGTAGGATATGCCGCCAACATGCTTTTACCAAGAGCTGGAGAAGTGGCACGATGTGGCATCCTTGCCAAAGCGGACGGACTTTCCTTCACTAAGACCCTTGGCACCGTCATCACCGAACGAGTGTTCGATATGATATGCCTGTTGATCATCACTGTCGTCACAGTCTTTCTGCAAGTGGATGTGTTCCGTGATTTCTTGAGCAAAAACCCCGAATCCATGTCCAAGCTTCAGCACATGGCCACTTCTCCGATTCTTTGGGGCGGCCTTATTGCTTTGATAATGGCATTTTTCTTGCTGCGCAAACGAATTCAAAGGATGCCCTTTTATGGTAAGCTCCACGATTTATTGCTACGATTGTGGGAGGGAATGAAAAGCATTACGACGATGAAGCATCCGTTTTTGTTCATCTTCTATTCCATTGCCATTTGGGGCTGCTATTTCGCAATGTTCTGGATTGTCAAATACTTTTTTACCTGGGACATGCCTTTGGGTGTCCTGGCGTTGTTGAGCGGTTTCGTCATGGGTTCATTTGGAGTGGTCGCGCCGGTACAGGGCGGTATCGGAGCATATCATTTCATGGTGATCTATACGTTGGTCTTTTTTGGTGTTTCTGCTTCGAATGCTGGAATTTTCGCTTTGGTAGCACATGGTCTTCAAACCATTTTTACGCTTGTCGGAGGGCTGGTTGCATATATCATGGTATTGTTCATCGAAAAAAAAACAAGAAGGCAAACTACAGAATGAACCTTTCAGCAATTTCAAAGTCAAACAATTTATAGCACTACAATACATTAAACGATAAAAACAGTTCGTTTGGTGTCCTTTTTTTGGACAAACCGAAAATCTGTCCTATACTTGCATCCGAATTAGAAAAATCTATGAAAACACCAATGCGTCTGCTGACATTACTGACATGTATCCTGTTGGTACCTATTTTTTTTCCGCTTGTTGCTCAGGGTACGGATAATGGCTTGTGGACTACCATTGATATCAAGAAGAAATTCAAATATGGTTTGGCTCTGAATCTTGAAGAAGAGTACAAGATGCGTGAAAATTTTTCGACAACCGACAAATTGGAGACAACCCTTGACTTTTCATGGAAGCCGCTTTCTTTTTTAAAGGGTGGAATTTCGTATTGTAGAATCGATTACAATCACCCTGTCAATAAAAACCATTTGTCTGAATATTGGGAACTTCGTCACCGATACATCGCCTATTTGACTGGCTCCTACGATATCGGTCGTTTCAATTTGTCGTTGCGTGAAAAGTTTCAACAAACCAACCGTGTAGGGATTACGGCAGATGAAAACAAATCCAATCCGACCAACGTCATTCGTTCCAAATTCGAGGTGGATTACAACATCAAGAAATCTTCGTTCACACCCTATGCCAGTTGTGAAGTATTTTATGCATTGAACGAACCGGATGGTGTCCAGAATCCCGCCGCTACCAAAATGGTGACAGAGCTTCGAAATGCTATTGGTGTGGAATATTCCATCAAAAAAAACCTGGCGGTTGATGCTGGATATCTTTATTGCATCACAAATGGGTGGGATAAGGATGCTGCCGACTACCTAAGTGGATACACCAATATCCTCACCCTAGGAGTAAGTTATACTTTTTAAGCATTCGAATCATGAATCTGAAGAAGCTACCCGTATGGAATGAAATGCAGCCCATCACCTTGGAGGAGATGGATGGCATAAGCTTGATGAACCGGGTGGATACGAAATTCCTGATCCATGAGGATTTGCTTCCTGAATTGCTGGAACGCATCAAAGGCGACTATCGGGCGCAGGTGGTGGAAGGTGAACAGGTTTGCCGTTATAAAACCTTATACTATGACACTGTTGATGTCGAAATGTATAAGAATCATCATAACAACAAGTTGAATCGACAGAAAGTGAGGGCCAGAACGTATGTGGAGTCGGGCATTTCCTTCCTTGAAGTCAAACGCAAGGATAACAAAGGGCGTACGACCAAGGACCGCATCCGAATTCCCAATGAAGCGGTCGACGATATCACCAAGAATGAAGAATCACTTCAGTTCCTGTCCGTCAGTTCAACCATTCCAGGAACGCAAATCATACCTCAACTATCCAATACGTTTGAACGTATGACGTTGGTGAACAAAGGTAAAACGGAACGTCTCACCATCGATGCCCACATCCATTTTACAAACCTTCAGACCAGCATCGAAAGTGATGTTGAAAATTTGGTGGTGGTTGAACTTAAACAAGATGGTCAATTCCCTTCCATTTTTAAGAGCATGTTGTCCGACTACAAGGTTCTTCCGAAAAGCTTCAGCAAATATGCCCTGGGTTCAGCCATTACGAACCCCAACCTGAAAAGGAACCAATTCAAGAATAAACTTAGATTCATATACAAACTAACTGAAACCGAAGATGATACCATGTATTAGCAATTTGCTCACCACGCTTGGTGCTGAAAGCATTACTTTTTCTGACAAGTTCTCTCTTGATTTTCTGGGAATTCCGTTGTTTGACGCTCAAAGTCTCTGGCTTCTTTTGCTTAGATTTGCGTTCAACATGTTGGTTTGCTGGGTAATCATACATTTCTTCTATTACAAGAAAAGCACCAGAAGGGATTACTATACGACGTTCCTTCTTTTTAGCGTAACCATTTTCCTGCTGATTTTCCTCTTGGACAATGTCAAGATTCAAATGGGATTTGCGTTGGGGCTGTTTGCCATTTTCGGTATGATCCGCTACCGTACGGAGTCAGTGCCCATTCGTGAAATGACGTATTTGTTCATGCTCATCGGTATTGCCGTCATCAACGGACTTGCCATGTCGGTGAGTTATGCCGAGCTCATCACCACGAACGGTATCTTCATTTTGGTGACTTGGTTCCTCGAATGCAACACCATCATCAAGCACACGGCAACAAAAGTCATCCTTTATGAAAAGATTCAACTCATCGTCCCGGCAAGGGAGAATGAACTGATTGAAGATTTGAAAGCTCGCACAGGTTTGGAAATCAATAAGGTAGAAATTGGGAACATTGATTTCCTAAGGGATGTGGCTTATATCAAAGTCTTTTATAAAACCGCCAACGGTGGATTACCTTCAGAATCGAAGATTTCAACTTTGAGATCGGAAGATACGTACTAAATCCACCTTTTTTCAAGCGTATTTTTTTTACCGATTTCTTAACATTTTTCCGGCCGGATTAGTATCTTTGTCCATATAGTGTAAGTAATTGGCATTTTTGCCAGATAACGAATAGAACATGGAAGAGATAAAGAAATTGAACCCCACAGCTTTGTGGGGTTATTTTGCTGAAATGACCCAAATCCCCAGACCCTCTGGTTTCATGGGTCCGATTCAGGCCTATGTCAAACAATTCGGTCAAGCATTGGGTCTGAAAACCGACCAGGATTCAGCAGGTAACATCATTATACATAAGCCGGCCACTCCTGGGATGGAGGGCAAAGCCGGCATTGTTCTGCAGGCCCATCTGGACATGGTGCCTCAAAAGAACTCCAACATCGATCATGTTTTTGAAAAAGATCCGATTCGTCCACGTATCGTGGATGGTTGGGTCAAAGCGACCGACACGACTCTTGGCAGCGACAACGGTATCGGTGTGGCCGCAGCGATGGCGGTTTTAGCTGCCAAAGATCTGGTTCACGGGCCTGTGGAAGCTTTGTTCACCATCGATGAGGAGACCGGCATGTACGGAGCCTTCGGCCTGAAACCAGGAGAATTCGATGCCAAGATACTCATCAATCTGGATTCCGAACACGAAGGAAATCTGTTTGTTGGTTGTGCCGGCGGTATCAACTTGACTGCTGAATTCAATTATGACCATTTGTCGGAAGTGCCCGAAGGTGACATCGCGGTCAAGTTGGTCCTTAAGGGTTTGAAAGGTGGCCATTCCGGCGTGGACATCCATCTAGGACGAGCCAATGCCAACAAACTCTTATTCCGTTTTCTCAAAGATGTCGTTGCCGACCTGGAAGTCCGTTTGGCTTCTTTCAGCGGAGGAACGCTTCGAAATGCCATTCCTAGGGAATCCTACGCAATCGTCACCATACCCGAAGACGGTCTTCAGGATTTGGCCGACGCCGTTGCCGACTACGAAGAACAACTCAACGATGAGTTCAAGGGCATTGAAAATACGCTTTACTTCACACTTGAACAAGTTGACTTGCCAGCTGGGCTCATCCCCGAAGAAGTCCAGGACGATGTCATCAATGCAATTGTCGCCGCCCATGACGGCGTTTACCGCATGATTCCCGAAATGGCCGACGTCGTGGAAACATCCTCCAATCTTGCCATCTGCGAATCCGAAGAAGGTGTGGCGCGCTGCAAATTCTTGGTACGGAGTTCAGCCGATACCATGAAGGATACATTGGTTTCCACCCTGCAGAGCCTTTTTGCACTGGCTGGCGCCAAAGTGAGCACCGATGGTGATTATCCAGGTTGGAAACCCAATTTGCAATCGCCCATCATGGATTTGATGAAAAAAATCTACCAGGACGATTGGAATGAAGTGCCGCACATCAATGTCATCCATGCCGGTTTGGAATGCGGCATCATTCAGGATGCCGTCGGTGCGCTCGACATGATTTCCTTCGGTCCGAACATCTCCTTCCCACATTCTCCGGACGAGGGTGTTGAAATAGCCAGTGTGGAACGCTTTTGGAACTATCTGGTCAAAGTACTTGCTGAAATCTAAATCCAACCTTAATACTAAGTTTTCCGAACAACCCAAAAAAACAAGAACCATGAATCGAAAACCTGTTTTCCTGCTGTTTTTTTACCTGTTGTTTGCAGGCGCATTGATGAACGCTCTACCAGCTCAGTCTCAAAAATCGAAAAAACCAGCCAAGCCGCTCGAAGCCAAGGAGGTGTTTGATCTGGAAAAATTGAAGAAGATAGACGTTTTGCTTAAAAATGCCATTGCAACAGAAGCATTGCCCTCAGCTGTCTGTTTGATCACGTTCAGGGGTGAGCCCATCTATTACAAAGCTTTTGGAGATGCCGTCCGTGAGGATAAGGGCAAAGTGCTGACCAAAGACGCCATCTTTCGTAATGCCTCACAAACCAAACTGGTCACTACCGTCGCTCTGATGACAATGTACCAGGATGGAATGTTCAGTTTGGAAGATCCAGTAAAGAAATATTTACCTGAATTCGCTAATCCTGTCGTTCGTGTTTCCGGAAGTACGGAAGCCAAGAACTTGGTGACGAGACCTGCCAAAAGTGACATCACCATTCGGGAACTTCTTTGCCATTCCTCCGGAATCAGTTACGACAATTATGGTCAGGATTTGGAAGTAATCCGTTACGGTAGTACTATCTCAACAGCTGAAGCGGTGAGCCGGATTTCAAAGTTGCCCTTGAAACACGATCCAGGTGCAGGCTTTACCTATGGATACGGCCTGGATGTGGCTGGTCGTTTGGCTGAAGTCATTTCTGGAATGCGCCTTGACTCTCTCATCAAACAACGTGTGCTGACCCCGTTGGCCATGGAAAATACTTGGTTCTATCTACCCAAGAATCAGCAAAAACGCCTGGTTCCTGTCTATACCAAACCCGACAAAGATTCTCCCATCATGCTGGCTGACTCACTTGACCGCTTCTATCCGCTGAATCCTGCTCCTGCCTACTTTGGCGGCGGCGCCGGACTTTGTGGAACCATCGAAGACTACTCGCACCTCTGCCAAATGATACTCAATCAGGGCATCTATGACGGAAAACGTTATTTGAACCGCAAAATTGTTGAAATGATGACCACCGACCAACTGTTCGGAGCCAACGGAACCCAACAATTCGGTCTTGGACTGGAGATTTCCACTCAGGAAACCTTTGCGCGCACCATGAAGACCCCAGGATCACTCCGTTGGGGCGGTTACTATGGCACCGAATATTTTATCGACCCGAAATATCAGGTGGTCGCTCTCCTATATACGAACAAAGTGAATTGGTATAACAAGCAGGATGTTTGGGGCGATTTGCTTCGTATCGTCTACATGTCATTGTTACGCTAGCATCGATGTCCCGGAACGAAATGGGTTCCGGGACATATTTTTCTGAATATCGACCAAGCCTAAGGACTTCGTTTCCGTATATGATTGTGGAAATGCTTCTTAAGAAAAGTATTTGCATTAATTTTGAAAAATATAAGGCGAAAATTGGCGGTTGAAGGAAATCCGTTTGTATATTTGCAGTCCCAATTTAGGGGGGCAAGTGTACCTCATTTAATTCACAAACTGAGCTTATTGAGGTTCCTTAAAATATTTTCGGTGAATCTTCCAATATTTTGGGAAATTCTCCGTTTTTTACGATAGAGAAGGATTTTCAATCACAGGTAATTAGCAGAAATAATATTTAGTTACAATAAAAATCGATTCATTATGAAAACCCAAAAAGAAAAGAAAGTCAAAAAGTCCCAGGGAATATCCTCCGGATTGGTAATTGCAGGCTGCGCTGTAGTGGCTGTATTGTTTTTTATGTTCGTTGCTGGAAATCCTTCCAACTTCGTTGACGGTAACCCCAAAGGACACCCGCTACAGGGTAATTTCTTCGGAACCCTTTACAAAGGTGGTTACATCATCCCGATGGTTTTGACTTTGCTTTTCACTGTCATCACACTTTCGATCGAACGTTTCTTCGCTTTGAATCGCGCTAGAGGCAAAGCCAACTTGTTCAACTTTGTTCAAGACGTGAAAGTAAAATTGGAAGCCGGTGACATCAAGGGTGCTCACGAAATGTGCGATGCTCAAAAAGGTGCTGTTGCCAATATCCTGAATGCCGGTTTGCTCCGTTACGAAGATGTTGAGAAAATCACAGACAAGAACAACGACGAAAAGTCCGCAATCATCCAAAAGGAAATTGAAGAAGCTACAGCTTTGGAACTTCCTTCCATGGAACAAAACCTTCCGATCATCGCTACCATCTCCACGCTGGGTACCCTTTTCGGTCTGCTTGGTACGGTAATGGGTATGATCCGCTCCTTCGCCGCTCTTGCCAACGAAGGTGCTCCTGACTCACTCGCTCTGTCAACCGGTATTTCTGAAGCCTTGATGAACACGGCTTGCGGTATCGCTACTGGTGCCTTGGCCATCATCACGTACAACTTCTTTGCTGCCAAAGTACAGAACATCACCAACGCTGTTGATGAAGTCGGTTTCGCCATCGGTCAAACCTACACCAAAAAACACCTGGGTAAATAAATTGCAGTTACGAGATCAATAAAGACAAGTAGAACATGTCCAAAGTAAAAACCAAGAGACACAGCACCTTCATCGACATGACGGCGATGAGTGACGTGACGGTTCTTTTGCTGACATTCTTCATGTTGACATCGACCTTCATCCCGAAAGAACCTGTTAAAGTGCAAACGCCAGGTTCAGTTTCGGAAATCAAGATTCCCGATGGCAACGTACTGACCATTCTTATCAACAACGACGGCAGGGTTTTTCTAAACCTGGACCGCAAAGACGATAAGTTGAAGGTACTGACGAATATTGGAAAAGATTACAGCATAAACTTCACGTTAGCTCAAAAAAACGCTTTCATCAATCAACCCAATATTGGGATGCCTGTCGGTCTGTTGCAAAGGTTTCTCGACCTGAGACCCGAGGATCAGGATAAAGCGCTGAAGGATGCCGGCATTCCGACTGACAGCACCAACAACCAATTCAAACATTGGGTGATGCTTGCAACCGGTGCCAATAAGGATCTGGCAATCGCCATCAAAGCGGATGAAGGAACTCCTTATCCTAAAATCAAGAATGTGCTCAATACGCTTCAGGACTTGAAGCTGAACCGCTACAGTCTGGTTACTGTTTTGAAACCAATGCCCGCAGGCTTCTAATCGAAGTGCAGGAAAGTTGAACAAGCTACTAATAAAGAAATAAAATGGCAGAAGTACAAACTGGCGGAGGCGAACAGAAAAAAGGGAAACCTAAAAAAATGAGTCTTCGCGTGGATTTTACCCCGATGGTAGACATGAACATGTTGCTCATAACATTCTTCATGTTCTGTACCTCGTTGGCAAAACCACAAACGATGGATATTACAATGCCGGTAAAAGACGAGAAGGTTAATCAGGACGAACGAAACAAAGTAGCCGATACCAAAGCCATCACCGTGATTCTCGGTGAGGAAAATAAGATATACTACTACTTTGGTAAGCCCAACTACAAGGATTTCAATTCTTTGAAAGTTGCCACTTATGGAGGTGCCCTGGATAAAAATAGTCTTCGAAGTGTTTTATTGAGCAGAAACAGGATCTCCATTGCGAACATTCGCAAACTGAGAGACCTGAGGGACAGAAAACAGATCAAGCTGGCGGCTTATGATGAACAGGTCAAAAAGATCAAAAACGATAAAAACGGCCAGGTTGTAATCATTAAACCAACGGACAAATCCACCTATAAAAATTTGGTGGACGCCCTGGACGAAATGCAGATTTGCAGCATCGGTATCTATGCGATCGTTGAAGTGGAAAAACCCGATGAATTTTTGATGGCGAACCTCAAAAAGGCTGGTGCGCTAACTGCAGCTTCCGACTTTGAAAAGGCAAATGCGAAGTAACTCACCAAAATCTAAAGATTAAAATGGCAAAAGATATCAATTTGAATGATGCCGAATGGTGTAGTTTGGTCTTTGAAGGAAGAAACCAGAGTTATGGCGCCTTTAAAATGCGTCAGACCTCCAGCAAACGTCACACTAGGGCATTCATCATCGCAGTCTTGTTCATTGCCTTTCTGGCAGCGCTCCCCACCTTAATCAGCACGGTGCAGCGGTTGACGGCAAGACATGAAACAATGAACGATAAAACAGTACTTTCCAACCTGGCCAATCTAGAGGACCAAGTCAAGGAAAAGAACATTGAACGTGCAATCGAGGCACCACCCCCCCCTCCTTTGAAGAGTACGGTAAAGTTTACCGCTCCCGTCATCACGGACGAACCTATCGAAGAAGATGAAGGACTGAAATCTCAAGATGAATTGTCCGCAACGAAGACCACCATTTCTGTGGCAACCGTTAAGGGAACAGACGAAGAAACTGGTGTAGACATTGCCGATTTGGAAGACCACAAGGTCATCATTGAAGAAAAGCCTGTTTACGGTGTTGAACAGATGCCTCAATTTCCAGGTGGTGATGAAGAATTGTTGAAATTCATCCATGACAACCTGAAATACCCGAACGTTGCTGCAGAAGTAGGAATCGAAGGACGCGTGACCATCCGTTTCGTTGTAAACCGTGACGGCAATGTAACTGATGTGACGGTGATTCGTGGATTGGATCCGTCTTGCGACAAGGAAGCCGTACGTGTTGTGAAGATGATGCCCAAGTGGATTCCTGGTCGTCAAAACGGGCGCAACGTACCGGTGTATTACACGCTTCCTGTAGTTTACAAATTACAGAAGTAGTTAATAGTATTTAAGTAATAAAGAGGAGAGAAGATGCTTTTTTAAAAAGAGTGTTCTTCTCTTCTCTTTCACTTGTTTTAAGCAGATGATAAAAAAATTTAGTTTCAGACTTGTTTGGGGAGTGTTCATGTCCTTGATTTTTCTTGGTATGGGCATAATGACCTTGTTTACGAATTATTTCTCTTCGATGGGCTCCCTACGCATTGTTTTTGGGATTGTATTTTTTATTTTCTCCATTTATAGGGCCTATCAGACCTGGCACGATTTTCGTTCATAAATGCTTGTTGAACAATGAATAAAATTGCTATCCTGCTAGCTTCCGTCCTTTTGGTCACCCTGATGGCTTGTGATCAGAAAAGAGGACCTGACCGGACCGATACCAATGGTTCGGGAGTTGCAACGGTCGTATGTGATGATTGTTTTTCTCCCATCATTCGCGAAGAAGCAAATGTTTTTGAAGCCCTCAACTCCGATGCAACCATTAAACTGAGAGTTACCAACGAAGTGGACGCGCTGAACTTGTTGTTCAAGGACAGTGTTCGATTGATTGTAGCTGCAAGGGATTTGACTGCGAAAGAAAAGCAAGCCTTGGTCGATATGAAAGTGGTACCCCGCTCAACCAGAATTGCAGTTGACGGTATTGCGCTCATCATTAACAAGCAAAACAAAGATTCATTGATTACGGTTGAAGAGTTTCGTAAAATCTTGTCTGGTCAGATCAAGACATGGAGTGACTTGAGACCTGGTTCGACAAAAGGAACCATCGATGTTGTCTTTGACAACGCCAATTCAAGCACGGTGCGCTACGTGCAGGATTCTATTTCGAAAGGAAAAATACTTTCCAAAAACGTATATGCCAAGCAGGACAATAAAGCCGTCTTAGATTATATTTCGAAAACGCCCAATGCGTTGGGAATCATCGGTGTCAATTGGGTAAGCAATCCGAATGATTCTACCAAACTGACCTTCATTGATAAAATCAGAGTGATGTCGGTAAGTCCGTATGACAATGCTGACAAAGATAACAGCTACTTACCTGTCCCTGCTTATCTGATGTTGGAGCGATATCCTTTCTTCAGAGACATTTATATGATTATTACCGATCCTCCAGGCTATCTTCCATCTGGATTCATGAATTTTGTCGGAGGTGACAGAGGGCAACGCATTATCCTGAAATCGGGACTTGTGCCTTCCACTAGACCGATGAGGCTTGTCAACGTGCACGAATGAATACAATCTAACACAAACCATAACTATTAGAAAATGAAGAAACATGTAATCACCGCTTTTTTTGCCTTGCTCGCAACGGTAACTTTTGCTCAGAGCAATTTCGGCAAAGATTATTTTGGCATTGGAGAATATGCCAAGGCAAAGGTATATTTTGAAGGCCAATTGGCTACCACACCTGCAGAATCCAACTATTATCTCGGCGAGATTGCCTTTGCAGATGGTAATCACGATGCTGCCATGGCTTACTTTGACAAAGGTATTGCTGCCGACCTGCTTTATCCGATGAATTACATCGGCAAGGGTAAGGTTCTATTAAAAACCAGTCAAAAAGAGGCAGAACTTATTTTTGCCACGACGCTTAAAAAATCTAAAAAGAATCCGGAGGTAAACGTTGCCATTGCTCGTGCCTATTATCAGGTTGGTTTGCGGGATTTGGTCCCCATCAAGCTTGAGATTGCACGCAAGGTTGCTAAAAAATCACCACTGTTGTATATTTTGGAAGGCGACATGCTTGCTGCCGAACAAAAATATGGAGAAGCCGCCGGTAAGTACGAACAAGCTGTTTATTTTGATCCCACCAATACCGTAGCCACCATCAAATGTGCTGAGGTATACGAATCAATCAATCCTCCGCTTTCTGTTGAGAAACTGAAGACTGTGGTTGCAGCGCATCCGGATTATACCATTGCCAATCGCAACCTTGGCCGTGCTTACAATGCCAACGGGATGTACAAAAACGCCATCGAATCGTTCGTGACGTATTATGGAGAAGACACTTGCGCCTACGAGGACATTTATCGCCTTGCATCAGCTTATTACTTCACCGACCAGTACGCAAAGTCCATCGTGTTGCTTGATCAAGGTTTGGCACGTGATTCCATGAATTTCGTTTTGAATCGCTTGAGAATGTACAATGCCGCCAAAACCAAGGATATTGCCAATGGAATGCACATAGCCACTCGTTTTTTCAGTATGACCGGCAATACGTACATTGATAAGGATTATGCTGCATATGCCACCATTTTGGCCGACGCAGGAAAGTTCCCCGAAGCATTGGAACAATACAATAAAGTAATTTCAGCCAATGCCGCCAAGCCGGAAACGTATAAGGAACTGGCTACGTTGTATACCAAAATTGGTGATTATGCCAAGTCTGGTGAAACCATGCAAAAATACATTGACATGGTCGGCGGTATTGATGTTGCCGAAGGCGCAGATTATTACAGCATGGGCCGTTCCTGGTACAATGCAGGCCAAGCCCTTCGCAATGACTCGACGGATGCAGGTAAAGCACTGGCAAAAGACTATCTGACAAAAGCTGATACGGCATTTGGTGTGGTTTCCATTAAGAGCCCTGAAAGTCACATCAGTTATTTGTGGAGAGGACATACCAATGCCGCACTGGATCCCAATACGACGCAAGGTTTGGCTAAACCGCATTATGAAAAAGCACTTGGACTCATTTTGAAGAAAGTTGATGCAGGTGCTTCTATTTCGACCTATCGCAAAGACTTGATTAATATTTATCGCTACGAAGCTTGGTACTATTATGATGTAATCAAGGATAAAGACAGCACCATCGTCTATTGTAACAAGATTTTGGATTTGGAACCGACCAATGCGGATGCCAAATCTTTGATCGACTCCTACAATCCGCCGGCACCTAAGCCAACTGTGAAAGGAACGAAAACTAAAAAGACCACCGTTCCTGCAGCTGCTGCAGTAACTGCTCCTTCCCAACAGACTGGAACCGGTCCTGCTGCCAAGTAATTTCATTTTACAAAACATAGAACGGGCTGCCTCTTTATAAGGGGCAGCCCGTTTTAATTTGAAGTGTTTTTAATTAAACTCTCTTGTATCCATATACGGCATCGGCTCCGAGTTCTTCTTCGATGCGAAGTAATTGGTTGTATTTGGCCATGCGGTCTGAACGGCTCAAAGAACCTGTCTTTATTTGGCCTGAATTGGTGGCCACGGCAATGTCGGCAATGGTACTGTCTTCCGTTTCACCAGATCGGTGCGAAGTTACAGAGGTATAGCCATGGCGATGAGCCATTTCAATGGCATCCAGCGTTTCAGTCAGCGTTCCGATTTGGTTCACTTTGATGAGGATGGAATTGGCACAACCTTCGGCGATACCGCGTTTTAAGTAATCCACATTGGTGACGAACAAATCATCACCGACGAGCTGGATTCGGCTGCCAATCTTATCGGTAAGCAGTTTCCAACCGGTCCAGTCGTTTTCGCTCATGCCGTCTTCGATGGAATCGATGGGATAGTTGTTGATGAGCGATTCCAGGTATGCAGCTTGTTCGGCAGAGTTGCGTTTGGCGCCTTGAGGGCCTTCAAACTTGCTGTAGTCGTAGATACCGTCTTTGTAGAATTCAGAAGCGGCACAATCGAGACCGATGTGAACGAGGTCGGTATTGTAACCGGCTTTTTTAATGGCTTCGATGATGGATTCCAAGGCATCTTCTGTTCCTTTAAGTGCAGGAGCGAAACCCCCTTCATCACCCACAGCGGTGCTCAATCCACGATCGTGCAATACTTTTTTGAGTGAATGGAAGATTTCAGCACCCATGCGAAGCCCTTCCTTAAAGGAAGTGGCTCCTACAGGACGAATCATGAATTCCTGGAAGGCAATGGGAGCGTCCGAATGGGAGCCTCCATTGATGATGTTCATCATGGGAACCGGCAAGGTAACAGTATTGACGCCACCGATGTAACGATACAGGGGAAGGCCCAGGTAATTTGCGGCTGCTTTGGCTACTGCAAGGGAAACACCGAGTAATGCATTGGCACCCAGGTTCGATTTTGTTTTGGTGCCGTCCAGCGCAATCAGTTTGTGGTCGATTTCTGTTTGACGAAGTGCGGACATGCCTGCCAGAGCAGGTGCAATGATGTTGTTGATATTGTCGACTGCTTTGCTGACACCCTTGCCGAGGTAGCGGCTTTTATCACCGTCGCGAAGTTCGATGGCCTCGTTTTCACCGGTGGAAGCGCCTGAGGGAACGGAAGCACGTCCAAATGCGCCGGATTCCAACGTTACATCGACTTCCACGGTCGGGTTGCCCCGCGAATCAAGAATTTCTCGTCCAAGAATTTTTTCAATTTTCATACTATAGGGATATTTTAAACAGTTGTGTTATATGCGTTTATTTGACAACGAAGATACGCCATCAAACCAGATATAACAAGAAAATACTTGGTAAATACTTATAAATAAAATCTATCTACCCTAATAACAAGGCTTTGGAGATTTCCTCCATTTTTTCTTCGCCGAGAAAGTATTCGACGATTTGCAGGGCGAATTCAGCAGCGACACCGGGGCCTGAAGCCGTGATGATGTTGCCGTCCTGTACGACCATATATTCAGAAAGGATGGCTCCTTTCAGATGAACTTCGTTGCCCGGATAACAAGTGGCTTCCCTGCCTTCCAGTATTCCCAATTGCCCCAGTATCATCGGGGCTGCGCAAATGGCTGCCAGCGGCTTGCCTGCTTTGGCATGCTGTGTGAGGGCGTCTTTGAGCGCTTCGTTTGCATTGAGGTTTTTGGTACCCGGCATTCCACCCGGTAATACCAACATTTCAGCATCGGTCAGATTTAATTCTGAAATAAGGCAATCTGCTTCCACGGAAATGCCATGGGCACCGCTAACTTCCCTTTCACTGGAAATGGAAACACTTTTCACATCCAAGCCTGCCCTGCGCAAAATATCGATGGTCGCTACGGCTTCGATTTCCTCAAAACCTGTCGCCAAAAATAAAAGGATGTGTTTCATGACCAAATTTATTTAAGACACTCTTTGTAAGAATGGATCGTTTTCTTCAAACCAAGATATAAAGCGTCGGCAATCAAGGCATGCCCGATGGAGACTTCCTCCATCCAGGGAATGTTGCTGTGCAGGTAAGCAAGGTTTACTAGGCTCAAATCGTGTCCGGCATTGATGCCTAGACCCAGTTTGCGTGCAAGGATGGCGGCTTCAATAAAAGCTTTGATGGCTCCTTCCGGATTCTTCGGATACAGGGTGGCGTAAGGTTCTGTGTAAAGTTCGATGCGGTCCGCACCCAATTTGGCGGCATTTTCCACATCGATGGGGTCGGTACCGATAAAGACGGAAGTGCGGATGCCTTTGGCGCAGAATTCCTCCACGATTTCTGTCAGGAAGCTGAAGTGTTCCTTGGTGTTCCAACCGGCATCGGAAGTGATGGCGTCGTGTGCGTCGGGAACAAGGGTCACTTGATGGGGCTTCACTTTAAGGACCAGGTCCATGAATCCGCGGGATGGATAACCTTCGATGTTGAACTCCGTCTTGATGATGGGCCTCAATTGCATGACGTCCATGTATTTGATGTGACGCTCATCAGGGCGGGGATGTACGGTGATGCCTTCAGCCCCGAATTCTTCACAATCCCTAGCTACCTGGAGCACATCGGGCGAATTCCCACCTCTTGCATTGCGCAAGGTTGCAATCTTATTGATATTTACGCTTAGTTTTGTCATGTCACAAAGTTTTCTCACTTTTGCATCTGTAAGCTTTACAGACAGATTCTGTACAAATGCAAAGTTAGTCGCTTTTGCCGAAGTTTGAACTTTGGATTGCTGCAAATATCGCTCGTTACCCAAAAATGTAGTACTTTAAACTTAAAGCTGATGAAAGTCGCAATCTTCGGAAGTCCTTTCCAATCGGACAAGCTGAACCAGATTTGGAGTGTATTCGACGCACTTCGTCAGTTGGATGCCGAAATTCTGGTAAACCGGACGTTTTGGGATTTTCTGCGTTCGACCTTGATTAATGTGCCTCAAATTCAAGGCATTATTGAAGAGGGTGGGGACTTCAAGGCGGACTTTGCCTTGAGCATAGGCGGCGACGGAACGTTTCTACGCACGGCGCACCGCATTGGAAGGCGCGGCATTCCCATTTTAGGCATCAATACGGGCCGCTTGGGCTTCTTGGCGGATGTAGATTCCATCGAGGTGGAAAGTGTTATGACAGACCTCTTTAAGCAGAATTTCCGCATTGACGATTTTGATTTGTTGCGTTTGTCTGTAAACGGTGTCTATCCTGCTGAATATCCCTGTGCTTTAAATGAAATTGCCATTCTGAAGCGGGATTCCTCATCCATGATCAACATCCATGTCTGGGTGAATGGGGAATATTTGAACGGGTATCAAGCTGACGGACTGGTTATTGCCACGGCGACGGGTTCGACCGCCTATGCACTTAGCCTTGGTGGGCCCATCATGATGCCTTCGAGCAAGAACTTGGTCATTGCGCCGGTTGCTCCGCACAATTTGACTGCCAGGCCTTTGATATTGGATGAATCCGCTGTGATCGATTTGGAGGTCGAAAGCCGTAGTCAGAACTACCTGGTGGCCATCGACGGGATTTCAGTTACCATGTCGTGCATCGACAAATTACAGGTGACCAAAGCGGATTATACGGTCAAATCGATCAAGAGGCAGGGCAACACCTTTATCCATACGCTTCGTAAGAAACTCATGTGGGGCATCGACCCAAGGGGTTGACTCTAGTTTAAGCCAAAAACATCGGATTCCATTTGTCCAACCAATGCTCGGACGGTTTTTCGGATTCCTCTTCCTGTTCTGCATCCTCGATGGAGTCCAAGTTGAATGCCGAGGGTATGACGCAATGGTTCACTGTGAATCGGCAGGTACGCATGATGGCCCATGCTGAACCCAGACCCAACGTCAAGGCTACCAAGAGCACATTTCCAATAATCAATTCGAAAACTTCCCGGGTATTGGCATCGGAGTATAGGTTGAATTCCTGACCTCCCTTGCGAACGAGGGTGTGCCCGACCGTATAGTTGTACAGATTGCGGAAATTCCAGATCTGGTAGATGCCTAGGGTTACGATGCCCAACAAGAAACCTTTCAGATATAGTTTGAACAATTCTTTCGGACTTCCATCGTAACTGAAACGTAGGCTTCCGAAGCGAATGTTTTCCAGCGTGTATTTGTAAAGTTGTGTCTCATACCAGGCTTTATAAATGCCCAACGTCAATGCTGACAAGATGTTGCCTCGAAGGGTGATGCCTGCCATCTCACTCAATTTTCCACGGTAGGAGGCGGTGGCGGAACGCCATTTGGTATGGTTGACAAAAAAGTTCAGGTCACCATGATAGACGAACGGGGTAAGCAGGTAAATGACTGCCAGAATGGTCAATAGCTCTAAAGAATTGGCTTCAATGGAACCTTTTAACTTCAAGAGCCCAATAAGAAGGCCTTCGGCGAATGCAAAGATCATGGCCAAGACAAAGAACAGGAGGGTTTTCATAAATGCATTGAATGCGACTTTCGTTTTGCCATGGAACTCAAAAGCCGATTCGCCGAGTGAGGTCTGGGACCACAGGTAGCGGGCTTCCCGAACGGCGGCTCTTGGGAATAACAAAGACAGGCTTACGATGGCCAAAATAACATCCACAAAAAGGATTTTGAAAAAGTCAAATCCCTTTCCTTCAAACTTAAAACGGTTCATTTTCAATATACTTATTTACGGTTCATTTTTCCCTGATAACGAATGATCTCTCCTTTCGGAGTCAGGCCTTCGGCAGTGATGGTATAGGTTCCTGTGCCGTCTGCGGTGAAGAAGAACAAGTCGGCCTCACCCTGTGCATTGGTTTTTAGGTCGGGCTTCCAGTAAATGGTACTGCGCAAATCGGGCAGGGTGCTTTGTCTGTTGGCTTCGACCTGATACTTTGGAACATAGAATTCAGCAGGCATGGAATAGCCGAGCGGGGTGATTTCAGTTTGGTTTCTCCCCAAGACGACGGGTTCGTTGGTGATTTCGTTGCCGCGTTTCAGATAAATGCAGATGACGCCGTTGGCACCCTTGCCACCGAAAATGGCTGTTTGGGAGGGGTCTTTCAAGATGTCGATCATCTTGACTTCGCTTACATTGAGATAGCGCATCTCATCCATGGTATATTCCATGTTGTCCACCATGACGAGTGGAACGGCATTTCGAATCAATACCCCGTCGGCGGTTGAGTTCAGCGTGACTCCGGGTGTCATCATGAGAACATCCAAAAGGGAAGTGGCGGATGAAAGCGCTTCCTCACCGACGGTGTAACTGGGGTCGGAATACATGGAACCGCGTTCTTCGCGAATCTTTTTATACTTGTCTGTTTTTTTGGCAATAACTTCCACTTTGTCTAAGTTGACGGACATCATTCCGTTCTGTATAAGGTACCGTTGACTGCTTTTCTTGAGGAAGGCCTTCATCTGCGTGTTCTGTTTCAGGTTGTCAGGGAAAATGCAGGGGACTTTGCAGGTGGGGAAGGTATCGGGATTGATGACCAACTCGACGAACTGTCCTGTTTTTTTGGCAGCGTCGATGCGTATCTTGGTGCTGTCGGGGAATTCCGGACAAAGGAATTCGAATCGGCCTGCATTGTCGGTGGTTGCTCCGTCAAAATGGTTTTTCTTGTTCAGGAAGTACATGGATACGTTATCTCCGGATATGCCTCTTCTGGCCGGAAAGTTTTGAACCTTGCCGCTGATGATGGGACCGCGTTCCACTTCGTAAGCGTCGCATTTGGCATAGTGGCCGGCAATGACGGCTTTGGAATCGTAGCGTGTCCAACCCTGGGTGAGCATGAGCATGTCCAGTTCGACAGATGCGTTTTTGTTTTCTGGACGGAAATAACCGTTCGGATTTTCAATGTTTCCTTTGATGTCCGACTGAAGGAGCATGTAGCTCTTGATGGTGGTTTCGGACGAGTCGATTCTGGCATCGTTGTCGTCGGTGATGCTGACCGAAAAGCTGCCTTCGATGGGGTTTCCGTTGGAATCCTTCAAAATCATCGCAGCATGGGCGGCATCCCTTTTTTGGTAATTGGTTTTGTCCAGCGCCACGCTTAATTTGGCATCGTCGTTTCCTGTGACGAAGACCATTCGTTCACTCACGACTTCGCCTTTGCCGTTCATCAGGATCATTTCGGTAACGCCTGAGCTCATGCCGTTTTTGGAAAAGGTGTATCCGGGACTTTCGGGCAGCAGGGTGGTTTGGAAAATGGGCAATCCTCGCAGGCTGCCGATCAAGTAAAGCGTGTCTGTACGAACCGATTGTTCGGGTGTCAACACCGTGATGTTCATGATGGTGTTGGTCTGTTGAACGCAGAGGGCGTAGTTTTGGGAGGAGACTTCCGGGAGGCGGATGGTTTGCTTTTGGCCCATGTTATCCTCGCATATTGCAGTATAGGTTTTGCCGGCTTCGGGCATCAGCATGATCTTGCCCATGCCCAAATGGGTGCTTTTAAAGGCCGTTACTTCATTGTTCGTATTGTCTAGAATCCGACCCGTGACATCGGTGCCCAAGCCATTGGCGCCGATGGCTTTGAATCCTACAATCTGCATGTTCCCGGCGATGAGGTGGCCTCCTTCCGGGAAGAACTGAACGTCGAAGGCTGCTTTATCGTGATCGTTCGATTTCAGGGCGGAATTGCCCATGTTGCTGGTGGTCCGTTCATTGACCGCTACACCTGACAATCCTTTCAAGCTGTTTCCGATGTAGACTTTGCGACGGAAAAAGAAAGCTTCGTCAATATTGCGCATGAAGTTGGTGTATGCCCGTATGGAATACCAACCCTCAGCCAACTCTGGTGCAAGGTCCATTTGACCGAAAAATACGTTTTCGTCCGTGGGGCGAATTTTTTTGCGAATAATGACGTCGTTGTGGGCGTTCAACAACTCCACATAAATGTATCTGCTGAGGTTCAGAGGTGTGTGGATGGCTGAATGCACCATAAAGGCACGAAACCAAAGTCGTTCACCAGCAGAATAATAGGGTCTGTCCAACTGAAGGTAAACTTTTTCTTCCGGGAAACTTTTCAACTGGTTGGTCAGTCTGGTGATGGCAGTCCTGTTGACCTGCGGAATGACTGGCGGTTTCGGTGCTTCTTGCGCGTCTTGTGCGGAAAGTGCCAGAGCAAACAAACCTGCGAGGCAGCAAACAAGGACTTTTCTCATATTCTGAATATTAATGGAGCACATATTTTTCAATGCAGGCCGAAATTAAGGAATTATTTTGTCAAATGTATGGAATAAGCCCTTTTTTGACGTTTTTTAGGGGGTAGGGTTTAAGGCAGGCTCACTATAAAAAATTGAGGCCATCCAAATGGACGGCCTCAACAAATGATTCTGAAAAAAAGAATAAATTATCTCTTTTCCTTGATGCGGGCTTTCTTACCGGTAAGACCACGCAAGTAGAACAATTTGGCGCGACGAACACGACCGACCTTGTTCACGGTGATGCTTTCAATAAACGGTGATTCGAGGGGGAAGATACGCTCTACACCCACGTTTTCAGACATTTTACGAACGGTGAAACGTTTTTTGAGGCCGTGACCGTTGATTTTGATGACTACGCCACGGTACTGCTGGATACGTTCCTTGTTTCCTTCACGAATGCGGTATGCGATGGTAACCGTGTCGCCGCTCTTGAAGGAGGGATGTTGTGTTCCTGTAGCGAATGCCTCTTCGGCAATTTTGATAAAGTCCATGATGACATGTTTTAGAATGAATCAATGGCGCAACATAACAGGCTACTCTATTTCCTGCCAGCGATTACGCAAAGCGGGTGCAAAGAAAGCAAAAAATTCCAATATACACAACTGTCTTAGAATACAATTGTTAGCTTTGCAGGATAAAAGTCCTAGAAACATGAGAAAAATCCTCACCCTGATCGTTTTATCGCTGAGCCTCACATGCTTGGCTGCCAAAGTGACCCTGAAGGCGTACACCCGCATGGAGGTCGATAAGCGCTACGATACACTGGCTCCGGCCAAAATATCAAAAATCATGCAATCCTATAAAGTTCGCGCTGACCAGGTGGTGAACCATCCCATCGGAACCAGCTCCCAGTACATGGAATCAAAAGCGCCTGAAAGCCTTTTGTCCAACTTCCTATGCGACCAGCTTTGGCTTAAGGCGGCTGAATTCTGTCCTGAAGGCGTGGATTTGGCCATCATCAACTTCGGTGGCATCCGGGCTCCGCTTCCGGTAGGGCCCTTGACGGTGGGCGATATCTACAAGATCATGCCTTTTGAGAATGAAATGGTGGTGCTGGAACTCAAGGCTGCCGACTTGCTCTCGATCTTGACTAAAATAGCCGCAGACGGCGGTGAAGGTGTTTCCAACATCAAGATGAATGTGGTGAACGGCAAAATTGAAAGTTTGCTTGTCGCAGGAAAACCTTTTGATGAAACACGCACCTACCGGGTGGCCACCATCGACTATCTGGCTGACGGAAACAGTGGCATGACACCGTTTAAAAATGCCGTCAAACGTACGGACACGCACCTCAAGCTCAGGGATGCGTACATCAGTCAGATCGAAAAGTTGACCGCACAAGGCAAAGCCGTATCCAGTGCACTCGACGGTAGAATCAATTATTCTTTCAAGCAATGACGAACATGAATACAACCTTCCGCATACTCTTTTTTCTATTGCTCTGCACACTGCCCATTCAGGCGGGAACACCTTTGGTATTGCTCCATACCAACGATACGCACAGCCAGTTGGAACCTTACCGATCCGATGACAAATACAACGCGAACATGGCTGGCATCGTACGCCGTGCAGCACTCATTCGTGATGTGAAGGCTAAAGAACCCAACGTGTTGGTGGTCGATGCAGGCGATTTCGTACAAGGCACACCCTATTTCAATCTTTTCCATGGAGAAGCAGAGGTCCGTCTGATGAACCTGGTCGGACTTGAAGTGATCACCTTGGGAAACCATGAGTTTGACAACGGAATTCCCTTTTTGGCGACGATGCTGAAGAAAGCAAAGTTCAAAGTAGTCAGTTCCAATTACGATTTGTCCGCAACGCCTTTGCGGAAATACGTTCGGCCTTGGTTGATCGTTCGTAAAGGCAAGTTGCGCATCGGCATCGTTTCAGCCAATATTAGTCCGGATGGTTTGATTTCTCCGGCCAATTTCGTTGGAATCAAGTATCTGGATCCTTATGCAACGGCTGAGTCGAAAGCGGCGTGGTTAAAGGAAAAGAAGAAGTGTGACCTGGTCATTTGTTTGTCGCATTTGGGGTTGGACAACAAAGGTGAAGCGCCAGACGACTTACGAATGGCTGAGGCTACAAAACACATTGATGTGATCATCGGTGGCCATACGCATACGTTCATGCGTAGTCCGGCCAAAAAATTGAATGCGGTCGGCGACACCGTCATCATCAATCAAGTGGGGAAGGGCGGTATTTACGTTGGAAGATTGGATCTGGACGTGAACTGATCATTCAAACTGTACCGAAAAGACGATCAGTCTGGAGGTGATGGCGTCGAAAGCGTTCGTGTACTTCAAAAAGGCATCGCTGGACTGGTCGGTTCGGTTGTGCACCAGGATGTCACCCATGCCCAAGCAAACTTTCAGTTCAGGCACCAACCTGAAATAAGGCATGTAGATGTCGCAACCTGCGCCAATTTCCCAATACATGTTGATGGGTTTGAGCAACAACGGTTGTTGTTTGTCCCTGCCCATGTCGATTCCGGCGCTGATACCGCTGATAATGTACGGTCTGTAATTGTCCGTTCGGGCTCCTCTGTACCGAAGGTTTAACGGAACTAATATGTAATTTGACCGGACATTCGCTATTACCGGCACGCTACCAGCAGCGTCTGAAACTAGGGTGACGTCCTTACTGCCGAAATGGATGGTCGGAGTTGTCCGCAAACTTAGGAAATCGGCCAATCTCAGGTCGGCAATCACCCCGACCGAGAAACCAGGTGTATAATTGTTGACGCTTCCATACCATTTGTCCCCGTTCGTATCGGTCGCGCCGGAATGGTTCATGATGAGATCTTGGGTGTGCATGCCGATGGAAAAACCGAAATGATAGGTCTTAAGGTCTTCGTACTGAAGGTATTGTATCATTTTCTGTGCTTGTGCCGCACTGAATGGAAAAGTCAATGTTGCAATGACCAATAAGTTAGAAATCAATTTATTCATCGTTCTGGTGGCATCTCTGTGAGGAATAAACGACTTTTTACATGAATTATTGCCGCTTTTTTTGCACAGATACCAAAATTACGTACATTTGTCCAGCTATTATTTACTCATTAAACTCTATTGTATCATGGCTTATGTTATCAATGATGATTGCATCGCTTGCGGAACCTGCATCGATGAATGTCCGGTAGAAGCTATTTCCGAAGGCGATATCTATAAGATCGATGCGGAAGTATGCACCGATTGTGGTACCTGTGCAGACGTTTGTCCCACCGAATCCATCCATCCGGCATAATTTATTCCGGAGACGAACAAGCCCGGAAACGAGCAAATAAGGGATATTGGAAACGATATCCCTTATTTTTTTTACAAAAAAAGGACCTCAGTTCAAGTGCTGAAGTCCTTTTAAATGTTGCCACCCCTTGTTTCAGGCCGTTTCAGCCGAAACATACTTTCCCCCCTTAAGGATGCGCCGAACAGCGGTTGTCAATTCCATATAAACACTTTCTTTAGCCAAGTATCCGGATGCGCCATGTCTTAATGCGAACATGGCATGTTGTCTTTGTGGATCAAAGCTGTAAAGCAATACATTCGTCATGTTTTTGTCGTGACGCATTTTCTGCAACACTTCAAGTCCTGATACACCAGGAATGGAGATATCCATGATGACCAGGTCGTAGGTGCTTTTTGAAACTTTGCTCAAAAGTTCATTCCCGTCGGTTACTTCATCAATCAGCTCAATTTCAGGTAAGGAACGAATGATTTGTTCTACCCCTTCACGAATTAGTACGTGATCGTCTCCAATAAGAATATTCATAGCTTAAGTATTAATTGTAGTTTACGGTAATAGCCAATGGCGTATTGTTTTCCACAACGGCCAAGGCTTCTCTTTTGCGGATGCTCATGGTGGCACCGATGTATATTTCGTTTGAACCGGAGTCCTCGTTGGAGGAAACGGTCGAAAAATTGTTGACGGAAAGTGCTCTGCCGTTTTGGCTGAAACCGTAGCTGCTGTTGGAAACGGTTACGGAATACATGGATTTAGAGCCAGAAACATGAACGGAAGCTAGTGACATGTCATAGTCCACAGCTACCGTAGGCGCTTGGCTGGAACGTAACTTGATGTCGTTGAATTCTAGATTTTGAGTGGCGGAAAGTGCTGCCGGTGAAAGCAATGTCACAGCCATGTGCCCGGTTACCGTCGTAGCTATGGGCCCTCTTCCGCTTGATTGTGCTGAAGAAGACAAGGTCAGACCTGTCCATAGGGTGATAAGTAGTAGGGCGCGTATTGTTCTCATGACTGTATCGTTGAATCGATAAGCAAATATAGAGCGGCTGTCCATGAGATGTTGAAGGGGGTTCAGTATATTGAATTACTGAAAATCTTAAATTGATGTAGGGGCTCCCCTACAAGCGTAGGTTTTAGATGCAAATTCAAACAGGCACTCTTCACAGGGTGCCTGTTTGCTCTACCTAAACTACTTATAAATAAAACATCCACCAATTGAACTCTTCGGAAGGGCGGTGGGACCTCTGGAAATCTACATTTCCAGCCATCGGAGTTATTTGATCTTATTGCTACAACATAGAGTTGATATCGTTGCAAAATGATTAGACAAAGATAAAGCGCCGCAAATAGGCGCTTTGAAGGGGGTTCATGTCATCTAAGGGTGGGAAATTCTGAAACGCTTGTAGGGGAAGCCCTACAAAGCTTGGGAGAATTTATTCGATGAGTTTGTTCTTGATGGCATACATGGTTAAATCGGCATTTGTTTTCATGTCCATTTTTTCAAGTACGCGCATTTTGTAGGTGCTGACGGTCTTGTCCGATATATAGAGGGTGTGTGCAATCTCCGTAACGGATTTCCCTTTGGCAAGTTGGATCATGATTTGAAACTCCCGCTCCGACAAGGCTTCGTGTGGTTGCTTCCCTTCCATTCCTGCATCTTGGAAAATAAGTTTTTCGGCCAAAGCGATTGATATGTATTTTCCGCCTGCCGTGATTTTCCGAATGGCAAGTGCCAGTTCCTCAAAGGCACTGTCTTTTGACAAATACCCGGAAGCACCCAGTTTAAAAGCACGAATGGCATATTGTTCCTGTGGGTAAAAGCTGAAAATCAAAACCTTGGTGGTAATGTTCCTGTCTTTCATCCGCTGTAAAACATCCAGGCCACTCAAGCCTGGCATGGAAATGTCTAGAATGACAATATCGTATTGGGTTTCGCAAATCTTCGCGAATGCTTGTAGCCCGTCTGAAACTTCTTCGATAAGTTTGACTTCGGGCAATGTCTTTACAATTTGTTTGACCCCTTCCCGTACAATGGCATGATCATCGGCAATTAAAACTTTCATGGTTGGTGGTTTTTGGGTGCATATACTATGACGGAGGTGCCGTTGCCAGGTGAGCCTGAAAACTCGATTGTCCCTCCGCATTGGGCAATTCGTTGGCGCATTCCGATGAGGCCGAACGATTTGCCGGAATCCAATTTGTCTGGCTGAATGCCAACTCCGTCGTCTGATATGATCAGAGAGATTTCCGGTTCAATGGATAGTTGTACGGAAATTTTAGTGGCATTTGAATGCCGGATCACATTGGTCAACGATTCCTGAATGATTCTAAACAAGGCAAGATTCAATGTTTTTGAAGTGGGTTCAGCCTCGCCTAAAAAGAGCAGACAAGGAATGCCCGTGCGTTCCGTAAATTCTTCACAGTACCATTCGATGGCGGGAATCAAGCCCAAATCATCCAAAACTCCTGGATGGAGTTCAGCCGATATGCGTTGTACCCGGTGTATCACCTGATTGGTCATCTGAATCATCTTGTCGATTTTCAGCGTGGCTGCATTCGGGTCGCTCAAATTTTGCTTCACCCAATTCAGGTCCATCTTGAGGGCTGTCATGGCTTGACCCAGTTCATCGTGAACTTGAAGGGATATCTGGGTGCGTTCGTCTTCGATGGCCTTGATTTGATATTGATTCAGCTCTTCGACCTTTTGTTTGGCCAACCTGGTTTCTTCCTCCGAAATTCTCAATCGTTCCGTATCGTCGATGATGCGTTGTTTCTGCCAGTACATTTCCAGGAAAATCTTGATCTTGCTGATCAGGATGACTTCGTTGAGCGGCTTTACGATGTAATCAACGGCGCCTGCCTTATATCCCTCGAGCACTCTTGAGTTTTCTGGGAAATTGGCAGTAAGGAAAATGATGGGTACTTTATTCTCGGCACGGTCCTCATTTAATAGGATAGCCAATTCATAGCCATTCATTTCCGGCATTTGAACATCCAAAATGGCCAGCGACAATTCCGCATCTTTAACCAGTGCAAGTGCTTCAGCACCCGAAAGTGCCTTGATCAACTTGGCAGGTATGTTTCGGAGTATGATTTCCAAATATAATAGATTGGTGGAATTGTCGTCTACTATAAGGATGTTGGGGAGTGCATGCATGTAGTTGATGGTTTTTCAGATAAGCAAAGATAAAATATTTCGTGAACTTTGTGGACGGTTTTGGAAATATCGAATTCAAATCTTTTTTTCTTTCTTAAGGATGTAAATATATTTATAAAAAATAGAAATTATAAAAATAAAAACATATTAATTACATACGGATGTAAAGTTTATCTATTAGGAAATAGAGCATTATGGAACAACCATCCAGTTCAGTCGTTTAAATTTCCCAATGAAAATTTTGTTTATTTGCTGATAAATTCTAACTTCACGCAGTATTAGAGAACATTAGCATGAGTAAACATCATATTTTAATTGTTGACGACAATCCATATTCCGTATCCTTGATATCCGTTGTTCTTTCCAAAAATATGGAATGCGAGTTGTCCGTTGCATTTGACGGTCCTTCAGCCATTAAGAAAGCACAAGAGGCTAAGCCCGATTTGATACTGATGGACTGGCAAATGCCGGGTATCGATGGTCTCCGATCCATCGAAATCCTTAAAGAAGGTGCTGACACAGCACAAATTCCCGTCATCATGATTACGTGTTTGGCAGAAAAATCAGATTTGGAGAAGGCGTTCAACACGGGTGTGGTGGATTACATCCGAAAACCTTTTGAAGCCATTGAGCTGATGTCCCGTGTCAAGTCGGTACTGCAAACCAACGATTACCACAAACAGATGGTTGAGGCCCAAAAGCGCGAAGTGGCTGCCATATCGTTGCGGAATGTCCAGAATGAAGAGTTCAGACATAAATACATTTCGGAACTAAAACAGGTTAAAAACCTGCTGAAATCGGAACCTGAAAGTGTCGGGTCGTATCTGGATCGCATTATCAGTGAACTGAATTCCGATTTTTCCGAAAATTCGTGGAGCCAGTTTGAAAGCCGAATCAAGGAAAGCGATCAGGAATTCTATAGGAACTTGGGTATCAAGCATCCAAATTTGACTCCGGCTGAAATCAAGTTGTGTTTTTTCCTCCGGTTGAACCTTTCGACCAAGGAAATCGCTGGCATGACTTTCCAAACCTACGATAGCGTCCGGATTGCACGCACCCGATTGCGGAAAAAGATGAATTTGACGAATGATGACAATCTGGTAGGGTACTTGTTTTCGATATAATCGGTTTTATTGTTCCTTTTTGTATCCTCACACCGATTTGTTTGTTTCCGAAATGATGCCAGTTGTACCATGAACTATTGGCGCATCAGACGTATATTTGTATGTTTTATGTAGTATGCATTAAAACGTATTGTCAAGAGATTGAATGGAATGAAATCATCCTATATGCACTGGGCGTCAGCCCGATTTTTCCTGTTGTTGACAGGATTGCTGTTTTTTATACAATGGAACGCCGGTGCTGCTACGATAACCTCCAACGGGACCGGAAACTGGAATTCCACTTCGACCTGGAATACTGGTACGGTTCCTACCATAAACGATGATGTTATTATTAGGGGTGGCTTTACTGTGACGGTAACGGATGGGACCGCCACATGCAATACCTTGAGGCTCGGAGGAACCACCAGTTCGGGAGCTGGTATATTGACAATCAATGCAAGTAGCACCATAACGGTGATTGGAGCGGTGACCGTGAGCGGTACCAACGCCAACAATGCAAATGGAACAATCAACTTCAATGCCTCATCATCAACTTTGACTTGTGGCTCGCTGACGATGGGGAACACTTCGAGGACGAGTGCCTCCACGATGAACATGGCAAGCGGGGGAGTATTGACCGTGAACGGGACAATAGCGGTTGCCGGAACTGGAACTAAAACATGGACGCCAGGCACAGGTTCGGTTTTATTGACAGCCAACAATACCCTCCCAAACACTGTATTCACGAGCTTCAACAACTTGAAAATCGGGTCGAACACCACAACCCTTGGCGCAAACATCACCTCCGTTACTGGCATCATCGAAGTGTCCAGTGGAGCCACCCTGAATTTGTCAACATATTCAATAGGAAGCATCAACAAGCCGACCGGACTTAATATGGATTGTGGTGGAACTGCAGCTTCCACCCTGACTGGCTCTGGAAATTTCAACCTAAATGGCAATATTGTTGTTTCCGACATTGCCACTGGCTCGTTTGGTGCAACAATAGGTTGTCCAATAGTATTGGCCACCAATAGCTCATTCAATGTTGCAGATGGTCTATCTGATCCAGACTTGACGGTATCTGGAGTCATAAGCGGAGCTTTTTCGATCACCAAAACAGGAAGTGGAACATTTTTAAGTTCTGGTAACAACACCTATTCTGGTTCCACTTCCATTAGCCAAGGAATGCTAAAATTGGGATCTACTGGTACGGCAACTACTGGTCCTTTGGGGTCCACCGGTGGTATAACATTCGTTTCATCCGGTGCAAGTCTTAACTTGAACGGATACACGCTGCTAACATCCGAAGGTCTTACGTTGAACGGCGTTGGCCTCGGCTCCTCAGGTGCTCTGATCAATTCGAGCGCAACAGCAGCGACTTGGAGTGGTACGATAACCTTGGCCAGCGATGCTTCCATCGGAACAACGGGTCAAATTACGATTAGTAATGTGATTTCGGGTGGATATGGAATTACCAAACTTGGTGGGAATGTGTTGATTCTGTCTGGTGCCAACACCTATTCCGGTGTCACCTACATCAATGTTGGTACAGTGATGCTAGGAGGCACTGGCTCGGGTTCTAATAGTCCCTTGGGTACCATAGCCAGTAATACAATTGTCGCCAATGGTGCTTGCCTTGACCTGAATGGCTATACTTTGGTAACTGCTGAACCATTGACGTTAAATGGTACAGGCATCAGCTCTGCCGGCGCTTTTGTCAACACAAGTGCGACTGCCACTACCTATAGCGGAGTGGTGACGATGGCAAATGCTTCAACTATTTCAACGACTGGAAATATAACCTTGTCAAATACAACATTTAACGGAGGTGGTTTCGATTTGACGAAGATTGGTAATGGAACCCTTACTTTTTCAACAGTTACTGCCAAATCGTTGGGAGCTTTGACCATCAGTGCTGGTACGTTCAGCAATGGAACGGGATCCCTTTCGCTCTCCGGTTCCTTGTCGAATAGTGGAACTTTTACGGGTTCTTCGGCTACTCTAAGCATTATAGGGGACTTGACCAACACGAGTCTGTTTACCAGTACATCGGGTACTTGTTCGATTGGCGGAAATTTTCTCAACAACGGAACTTTCACACACAACAACGGAACGGTTGTTTTCAACGGCAGTGCACCCCGAATCATCGATGGAAATACATCTCCAACGTTTTATTCGTTAACTCTGAATAACGCCAACGGATTGACTCTAAATGTTTCTGCAACGATAAACGCAGCTTTGACACTGACTGCTGGAAGGTTCACTATTGGTAATTTTGACCTGACTATTGCTTCGGGTGGTTCCATTTCCGGCTCTTTTGATGCCAATAAAATGATAGTGACAAATGGATCCGGCAAGTTGGTGAAGGCTCTTTCCGGAACATCCTTCACTTTCCCAGTCGGAACTGGTACGACCGATTATACCCCACTTACCCTTTCGAGTTTGACAGGATACACTGGAAAATCGGTCGGAGTTTCGGTCAATAATCAAAAACATGCCAACAACGCCAGCAATACCTATTATCTAAACCGATATTGGGCGATCAATCCCAGTACCACCGGTATCACTGGGATTGTGACGGGTACATTCCTTGCCACGGATGTTGCCGGTGGAGATGTGACCAAAGTGGCAGCAGGACGTTATTTCTCTACAGGAACCCCACCCTGGACCAGGTACTCAGCCCTGTCTGGAACAACACTGACAACTACCAGTGCTGTGGATCTCGGGTCCACTAGTTCCAACACGTGTTTTACCGGCATCACGTTGGCTGCACTAACTGCGTCAGTTAACTACAATCCTGGGCAGAACGTACTATGTGGTTCGACCATGACATTGACGGCCGCTCCTGTAGGTGACACGCCTTTTACCTATTTATGGTCTAACAATTCCGAAACAACGGCTGCCATCACCCCTTCCACGACTACACTGGGTACATATAGCGGAACGTTAACGGTTACCGATGCCAACGGATTCACTGTCAATCCCGGCTACTCGTATACTGTGAATGCCATTCAGGTTGATGCCACCCTGGGTACTCCGACGGGCTATTATACGACGCTGGGCAATGCGTTTGCAAGCATCAACAACGGTACCCACAAGGGGGCAATCGTGGCCAAAATCGGTTACAGTACGACGGAAACCACAACCGCTACCCTGAACGCCAGCGGCGGTACTGCAAGTTATACTTCCGTGCAACTTTATGCGAACAATCCGGACATTATAGTCAGCGGTACCATCAACGGTGCTTTGGTGAGTTTTTTAGGTGCGGATAATGTGACCATCAACGGTAGTCTGTTGCAGACCAATTCCTTTCCTGTCCTTACCTTCCTGAACAATAGTACAGGCACGAGCGCCAGTACGATTCTCTTTAGTCAGGATGCTTGCAACAATACCATATCTTATTGCAAACTCCAAGGGCAAGGTGCATCGGCTTCAACCGGAATCGTGTACTTTTCTACGAGTGCGGCCTCAGGTTCTGGCAATGATGGAAATACCATTTCAAACAACTGGATAACAGGCACTGGCTCAACCTCAGCCACAAGACCTTACAATGCCATACTTTCATCCGGTACCAGTGGTCGTGAGAACAACGCCAACATCATCAGCAACAATCGGATTTATAATTTCTTCAACCCCGCGAACGAAACAAACGGTATCCGCATCGATGCGAATTCAACCGCATTCACCATTACGGGGAACAGTTTCTATGACGAAAATGCGATGACCCCGACTGCCGCTGTGACCTATCGTGCCATTTATCTGAACAACACCTCTGGAGTATTCAACGTTCAAAACAATTACATTGGAGGAAATGCAGCCCGTGCATCGGGAACCTTGACAAAGAACAACAATTTCAACAATGATTTCTACGGAATTTACCTGAACGTAAGTGGTAGCACTGCTTCCACTATTCAGGGTAATGTGATTCGGAACATGGCTTACAATAATACACTAACCACTTGGGCCGGCATCTATATCAATGCTGGGAAAGCCCGAATCGGGTCAACGGTGGGTGATACCATCGGAAACGGCGTGGGTACGGGTTCCATCGTAGTGACAAATACAGCCACTGGAGGTTCTGTATATGGTATCTATGTCAATTCGACCGACTCCGTTTATATTCAGAACAATGTACTTGGCTCCATCACGGCTGCCAATACAAACGCCGCGAATGCCACCCTCTTGTTTGGTATTTACAAAGCCGATGTGGCCGGAGCCCTGGTAATCAGTAACAACAAGATCGGAGGTCCGACAACTCCAAACAGTCTTTATGCTAGTTCGACTTCCACAACGTATGTCCAACAAGTCATGGGCATTTATTCAGGCAGCACCACCAGCACCTTGGTCCAGAATAATGAGATTTCCAATTTGACCAACAATACCAGTGGCACTGGCAACAATCTTACCCGAGGGATGAGAATCAACGGCGGCATGGACGGCAGCCTGGAGGGTTCCGGAGGCTCCAACACCATCATTGGCAACTCGGTTCATGACATCACATCATACAGTGGCAACGGAAGCAATTACATTTACTGCCAATTGGTAGGGATTGACGTGTTGAGTACGAATCCGGGTGCCACTCAACTCATACAGGACAATAAGATATTTAGCCTAACAAATACCATCACCGATATCAAAATTGAGATGTACGGAATATTCTTGCATGGTTCCTCCTCGACCACTCAAATTATCGACCGTAATCTTATTCATACATTCAACATCATATCCAATACCTCCGCCTATTTGCATGGCATTTCTGTGGAAACCGGCGCCTGCCAAGTCACCAACAACGTCGTTTACTTAGGGAACAACATCACGACTGGTTGTTCCATCTGGGGCCTCTGGACAACTTCTCCCAATCTGATGGAATTTTACCACAATACGGTTTATTTAACCGGAACGGCTTCGACCGGTACGTCCAATTCTTTTGCACTAAGGGATTTGGCCTCTGGTTCATCGCTGATACGTGTCATCAAGAACAACATCTTGTGGAACGAACGGAGCAATACCAACAACAACACGATTCACTATTCGTTGTACCTCGGTGGCGGGGGAACGTATACGATCAATTACAATGATTATCAGTTCGTACAGCGCTTTGCGCTCGTCGGTGGTGTCACCTACAATACGTTTAGCCAGTCTTGGGGTAGCGGCTATGACGCCAACAGCTTGAATGTTGATCCGTTGCTGACCAACAAGGGAGGCTCACTGGCTTCCGATTACCAACCCGGCAGAAGCCTTCCCTGTTTGAAATTGGTGGCTGAGGCATATGACTTCGGCTATATCTTACGGACGGACACTGCTACCATGGGAGCTTGGGAATATTCCGCATTCCCCGTTGAAATTTGGAAGGACGGATTTTTTCAAAATGGGTATGCCAATTTGAAAGCGGCGTTTGACGCCATCAATGCAGGTACATATATCGGTGGCTTGACCGTGAAGATTAAAGCCAATACGACTGAAACCGCAACGGCTGTTCTTTATCAAAGTGGGTACAACGGTACATCCAACTACTCATTCGTGACCATACATCCTACCCGTACGGAGATTCAGGTGAAGGGAGCACTTACAGCTCCCCTGGTCGATCTAAACGGAGCGGACAATGTTCGGTTTGACGGCCGGGCCAATCTATTGGGTACCACGGCTCATCTGATGCTGATCAACACGTCAACGGATGCCAGTGCTTCGACTTTGCGTTTTATCAATTCTGCTGAAAGCGATACCATCCAGTATTGCTACCTCAAAGGGGCGTCTTCGTCGGCAACCAACGGTATCGTGTTATTCTCGACGTCTACAAACGGCAACGGCAACGATAATGACATCATATCCAATTGCTTGTTGACCAATCCTGGGACCACATCAACGGCCAGAGTTATCAATGCCATTTATTCGGCTGGAACACTTAGCCGTGAAAATACAGGCATATTGATCTCCAACAATTTGTTTTACGACTTCCGTAGTTTGTCCCTCAGTTCCAATGGTATTCTGATCAGTTCCAATTCCAGCGATTTCAGCATTACTGGAAACAGCTTCTACCAGACAGCCACGATGTCGATTTCAGCAGGTATCACGATTAGGTCGATTGCCATAGACAATACTTCTGGCAACAATTTCCTTGTTTCCGGCAATTTCATCGGTGGGTCCGCACAACAGTGTCAAGGTGCCAGATTGGATATCGGCACGCTATCGAACCAGTCCATCATTTTTCAACCCATCTATTTAAATGTCGGAACAACGACAGCAACGTCGGTACAGGGGAATACAATTGCCAATTTTCAGTGTTACAGTACCAATACGGCTCCATTTGTAGGCATTTACTTGCAAGCTGGCCGTTTCAATGTCGGAACCGTAACCGGAAACGTCCTTGGTGCATCAACCGGAACTGGGAATATCCTGCTTTCTGGTTACATGACATCCCTAGCATCTTCGTATGGCATTTACATCAACACGACTTCAATTGCACAGATCAGCAATAATACGTTAGCCGCCATCACTACCTCCAACAGCTATTCGACGGCCAATGGGCACTCCTTTTATGCGATATACAAACCCAACTCTGCTGGCAACATCACCATCAATGACAATGTTGTCGGAAGCCTTGCGACCGCACAAAGTATTCAGACTGCCAATGCAAGTACGACAGATGCCCAGGCATTGACCGGAATCTATTGCCAGAGTAACGGGAACACCCTGATATCTGGCAATACGGTGGCAAATCTAAAGAACGCCAGCACAAGGAGCAACGTATCCAACAGCGTTTACGGCATCTGGATGCAAAACATCGGAACTGCCAGGGACTCCATCTATCGGAACTTCGTATGTGCGCTTTCAAGCGGTGCCACTGCTTCAAGTACCAGTTATTCGGCAGGCATCTATTTAACCTCTGGTTTGCTCTATGTCACAAACAACATCGTTGCCATGGGTTACGGAGAAACCTACTATAATAATATGGTGGGCATCTTTGATGCAGGACTTACTGGCCAGAACAGCCAGATTTATCACAATACCTCTTATATAACGGGTACAAATACAAATGCCGTCGTTGCTTCGGCTTTCTACAAGCCAACCAATGCAGGTACAACGGATATTCGGAACAATCTTTTTTGCAACACCAGCACGGGTAGCAACAACAAGACCTATGCCATGTATTTCGCCACAACAGCTGGAGGTGGTACCTTGACCGCCAATTACAACGATTATTATACCACAGGTACTGTGACCGGCTATTATGGAGGAGTAAACAGAACGACTAAGACCATCGTGACAGGACAGGATGTCAATAGTCTCATTACCAATCCAGTTTTTTCGAATGCTTATTCCACGGATAGAACTGGATATAGACAGACAGTCGATTTATTTGGCACTCCATTGAATGTTTATATCGACCATGGCTCGTATGTCAGAAGCCTGACTTCACCCTGTATGGGTGCCTGGGAGCGCATCAACAAGTGGAAAGGAAGTTCCAGCACCAACTTCAATATTGCCGGTAACTGGACCTTCAACCAGGTGCCTTCTCCGGGTGACAACGTGATTTTCGACGATGTCCCCTTGCGTCCCTGTTTGATGGACCAAGAGCGTACCGTCAACAATATTCTTAATGCGCAATCAGCCTATCGTTTCATTCTGAATGGCAATAAACTCAATCTGTTGGGTGGTATGTCGTTTACCAATGGTGCGCAAATTGATGCGACGGTGACGGGTTCCACACTAAGCTTCGCAGGCAGCTCCGTTCAGACCATACCGGCCGGCTCCCTGTACAACAACACCGTGTATAATTTGAATCTGAACAATAGCTCCAATGTCCTATTGAATAGTGACGTGCTCCATATCACTGGCGCCCTCACAACTCTGTCTACTGGCTTGTTGGATGTTATTTCCACTTCTGCAAGTATCTATTTCGATGGTTCGTCGTTGCAGACTATACCGGCTTATTTCTTCAAAGAAGACAAGGTGTATAACTTGAGGATTAACAACAGCGCCAATGTCTTTCTTTCCGGTACACTCAAACTCATGAATCTGCTGACTGTGACGGCGGGAAGACTGGATGCCTACACGGGCAACGCAACTTTCCAATATGAAGGCAATGCTGCACAGACCATTGAGCCCAACTGCTTCCTGAATGAACGGATCTACAACCTGGTAAACAACAACGCCGCAGGTTTGACGCTCAACAGTAACATCATCGTCAACAACGATATGGGTATTCAGTCCGGAATCGTCACATTACCCGAAACAAAAACCCTGACCGTTTCTGGTACACTCACCAACTCGGTCGGTACCAACGGGTTGTTGCTCAAGTCATCGGCTTTAGGTACCGCATCGCTCATCGAGTACAACACAGGCGTTGCGGCTACCGTTCAGCGCTATATTGACGGAGATACTTGTGCTTGGCATTTCATGTCATCACCCGTGTCCAATCAATCAATCTCCGGAGCTTGGAAGCCTTCGGGAACGTTTGGTGACGGAACCGGTTACGACCTATACGCATGGGATGAACCTGCTTCCTGTTGGGTCTATAACCTGAATACGACGGTAACGCCTACCTGGCCCGCTTCCCATCCGGAATCCTACTTTGTGCCCGGCAGAGGCTATCTGTATGCAGTTCAAGTCTTGCATCCGACCAAACAGTTTGCTGGGAACCTGAACAGTGGGACAATTACTCGTACTCTGAGCATTAATGCTGCAGGGATCTATCAAGGTTTCAATCTTATAGGCAATCCTTATCCCAGCAGTGTCAACTGGAAAACCAGTAGTGGCTTCGATCGCAGCATGTTGAACTTGAATGGTGGCGGTTATGATTTATGGACTTGGAGCACTACCGCCAACAACTATGGGGTCTACAATTCTGCCGATGCAGACAGTCTTGGCACCAACAATGTCACCCAGTACATCGCTCCCATGCAGGCCTTCTTTGTTCGTGCCACTAGTGCGGGGACCTTTGCTTTCAAAAACGACGCACGTGTTCACAACGGAGCTGGAGTATGGCTGAAATCGGCCCAGACCAACACTGCCGATCAGAACGTACACTTGTCCGTGACGTCTTCAGCAGGAAGTGATGAGGTTAAACTCGGTTTCGGCTATGCTGCCAATGAAAGTGGAGCGATGAAGCTTTTCAGCCCAGTAGTAACAGCTCCAAGCCTTTACATGAATTGCAGCGGAGCAGCATATTCGACACGTCGTTTGACCGATACGGATAGAAACAACTATGTGGCAGTTAATTTCAAGGCAGGCGAAGCCGGGTCGTACACGATTCATTGCAACTACGACGCGACGACCATGGGTACAATTTATCTACAAGATCGACTTACGGACGCCATTGTGGACTTGAGCAGCGGTGATGCCTATACTTTCCAAGCTACCACAGCAGATGCTCCCGAACGGTTTGTTCTGTATTTTGGATCGGTAATACCCGTTGATATGGATGTACATCCAAAGGTTTGGGTCAGTGCCGGAGTAATGAATGTGTATCTGGAGAACATGATTGGTGATTACAGGCTCCGAGTAACCGATTTACAGGGTAGAACCGTAACCGATAAAAAAATGTCGGGTAGCGAACAATGTTCGGTATCCTTGTTCGGTAGGGGAATGTACATCGCTACCATTGAGAATGCATCTAAAAAGCTGTCTGTCAAGGTTGTATATTAATTTCTGTTGTTTTCCGTCCGCTTTTTGTATCCTTTTTGTATCCTGTAAAGGTCTGCCATTGTTTCCATTCTGTATTGGTTTTTTTCATACAAGGTTTTAAAACTGCCGTATCTTTGTAATGTTGAAACAAACCACATCAAGAAGAAATTTTTATAAAGCTAACAATACAAAAATTACTACAATGAAAAAATTAATCGTCTCAGTTTTTGCTCTCGCTGCTGTCGTATTAAGTGTAAGCGCACAAAAAACAGCCAATGGTACAGGTAACGCCGAACTTCTTTCTCAAATTGCCATCTCTGGAACTAACATTACAGGTAACACGTTAGGTGGAACGGTTGTTGCTGGTGTACTTGAATTTGGTAAAATCGGTATTGGTACCGCAAATAGTGTTGTTACTGTAAGCACTGCCGGTGCAAGAAGCCTTGCTTCGGGTGACGCTGGTCTTACTGTTACCACCACTACGCCTTCTGCTGCTGGTTTCGCAGTCACTGGTGGTGCTGGTTTGACTTATACTCTTTCCGTTCCTGCTAACAACATTGTTACTCTTACAGGTCCTGGCCCAGCCTTGAAACTTCAGGATTTCACCAAATTGAGTCAGTCAACCACCGAAACTTTGAATGGTTCGGGTAAGGATTGGTTTGCTGTAGGTGCTTCTTTGGAAATTCCTGCTGCTGCAACTGCAGGTGCTTATACTGGTACTTTCCAGGTTGTAGTAAATTACAATTGATCTTTTAAGATAGTTGGAAACCCGGAAGTGAAAGCTTCCGGGTTTTTTTTTAAAGCATCCAAAGTAGCAATTCTGTATCTTTTTTGTATCCCTAAAAGGGGTCGGATGTATCCATACTGTCGGGCATTCATGGACCCGATATGCTGTGTGACACCGTACCTTTGTTAGGTAAGAAAAAATTCCTGCACATCCGATGAATTCGACGTATAAGATACTTTTGACATCCATGTTGGCCCTACTCTCGTTTGCTTTTGAAACAAAAGCAAGTGATGCGCATAGCCAAACGTTGTCGGTAAACAGCAAAGCGCGCGTCATAACACCCCTATCCATCGAGAATACCGGGGGGCAGGGATTGGATTTTGGAGTGATCGCACTCGGAACATCGGAGTCTAAAGTTATCGTTTCAGCTGAAGTGACTGTTCCAGTGAATGTGGCATCCGGTGATGCAGTCGTTGTAACGAGCACACCACAGAAAGCCGCCAAATTTACGGTTTCGGGAGAGGCGGCCCAAGCCTACACCATTTCGTTACCGGTGTCGGCGACTTTGACTTCTGGGGCGAATACGCTTTCTGTAACGAATTTCACCTGTTCAAACGGAGCGGGTGGACATATAGGAACGAATGACCTGTTTTATGTCGGAGGTGAGTTGACGATACCCGCAGGTGCTACGCCAGCGATTTATCAGGGCACATTCAGCATTACGGTCGCCTATAATTGAATATATGTGTGTTTTCAGTGTCTTAAACAAAGTTCTGTAAATGCAGGATCCTGAAAAAAGTACGATTTTCGTTGCTTTTTAAACCTTATGAAACAAAAAAGACCTATTTTTATGCTAATTTATACCAGAATCAGTTCAAGTATGAAGAGAATTGTGGTTTTTGTGTTACTTTCTACCGTTTTTTTCATTTCTTTGTCCGCACAAACCAGTGTGGTTGGAAGAGTTGAAGCAGAGCTTGTTGTGCCTGTATCAGCCATCGAGACGGATTTGTTGAACTTCGGACGGATTGTAGTGGAAGCTGGTGGTGGTACCATCCAGATTTCATCCACCGGCGAGCGTATCACAACCGGCAATGTGTTGTTGGCAGACGATCTCTTCAGTACGGGAAAGTTTCAATTGTCGGGATTGCCGGAGAGCTTAGTCTCCATGGTTTTACCCCAGTTGCCACAGAAACTGTATATGAGTAGCGGAAATCAGACACTCACGGTGGACAAATTCACTTCCGACGTTCCTGCCGGTGGTCAGATTGTTCGTCAGAGCGATGGAAAAGCAGAAATCAGCATTGGTGCGACGCTTTACATCGGTAATAATCTGAGCAATCCTGCTGGCTTTTATTCCGGAAGCTATGAAGTGGTATTTACGTACAATTAATAAAAATAGTGTCATGAAAAGAAAGGTCGGATTCGTCCTCGGTTTATTTGCTTTGATCACGGGATTCTCACAACTGGTTTCCGCTCAAGGAAATCTGTTGGTCGCTCCCATTCGTGTTGTGTTTGAAGGTGCCAAGCAGAAGGAAGATCTGAACTTGACCAATATTGGTCAAGATACGGCTGTTTACCTGATTTCTTTCATCCATTATAAAATGAAGGAAGACGGTAGCTTTCTACAACTTGATAACGTCGACTCATTAACGACACGTGCAGACAAATATCTGAGGATTTTTCCTAGAAAAGTCGTTTTGCCTCCGGGAGAATCACAAACCATCCGGATGCAATATCGTAAACCTACTGATCTGAAAGACGGTGAATATCGTTCTCATTTGTACTTCAGGGCTGAAAAAGACGTAACAGCCTTGGGAATGAATACGACACAGTCTGATACTACTAAAATGTCCGTTTCCATCACCCCAGTTTTCGGAATAAGCATACCTGTAATCATTCGCAACGGCAACCTCGATTATAAGATGAGTTTGTCGGATGTGAAATTAACAGCCGTCAACGATACCGTCAGCAATTTGACCTTCAGCATCAATAGAACCGGAGACAGATCCGCCTATGGGAATCTGTTGGTGGAATTTGTTCCAGCTGCCGGTAAATCCTTTGTTGTCGGTTTAGCCAATGGTGTTGGTGTTTATACCGATTTGAGCGCTCGTAAGTTCAGCATGTACATCCGCAACCGAGCAGAACAAAGACTGAAAAACGGAAAACTCGTGATTCATTATTCAACCACCAGGGAAGATGGTGATACCGAGTTGGCTAAAACGGAGTTTAGAATACCCTAAGTATTTAATATGATGTCGCTGTGAAAAAAAGCTTACTGTTATTTTCTGTACTTTGTCTGCTGTTCAACAGCATTTTGAAAGGACAGAACAATGCACCCCCTTTACCGCAGCGAACTGCAACGGCAACCGTTACACAACATTTGAGTTTCGGTGACATATCTGTGGAGGCCACTTCTACCGGAGGAACCGTGACAATAGATTATACTGGATCCAGGACTTCGACCCCGGAAGTATATCTGTTGAATCTTGGTTATCCAGTCGAACAGGCAATTCTTGAATTCCACTTGTGTCCTGGTCGTTCGGTAAAAGTTTTATTCAACCCCTTGGTGCAGTTGACCCATGGTTCATACAACATGAATCTGGCCATCGACAGAATGCGGATTGGGACAACGTTGATAACGGCCAGTGGCCAAAGCTTTTTTTCGAACAAAGGTTGTAACGATACCCACTACATCGAAGTCGGTGGCACGCTCACTGTTGGCAATTTGTTGGCGAATCCTCCGGGTGAATACACCGGTAGTTTTTCTGTCACGTTGGCACAGGAATGAGCAATTTTGTTGCATGTGAAATAATGGTTTTATTAAGGCTCATTCGGCATTACAATAGTATTTAATAAATGGAGTTGATGTTCAAACGGTCCTTGCTTGTTTGCTTTCTTTTTGCAAGCATTCTCGCTTGGGGACAAGATGTCGACTCCGAAAGCCAATATGAGTCCCTCGACATGTCCGTCACTTTTGACAGGACGTATCGTATGACCATTCCCACATTGTACGCAGTCCCAAACGTTGTCCTGTTGCCTATTGGCGAACTTTTCGACTTTTTAAAGGTTCCAAACAAAGTCAGCACAGACGGACAGGTCATCACCGGTTTCTTTGAAAACGAAGCGAATAGTTTTGAAATCAACAATCTCAAAAAATCCGTTACGTTTAAGGGTCAGACGTTCCCATTTACCAAAGACGAGTCCACCACGGACATCGGTATCCTTTATTTGAAAACAACCGTTTTTAAACGTGCCTTCGGATTTGATATGGCATTTAACGACCGATCATTATCCTTACAATTCACTTCGTCGTTTGAACTCCCCTTGTTCAAACTGATGAAATTGGAAAAACAACGAGAAAACCTGCGCATCAGCGGGAGTGAATCGGCAGTCTATGATACGATCCTAAAAAGGGACTATCATTGGTTCAGGGGAGATATGCTCGATTGGTCCATAGCATCCACACAGTCCAATGAGAACAGTTCAGACACTCGCTTGGAAATAGGCGGTGGAGCCGAAGTGCTCGGAGGAGAAACAAACATTTGGTTGAATTATTCCTCCCAATATGGTTTCAAGAGAAATCAACAACAATATTACTGGCGATGGGCTGACAACAGTGCCAAACTCATCCGCCAATTTCAAGTAGGTCGCATAGCCACACCTTCCATTTCATCCGTTTTGTCGCCGGTGGACGGGTTTATGATAACCAATGCCCTGACGACCATTCGAAAGGCTTTGGGCAATTATACCATATCCAATTACACGGAGCCCGATTGGGTCGTCGAACTTTATCTGAACAATCAATTGATTTCGTACACCCGTGCAGACGCAACGGGATTTTATTCGTTTAAAGTCCCCATCGTTTATGGGAGCAGCAACATCGTTTTGCGTTTCTATGGCCCTAGCGGGGAAATCCGTTCGGAACAGAAAACCTACAACATGCCTTTCAATTTGTTGCCAAAGGGGGAATTCGAATACCATGTAAGTGGCGGTACGTTATTGGACACTTCCAACGCACGTTTTGCCAAAGCTGAATTCAACTATGGGATAACAAGGACGTTAACCCTTGGAGGAGGTGTCGAATACCTTTCGACCATTTCCAACCATCCTGAGGTTCCTTTTATGAACCTGACGTTTCAGCCTTTTACTCAACTGCTCATGACTGGGGAATATGCACACAACGTGCGTTCCAAAGTAACTTTGAATTATAGTTTCCCACGAAATATAGTCCTTGACCTCACCTATGCGAAATATGTGCCCGGTCAGGAAGCCATCATCTACAATTATCTGGAGGAACGTGCAGTCAGCCTTTCCATACCGTTGCGATTCCGAAATATTACCAGCAGCATTCGGACTTCGTTCCGTCAAAACGTGTATGATGCTTTTTCCTACAGCTCCGGCGAATTGATGTGGACAAACAATTACAAGAATTACAGCATGATTCTGACGAATTATGCCAACGCCTCGGCTGCCAATGCATTGAATCTGTATGGAAATTTGACCTTGGCGACCAAGTTGCGCAATGAACTGAACATTCGGACTTCCGCCCAATACAACTACCTTTACAAACAGCTGATATCCCTTCGGTTGGAAGTGGATAAGAAACTTTTCTCCAATGGTCACGGTGCGTTGAAATTGGAAAACAATTTCCTGACCAACAGCCAAAGTGTGAGTCTGACGTTTCGCTATGAATTGCCTTACATGACCACCAATGCTTCCGCCGCTGTTTCCAATACAAGATTCCAAATGTCTGAAGGCGCTTCCGGAAGTCTTGCGTTCAACAGCGGAGGCAAATACGTCCATACGGACCGCAGGAATGCCGTCGGAAGAAGTGGCATCTCCATCAATCCGTTCGTTGACATGAACTTCAACGGCGTCAAGGATGCTAATGAGCCGAACACCAAAGGTTTAAGGGTTCGATGTTCCGGTGGGCAGGTTCTTCAGCGCGATCAAGATTCCATCATCCGTGTAGTCGGATTGGAACCATTCGTCGATTACACGTTGTCCTTGGATGAATCGGGCTTTGACAATGTGTCCCTGAGACTGAACAGCAAGTCCATGAAAGTAACGACAGACCCCAATCAATTTAAGATGATTATGTTGCCTGTCGTGCCCATGGCTGAAATCTTCGGTACCGTAGCTGACGAGACTGGCAAAGGCATCGGACGCATTATCGTTCGAGTGGCGGATAAAAATGGCAATCTGGTGGCCAAGGTTTTGACGGAATCGGATGGTTATTTCAATTACATCGGATTGAAACCAGGTGATTATAAGGTTTTTGTTGATTCACTTCAATTGGAAGTGCTCAAATATAAGGCAACTCCAGTTTTTGCAACTGTTTTGGAAAATAAAGATGGTGATGTGGTTGATGCTGGAACCATTGAATTGGTCAAGAAGCGCATCGCTCAAACCCGAAGGGTCCGCAAAGCCTTGGCAGGAGGCGGATATGAGGAAGTGGAGGAACCCATCGCGGATACCATTGAAATTGCAACTCCTGTCAAACAGGAAGCCATCGAAGAAGACACGCTGAATCTGTTCACCATTTTATTTGATGTGGATAAAACCAACGTCAAGAACATGTACATGGATCCGTTGCACAAGTTGGCAAAGTATCTGAACAAACCGATTCATCAGGAATTGGGTGTTGATATTCAGGGCCATACCGACTCGGACGCCGGTGAACAGTATAACTTGTACTTGAGCAACAGCCGTGCTGAAGCCGTCAAACAGGTTCTGGTAAGGGAAGGTGTACGTCCGGATCGATTGAAGACCAGCGCATTCGGTAAGAGTAAATTGGTCAATGTAGGTCGAAGTGCTGCCGATAAAGCCCAGAACAGACGTGTCATATTCAAGGCAATTTTGGCTACCGATCCGGCTGAGAGGCCCTTGGAAAAAGTAGTTGGCAGCTATCAACCGAAAATTGACATCAAATCTGTCAAAGACGCCATCCCCGAAGTCAAGGCTCCAACGAAGTCGGCAATGGAGACCCCTGCAACGTTTAAAGTGCAAGCACCCGAAAAACCAGCATTCAAGCCTGCCGACTCACCAACGGTGAAACAACCGATTTCCAAAATCACGCCGAATCCTGCCATTCAGAAAACGTCGGCTTACATTGCCCATCAGGTTGTTGTTCCTTTATCCGGACCGAAAACCATTCAGATTGACGGTGGCATTCCTACGCTCTGCGACAATGTTCCGTACTGGTGTCTTATGTATACCAGCAATGGTAATTATTGGTTCCAGGTGGGCGCATACAAAACATTGCCAAGTGCCATGCAGGCGGCAAAACAATTGAAAAAATATATGGACGGCAACATCAACTTCGTCATACTCGATAATTGGGTTAAGATTCAAATAGGTAATTACAGTAGTCAAGCATTGGCATTACAGGATGCTAAATTGCTTTATTCTAAAGGATTCATAAAGTAGTACAGATCATGGGCAGAAAAGAATGTTTTATTTATTTGGACAGGCAAAACGCCTTTTGGCGAATGGACTCCAGCATGTTTGTGCAGTTCATGAGCCATGTCTCCGACTACTTCGGCATAAGCAGCAATGGTCCTGAATACAATCCCGAACAGGTTCAGTATGCAGAAATAACTGGAGAGGACCTAAATACAGTCAGCGCGATTTTCGGTGGTTATTCGCCCGATGAAAACCGGATACTTTTGGTGCCTGTACACCCACAACGTTTCATCTTGCCCATTCGGAACAGCTTCAATGTGTTTGTATACGAAAAAGACAGTTCAGAGCTAAAATCCATCAACTTAAAAGCGAAATAAACGTTTACCGACAAATGGGTATTGCTTCCTAGCTCAAGTACTGCTACTTTTGTGTAGTAAATTTAAATTAAGCTTGGGATGAGGCTTTCCGAACTGAAGACCGGCGAAAAGGCGGTAATTGTCAAAGTACTTGGGCACGGCGGTTTCCGCAAGCGCATCATAGAAATGGGTTTCGTACGGGGAAAAGTGGTGGAAGCCATTCAAAGCGCCCCACTTTTAGACCCCGTCAAATACAAAGTCATGCATTACGAGGTTTCGCTGCGTCGAAGCGAAGCCGAGAATATTGAGGTCGTGAGCAATCGCGATTTGATTGAAACCACGGAGACCGACCAATTCAATGGCGTTCTGAACGAAGACGAACTCCGTAAAATTGCACTTCGGAAACGCAAGCACATCCGCATTGCCTTGGTTGGGAATCCCAACTGCGGAAAAACCTCCATTTTCAATCAAGCTTCCGGCTCACACGAACATGTGGGAAATTACAGCGGTGTCACTGTCGATGCCAAGGAAGGGCGGTTCCATTTCAGAGATTACACCTTTACCATTGTTGATTTGCCTGGGACTTATTCCCTTTCGGCCTATAGCCCTGAGGAAGTCTATGTTCGACGACACATCGTAGAAGAAGCGCCCGATGTGGTGGTAAATGTGTTGGACGGCTCCAACCTGGAACGAAATTTGTTCCTGACCACCCAACTCATTGACATGAACGTACGGATGGTAATTGCCCTCAACATGTACGACGAAATGCAGGAAGCGGGCAACAAACTGGACTATTTGCAGCTCAGCAGATTATTGGGTTCACCCGTCATACCGACCATCGGAAGGAAAGGTTGGGGTTTGGATACGCTTTTCCATGTCATCATCAAAGTATACGAAGGCAGTGATTTGTTCACTAACGAAGGTGAATTGAACTTGAAAAGCCTTCAGGAATTGCACGATTACTACCACCAACACGATTTGGACCACGATACGATTGAGGAAATCAAGGAAGATGCCGATTTGACGCTGCAATCCAAAGAAGAACCGGAGCATCAACATGAACATCAGTATCGAGTAGGTGCCATGACCAGGCACATCCATGTGAACCATGGCCCAGTCATTGAAAAAGCCATTCAGGTGGTTCGGGAGGAACTTGTCAAGAATACCGTGCTTCGAGCCTACTATTCCATGCGTTACCTGGCTATCAAGATGCTGGAGGGAGATAAGGAAGTGGAAAAGTTGATTGCTCCCCTAGATAATGCGCTGGATATATTCAATGCAAGAGACCGATCAGCCAAGATATTGACCGAAAAACTCAAAGAAGATCCCGAATCGGCCATCACCAACGCCAAATACGGTTTCATAGCCGGAGCATTGGCTGAAACCTATAAAGAAGGTAAGAAGCAGAAATCGGACAAAACCAAAAAGATTGATTTGCTGGTGCTCAACAAATTCTTGAGCTACCCCATATTTTTACTGTTCATGTTCATCATGTTCGAATGCACCTTTGTGTTGGGCAAATACCCCATGGGCTGGATCGAAATGGTTGTCGGAGCCTTGTCGAAATTGGTGAGTGGATTGCTGAGCGCGGGTCCGCTCAAGGACCTCCTGGTGGATGGTATCATCGGTGGGGTGGGCGGTGTCATCGTTTTTTTGCCGAACATCCTCATTCTATACCTGTTCATTTCGTTTATGGAGGATTCGGGCTATATGGCCAGGGCGGCATTTATCATGGATAAGATCATGCACAAGATGGGGTTGCACGGCAAGTCGTTCATACCCATGATCATGGGTTTCGGATGCACCGTGCCTGCCATCCTTTCCACCAGAACCATCGAGAACCGGAACTCACGGATGATCACCATGTTGGTGACGCCCTTGATGTCGTGTAGTGCTCGGCTACCGGTCTATTTGCTGTTGGCTGGAGCGTTTTTCCCCAACCATGCTGGATTGGTGCTTTTCGGCCTTTATTTGCTGGGCATCTTGCTGGCGGTCTTGTTCGCACGAATTTTCAAGCGTTTTTTCTTCCACCGAGAAGATATGCCATTTGTCATGGAATTGCCTCCGTATAGGGTTCCGACATTGAAATCCATCACCAGGCACATGTGGGAAAAGGGTGCGCAATACCTCAAGAAAATGGGTTCAGTCATATTGGTTGCCTCCATCATCATTTGGTTTTTGGGGTATTTCCCGCAAAGTGAGGCATACAATAGGACGCATTCCGAAGCCAGCCGAATTGAACAGCAGGAACATTCTTATATTGGTCAGGTCGGGAAATTTGTGGAGCCGGCACTCAAGCCGTTGGGCTTCGATTGGAAAATAGGGGTGTCCATCGTTTCTGGAATCTCGGCTAAGGAAGTGGTGGTGAGTACGTTGGGTGTGCTGTACACCGGCAAGGACAACGAAGTGGCCATCGGTCAACGCATGAAGGAAGACACCTATGCCGATGGTACGCCGGTGTTCAATCCGGCAGTTGCTTTGTCGCTCATGGTTTTCGTGCTGCTGTATTTCCCGTGTTTTGCCACGATTACGGCCATCAAGAATGAATCGGGGAGCTGGAAATGGGGTATTTTCACCATTGCGTACACGATGTTGTTGGCTTGGACGGCGTCCTTTATAGTCTACAGGATCGCCCTGCTATTTGTATAAATGGAATATCTTGTCCATCAACTGCCATTTTTCGGCGGATGAGGCTCCGGGCTTGGCCACCTGGAAGATGGACATGTATGCTTCCCATTCCGCCTGACGGGGTAGACCGGCAAGTTTGGCCATGGCTGAATCCCATTCGAAGTCGAGCGGCGTTTCCACAATCATGAACAATCGGGTTCCTAGGATATAGAGTTCCATCTCGAGAATACCTACTTCCTTGATGCCCGCGCGAATTTCAGGCCAGGCTTCAGCCTCACTGTGTCTTTTGACGTATTCGGCAATCAAGGCGGGATCATTCTTTAAATCAAGCGTCTGGCAATAGCGCTTGACGGGTTGGGCGAAGGGTTGTACGGGGTAGCCGGATTGTTTGGTTCCCATATCAGAACGAGATTGAAGTGGCCGAAGTTCCGTAAGTTGCCTTCAAAGTGCCCGGTGTGTATACGCCATTGCTGTACAAACCATTCAAGGAGGTGCCTGTAGTGCTGCCACCCGTATAGATGGAATAAGCGGTGTTGGCTTTCAGGCTCGGTGAGGAAAAAATGAAGTAATAGCCCGCCCGAGTCGGTTTGTAGGTTGCCAAATTGGTGGCTGCAGCATTTTGGATGTGGAACAGGGTGCCGGCTGCCACGGTGGCTGTAGTGGTGGAATATAGAAAGCGTTGGGTGGAAGTCAATGCCGTGGGAATTGGAATGGTTTTGCTCCTATTAGGGCCGCTCACCATCAGTGTTCCACCAGTGATGTTAAAAGCTGTGCCGTAGTCGATGCTTTTCGTATTGGCAACAGTTGAACCCTGCACAACAACAGTCCCTCCGTCCATATATAAGGACTTTTTCGTGTCGATGCCTTCGCCGGCACCAGTCGTGTTGACCAGGACGGTACCATTCAGCAGGTAAATGTCTTCGGAGCATTTGATGGCTTTTGCCTCCGTGACGCTGGTTGTACCATTCATAATGGATGCACCGGCCGTTGAAACAGTAACCGTTGGAGAGCCAGTTTCTGAACCGATGGTCAAGATGCCGTCGGCTGAAAAACCTTTGCCTCCCATGCCAGTGCTGGTGGCCGTGACGGTTCCTCCGAGAATGTCTATCCTGCCGTTGGTTGAAAAGCAAGCGGCGCTGTATGCATCGACCGCGTTCTGATAATTTGTATAAAGACTACCTGCACCAGAAGTGGAAATGGTCACATTTCCACTGTACATCGTGAGGTTCGTAGAAGCGGAGATGCCCTTGCCGGCGATTCCAGTATGCGTGATGTTGATGGTCGTCCCGTTTATGGTGATGTCGGCGTCACTCTTGATGGCTGTGCAATAGGAGGGGTCGTAACCGATTACAAGGGCGTTCAGTGCAACACCACCGGAGGCATTGACCGTGATGTTCCCGCCATTCAGGTACATGGCTTGGGTTGATTTCAGCCCCTTGGATTGAGTGCCGAGGACCTGGACATTGATGCTGCCGCCTGAAATGGTCATCGTGCTGTCGCAACAAATGCCGTTGACATTGGGTGAACTGCTGATTACAGAGATGTTACCGCCGGAAATACTGACAATTCCCGCACTTCCGTCGATACCGTCACTGTTGCTGGTTACCGTCAGGGAACCATTGGCCATTGAGAAACCGTCATTGCCGTGTATGCCGTCTCTGGAAGCGCTCGTCACAAGGATGGTGCCGTTGTTGACTTGAATGTTATCGTTGCTGTTGATCCCGTGTTGCAGGGAGCCTTTGCCATTGACAATGAGTTTGCCTGTGCCATTGAAAATTAGATTTCCGTCACTAAAGAATGCTGCGCCTTGATCTTCGGCTAGGCCGTTAACGATGGTTGCAGCGGCGTAAGTCGGGCCGTCTGATAGCGTATTTACGGTACCGTCGGCCAAATCGACATAGGTCGATTTCTTACATTGGTTGTTGATGGCCGGGCCATCCGGGTTGGTGATGGATATACCGTTCAGCAATAAATGGTAGGCATGGGCGCTGTAAACCTTGAACATTCCGTTGCTGGTGGTACCTGACAATCGATAGGTAATATCTTTGGTGTCTGAAGTCGATGTGACAACGACATCCGCACCGCTTACGGCTACCCTGACGCCTTCGAAGTAAAGCGGATTCACCACGCTGACGCTGGTGCCGTTGTAGGCGATGGAGACGGTGTCGGTTGATTTGCCGAAAGTGATGCTGTCGAGCGTGGAAACGGCAAATGGATTGAGCGTTCCGCTTACGGAAAGCTGGGCCGTAGTTCCGCTACCGGTGAATGTCAAACTGTCGACAACACTCAATGGTGCACCGATGACCATCTTGTCCGATTTGAACAAGTACATTTTATCCTGGGCGGCCAAAGTGACAATGCTAACCAGAAACAAGCTAAGGAAGAAAAATTTACGCATTATTTCTTAAATTTCAGAATCTGATTGTTGACGCGAATCAGATAAATGCTGGCTGGAAACCCACTCATGTCGATGGTTTCGTTATTTGTAACGGTCCTGTTGACAACAGCAAGGCCATCCATGCGGTATACAGCCACTTGCTGCGGACCCTCGGCCAGGTTTCTGAAATGAATCTGATTGTCGGTTGGATTGAAAAAGATGTCGGCTGTCGGTTGAATCGTGTTCTTGATGGATGTCGATGGGCCGAAGTACATTTTTTCCAGGTTGGTTAAGCCGTACGATTGCGTACTCCCGGAAACATAGTTCAACACCAGATTGGAACCCGAAAAGGTTATTTTTTGAAGGTTGCTCAAAACGATGGTTTGTTCGGCTCCGCCTTGCAATCTCAAAACCATGTTCTGAGCCCTAAGTTGAGGGGCCAGAATCAGTGCTACCACCAATGATAAAAGGTAAACGTGTCTATGTTTCATATTCGATTTAAAATTCGCGCAATAATAATGAAAAAAATTCCAATAACACCATGAAGGCTCGAATTTTAGGATAAATTGTACAAATCTGTCGGGAATTGTCAATGGACCTCTTTGACCAAGTAAACCAAGGTGGGAAAGTGGTCGCTGTAGCCTTCGATGAAGGTGTCGCCGCTGAAGGTTCGCCAAGGGTAACCTTTGTATGGACCATCCTGCTGGATGAGGAAATCTCGATTGAAGACTTCAGCCTTCCAATACTTGAGGGTGCTGCGGTCGGTTCCGAGGAACGCGGGTGTAAGAATTTGCTGGTCGAATAGGTTCCATTCGCCTCGGTAGCCCAAGGAGCCGATGCCCTTGTCCAAAATGCGCCACATGGGGTTGAACAGGTCTCCTTTGCCAACGTCTTCCGGATCTTTGCGGGCACGAAGGGTTACCTTGACGGGTATGTTGAAGGGGTCGTCGTTGAGATCGCCCATGAGGATGATCTTGGCGGCGGGCTCTTTTTTGAGGAGCGAGTCGATAATGCTTTTGGAGAGTTCGGCGGCTGCTTCACGCAGGTAGCGGGAGGCTTTTTCCCCGTTTCGGCGGGAAGGCCAGTGGCAGACGATGAAATGGACGGGTTCGCCTAGTAGTAACCCGTTCACCACCAATTGGTCGCGACTTTTGAAAGAAGTATCGTTTGGCAAGGTGAAAGGAACTGCCCGGCTGGAGGTCAGGGTGAACAGTTTGGGGTTGTAAAGCAGGGCCACATCGACACCGCGTGCTTCGGGCGAATCGTAATGGACTATTTTGTAACCGATGGATTTCAGGTTTTTCGAACGAACCAGGTCTTCCAGGACGGAACGGTTCTCGATTTCGGAAACGCCAAGGACGGCAGGTCCTTCGGGGCAATATTCGCGAGCCAACTTGCTGATGGCGAAAGACATGTTTTCAATCTTCTTCCAATATTTGGTGCCATCCCATTTTTTGATGCCTTCCGGAGTGAATTCATAATCGTTCACGCCAGGGGAATGGATGGTGTCAAAAAGGTTCTCCTGATTGTAAAAGCCAATGGCAGCGACAGTGAATTTCTTTTCTTGAGAGAATAGAAAGTGGCTGGCGACAAGGAAAATGGCAAATGTTAAAAGTTTTCTATAGAACATAATTTTGTATAATGAATTTTTATACCAAATATCGTCATTTCTTTTTAAAGTTTGCTAACTTTGCTTTCCATTTTTTAAAAATCAGACCTCTCCACATAAATGTTTTCAGTATGAAAAAAGTAGTTCGGGTGTTGCTCTATCTGGCATTCGGAAGCACGTTGGCCGCACAGAATCAGGCCGATAGCGTCCAAACGCCGGCGGTGGTCAACAGCCAGTTGTACGTGTTCAACGAGTCCATGATTGACGATGAAAGCGATCAGGGCCAGAACATCAGTTCGGCGCTAGCCAATTCAAGCGATGTGTTTTCTTCCAATGTAGGCTATACGTTTTCGGCCATGCGCTTCCGGGTGCGGGGTTTGGACTCGGAGTTTGCGCAGAGTTCCATCAACGGCATCACGTTCAACGACCAGGAAAAGGGCCGTTTCTCGTATTCCATGCTGGGTGGCCTGAACGATGTGGTGCGCAACAGGGAAGACGTGACGGCTTCTGAATACAGTACCTTCGGATACGGTGACATTGGGGGTTCCTCCAACCTCTTGCTCCGCGCCAGCAGTTTCAATCCGGGCAGCCGTGTTTCGGTGGCCTACACGAACCGCAATTATAAGTTGCGTGGCACCTACACTTATTCCACTGGATTGATGGCCAACGGTTGGGCGTTTACAGGTGCAATCGGGTATCGTTGGGCAGACGAGGGCTACGGCGAAGGAACGTTCTACAACAGCTTGGGCTATTTTGCCTCGCTCGAAAAGGTGCTGAACCCATTCAACAGCTTGGTGCTGACCGCCTTTGGCGCACCGACGCAACGGGGTACCCAAAGTGCTTCCACCCAAGAGGTTTATGACCTGACCGGCCGGCACACCTACAACTCGAATTGGGGTTGGCAGGACGGTAAGAAGCGCAATTCAAGGATTGTGACCGATTTCCAACCGGTGGTGATTCTGTCGCATTTCTGGACACCTAGCAAAACGATGAAATTGATTTCAGGCCTGGCATTCCGTTCCGAATCGTACGGCAGTACGGCGTTGAACTACAACAATGCTCCGAACCCGAACCCGGCCTATTACAGAAACATGCCGAGCTATCAGACCACACAGGACCAAAAGGATTTCTATACCGAACTTTGGACCAACGGCGACGACAGCAACACGCAGATTGACTGGAACGGCCTGTATATGGCCAACGCGCTGGCTTTGCGCGAAGGGCAGAGCGCCCGTTACATCGTAGAAGAACGCCACAACGACCAGAACGAACTGATGCTGAATTCGACGTTGAACAAGCGCGTGGGCGATCATCTGAAAATGACCGGCGGCGTGGAAGCACGCCTTACCAAGGGCATGCATTACAAGACCATTTCCGACCTGCTGGGTGCTTCAAACTACTCGGACGTCGATGTTTACACGGAAAATTATTCTCCGCTGAACCCCAACATCCAATTCAACGACCTGAATGCCAATTCGACCGATAAGAAAAAGGGCGATGTGTTCGGCTACAATTACAACATGTTCGTGCGCTCGGCCAATGCTTGGTTTCAAAACAACCACACCTATAATAAGGTGGATGTATATTATGGAGCCCGTTACAGTTGGATGTCGTATCAGCGCGAAGGCTTGATGCGGAACGGTCGTGCGCCACTGACTTCGTACGGCATGGGTGTGAACCACGAGTTTTTCGATACGTCCGTGAAGGGTGGCATCACCTGGAAGTTGGACGGTAACAATTTCTTTACGGCCAACTTACTGGCTGAAACCCAACCGACACTTCCCAATCAGGCCTATGTTTCACCAAGAATCAAGGACGATGCCATACCCAATCTGGGCAGCGGCTCCGTCTTGAGCTACGATGTGAATTACAAGTTCAACTACCGTTTCCTGAGAGGGCGCATCACGGCTTACCGCTCCAAGTTGAGCGGCCAGGTGGAAATCGACAATTTCTACGACGATGAGATGATGACGTTCGTCAACTACGTGATGACGGGGGTGAACAAGGTGCACGAAGGCTTTGAATTCGGCCTTTCGGCCAAACTGGGCGGCGGCTTGACCGCAACGACGCTGGGTTCCATTTCAGACTATGTCTATACCAATCATCCCACGGCGACCATCAGCATGGAAAACGGCATGAAAGCCGATATGACCCGAACCGTCTACCTGAAGAACTACCGGGTGGGAGGCACACCGCAGACGGCTTTGTCTTTTCAATTGGATTATGCTGCGCCCGATTATTGGTTCTTCGACCTTGGTGTGAGCTACTACGACCGCACCTATGTGGAATTGTCGCCCATCCGCCACACGGCTGAGATTTTGCAATTCACGGCCAACAGCGAGGCTGATTACCGGAAGCTGGCAAGCGACATCACCACGCAGGAAAAATACCCCGCGGGCTACATGGTGGACGCTTCCATCGGGAAATCCATCCGAATGAAGAACGGCAACCTCATCAATATCAACTTGCAGGCTTCCAATTTGCTGAACAACACCAACATGCGTTCGGGTGGCTATCAACAGGGCCGGTTCGACTATGTAGGTTACAATGTCAACAAATTCCCCAACAATTACTATTACGCACAAGGATTCAACTGCTACCTGTTGGTGGCTTACAAGTACTAAAATTAAATACGACACCTATATGAAGCGTTTCAATCATTTTTTACCCGCCTTGCTCCTGCTGAGCATCTCCTTCGTGGCTTGTGACCAACGGGATTTCGAAATGCCGCCGCTCTATGAGCCGGTCTACTCGGATACCGCCACCATGACCATCGCCGATTTCAAAACTAAATTCGCTGCCGTGACTGCTGCTGAGATCACCGACACCATCACCATCACCGGTATCGTGGTTGCCAATGACATCTCCGGCAACATGTACAAGGAGATGACCATCATGGACAGCACCGGCGGTTTGAAGATTGCCATCAACCAGGGTGACTTGTACACGGAATTCCGCCTGGGGCAGCGAGTTTTCATCGAATGCAAAGGCTTGTGGGTGGGCAAATACGGCGGCTACATGCAGCTCGGCGGCTCATACAACGGAGGCATCGGTCAAATGACATGGGAAACGGCGCAGGCGCATGTGTTCAAGGATGGATGGCCCAATCCTACCAACTCCTTGCTGACACCGGCTGTCGTCAACTTTGACGTGGTGGCTAGCGAAGCCAACATGGGTAAATTGATCACGCTCGAAAACGTTCATTTTTCTCCTGCTGAAGGCGAGGTTTGTTGTCCTGCCGCAGCCGACGGTTCCACACAGACCCTGAGTAAAACACTGACATCCAGCCTGAATGCAGGCAGAACCATCGTGGTTCGTCTAAGCAGCGCATCCAATTTTGCCAATAAATTGCTGCCTTCCGGAAATGGTAACCTCACTGGTATTTTGTCTCTTTTCGGGACCACGTATCAGTTCACGCCACGTGATTCCATGGATTTCGCCTTTGTTGGCTTCGGTAAAGGTTTTGTCGATCATGGTCTTGGTTCCAGGGTCGATCCCTACACGCCCGATTGGGTGCTGACCCATCAGGGTACGCTGGCCGGTTGGGTGAAGGGCTACATCGTCGGTTCGGTAAAGAGCGGCATCAATGCTGGGAATCCCATCAATGGTAACGAAGACATCAGTTGGGATGCGCCGTACATGAACAATACGGTGGTCATTGCCGCCAAAGCGACGGAAACCGATTGGACCAAATGCGTGGTGGTCAATCTGCCGGCAGGTTCATCCTTGCGTGATTCGGCCAATCTGTTGGACAGAACCACCAACAAGGGTCGCCTACTGGCTGTGAATGGTACGTTCGAGCACTACCTTGGCGGTGCCGGAGTGACTGTGGCGAACGGTTCAGTCGCTGAATATTGGCTGGATCACCTGCCCGTCGTGGTGGATGGTGACGGAACGCAAGCCAAACCGTATACTGTGGCCCAAGCGATGTTGAAGCAAAATGAAACAGGAAAATGGGTTTCCGGATATATTGTAGGTTATATTACTTCTCCATCGCCCTATGTCTATACCTATTCAACTACTGGAGCGGTCAATACCAATATTATTTTAGCCGACAGCCCGTCAGAAAATGTGAATGCCGCATGTGTTCCTGTTCAATTGGTCAGTGGATCGGAGCGGACTGCCTTGAACTTGGTCGATCATCCAGCAAACCTTGGCAAAAAGGTCAAAATCAAAGGAGATTTGCTTAGTTATTTTAACGTTCCTGGTATTAAGAATGGGATTGCGCACGTATTTGAAGGTGAACCCGATTTGGTGGAACCCATCTTCTCGGAACCGTTGACCAGTACGTTGGGGAGTTTTACTCAATTCAGTGTCTCTGGCGATCAAGTCTGGGCGGGAACGACCTATGGCGCCACCATGTCCGGTTTTGTCACTCCGAATTATTTTGTCAATGAAGATTGGTTGATTTCTCCGGCCATCAATTTGACCGGAAAAACCAGTGGGAACTTAAGCTTCTGGCACACCATCAACAAGGGTGTGGTCAACAACATGCCGACCTACCATACGTTGTGGTTCAGCACGAATTACACGACGGGCGCGCCTTCCACGGCTACTTGGACGCAAGTGACCATTCCGACCTATCCGGCCGGCAACAACTGGACGTTCGTGAGCAGCGGCAACATTGCATTGCCTGCATCGGTGTTGGGGAACAGCAATTTCAGGTTTGCCTTCAAGTATGCGAGCACCGCTTCGGAAGCATCCAGCTGGGAAATCAAGACGGTCAGCATCATGCCATAAGCGTTTTTCGATGGTGAAGAGATGGTGTTTGGGGTTCGTGTGCCTCCTGTTGATTGGCCTTCAGGTTCAGGCCGTCGTGCCGGCCGGTTATTACGACGGGTCGGACGGGCTGACGGGTTCAGCTTTGAAAACAAAGATGTATAATCTGGTGAAGAATCATACGGTTCTGAGCTATGCGGCACTTTGGACGGCTTTTCAAACCACGGACAAGCGGGCGGACGGCAAAGTCTGGGACATTTATTCCAACGCAACCAACTTTGTCTATGTGACCAATCAGGATGCGGGTTCCGGTGGGACGAGCGAGGGCCAGTTCTACAATCGGGAGCATTCCTTTCCGAACAGTTGGTTTGGTGGAGATGCGGCTTCAGCCATGTACACGGATTTGTTTCACATGTACCCCGCCGACAAGTGGGTCAACAACAAGCGGGGCAACATGCCGTTCGGGAATGTCCAGACGGTGTTGGGTTATTCGGCCAATCATTATTGCGAGTGGGGGACTTCGACGGAAAGCGGCAGTAGCTTGAACGTTTTTGAGCCTGCCGACGAGCTCAAGGGTGATTTGGCCCGATCGTATTTCTATATGGTGACTTGTTATGAGAATGTGGTTTCCAACTGGACGGCGTATTCCAATACGGAGATGCTCGGCGGCAACAGTTATCCGGGTTTTAGCAGTTGGGGACTTAAAGTTCTGCTCGATTGGAGCCGATTGGACCCGGTCAGCGATAAGGAAAGGGCTCGCAACGAGGCCATTTATACGAATTTCCAGCACAATCGGAATCCATTCATTGACTTTCCGTCACTGGCTGAATACGTTTGGGGAGATTCCGCGACGTTTGAATTCCATGCTTCCAAGTATCTGGCGGTGACTTTGAAAAAAAAGGAAACACAAACTTTTACTGCCTGGAGTGTGAATGGAAACCTTCACGTGAGTACTATAATAGGAAAAAGTATTGAAATTCGAGATGTTACAGGTATTGTACTTTTCCATTTGATTGCCGATCAGGTTGAAACAACTGTTCATGTCGGAATGAACAGGTTCATAATGGTTCAAGTTGATAGTCAGGTCCAAAAAATAGTTTTGTAACACTTTCTTATACTGAAAAAAGTTTACACATCATAAACCAAAAAATGTAAACTTAGAAAGTATGATTACCGAAAATCCGTGGCGCAATCCCGCCAGAGTTCAAAAAAAAGATGAAGCAAAGCTTGCCATCATTCGTGATTACATGGTGAAC
>Ga0302216_1000040_pt1 | contig 67698 bp, 54 predicted proteins | sample II_Fen_N3_2_FD_194575 | JGI IMG/M metagenome (GOLD analysis project Ga0302216, IMG submission 194575) | Peat permafrost microbial communities from Stordalen Mire near Abisko, Sweden - II_Fen_N3_2 | ecosystem: Environmental > Terrestrial > Soil > Wetlands > Permafrost | place: Sweden: Abisko...
TAATCACCAAAAACGAGGAGTAAGCCACACAGCTGGCCATGCAAAGCAAGTCGCCCAACAGGCTGCTTTGCTTATCGTAACCATGCAACGAGGAGAGAATCAGGAAGATGGCACCAACACCACCGATGAGCACGCCCAAGATCTTCAACAAGGAAATCGGCTCCTTCAGTATCATAGCCGAAAAAATCATGGTCAACATCGGAACCGTCGTCGAGATGATGGATGCATTGATGGAAGAAGTTCTCGAAAGCCCCTGCACAAACAATATCTGATTGAGCATCAGACCCAAAGCCGAGCCACCCAGCAAAATCAGCATGTCCTTCCGAAGCACCTTCTCCGGTTTCATAAATAGGCTGATCAGCCAAAAAGCGGATGCTCCTGCCAAAAACCGAAGCGCATTCAGCCCAATTGGACTGATCACAGCCAACACATCCTTTGAAATCACAAAATTCAGTCCGAAAAAGATGCTGGAGCAAAGCAGCGCGATGTGGCCTTGGTATTGTTTTGTCGTGTTCATTTCGTTTTGTTGAAAACCTGACGTAAATTTAGGTATTATTTCCGGACTCTCGTCATTAGCCAATTCGACCACCCATTTTTAGCAATATGTCCTCATTCAGATAGGCTAAAAAGCAGTTACTTTGTTTTACTTAATTTTGCCCCATGAAAACTTTGATGAAATTCCTGCCCGTATTCTTTGGTTTGTTGCTTACAACCACCATTATGGCTGAAATGACCCCTGCCTTTCCTGGGGCTGAAGGCTTTGGCCGATACACCACCGGTGGCCGAGGAGGCGCCGTCTACCACATCACCTCACTTGCCGACGACGGTTCAGCCGGAACACTTCGCTGGGCACTGATCAAAGGCGGCCGTAGGACCATCGTCTTCGACGTTTCCGGCACCATCCACCTGACTTCCGCCCTCGGCCTTGCCAGCGGCAACGTCACCATTGCCGGTCAAACCGCACCGGGCGACGGCATCTGCATCGCCGACTACCCCTTCACCATCAACTCCAGCAACGTCATCATCCGGTTTGTCCGCTTCCGCCTCGGCAACATCAACGTAGCCTACCACGAAGGCGACGGTCTGGGCGGCATGGACCAACAGAACATCATCGTGGACCATTGCTCCGTGAGTTGGAGCATCGACGAATGTTGCTCCGTCTATGGCAATAAAAACCAAACCATTCAATGGTGCATCGTTTCGCAAAGCCTCCGCAACGCCGGTCATGTCAAAGGCGCCCACGGCTACGGCGGCAACTGGGGCGGCTCCGGTGCCAGTTTCCACCACAACTTGCTGGCCCACCACGACAGCCGTACCCCCCGATTGGGCCCGCGTCCCGGCACCCAGACCGACGAACGCATGGACATGCGCAACAACGTCATCTACAACTGGGCAGGCAACGGCTGTTACGGCGGTGAAGGCATGAATGTGAACATCGTCAACAACTACTACAAACCCGGACCCGGCACCAAACAAAGAAGTGCCGCCATCCAATACCGCATCTCCGGCATCGGCATCCGCACCTCCTCCTATGTGGAAACCTATCCGGCCTTCGCACCGATGCTGCACACCTGGGGCAAGTTCTTCGTGAACGGCAACTACATTTACGGCAACGCCGAAGTCACCGCAGACAACTGGACCAAAGGCATCTACGAACAGATTACGAATTCAGCCGTGGACTATACCTTCACACAGGGCACCAAAGACACTATGAAATTGGCCACCCCCATCAATTACATGTACGTGACCACCCAAACACCAGCGGTCGCTTACGAAAAAGTGCTTCAATACGCAGGCGCCTCCCTGTCTCGCGACTGGGTGGATTCCCTGATGGTGAACGATACTCGCAACAGTACAGCCTCCCATACCGGTGCAGGCAGCGGCGATGTCTACGGCATCATCGACTCCCAAGACGACAACAAACCTGCCAACGCCCCCGCCGACTGGAACGCCTGGCCAGTACTGAAATCCACACCCGCCCCACTCGATACCGATGCAGACGGCATGCCGGACAGTTGGGAAACCGCTCATGGACTGAACCCAACAAACGCAGCCGACGGCAACTTGCTCGACAAAGACGGTTTCACCATGTTGGAATTGTACATGAACAGTTTGGTGAACACTATTATGGAGGGAGGAAACGAAAACGGAACAACCTCAGGAACTATTGTGGAAAGCAGCAACGCCGCCACCACCAAAGTGACGCTCAACTCCACCTATTACAATGGAGCCACGGGTTCAGCCTCCCCATGGACGTTTGACGGGGGTTACAGCATCTCCAACACCAATTCGAAAGCCTACGCCACCGGCAGTGAGCAAGGCATCAAATTTTCCAATGGCGTCAAGTTCACCGTCAACCTACCGGCCGGCATCCAGGTGGACACCGTGAAATTTTCCGGTTACGACAACTATGCCGGCACCGATTCCTACATCAGCGAATTGAACGGCACCGCCCACACCAGCACCGAATACGTGTTCACCCAAAAGACGGCCAGCGGCGCCACCGTCCTTTGCTCCAACACCATTCCCTTTTCCACCCCCGTTTCGGGCTCCTTTACCTTCACCTTCGGCGGAAATCAAACCGTGGTTTCCATCATCCTTTCCACCCGCACCTACACCGGCCTTTCCAAAAACGGCCTCCTTCCCAACCCCAACGAACCAACTTCAGTTTATGGCATCGATGGCCGAACGATCCGCTCAAACGTCGCACGCAGCCAAGCACTGGTGGGTCTAAACAAAGGCATCTACCTGGTCGACGGCAAGAAAATTGCTGTTGGCAAGTAACCTCTATTTCTTCAGCATCTTACGTATTACGACACCTTCGGGCGTTTGCAATCGAATGAGGTACATACCGTTGGCCAACTGCCCCGCCTCAATCCGTTCATTGTTGAATACCATCTTGGATATCAACACGTTGCCCTTCATATCGACCACCGTCATTGGCGTACCATCCTCCAAACCTTGAAGGCTGAACCCATCACTGAAGGGATTCGGGTAAACACGGAAACCACTAAGGGCCTCCTCGGGCAACGCAGCTTCCATTTCCACGATGTTGGTGAAATCTTTCCAAACACTGGCGGTCGAATAGAGTTTCTTTGTTCCGGCAGGGACAGACAAGATGCATTCCGACTTGTTCACATTGTAAAAAACAGTCGATGCACTCAATGAGAGTGGGTTTCGCGCATAGACAGAAATGGATTGCAATGACGAACATCCCAACGCATATTCATCGACAAAAGTGAGTGATGCAGGCAATGAAACCCGACTTAATTGGTTACAAGCATAGAAAGCATTGTATCCAATTGTTTTCAAAGAATTGGGCAATAACACATTAACCAATCGCTCACAACCATAAAAAGCTTGCGATCCAATCGAAACCAATTTGGTACCAAAAACCAAATTGGTCAACTTGTGACACCCATTAAAAGCATAACTTTCAATGGATTCAACGCTGTTGGGCATAAGCACCTCGGTCAACTCATAACAGCTCTCAAAAGCTTCACCAGCAATGGTTTTGACGGAGGTTCCCAACGTTAGATATTTCAACTTTGAGCAGTTTGAAAATGCCTCGTTCCCTATTGTAGTGACTGAATTCGGAACGACGACCGATTCAAGCGCATAGCAATAGGCAAACGCCGAATTACCTATATCCGTTATGGACGTGGGCAGCACCACTTCTTTCAAAAGCATGTTTCCGCTGTTGTATGGAACGGAGAAAGCGTACGCTGGGATGGTTTGGGCTGCATAATTATCCCAATAGTCACTTGAAACACCATCCCTACCGTAATAACTGGCAACCGTGGTTTCAGCCAAGTTCAAATTCGTCAGATTCGGCAGGCTGTCTCGAATGGTCTTGAAATCACTGGCATCCATCACTCCTTTTATCGTAAGTCTGCTTAAATTCAGTTTTTCCTGCTTGGTCAAGGCTTTGGACAATCCCCCGGCTGAAATCGTAACAACCTTCATAGAAGCGCTTTGAGTGACCAACACGCATTGGGGTTCAACACCTTCCGCAACTACCGTAACAATCGCTTTTCGAACGCTCAGCGATGGGTTCTCTGTTGCCGTAAACCGAATGGAATCGTTACCGAAACCGCCCTTGTCGGCCACACTGAGCCATGCTTGATTGGAGGTGACCGTCCATGCCGCGTTGGAACGGACAAAGATGGAGGAATGACTACCCGCATTTTCAGCAAGGATGACCTCCTTGACATTCAGTTTCAGACCATTCGTCGCTTCCACGATGGTTCCGAAATCGCGCCATTGTTGGGCAAGGGCATACATCGGTTTGGTCTGGTAGGGTACGTGCAACGAACATGTTTTCAAGTTCAAATTGCCGAAAACGTCGTCTTCGAGGTTCATTGCCAAGGCATCAAGGGCATTTACATAGACCGTATTCAAACTGCCGCAGTTGTTAAAAGCACCCCAACCGATGGAATTCACCGAACCTGGAAGGTCGATTTCAGCCATATTGTAACAATCTTGAAAAGCATAACGTCCGATGGACTGCAGAGAGGCGCTCAATACGATGCGTCGAAGCGAGGTGCACGATTGAAAGGCATAATAGTTTATCATCGTCACGCTCGGAGGTATTATCACTTCCGTCAAGCTTTTACAAGATTTGAATGCTTGTTCGTCAATGACCAACAATGATTTCGACAAGGAAATGCTTTTCAAGGACTTGCACCCCTCGAACGCACTCAAGGGCAACACCAGCAACGAATCGCCCAAAGTCATTTCCGTCAGTGCGACACAATTTTTGAAAGCACCAATACCCAGCACTTTCAACGAACTCGGCATGTCTACTTTGGCCAAGTTGGAACAACCTGAAAAGGCTTCGATACCAATTTGGTTGATGTTGTTCGGAAGTGAGATGGACATCAAATTGATGCAATCTGTAAATGCATTATAGCTGATGGAAGTAAGCGTAAGGGGCAGAAAAACATGTTCCAACTGATCATTTGCAGCAGATTGGCCATATCGGTAGAAGGCAAAGCTTGGAACCTGATTGGCGCTGTTGTAATAATAAAGAGCACCGTCCCCATTGTATTCCAGAATTTTTACCGCTCGCAGATCCAGTGAATTCAATAGTGGAAGGCTGTCATGAAGCACCCTGAAATCACGTGCGTCCATGGTTCCAGACAACACCAAATTGGAAATCGATTTCTTTTCCTGGGAGGTCAAGATTTTATTCAATTCACCAGCCTTCATCTGAATGCTTTTTGGCGAGGCGGCCTGTACCACCTGAATGGTCCTGGTGCCGAATTCAGCCGTTATGAGCGATACGATGGCGGTTCGAGCGACCTGTTGCATATTGGCCTGAGCAATCAACGTGATGGAATCCGAGCCTGTGCCGGAAGCAGGAGTCACTTGCAGCCAAGGCTGATTGTTCTGCACAGTCCAGGGGGTAGTGGAAACAACGCCCACCCGAACCGAACTACCCTCCATATCCGCCAATCTTGCTTTGGAGGTCTCGGAGAAAAGCCCTGTTTTGGCTTCGATGATGGTCCCAAATTCATTCCAGAGATCGGCTTCCGAGTAGCGTTTTTTAGTTCCATAGGGGACGTAAAGCTGCGTAAGTTTCAGATTGACGTTCTCAAACACCCAGGACGATTCGTTGAATGGGATGGGTACTTCCGAATGGACAACCACCGTTTTCAAGTTGTGACAATTCATGAAGGCGTCAACATCGATTCTGCTGACCGATTTTCCAAGCTCCAATTTTGTTAAGCTGAAACATTGTGAAAAAGCTTCACTCCAAATGCTGGTGACCGAATCTGGAACAAGGATTTCTTTTAAGGCGAAAAGGGACCTAAAGTTACCCGAATGTATGGTTTTGGTGTTTTTTGGAAGAATGATTCTGGAAAGTCCTTTCCAGGATCTGCAGTAATATGCTCCATCAAATGCATATTGGGGAATTTCGTCTGCCAAATAGGTTTCCTGCCAACTGGAATACCCAGATTTGATGGTACAAGCAGTCACCTGCACATCGTTCAAATCAATGCTTGTCAACATGGGCATGCTGTCGTTGATGGTAAAGAAATCACTGGCATTCATCGTGCCATCCAACTTGAGCATCATGATTGAAGCCATATCGCAGTCTTTCAAGGCGTTCGCCAAACCACCCGAGACGCAATGAACCACGCGTTCAGGCGCCGATTGCGTCACCGTCACCGTTTGAGGAGCAATGCCTTCGCCCGAAATCAACACATGAGCCACCCGGTTTTTGGTAGTGGTATTGGTAGATGCGTTCAATTGGATGGTGTCACTGTTCATCCCGTTGTTCTTGTCCAATGTCAACCAAGTTTGATCGGACTGAACCGTCCAGTTGACATTCGAACGAACATAAAGGGTTTCCGTGGTTTTTAGATTGAACAAATTGACGGAAAGCGTATTCAAAACCATACCGATGGAGTGTTCTTTGGTCTGGCGGAAATTACTCCATTGATAGGCTGCACTGAATTTCGAAATCGTTCCATAAAGCACGTCCAGCACACAGGAATCGGTGTGGACTCCATAGAAGGCCTCTTCTTCCAACTTGATTTTATCGGGTGTGTTGTTTACAATCAAGGTCTTCAAGCCAGTACAATAGTAAAATGCATCGTAACCAATGTATCGAACCGATTTGGGCAATTCCACCGACTCCAACCTTTGACACTCACAAAAGGCATTGCCGGCTATAGAATCCACTGTTTCAGGCAAGACCAATGGCCCAGTATGGGAGGTTGGACAATAAATGAATAAATGTTTGGACTTGTCAAGCAGCATACCATCGACATCACAAAAAACGGCATTTTCAGGATCGATGGAGAGTACGGCACTGCTACCGCCAAAAGACATCCAGTCCAATGAAACCACCTTTTCAGACAGATGGATGGTATCCAGCCCTGTACAAAAAGCAAAAGCGTGTTCACCAATACCAGTCAACGTCGCTGGCAATTTGATTTTTTTGAGATACCCAAGTTCATTTGAAGCTGCAAATCCATAATCCGGAATCTCATTCGCCGCATACTCTGAAGCATACATCGATGTTCCATATGGACCCGAATACGCCATGATGTGCGATTCGCTCAAATCGACATCGGAAAGGAAGGGCATGCTGTCCTTCATGAATTTGAAGTCCCTCACGTCGATGTTGCCCGTCAGAATCAACTTCGTAACCGTAAATTGCTCTTGCTGCGTAAAATGGTTGCACAAGGAGCCCGGAGCGACGACTTCAACGGTCCGCGCAACCTGAGCATGTACGCAAAATGCAATGAAGCAGAGAAAAAACAGGCTTACAAAATGTTTCATCAGGGTAATCGATTTGTTACCGCTAATGTACTCTTTTTATCAATACAAATGCCAATTATTCGCTCATCCACGCCTTCAACGCAGCCAACTGCGCAGCAGTCATGGTTGCAGACCGACTCAACTTCTTACCGTCGTACACCAGCCCGACAACATTCAAATACCCATTATAGTCGAACTCTTTAGTCGTGGTCACATACTCAAACTCCTTGACCAACGAGGTGCCAGCCACCGTTTCACAGGCCTGTTGAAACTCCGCATCGGTGAATCCGCGCTGCAATTTCTTGTAATACGTATCGTACACCAACCGCATCGCATCGTCCAGCGACTTTTTGCCCTGGGTGGCCCGGCGAATGGCCAAATCAAGTATCAGGCCGTTCACGGGACCCTTTTCATAGTACGAAATGGTCAATCCAGGTTTCGTGAAAGGCCCGTCTTCCCAAGTGGCGTAGCTGGACTGCGCCATCGACTGAACCAACCGGGCCGGGTTCTTTTGAACCGAGTTCATGTGCTCCTCAAAGCACTTCAGGTATTTCTGCTCATTCATCAAACCAGCTCTTTTGGCCAAGACGAATTGGTAATACATGGTCAACCCCTCGCTGATCCAAAGTTGCGTGGTGCGATTCGGTCGGTTGTAGTCGAACGGGCCGAGTTCCATCGGCCGAATCCGTTTCACATTGAAATTGTGGAAATATTCATGCCCCAGGTACAAAATCATGTCGTTGATGTCCGCCTCGCTCTTCAATTGATCGCCGGTAAAACTCACCGTCGCGTTGTCGAGGTGCTCGATGCCTCCTCTACCCGGACCAATGCCGATAAACGTATAATTCGTATAGGGAACTTCCCCGAGCATCGTCGTGGCGGCCGTGATGAACCGCTTCATGTTCCGCATCATCATGTCCCCGTCGAAGTCACCCATTTCGTAACCGATGAAGCGGTGTTTGATGCCGTTGATTTCGAACGAGGGCAGTTCCGTGAGATTCCCAATGAGCAACGGGCAATCGTACAAAATATCGTAGTTGGGAGCAGTGTACACATTTTCCGCAACCTTGTCCAAGCCTGTCGCCAGTTGTTTCCAAGCGGCATTCGGCTTTATTTTGACTGAAACCGGCCCGTTCAGACAACCGTCCACATACAGAAACGTATTGGCCGGCACGATGTACGCATGCGTGCTATCCAAAAAACTGCGGGCTACGAAAAGCTGGGCGGCCATCACTTCGTAATTGACCGTAAATGCTTGGTTGTGAGTCACAATCTTCCAACTGTTCCCATCCGACTTGAAGAACGGAATCGCCTCCCCGTCTGTTCCAACTGCCTTCAAATTCAACACATCGGAGGCATAATCCATGAGTTGGTAATACCCAGGCGTCCACTTGGGCATCCGTAAAAGCACCGTATCACCCTGAACGCCAGCAACATGGAATTCCGTCTGAAATCGATGACTCGATGGATTCGGCATGGAAACGACGTACTGCAGAACAGGGGTTTCAGCCGATACTAAAATGGAGAATGAACAACAGAGTAGGATTAATACAGAATGCATCTTCATGATAGTGAGTATTTTAATTTTTTTCAATCGCTTTTACTTTTTCCGCATGGTTGGCCAAAGCTGCCTCCACGTCGGCCCTCGACTTGCTTCGCGTCACGATGTAGACTCCCACGAAGACCAGCCCAGTGGCTAAGCCCTTGGGCAGCGTCATCGCGTTGGTTCCGGCCACCACCGCCACGATGAACGTCACGATGGGCAACACGTAATTGTACATGGACTGCGTGGTGGGTCGCAAGCGTTTTTGGCCAATGGGCAAGATCAAATAAGGTATGATGGTGGCAAAAATCAAGGTGAAACCCAGCGACAAGGCATCTGCTGAACTCATTCCCCGATAATCCACCGCCAACACATCCTTCAAACTGAAGGGAATGAAACACAAGCCGGCAAACAGGAAAAGCCACTTCATCACCGTCACGGCCGAATACTTCTGCGTAATTGGCTTGGTCACCACCAAAAACAGCGAAAACGCAATGGTGCTGCCGAAGCTGAGCAAATCGCCAAACAGATTGCCTTCGTGCCCCGCACCTTGGCTGGACGACATGATGAGATAAACGGCGCCCGTTCCACCCACCAACACACCCAGCATCTTGAGGAACGAAATAGGCTCTTTCAGAATCAAGGCTGAAACGAACATCGTCACCATCGGTAAGGTCGTGGAAATAACGGATGCATTGACGGAAGAAGTTCTGGAAAGTCCCTGTACAAACAACGTTTGGTTCAGCATGAGTCCAAAAACCGCCGCCACGAGCAAAATGAGCATGTCCTTTTTGGCCACTTTCTCCGGCTTCAAAAACAAGCTGATCACCAAAAAAGCAGACGCCCCAGCCAGAAACCGCAAGGCATTCAGCCCGGAAGGGCTTACCACCCCATTCATCAAATTCTTGGAAACCACCATATTGAGGCCAAAAAACACATTGGCGGCCAACAACGCCAAATGGCCAGGATATTTCTTGCTGCTATTCATCTTGTTTTATTGAGAACCGGCTGCAAAAGTACGCAAGGTTGCGGGTAAAAAAACGGACTTTTGTCTAATTTGATGCATCGATAATCTCCATCGAATCATTGATGGAGCCAAATCTTCACGATGCTGTTTACCCTAATCTTCATTGCATCTTCCTCCTTGGTGGTTTCCATCAGGTCCAACACATCGATGGGATGGGCTAAGGCAGGAAACCATGATTTGGGCAATTGCTTTAAAAATTTGGTCAGATACTTTTCTGTCTGCAAATCACCCGATTTAAGCAACCGCACTCTCCCTACCGTTCCGTTGGAATAAACCTCGATGCTTACCGTATCGTCCAAATAAGACTCCTGCGGCAATGCTTTTTCTTCCAGCAAAGCCTCCAACAAGACACTTTTCAAATAGACGGCGCTGTTGGATGCCGACTTTAGCTTTTTCACATCATATACGGCTGAATCCGTTACCTCAATGGCAAAATTGGGCGACCAATAATCATCGTGGTGCTCCATGGTCAAATCGGCATTTTCCGATAACTTATGCGAAACCGATTTGGCATTTTCAGCACATATCGCCCATGAAATAAACGGCTTAAGGCTACCGTCAGTATATTGTCTGATGGCAAAGAACCCGGCATAAACTTCCATATTCTTCGTTTCCCCGGTAAAATGATTGATCCAGGTCACCGGCACTTTCGCTATGCCTGTTGGAAAATTATCGGTCGAAAGTGTCGATTTGAGATAATCGTCTCCGTCAAAGAATGGATTGGGCAAAATACGTTCTCCTGTTCTTAACTCATCCCTTTTGGCATCGTACACACCACCCGCCTCCAACTCCTTGATGTAGGGGAAAAACTTGATGATCCAACCCGAAATGGAATACCGGGCATATTCTCTGGCATCCTTGTAAATGCTTTTCCAGAAAACGGGATCCGGCTTGTTTTCAGCAGCCTTTACAAACTCGGCGATGATGGGTTTCAAATTGGAGCCCCAAGTGCCCAAACCGATTCGATCCAATAGGTCTAATTTTTCCTGAATCGTTTGCCAATCTTTAACCGTCCCCGTCACTCTGATGGATGGAATACCACAACCGGTTTCGGCGACATAGTCGAACGCCTTCTTGAAACTCTCCAGCAATGTGACTTGATAAGCCGTTTTCTCAATGACCGTGGTTGTTGAGAACGAGGGCACGAAAAAGGAATAGAAATCATCCTTGGTGTATTTCCTAGTTTCCTGGGAGAAATCGTTGATGAGCTTTTTCCACTGTTTGGCCGATTTTCCCAAACTGTCATTCCGAACCACAATCTGATTGGGTTTGTCCTTGATAAAAACAATGTCCTTAAGCGAATCATAATGCTCGTTGATGTGGATGGAGACTCCTTGGCAGATGGCCAGCCAAATGACGTCCGGCGTCAAAACCAACGGTCGGTGGTTGTCGTAACATTCCTGAACCGTCTGAATCAACCCGTTGTTGGCACAAGCGACCACTTCCATCCCCTCAAATTCTTCGGGTAAGAATGCGATTTGTTTTTGCAATTTATTCTCGAACGCCAAACGAGCCTTATCTGTATTCATCAGTGAATCAGCTGGTTCCACATCATCCACTTGAAAGGAGACACCTTGGGTCAAGATGTCTTCGTTGGGTTTGAAATCGTTGGCGTCCTTGGGAAGGGGTTTGTTGCTACACGAGGTTGCCAAAAAAACGAAAGGAAGAAAGAAGATACAGTTTCTCATAATCTTATCTAAGTGGGTATTGTCTGTTCGCAGCCCCTCCCTTGAGTATCTCCAGTGTCTTTCCGTCAACGGTTTCCACCCGAATGAAACCGACACTCTTGGCAAAATAAAAGGACTTGACCCCGGTCATCGCTTGATCCGACGAATCAGCAACGAATTTATGGACCGATTGATAAAGGTCACCCCGAATATTGGCCGTATCCATGGGAATGGAATCGGAAGCATTGCCAAGGAATTTATAATACAGTTCATAATTGGCATGCTCCAAATGAACACTGAATCTTTTGTCTGTAGAGTTGTGCACGGTATCCTGCATAATTTGCACCTCCAAGGCATAGAAACCCGAATTTTGTCTCACATACACTGTTGAAGTTCCCCAGAATTCATCATAAATGGTCCAAAAGGCGTCTTCCGGAACACCCCGATTGCTGAATTCTGTCGTGGCCGTTACCGTGATGGTATCTTTTCCGTTCACCAAATACCGCAACGGATAGTCGTACGAGTCACGGTCGCCAACATTGTAATAAAAAAACTTGTCCGTGATGAGGTACTGCAAATCGTTAAAATTGAATTGCTGGTAAAAAGTATACGAGGATTCCGGAAAATCGGAACATGATGTAAGCAAAACGATGAAAGTCAGTAAAAACAGATTTCTCATCGGATTTGATGCAGAGTTGTTTATGCCTCCGCTGGAATTACGAACTTAATATTATTTGGACACGGCAATAGGTGCAGCCGCTTTCTTCTTGAGGCTAATCATGAGAATCGCCGTACACTTTTTGGTGGTCATCTTCTTGATCGCTTCCTGATTCTTGAGGACGGTAACAGATTCGATGTCGTTCGGATTCAAGTTCTTGTAACTTTCCTTCGCAACCTCCTTGCCATCCACAAACATCAGCACATCCTTAGAATCAGTCGGAATACCTAAGTTATTCAACGTGGGGGCCGCAGCTTCCTTCACGTCCACCAAGTTCTGTGGGGTAATCTTCAACTTTTTCACCCTGTCAGCCATGATTTCAATCTGCGTCTTGGGCTTAGCCGTCACAACCGGCTTCATAACCACCACAACCGAGTCGGCTGCTTGAACTGAGACACCCGAAACAAGCAACAAACCGACAAAAAAACAGATTTTTTTGATTTTCATAATTAGGGACATTTTTTAACGGATTTAAGGCAAATCTAACATTTTATTCCATGCAAAGAACGAACCGACACCAGAAATCATTGTATTTTTATCATTTTTAAGTTCCATGCACATTCCCTTCTTAGTATCGCACTAAAAACTATTTCCACTAGACACCAACCCTTTCCACCGGCGCACAACCCACCCCCGACCAAATCCTCGACCTGGATTGCGACTACTTCAAGCTCATGGGCATGCAGGGTATCCGCTAATCAACAGACTTTCATTTCCAAACGCAAGTATTCTTTGGAACCGGCATTTTGCCCTTAGGCAGTGATTGATTATCTTCGTCCGATCACGAATCAATCACACCATGAAAAACAAATTGTACGTTTGCTTGCCGATATTCATTTACCTAGTTAGTACCCTCTCCCTTCAAGCCCAAGTCCCCGAAATCCAACCCCGATTATCCCCCGCTGTCTTGCCCGGCAACGGCCTCTCCCACTTCGACTTTTTCTACGCCGGCGAAGCCAAAACCCAAACCATGTACATTGTCCGCGGCGGCAAAATTGCCTGGTCCTATACCCACAACGCCCCCAAAGGCGAAATCAGCGACGCCGTGATGCTCACGAACGGCAACATCCTTTTTGCCCACCAATTCGGCATCACCGAGATAACCCCCGACAAAAAAGTGGTCTGGAACTACGACGCTCCCGAAGGCACCGAAACCCATACTGCCCAACCCATCGGCAAGCACCTGGTTTTGTTCCTGCAAAACGGCAACCCCGCCAAACTCATCGTGATGAACAAAAAAAACAACGCCGTGGTGAAGGAACTCATCCTGCCCGTGGGCAATCCAGATAAGATCCACGGCCACTTCCGCCATGCCCGCCTCACCAAAGCCGGCACCATCCTGGTCGCCCACCTCGATATGGGCAAACTCTGCGAATACGATTTTAACGGCAAGGAATTGCTGAAACTCGACGTCCCCGGCATCTGGTCCGCCGAAGAACTCGCCAATGGCAACATTCTGATAACCAGCAGCAAAGTCATCCGCGAGATCAACCGAAAACTCGAAACCGTCTGGGAATTGCCCCTCTCCGAAGTTAAGGACTACACCCTCACCTCCCCCCAACTTTCCGTCCGCCTCAAAAACGGCAACACCCTGGTGAACAACTGGTTCAACCAATGGAACGGCACCGGCCAAGTCGACCCGACCAACCCACCCGTCCAAGTCGTCGAAGTCACCCCCACCAACCAAATCGTCTGGGCCCTTCGCTCCTGGGCTGAACCCGTCAATCTCGGTCCACCCACCACGTTCATCCCCCTGAACCAACCCCGCACCACCGAACACGTTCATTTCGGAAACCTCCATTAACCGTATACCTCACCCGATGACCTCCCAAATCCAATTCAGCCTCCGCCCCCATAGCCGCGGCTTCCACCTCGTCACCCAGGAAATCGTTCGTAACCTGCCCGCCCTTCCCCGCACCGGCCTGCTCCACCTCTTCATCAAACACACCTCCGCCGGCCTCTCCCTCAACGAAAACGCCGACCCCGACGTCCAAACCGACCTCACCTCCATCTTCGACCGCCTCGTCCGCGAACGCGAGCCCTTCTACACCCACACCCTCGAAGGCCCCGACGACATGCCCGCCCACGCCAAATCCACCCTCGTCGGCAGCAGCGTGACCATACCCATTACCAACGGCCGCCTCAACTTAGGCATTTGGCAAGGAATTTATTTATGCGAATTCAGGAATCGTGCCAGCGGAAGGGAACTAGTGGCGACGGTGATGGGGGAATAATCTCAACACGTCCAACAAGGTCCATTTTCCTTGTTGTCACTCCATTTTAATTCAATACCCAACATCTTCTCCAGGCTGTATTTGCAATGATCCAAATCCTCTAACGAAACACCCCTTTCATTCAATTTTCTCAATAAGCACTCAATAATGTACGGCTTGTAATCGTCGTGAATGGTCATGATATACAGTTCATACCAACGATACCCCTTATTTATTAGCTGAAACGGCTCCTCAAAAGTGGTGTAAACATCCCTCACCGACACATCCAGCCCCTCATCCGTCGGATCGAACTCACTATGATGGTACAAAAATGTCACACCCTCTTCATTAAATTGACGGAGAATGGTAATGCTACCACCTTCACCACCAATGGAGAATACTTTTTCGGTTTTCATGATATTTAATAATAAATTACGTGGATAAACTTACAGAAAGAATATTGTCACAATTTAATGAATAATATTGACATTAAATTGAGCAATCTTTCAGTCAACGACTAAACTTGAGGTGCCATATTGGCATCTCAAGTTCTGAGTAGTCTGCTGCTCTGTTTAAATTACAAGCACAACTAGATTGAAGCACTATGTCTCAGAATGTTGAGTTTTAATTAGAATTTACCCAACTCAGTGGTATGTGCAAATTTAGCACACACCACTTTCTTCAAGGAGTACTAAGCACCAAAAGATGTTGCTAAATGCCTAAAAATCACTCGCCAACTCCTCACACCAACTCAAAACCAACGTTTCCATAAAATCAAACACCGGCTCCAACGCCAAACACCCCCAATCATAACTTTCCACACGCCTCTCCTTCTCCCCCAACCTCACAATCAAAATCTTCGTATCCTCATCCAAAGAACAATCCTCCACCATCTGAACCCTACCCTCGCTCACATACGCACGACACGGCACATACCGCTCCTTCAACCGAAAGAAATCCGCCATCATAATCCTTCCTATCATTTCCATCAAATACGACTCCTCCAACGGATACTCATAAACCTCTGTCCTTCCATCCCCCTTCACCCGGAACACCCCCGTACCCAACGCCTCCGCATACTCCGGTTCATACACACTCCTCCCCCCAACCTCATATCTTACACTCAATTCACTAAGGCTGAAATCATTAAAGTCGGTCAACTGAAGCTTTTCCATAGTAGTATATTTGTTCACGAATGTAATTAGAATTCAAGAAAAGACACCATCCACACGAACCGCCTTCTTCAAACTCCTTTTTTTTCATTCAAAACAGTATCTTTGAATCAAAACCCACCACCATGCCACCCAGCGCCGTCAAAACCGTCCGACAAATCATCTACTATCAGTACGCCAAAATCATATCCGAAGCCTCCGGATTCAGTAAAACCGATTATGGCATCATCATGAACCGCTGGAAAAAGCTCTGTTCCGGCGACATCCAATGGTCCACCTCCGTTCGCGAATGGCTAAAAGAAAAGGAACACCCCAATCACTGCATCTATTGCGGCAAAGAAGACAAGTTAACGGTCGAACACATCCTTCCCCGCCATTGCGGTGGCGAGGACATCCCCGAAAACGTCGTCATGGTCTGCCAATCCTGCAACTCCTCCAAAGGCAAGAAACGCCTCTACGAATGGCGCGGCCTCGATGCCAAAGACAACCACCACCGCATCGCCGAAGGCAAATACCTCAAATACCTCCACCACCTCCACGAATCCCGCGGCACCCTCGACCTCGATTCCGTCACCCAACTCTGCCCCACCTGCAATCTCGGCCCCCTCTGCGCCCGCGATCACACCGTCGGCAAACTAACGGTGTACTGCATCGAAGGGTGCTTCCATAAAAACTAAATGAAAATAAACTACTGAATTCGAACCGCCTCCAGCAAGTTCCGATAAAGCACATCCAGCAACGCATCCAACGTCGCCCTTCTCTTCTTTGGCGTCAACTGACACTCCCAAATCACCACCACATCCCATCCGAGCCGCTGCAACTTCTCAATGGCTTCGGTGTCCCTCTGCCTATTCCTTTCAATCTTCCCAGTCCAAAACTCCACCCTCGTTTTCGGCATCCTGAACTTCTTACACCCCTCATGCCCATGCCAGAAACACCCATTGACCATCACCACCGTCCTACACTTCCGTATCACAATATCCGGCGTCCCCGGCAACACCTTCAAATTCTTTCTATATCTGAACCCATTATCGCACAGAAACATGAAAGTTGCTTAGACTTATTGGCAAATCATAAATGAACATGTCTGAATAAATCCAAAGAATTTTTTGCGTAAAAAACTTACCAAAATTGGCATTACTACATTAAGCTTATATTAATCCTTCTTTCTACATAAGATTCAATTTCAAGCATATAATCAATCACATTCCAATCTGTATGCTTATGTGTTACTTCAAATTCTTTTGCCCAACTAATTAACATTGAAATATCTGCTCGAGAATCCCCCGAATAAAACTGTTTAACTCCGGCAAGATAAGCCAGGTCAGCTATTGTTTCATGTAATTTGACAGCTACCATACCATGTTATTCATTAGTTATATATCGGTATAAAACTTCTTCAACTTGCTGATTAATAGTAAACAAAATCTTTACGACCGAAACTTTTTTCCCTTTATTATCATCCATTGTATCTTGTACAAATGACATTCCGGAGTCAATAGGTGTCAAATCACCGATATAATAGAATTCTCTACCTTCGTCATTATGCTTCTTTATGAATAATGGTAATCTCAGGCCATTCTTGAAATTTTTTATGGTTAAAACCTCAGGGCTTTTAAGTGTTCTTTTTGATTTAGTCATCCATTGAAATTCAGTTTTACTCAAAAACTGATCTTGGTATTTTGTTGAGTTTGATATCGTATCCTCCTTGTGATAATTGACAAAAATTGGACAATTAGATTTGTCCCTACTCATCATATATCCACCAACAGTCTGCGCCACCGGATTTTGACTCCAATTCAAAATGCGAAACACATCTTTACGAGAATATTTGCGATACAATACAAAGCCATTCACAAACTTTTCAAGATCAAAAGCAGCTTTAAAAGTTTGTATTGCATATTCAACATTGTCGTACAGGAAATTTCTAAACACTTCATTTTTAAGTATTGTTAGAAACCAATCATCAAATTGAATATTATCATTATCAACATTTAGAATCTGATAACCATACTTTTCTTTTACCGATACCTTTTTACTGCCCTTATTTTCTGTAATATATTCAAATTCAATATTTCGCAGACTAGAACGAATCGTTTCATCAGTAGGAGCATAACCAAATATGCTCATAATTGCACCCCTAACTTCATTAAAATCTATTTTACCTTTATCCAACAGCAATTTAAGAATTGCTGATTCTTCAACACGTTTACCGTTATTAATTTCGTTTGAAAAGAGCTCCAACAACTTTACTTCACTCTCACTAAGCGAACTTTTTAAAGCCTCTTCTTGCGATACCACAAAATTATAATAAGAACGCGAAGAAGACTTGACATAAAGTTGAGGATCTCTTGAACCATGCTCCAAATAATCAACCATTAATGGAATACGACCAAGCTTGTATTTCAATAGGCGGTAATCATTTTTCAAGTCTTTCAATAAATGCATATTGGCTGAATTGATCGATTCGAAAATTCTCTCTTTTGTAATCGGGTCAAAATTAATTGTTGATGAACCGGGAATCATGTTACTACCACTCGATAAATGCTTCCTTAGCACATCTTTATTATAAGTCATATCACCGTATAAGGCGATGGGAACTAGATAATTATTGCTATAATTACCAATAAAGTCGATTACAGTTAAATATTCTTTTCCTTCTGTCTTTCTCAATCCTCTACCAAGCTGTTGTACAAATACAATAGCTGATTGAGTAGGTCTAAGCATAATTACTTGATTGACCTTTGGAATATCAATCCCTTCATTAAAAATATCTCTCGTGAAAATATAATCAAGGCGCACCTCTTCAAAATCTGTTTCTAATGACTCAATGGCTTCCATTCTTACCTCTTCAGAACTTGACCCAGAAAGCGCCTTGGTACGATATCCTATTTCGTTAAATGCTTTTGATAATTCAACACACTCTTTAACGCTAGAACAAAAGACCAAACCTCTAACTTTTCCAGTATCACACCCATACAATTCAGATGTTTCAATAATTCGATTAACACGCTCTTGGGATGCCAATAAACTGAATTTAGCATGATCATCCAGTAATTTTCCATTTACCGTTATGTCTGTAACACCATAATAGTGAAATGGGCTGAGCATTTCTTCCTCTAATGCCCGATGTAATCTAATTTCATAAGCAATGTTGTGGTCAAACAATTCAAAAATGTCGTACCCGTCAGTCCTTTCAGGTGTTGCGGTCATGCCCAACAGAAATTTGGGTTCAAAGTGATTAATGATTTTCTGATAGGAATCAGCTCCTGCCCTATGAGTCTCATCAATAACAATATAATCAAAGTAATCTGGACTGAATTGTTTTAAATGTTCGTCTCTGGATAAGGTTTGAATTGTAGTAAAAATAAAATCGGTTGCAACTGGATTCTCTGACGAATAATGACTCATCGTTTTTGTTCCGGCAAAAACTTTTTTAAAGGATATCAACGCAGACTCAGCAATATTATGCCTATGAACTACAAAAAGCAACCTCTTCGGTTTAAAAGCCTTGGCATCAAATGCTGACAAATAAGTCTTTCCGGTACCCGTAGCAGATATGAGAAGAGCCTTATTCTTATTTTCAGATCTAAGAAGCTTTATGTTTTCTAGTGCCTCACGCTGCATTAGATTAGGTTTAACCTCATTAAGTTCAATTATCTGAAAATCTGTTGCTTTGTGAATTCTTTGTTGAATTTGATTCTCGTTGTACTTTGTATCGTATTTGTAGATAAAGTCAGAGTCGACAGCAGTTGCTTTTTCAAATTCACTTTCGAATTCGCGAATGGCACTTGAAATGATAAAACTCTTTGGTGTAGCAGAAATCCTCAAATTCCATTCTTTATTGGAACACAAAGCATTAGCAGTCAGATTACTACTTCCAATGATTAAATCATAGACATAACCATTGTAAAACAAATACCCTTTTGAATGAAAGTTATCGTTGACAGCAATTTTCAATTCGATATTATCAAAATGCTTCAATTTCCTTAAAGCTTCAGGTTGAGTAAAAAACAAATAGGAAGAGACTAGTAATTTGCCTTTGATTCCACGTTCTTTTAATTCCAATAGAGTATTGAAAAGCGTTGCCACACCACTTGTTGTTACAAATGCAACAGATATCCAAAACTCATGACATGACGTCAATTCATTTTGAATAGAAGACAGAAATTTAATTCCATCTTTTTTACTATTGACCAATAATTTGGGAATGTACTCTCCGGTTGACTGTATACTTTCATCAATGAAACCCTCTTGAAGGTTTTTAAAGAAATCTTCGTATATAAAACTCATAGGTTTCTATTAATTAATTCATTAACAATAGGTTTATCGGCTTCAGCCCAATCTAGTTTATTCAATTCAACCAAACTTAACCATTTAAAAGATAAATGCTCTGTTAGAGTTAAAGTGGGATCACAACAAGTACAAATTAGGCTATGCATAGTTATGAAAAAATCCGGATATTGATGCTCAACTATAAGAAACTCTCTAATAGGCACAATTTCCATTCGCAATTCTTCCCATATTTCTCTTACAATAGCTGCTGTCTGTGTTTCACCTGACTCCATTTTACCACCCGGAAATTCAAACTTCTTAGAGATGTAATCGAGTTTATTATAACCACGTTGAACACATAGTATCTTTCTATCGTGAATTATTATGGCTGCTACAACTTCAATATTCTTCATGTTTTTCTAATATTAAATTTCCCATGCATCTTGTTTGTATTCTTAAAATCGAGGCTGACGAAGTTTGCAGAATTTCCTCCAAGATAATCTTGCAATTTACAGGCAACTAACATTCTGCTAAAAGCTTTTTATACTTCATGATTCTTGCTGACATATACAATGAAATCAATATAGGTGAATAATTGCAAAATTGAAAATTCGTCAATTGTAACTGCTCTGTTTTAAGCAATTTTCATTAAAAAATGATTAATACAAATTAAGCACTTTTGTCCCGTTTTTTACTTAATAAACGGGACATTTTGTCAAAATTGTTTTTCTATTGTTTAAGATGCTTTTAAATATAATGTTGTAAAAAAAACTCAGAACGCAGTTCCTTTCAGCCGTTCCACCAGCCTATCATGGGAAAAAAGCGTTAAAAAAGGGCGAGCCAAGGGGAGGCAATAAAAATTTCACCCAGGGCGAATGGGAAGAGGAATGCATGGAATGGAGCGAAGTGGAATGGAGAGCGTTTCGCCTGAAGGAGGACAGAGAGCGGGGTCTAGGCAACGAAGTTGTCGGGGCGGCGTGAACGGTTGGAAATTTTAGCTGAGCAGCCGCACTTTTAGCTTTTTGAGTTGCTCGGCTGGGGGAATGACTGAAAGGGACGGAGTGCTCCAAATCGCAGCAAAACCAAGTATTCATACAATCAGTATACCATATATTACAAAGAAGTCAACACATAATAAAATGTATTTTACTTAATAGTATGTTAATTATAAAACAATATACTATTTTTGCTTGACGAAAGGCGACGCTATATAAAAAGAAACGCTCCTTTCGGAGCGTCGGACCAGAGATGCTATCTCTAGTGTTGTTTTAGTTCTGCAAATATAGATCAGATTATGGAAAATACAAACGATTTACAAAAAAAAGAAAGGGTAATAGCCTACATTGATGGGTTCAACCTCTATTTTGGGATTAAAGAAGCGGGATTTTCGAATTGCAAGTGGCTTAACCTTTGGCAATGTTGATTTCAGGCGATAGTGACTTGGTACCACCCATTCGATCCGTTCATGAGCATTTCAAAAACAAAAGAGTTTTTGTTGCCTTCCCTCCAAAAAGGCACAACAATTCCGTTTCGGCAGTTGCCAAGGGTTCATTCACGATAGGTCGTAAAAAACTAGTAGATGCGCAATTCTCTACTTATATCAAGAAAAGGGACGGATATGTTATAACCAAACCCTCAAATTGGTAGGGTATGTGTAGATAGTCCATTAACCCTAATCCTTTTAGTCTTTTTCAAGCGCCTCCAAGTCATTCAACTCATTTTTAAATTTTTCAAACCGCTGGACCAAATCATACTTATAGCGGATGTAAAATGACGTGAAGAATACCATTAGAATCAACGCGAGTGGAAGTAGAAAATGCGTGTTGAATACGTTGATTCCGGACAGTAAAAAGACACCAGAAGCACCGACAGGTCCTAAGCCGTAGCCAATTTTTATTCTTCTAAGCTTATGCAATTGCAATTCTTGTAAAGCAATACGGGTTTGCGTCACCGATTTCGAGAAATCGACTTTTCGAATAAGCGAAAAATATCGGAGGGTCCAAATGAAGCCCCAAAGGACCAACGGAAAATAAAGCAACATGCCCAACCAATAGGTCCAATCGGCTCTGTAGCCAATTTGGGAAATAAACCAACCAATGAGTACCAGGCCCAAAATCATTTCCAAACCAACGGTGAGGCTCATTCTATTCAAACGACTGGTCGGTTTGTGAATCAATAGTTGCTTCAACACGTCTTTGTTGAGTTGAATATTCTCGGTAAGCTTCAGGTCATAAGCAACCCATCTGTTTTCCAATTCTTGTAGTTCCATGTTTTTAGTCTTTATAGTTGTTTGCAATACTTTTCAATTCTTCTTTAATTCGCAACATGCGCGTTCCAACATTCGTCTTTGAAATGCCTGTAATAGCTGAAATCTCTTCGTGATTGTGTTTGTCCAGATACAACAATACAATGGCTTTGTTTAAGGCGCTCAGTTCGTCAATGCATTTGTAAAGAAGATCCGTTTGTGTTTCGTCTGAGTGATCCGTCATCCAAACATTGGTTTCAGGTGGTATTCCATTTTCAAAAAAAAGGATTCTGCTTCGCTTGTTTTTGCGCGAAAAGTTCATGGCGGTATTTAATGAAACTCGATACATCCAAGTCGAGACCTTGCATTCACCCCGGAAGCTGCGAAAGGATTTCCAAAGTTCCAGTGCGATGTCGTTCATAAGGTCTTCTCTATCCTGAGCAACAACGGTATAGGCGCGTGAAACTTTGATGATGATGTTGGAGTGTTGCTCCAGCATATCTAGAAACTGTTTATTTAAAAGTTCATCGGACACAGTCATAGCATAAAACAGGATTAATGGTGACTTTTAAACTATTAGTAAACAAAGTGGATTAGAAATCACAAAGAAAAGCGACTTTTTATAAAGGACACTTCAAATTGGATGGATTTCAGTTGTTACGCCTATAGGAAGCTTCACCCAAGAAAAAGCAGTCCCTATCAGGCATTATTATTTATTTGTATAATTTTGCCTTCACAACAGTTTTGTTGTATATTTACAGCAAATATGCTGCATTTATGAAAGCAAAGAGCTACCCAATAGTTACTGAGACCGAATCGCCCTACAGGGTGAAGGAGCGGACGTTTGAATATGCCGACAAAACCTATCGTTGGACCAACAACATGGAGCGGATTCGGGTGATAAGGGAAGGTATTCCGTACGAATCGCTTGATTTCATCAGCAGTCAGCTCAATGTTTCCATCAAGGCGGCACTGGCTATTTTGGGAATGCCGCAGACCACGTATAACAAAAAGAAGAACGAACATTCGTTGTTCGATCAGCGAAAAAGCGAGTTGATCTTGCTCATCATAGAATTGATACAGTATGGGCAAGAGGTGTTCAATCAAGAAAATGAGAAATTCCAAAGGTGGTTGAAAAAGCCAAACAGCTCGTTGGGAGGACAAATTCCTGAGAGCATGTTGGATACGATGTCGGGAATCGAGGAAATACGGAAATGCCTGAGTAGAATCGAATACGGAATCTTGGCTTGATGAAAGTATTCAGAATTGAACGGGAAAAATACCTGAACACCACCTTGTCGGGCATAGGTGCTTCTATGGATGACGGAAACCGCTGGAACAGCCGGTTCACCCGCTTGGTCTATACAGCCGAAAGCAGAGCACTTGCCCTTCTTGAAGTGGCTGTCCATTTGGATTTGGGTGAGGATTTGCCTTCGGACCGATTCCTTGTCGAAATTGATATACCTGACGATGAGAAGGTGCAGGAAATCCATCTGGAAGACCTTCCAACTAACTGGAATGAACACCCCCCTACCTCGAGCACTCAGGCAATTGGTGACGATTTCGTTTTACAAGGTGCTGCATTGCTACTAAAAGTACCAAGTTGCATTGTGCCCGACGAGTTCAACTATTTGATCAATCCACATCACATTGCTATGCAAAGGGTGCGGGTTTGCAAGACGGTGGTAATGGGCTTTGACGCTAGGTTGAATGGAATTGGTAAGCCCTGAAATGGACGGATTCTGATATAATTGAAAGTTATAGAGATTATGGAAATGAAATTTATTGATATTACAAAAATTCACACACTTGAATTGTTCAAACAAGTGTCTGACTATACAAATGCTCTAATTAATGAAGCAACAGCTAATGGTTCGTTAAACGAACTAGGAGCAGTGAATGAATACACTATCGAAATTGGACGTGTAGGTCGATTGTGTGCAGACTATGAAAGCATGTACATGAAATTTGAACATTTGAAGTTCAAATAACATCTTGTGATTTCAATTGAAAAGAGAAGCAAAAATCCCAAATCAAACAACGTTATCTATTTTCTTACAACCTGCGTTTTCTAAAAAAAACCAATTTTTGATTGCCCCACCAAACGCAGTCCCTTTCAACCCTTCCCCCAGCCGAGCATGGGAAAAAAGCGTTAAAAAAGGGCGAGCCAAAGGGAGGCGTTAAAAATTTCACCCACGACGACTGGAAGGAGGAATGCGCGGAATGGAGCGAAGCGGAATGCAGGGCGTTTCGCCTGAAGGAGGACAGAGAGCGGGGGCCCGTTCACGAAGGGAAAGGGGCGGCGCGAACGGCTGTGAAATTTAGCCGAGCGGCCGCCCTTTTAGCTTTTTGAGTTGCGAGCAGGGGGAAGGGTTGAAAGGGACGGAGTGCTCCCAGGCATTGCAAAAACAAGCGTTACAACCCCACCGGCATCTTCAACATCGGGTTCGACACATCCTGCTGTTCTTCCGTACGCTTGGCACGTTCTTTCATGGTAGAACCAAGCTTGAAATTGTAGGCATACAGCAGCAAGAACCCATAATCCTTGTGCAAAAAGTTGTTGCTCACCTGATGCAACGACGCATTATCGATGGTGGTGGTAGATTTGAAGAAGTAGTTGGAGAACGGATTATACAACATCAACCGAAGCGTGCTGTTGTTCTTGAACTGCTTGCCCAAGCCAAGTAGATACATCATGGCATTCTTGGACACGGACTGACCGTCCAGAACCGGACCGTTCACATTCACCATGGCCATCACATTGAAGTTGAGCGGCAATTGACTCATGGCGAAGGAGTTCCAGTTCCAGCTGCCACGGTTCATCACCGCAATCTGGTCCAAATAAGCATCCACATGATACTTGGTGTAGCGGAAGTTCGAGTTCAGCATAATTGGGCCAAGTTGGGAGTTCAAGGCTAGGGCACTACCGTATTCGTAACCGTCTGAAACGTTGGTTGGAGTGCTTTCGAACAGACCGGAGGTGGGATTCTTGCTCAGGATGGTTTGGATGAGACCCGTCTTGTATTCGTAAAATACTTGGGGTGACAGATTGAAAACCAGGCTCTTGTACGAAATTTTCCAATTGTAGGTGAGTTGGAAGTTGTCGCGGTAGGCCGGTTTGAGGTTTACGTTACCGTGGGCGATGGTTTGGCTGTCGACGGCGCTCACCATGGGGTTCAGCTGGTCAACGGAAGGACGAATGACGCGGCGGGAATAGGCCAACTTGATGCTGTTGTCGGAGTTGAGGCGGTAGAAACCGTTCACGTAGGGCAGCAACGAATAGTAGGTGCTCGGCGAGGAGCCGTTGATGACCACGCGGGCCGATTCGAAACGAGTACCCAATTTGACGGTGCCCTTGCTCAGCGTTCTGGAGAGTTCGGCATAACCGCCTAGGCGACCGTCCGTGTAGTTCAGGTCGACGGCGTTCAGCGAAGCATTCGTATTGTCTGTATTGTAATGGTTGTAATTCCCATTCAGGCCCACATTGAAGAAATAAACACTATCGAACGGTAGGTTGTAGTTGGTCTGGCCATTGAGGGTCTGCACCTTGGTATTGGTAAGTTCCTGTTGCCAAGGCGTTTGGTAGAGTTCGGACGAATCGGCGGGATCGAGGTAGGTGTTCCGGAAATCGGTCACCGTCTTGTTGTTCAGGCTGTTGTAATACTTCAATTCGGCTTCGATACCGTGTTGGGTCTTTTTATCAAAGGAATGTTTGTAGAACAGCGAGGACGTGAGACCACCGTTGGATTGGTCGGAGGAGCTTTCGGTACGGTAAAGGCTCTTGATGCCGCCGACGTAATTGTTATACCAGGTGTCGTTGCCCATGTTCACACTCATGTTGTTGTAGGCCAGATTGAAACTGAGGTCGTTGTTCTCGTCGGGGTCGTAGATGAAGCCCATGTTCACATTGCCCATGCCAACTTTGACGGCTTGGTTGCCGGATTGTGTGATGACATCGGCACCAGAAACGCGGTTCATGTCCGATTGGATGCCCACATCTTGTTTGATGCCGTTGGCGGCAATGTAATACGAAATTTTTTCAAGGCCGTAATCCAGGCTTCCGTTCACCAGGCTTACCATGGAGCCTTTGGCGATGGGAAACGCACCGATGTAAGCCATCCCTTTCAGCCCATAGCGCATGGCGGGATTGGTCACCACGTTGATGACGGCGTCCACATCGGCATCGTACTTGCCGGAGGGGCTGGTGATGATTTCCATCTTGCTGATCTGGGAGGGATGCAGGCGTTTGAGGTAGCCCTTGTCGCGACTGATGCCGTCCACTTCGATCTTGATGTTGGACTTGCCGTTCACGGTGATGTCCTCGTTGAGGTAATCCACTTGCACGGAGGGAATCTTGCGGAGCACGTCCACGCCGTCGGTAGAGGTTTTCTGGATGCCTTCGGGCACGCCATAGACCGTTCGGTCCCCGAGTTCAGTCACACTCACTTTGACGCCTTTGATGACGATTTCCTTGAGGTTGAACTGGGCGGGTTCCAGTGCCAGGGTGCCTAAATTATTGATCATGCCCGAAGTTTTTCTCGGAACAGGTAGGCTGAACTCTTTGTAGATGAGATGCCGGATGCGCAGGCAGTACGCGCTGACCGTATCGGCCTTGTAGAGCATGAACAGGCCTTCGGAGCTGGTTTTGATGGACTCGACGGCGGTGCTGTCAGGAAGTCGCAGCAGTTCGACAGTGGCGCCTTCCACAGGCTTGGTGTCTTGTTTGTCGGTGACGACTCCGGTGAGAACGAGCCTGGCATTGGCTTGGAAAACCAGGGTGAGGCATACCAGCAATACGATAATTTTACGCATTTTACTTGAACAATTTGGATTCGGACTGACCTTCGATTTTGAGGTCTACTTTGTACTCGGTGCCGTTGCTGGTGACGGTCATCGCACCTGCCAACGTGCTTTTATCGGTGAGGGTGGAAAATAGGCCCGTAGCGAGGTCCACTCGGCCTTCGAAGGTCGTGTTGCCCTTAATTGGCTGGTCCATCTTGACGGTTGGATTGGTGGAAGGCATGGATTCCATTTCGGAAGTGCCTGAAACGACGGCTTGACCGTTTTCGACTGCTTTCAGAGTGTACGTGTTGAACACCAGAAAAGTCATATCGTTCGAAGTAGTCATGTAGGTGGATTCCCAGCTATCGTTAACGTTAACCGGTTTTTCGGAAAGGTGGGCAAAAAGAGGTTCGAAAAAGCTGCGGAGGGCGGATTCCTTGAGCAGCATGTCGGCCTGCTTTTTGGCGTCGTCTTTCTTGGAATCGGGCAGAGAATCAATGACGAGCATCACTTTGCCTTTGTATTCATTTAGGTTGGAAAAGCCGATGAATTTGCCTGAGGTGCTGAATTTCGCTTTCAGCGGGAAACGGCCCATTTGGTATTGAAGGCGTTCGATAGGGTCCTTACCGGGTTGGGTGGAGTTGGATTCCTTGGAATACATGGAGGCGTTGATCTTGGTGGCGATGGTGTCAAGGCGCATTTCCAGTTCCAACACGTCGTTTTCCTGCCCCAGCAACTTGAAACTGATGACGTGGTTGGCAACGAGGTTCACTACCATCGATTGGCCGGCAACGCCTTGCTGCACAACTTGTTTGGTCGTATTCTTGATGGCATAGGTCTTTCCTTTTTCAAGGTTCAGCTTGAGACTAACCGGAGTCTGGGCCATGAGTGAAACACTCAACAGGGTGGAAAACAGCAAAGAAAGGAAAGTTTTCATGTCGGTAAGTTTACGAAATTAGAAATAAGTTTGACGGGTTCAAATATAGTGGTTTTTTCAATTGGGTGCATAAAAAAGAAAGCGGCCCGAAAGTCGCTTTCCAATAATGTTAGAGGATGTTCTCCGTCAGCTCTGGTTGCATGAGGGTGGCTTCCGGGTCGCCTGGTGCCACAAAAGTTTCCAATGTCAACGATATTTCATGATCCATTTTTATCAGGTCAATCGTGGGAAGACTGTACGTTTTCTGTTCGTCTGTTGTTTTCATGAGGCAACTTTATTGATTGATCAGCACTTTTTTAATCACGGACTTTCCTGCAATTTGCAGTGTCACAAAATACGCTCCAGGGCTGAACGGTTGTTCAATCAGCGTGCTGGTGCCGGTGGTCTTGACACTCGCAAGTTGTTGTCCTACTGCGTTCCTCACCGTAATGGTACCTTCCGAACACGTGTTCTGGTTCACCGTGATTTGACGGTTCGCATTGGTAAACACTATTGCTGAAATCTTTTCAGGAGTGATTCCCGTAGCCGTTTTGAACACCAGGCTGAAGCGGCTGGCCGAATTGGTGGCGTCGGAGGTGAAGGTATAGACGGCACCATCGTTCAGCGGCTGTTCCACATTCAACAAATGATCCACCAGCAGGATTCGCGTGTCCGCATCGAAATTGTCCATGTTGACAGCCTTGATGGTGAAGGTGTTGGGAGTCGTGGTGGTGAAACCCAAGGCCAATTGGGGGTTGGCAGTGATGCTGCTCAGTCCGTTGATAGCCACTTTTTCCGAACCGGCCAGCGTATAGAGTTCAGCCATGGAGGCATTGTCGTTGGATAGTTTGGGGGAATCGTATTTGTCAAAACCGTCCGATGCTGAGGGGTCGAAGGCTATGAGGGTTTCGTCGGAATTGACACCGTTGGATATCTGCAGTCGCAACAGTTGATGTTGATTCGCCGTCTCGGAGGAACGGAGCCGATTGGTGATTTCAACATTATCATAGGGACAACACATTTCGTTGGAAAAATGGACCGTTGCCGACGTGTGACCGGCATCGACATATACCCAGAAGGCTTGCATGGGTGCGATGTACGGCGTGACGGTTCTGCCGCTGCCGCTGGTGCCTGCTCCGACCAACGAATTGTACGTGTCGAAGGCCATGACACCGCCGGCTGTGGTGGACCGCGTCCAAATGGAGGCCATCACATTCGACGCCGAGGCGACGGAATTCCAGTTCAGGAAGGATGGGTATGGATTCCCAATTAGGTTGAAGCCCCGTTTGGAATGGCTGTCCGAGGCACGGGTCACATCGACGGTGATGTCGCCGGTGTTCAATTTTCCGGTGAACGTACAATTTTGGGAGGTCGTCAGACGGGCAACATAGCCATGACCGACTTGTAGGGGCGTCTCATTATTGAGAATCTCGGTATAGGCGTGTGTGGCTTCCGCATAGCTCCATAATTTATTGGAGGAGACGGCGTCGAACACATCGCTGGTGGCTCCCGTTACCGGGCTTGACAAGTACCAGAAACGACCATTCGGGACGTCGCCCGTATTGGCACCGGACAGGAATTGTTCCACATTGGTAACCCCACCGACCACAACGTCATCAACATTGACCATGGTTGCTGTACCATCATCCAAATTGCTTTTCAGGGTCAAATCGCCACCAATATCCAACGTGCCAGAAACCGTAATCAACATTTTACCTGGATTGATGGTGAGGTTGTTACAAGGGAATCCGACACACATCAAATTATTTTCCAAGGTCACATTATCTGCAAAAGTAGGTTCGCAGGGTATCCAATCGACGTTGTAGATGATGGACTTGGTCTGCCAATTAAGAAAAGGAAAATGGTTGTTTTGAGCAGTCCAAGTGTAGTCTACATCCCAACCAGCATCCACAAAGGTGGATTTGGTTTTCATTTGGGCAGTGGTCAAGCCGGTTCCTCCCGCACTGGTGGTTGCCGGAAAACAGGATTCGGTATTCCAAAAGCAATTGGAAATGGCACTCTCAACATCGACATAGCCCACCAAGCCACCGGCCGATTCAGGCCCATCCACACTTCCAGCGGCATAGCTGTTGGTGATGATGTAATAATTCATGCCGACCAACCCGCCGACTTTCTTCGTTGTTGCCGATACATCCGCCAAAGAATAGGCATTGTTGATGGTACCTGCATTGAAACCGATGAGACCACCGACCAATTGATCACCACTGACACTGCCGGTAACATAACAATTGTTGACTATATCCGACATGCTGTTGCCAGAAAGACCACCCACACTAGTTAGTCCGGTGTTGTTGACATTGGTCACTCCCAAGTTTCCGACTCTTGACGAACTACTTAAAGAGCCAAACAGACCGACGTTTTGATCGGTTGGTCGGTAAATATGCAACCCATTGATGGTATGGCCGTTTCCGTCATAATAGCCATCGAAGTCAGGATAGTAATTCATAGTGACGATATCGGGAATCCATTCGCCCTGTTCAAACCCACCATAATCAACCCATACAGAAAACCAAACTTGATCGTAAGAACCTTCGTCCACCCAATTTTCAACCCATACTGTTTCTTCGTAACCTTCATCAACCAAATTTTCAACCCATACTCCGTCTACAAATTCTCCTTCATCAACCCAGTTTGGTACCCAATTATATTCATCCCAACCCTCGTCAACCCAGTTGGGAACCCAATCACCATCGACGAAATAGCCCTCATCTTGCATGTCCGGAACCCAAATCATATCGTAATGGCCCATATCTTCTTCGTAGGTGGTAGTTCCGAACCCGATGGGGGTCCAACCTGCACCATGATCCCATATGGAAGTGATGGAGGCGTCAATATCCGCTGTCTGTACGAAATGCAAGCCCAGGGACCAATCCGTGGTGGCCGTATTGACCTGATGTGCTATCCAGGTAAGATTCTCGAATGTGGCAATCTGGTAGGGATCATCTTTGGAGCCGTCACCAAATTCAGGCGCGATGGGTATTGGTCCGATGGACCCTCGAATAATGGACCCATTTCCAAACAACAAAATCATCAAAACAATGAAAAAAGCGTGTGTGTTTTTCATAGACATGCGTATTCATGGTGGGTGTATCGAAAAATATCTACAGTAGCTTAGTTCTTAGGTATTTATGCAGTTGCTCAAAGATATGTTCATTTTGCTGAATTGGTACTTTTACATTACTTTTTTTTGGGAAAAAGACAAAAAAAAACGCCCCCGAGGTGGAGGCGTTTTTCTATTTGCAGTAATTTTTAAAACATGTTCGGCACAAAAACCGAGAATACCAAAATGGCTAAACCCAGTACCAACACGGCGATGGTCTTGCCACTCACGCCTTTCCATTCCTTCAAGACAATACCCCAGACATTGCTGAACGAGACGTTCAGGGCCATCAGGATGGACCAGCTGAAGGCCAGCATGAGTGGATTGCCTGCCAGGAAGCTCTTGCCGACGCCAAGTCCGAAGAACTGGGAGTACCAGAGGATACCGGCCAGGGCGCAGAAAAGCAGGTTGTTCACCCAAACGGAACCTTTGGTCTTGGAATAGTCCGTAAAGGTTTTGTTCTTGCCGTTCTGAAAGAGGCAATAAACGGCATTGGTGAGGAAACCACCGGCGGTGACCATCAGGGTGGCGGGCAGCGTGGCGAACAGGTCGCCTGCGCCGAGGGCTCTGACGGCTTCAGCAATGGGCTGACCGGCACTCAGGCCAAGGGCGAAGCAAGCGCTCATCACACCGGCCAATAAGGCCACCAAAAGGCCTTTGGTCAATGCAAAATCCTTGACGGCGGCTTTCTTTTCCTCTTCGGTCATGTTCTGCGAACGGAGGCCTCCAGCGTAACCAATGACGGCGATGCCGGCGATGGCGATGGAGACACCGATGAGAATAATCAAGCCTTCACCGTGCAGCAAATCCTTCTTGTCGAAGAAAATGGCAGGAATCAGGGTGCCGAACGCGGAGCAGGTGCCCAGTGCGATGGATTGACCCAATGCAACGCCCAAATAACGCATGGAAAGGCCGAACGTCAAACCACCGACGCCCCAGAGGACGCCGAAGCCCATGGCTTTCAAAGCGGCGGTACCGTTGTCGGACAAGATGGCGCCCAAGGTGCTACCTTCGGGAACGGCCAGCAATGCGCCTAGGAAAGGAAAGATGAGCCAGGCGAAAACGCCCTGCATGAGCCAAAAGGTTTCCCAGCTCCAACCCTTCACTTTTTTGATGGGCACGTAGGAACTGGACTGACCCAGGCTACCGATGGCAATGATCAACAAACCAAGTATGGTGTTCATGGTACAGCTTGATTATTAGCGTTTTGACGTAACGTCTTTTTCGTATTGTTGGATTTCGCCGATGAAATCTTCGCCGACGGCAACGTTATTCTTCAAGCAGAACATGTCCCAAACAGCGTTCCAAGGCAAACCTTTGGCTTCTTCCAAAAGGGCCAGGCGTTCGAAGTATTGACCCTTGCCTTCGTAACCACGGAGGATGTCGATGGGTTCGAGCATGGCTTGCAGGAAGCATTTTTGAGTGGCACGGGTACCGATAACATAAGCACCGATGCGGTTGATGGAAGCGTCGAAGTAATCCAGACCGATGTTGACGCGATCAAGCGCGTTGCAACGGATGATTTCCTTGGCCAAATCCATGGTGTCGTCGTTCATGATGGTGACGTGGTCGGAGTCCCAACGGATGGGGCGGGAAACGTGCAGCATGATTTCGGGTGTGAAGAGCAACAAGGAGGAAATCTTGTCGGCGATGGATTCGGTCAGGTGGAAGTGACCGGTATCCAAGGTGACGATCTTGTTGTTCTTGGCACCATAGCCCAAGTAAAAGTCGTAGGAACCAACGGTATAGCTTTCAGCACCGATACCGAAGAGTTTGGCTTCGATGCAGTCCTTCATGTTGTCGTACTTTTGAGCGAAGATTTCGTCCAAAGAGTCTTTGAGGATTTCGCGGTATTTCAAGCGATTCACGGTGATGTCCTTGCTGCCGTCGTGGATCCAAAGGTTCATCACGCAGGGGCTGCCTTGGAATTTGCCCATTTCTTCGGCGATGGCGCGGCAACGTTTGGTGTGCTCAATCCAGAATTCGCGGATTTCGGAGTCCGGGTTGGAAAGGGTCAGTTCACCGGATTTCGGATGAGAGAACGAGGTGGAGTTGAAATCGAGCTTGAAGCCGTTTTCTTTGGCCCACTTCATCCAACTTTCGAAATGTTTGGGAAGCACTTGGTCGCGGTCCACGAATTCGCCTCCGAAGTCACCGTAGATTTCGTGCAGGTTCAGGCGGTGCGAGCCGGGAATGAGGGATGCGGCATATTTGATGTCGGCACGGAGTTCGTCGATGTTGCGGGCTTTGCCTGGGTAGTTGCCGGTGGCTTGGATGCCGCCGCTCAACACGCCGTCCGGGTTTTCGAAGCCGGTTACGTCGTCAGCCTGCCAGCAGTGCAGGGAGATGGAGATTTTCTGGATTTTTTCCAGTGCTTCGTCGGTGTTGATGCCGACTGCTGCATAACGTTCTTTGGCCAATTCGTAGGCGCTTTGAACTGTTGATTTTTTTACCATAATAGTATAGAATTTAGATTAGTGATTTTTATTTTTCGATGACGATCAGAAATTTTTGATAGGCGGCTTCCCAAACGGCGGCGTCTTCGGGTTGGAAAATATCGGGCGTCACGGATTTGCGGATGACGGCGCGCATGTCGGCCAAGTCGGCCACGATACCCAGGGCTTTGGCCTGCATCATGACGTTGCCGATGGCGGTGGCTTCGGAAGGTCCGGCGACCACGGGCATGCCGATGGCATTGGCTGTAAACTGGTTGAGGAGCTTGTTTTGAGCACCGCCGCCGATGATGTGCAACTTTTCAATTTGGAAGGGCGCCACTTGTTGCAACTTGCCCAACACGTTCTTGTATTTGAGCGCCAAGCTGTCGAAAATGCAACGGATAAACTCGGAGTGCGAGTTCGGCACGTGCTGGCCTGAGGCAGCGCAGTATTCCTGAATGGCGCTGCACATGCTGTGCGGGTTGGCAAAGGAACCGTGGTCGGGGTCAACCAAGCTTTTGAAACCTTCGGCTTGAGTAGCCAGACCGACAATAGTGGGGTAGCTGTAGGAGGTGCCTTCTTTTTCCCATTCCTTGCGGCATTGCTCCAGCAGCCACATGCCAGTGATGTTTTTGAGGAAACGCGTGGTACCGTCCACACCGCCTTCGTTCGTGAAGTTCATCTCGAAGGAGGCTTCGGAAATGATGGGATCCACCACTTCGATGCCCATGAGCGACCACGTTCCGGAGCTCAGGTAGGCAAATTTTTCATTTTCCGCCGGGATGGCGGCTATGGCTGAACCCGTGTCGTGGCCGGCAACGGCACAAACGGGCACATTGCCAAGACCAGAGAATTCAGCCAGTTCATCCGTGAGCGTTCCAATAACGACGCCCGGATAAATGATGTCGGGCAGGATGCTCGGTTTCACGCCAGCGGTGCAAAGCAGTTTTTCATCGAACTTCTTGGTGCGCGGATTTAGTATTTGCGAGGTCGAAGCGATGGTGTATTCGCAAACCATCTTGCCCGTAAGCATGTAGGAAAGCGCATCGGGCATGAACAGAATCTTGTCGGCCGCTTCAATGGCTGAACCCCCTTCGCGGGTGGCTGCGAACAGTTGATAGAGGCTGTTGAAGTTCATGATCTGAATGCCGGTGAGGTCGTAGACTTCCTTGCGGGAGACCAGTTTGAAGAACTCTTCGGGCATGCCGTTGGTGTAGGGATCGCGGTAAGCACGGGGGCATCCGAGGAAGCTTCCGTCCTTGCCCACATAGACGAAATCGACCCCCCAGGTGTCAATGCCGATGGCATCAATCTTGACGTGCTGGGCTGCGGCGGCTTTCAATCCTTCTTTGAGGGATTCGTATAAGCCGTATATGTTCCAGTAATATTTGCCGTTGATGGGCTGGATGGCGTTTGGAAAACGGGTCAGTTCCTCCATTTCGAGGGTACCGTCGGCAAGGGTTGCCAGAATGGAGCGTCCGCTGGTGGCGCCCAAGTCGAAAGCGAGAAAGGTTGTGGTTTGCATGGCGTTAAGTTTGAAACGCTACAAAAATAACCTTTGTTTCCGAATACACAAGGTAGAAAAACGGCAAAAAGACTTTAAAAAATGACACTAATGGTGAAATAAAATGCCGTTTTTTAACTCGTTGATTCGATTAGCGGAGTTTGTTGTTCTGAAAGGCTGGCCCTGCCTTTCGGATGAAATACAGGGTCGAAACCAACACCAGCAGCATGCCCGCTTCGTAGGTGACGGGAAAGCCGAACCATTCGGACAGGCTTCCGCCGAAAACCAAACCGAAACCGATGCCGAGATCCCAACTGGTGAGGTAAGTGGAACTGGCGGTAGCCCTGCGGTTGGCGGGTGCCAAGTCCACGAAAAGCGTGTTGTAGGCCGGAAAAATCATTCCGTAACCAACGCCCAGCAAAACGGCCACTGCAAAAAAGAGCAGCGTAACGGTATGCGGATAGTTGGTCGAAAACAGCCCCAACAGGCCAAAAATGGCAAACGCGAGTAAAATGACGGTCTGCCCGGTGGCAATGACCGAAACCAGTTTGCCTCGATCGATGAGTTTGCCGGCAAAGGTTCTGGAGGAAATCAGCCCCACGGCCATCAGGGAGAAAAATAGGCCGGTGGTGCCGTGAATTTGGAGTTCCCTCGAATAGAGCGCCAAGTAGGACGTGGTGATGCCGTATGGAATGGCCATGAGCATCAGGCTCAAACCGGCCGACAAGCCTTTTTTCAAATAGAAACGGTCCAGAGAAATGGGTTCAGCCACCTCCTTGGGTTTTATTGGAGCTTGGATATTGCTGGCAAAGACAAAGCCGAGCAAGCCGCAAGCCAGTGCCGTATAAAAGAGCCAGTTGTAGGAATGGCCGGCTTCGAGCATCATCAAGCCGATCATGGGACCGGTGGCCATGGCCAGGTTGTTGGCGATGCCGAAATAGCCCAGGCCCTCGCCTCTTCGGGAGGAAGGCATGATGTCCACAATCAGGGTGTTGCCGGTGGTGGTGACCATGCCGAAGGTGAGTCCGTGCAGAATGCGCAAGAGCACAAAAAGCAAAATGGTTTCCACCATGGGATAAGCGATGAAGACGACCGTAAAGAGTCCATAACCGAGCAAGTAAACGGATTTTCGTTGAAATCGGTCGGCCATGAATCCTGAAAAAGGGCGGATGGCAAGGGCGGCAACCACGTAGCAGGAAAGGATGACGCCCACTTGGGAGCTGGAGGCGTGGAATGTATCCATCAAATACACTGGAAGCACGGGGAGCAAAAGGTAAAAGCCGAAGAATAAGAGAAAATTGCCTGAACAGGCGAAAAAGAAGCTTGGAGTAAAAAGATTGTCCTTAGGTACGGTATCCATAAACGACTCGATTCCTTTTATTATTTGAGCCGCAAAGGTACTAAAATCCCTGCGGAATTTTGCAAATTCTTTCTTACCTTCGTCGGGAAAATAATCCCCTCTAACCCGAATTCCGCAATGATTGACCAAGTGACCATCGACCGCATCATGGATGCCGCACGCATCGAGGAAGTGGTGGGAGAATTCGTCACATTGCGCAAAAGGGGCGTGAATTTCACGGGTTTATGTCCGTTTCACGACGAAAAGACGCCTTCGTTCAGCGTCTCGCCCACCCGGGGCATTTGCAAGTGTTTCAGTTGCGGCAAGGGCGGAAACGTGGTGCATTTCATCATGGAGCACGAGCAGCTGAGCTACTACGACGCGCTGAAATGGCTGGCCCGAAAGTACCACATCGAAGTGGTGGAAAAAGAGCTCAACCCGGAGGAGCTGCAGGTGCGGAACGACCGCGAGAGCATGTTCATTTTGAACGAATTCGCCCGCGATTATTATGTTCGAACCCTGCACGAGCACATCGATGGGAAATCCATCGGCTTGGGTTACTTCCGGGAGCGGGGTTTCCGCGAGGACATTGTCCGTAAGTTTCAGCTGGGCTACAGTTTGGACCAACGGTCCGAGTTCAGCAGGGAAGCCACCCGCAAGGGTTATTCCAAAGACTTTTTGCTGAAAACGGGGCTCAGCATCGCCAACGACCAAGGGGAGCTGCACGACCGATACCGGGCGCGTGTCATGTTTCCGGTGCATACTTTGTCAGGCAAAGTGGTGGCATTTGGCGGGCGCATCCTTAAAAAAGACGAAAAAACGGCGAAATATGTTAATTCGCCTGAATCAGAGATTTATCACAAGAGCAACGAGCTGTACGGCATTTATTTTGCCAAACAGGCCATCGCCAAGAACGACCGTTGTTTTTTGGTGGAAGGCTATACCGACGTGATTTCCATGCACCAGGCCGGCATCGAAAACGTGGTCTCTTCGTCGGGTACGGCGTTGACGCACGGGCAGATACGGATGATCCACCGGTTCACCAAGAACGTGACGGTGCTCTACGACGGCGACGCGGCCGGCATCAAGGCTTCGCTCAAGGGCATCAATCTGTTGCTGGAGGAAGGCCTTAATATTAAGGTGTTGCTGTTGCCGGACGGGGAAGATCCGGATTCGTTCGCCAAGAAACACAGCTCCACCGATTTCATCCAATATTTGAAGGATCACGAGACCGATTTCATCCGATTCAAGACGGAGATTCTGCTCAAGGATGCGGGCAACGACCCGATCAAGCGTGCTGGATTGATTCAGGATTTGGTGGAGAGCATCTCACTCATTGGGGACGACATCACGCGTTCCGTCTACATCAAGGAGTGCAGCAGGCAGTTGGATTTCGACGAGACGCTGCTGCATACGGAGGTCAACAAGAAGCGGTACAACCAGTTGCAGCGGGAGCAGCAGAAACGCGTGGCTACGCAGAACGGGTTGCCGACGGCGGACAGGCGGAATCCGGGAAATGCGTACAACGGGTATGGCAATAGGCCGAATAAGACGGTGGTGGTGCCCGTCGGTTCTGGCGACACTCCTCCCCTGCCCGACGAGCAATTCGCCCCGCCGCCTTCGGACGAGTATCCGATGGGGAACGAGTTCATGGGCGGGCCCGTGCCGGAGCCCAGGCAAAGTGTTCAGCCCTTATCACAAAAACCCCAGCAGGACATCTACGACGAGTTCGAGCGGAACATTCTCAAGCAGGTTTTGCGTCACGGGGCTTTGAAGCTTTGCGAGGATGTGCGGGAAGACGGCTCCAAGCGGGATGTTTCGGTGACGGAATACATACTGTCGAACTTGTACGCTGATGAGATTCAAATTCACAATCCGTTGCTCAAGAGAATGTTGGACGAAGCGGGCGAAGAATGCCAGAAGCCGGGTTACAATCCGGAACGGCATTTTCTGAACCATCGGGAGCAGGAAATGAGCATGATGGCGGCCGATTTGGTGAGCGAGCCCTATGAGTTGAGCAAGTACCATTCGCGGTTTCAAAAACTGGAGGTGGATGCCGACAAACTGGACGAAATTATTCCTCGTGTGTTGGAAGACCTCAAATACGCCATCGTGAGCAACGAGGCCAACCAATTGGAGAGCGACCTGAAAAAGGCGCAACGCGATAAAAACGACGCCGAGGTGGACAGGCTCTCCATGGCGCTTTACCAATTGCAACAGACCAGGCGCGACCTCGGAAAACGGCTGGGCGAACGCATTGTCATTCGATAATCTACCAAATACTTCTTCAAATGTACCCTTTAGAAGCCAGAAACATTTACAAAGCGTATGCCGGACATCAGGCACTCACGGATGTGAGCATCCAGGTGCCCGGGCAGCAGGTTTACGGTCTGTTGGGCCCGAACGGAGCCGGCAAGACCACGTTGATCCGCATCATCAACCACATCACGGCGCCCGACCAAGGCGAGGTGCTTTGGGAAGGCCGCCCCATGAAAGCGGACGACATCGCTTACATCGGCTATTTGCCCGAGGAACGGGGCTTGTACAAAAAGATGAAGGTGGGCGAACAAGCTTTGTATCTGGCTCGTCTGAAGGGCCTTAGCAAACACGACGCGCAGGTTCGGCTCAAATACTGGTTCGACAAATTCGAGATCACGTCTTGGACCAACCGCAAACTGGAAGAGCTTTCCAAGGGGATGGCACAGAAAATCCAATTCATCATCACGGTGCTGCACGAGCCGAAACTGCTCATTTTTGACGAGCCGTTCAGTGGTTTCGACCCGCTGAACGTGCAGTTGCTCAAGGAGGAGATTCTATACTTGAAGAACCAAGGTGCCACGGTGATATTTTCCACGCACAACATGTCGTCGGTGGAGGAAATCTGCGACGAGATCAGTTTGATCAATCAGTCGAAGGTGGTGCTGCAGGGCAAGGTGAACGAACTTCGCCGCCAATACAACAAGGGGATTTATGTGCTTAAAGCGGAGGCTCCTGCGGGTGGGGTTCAGCCGGGGAGGTTTTTTGAAACGATTTCGACCGAGGAAAAAAATGGCAAGGTAACGGTGCAACTTCAGAAAAAACCGAATGTAAGCACCCGGGAACTCTTGACGGAGCTTTCAGCCCTGTATGAAATCCACGGATTCGAAGAACAAATATCCAGCATGAACGACATTTTCATTCAAACCGTACAGCCATGAGCAAGATAGGATTGGTCATTGAGCGGGAATACATGACCCGTGTGAAGAAGAAATCATTCATCGTTCTGACGTTTTTGATGCCGGTGCTGTTAGTGGCGCTTATTGCCGTGCCGCTGGCACTGTCGTCGGTCAAGAGTTCGGACGTGAAGACCATTGCGGTGTCCGATTCGGACGGGCTGTACCTGAAGCGTCTGGTTGACAACGCGCAGTACAAATTCGTTGCTGCCAAGGATGGCTTGGCGACTATTCGCAAGCAAATCACGCAGGACGGTTCGGTTTACGCTTTTTTGGACATCAAGGGCGATTTGAGCAAGGATTCCTCGTCGGTGAACATTTACACGGTGAAGCAGGCAGAAATGGAGATGAAGGATTTTATTTCGGGGCAACTCAAGGATTTGGCCCGAAAGGATAAAATTGCGTCGTACCACATCAGTGGTTTGGACAAGATCATCGAGGATTCGAACCCGAACATCAGCATCAACACCATCAAATGGGAGAAGGACGGCAGTGAAAAAGAGAGTTCGTCCGAGTTGGCCATGGCCATTGGGTTGATTGCCACCATCGTGATCTACATCTTTATTTTCGCTTATGGCGCCATGGTGATGAACGGGGTCATTGAGGAAAAAATCAACCGCATCGTGGAAGTGATTGTTTCGTCGGTGAAGCCGTTCGACCTGATGATGGGCAAGATCATCGGCATCGCCATGGTGGGTTTGACGCAAGTATTGCTGTGGGTCATTCTCATTGGCGGAGCGATTGGCATCACCACGTACGCCATCAAAGACAAGGTTTCCGATGAGCAGATGAAGAAGTTCAGCACGGAAATAGTTCAGAGCCAGACGGGTTTGCATCCGGGAACGAATACGGTCCAGATGCAGCAAATCACCGAACAGGCTACGGACAATGGGGTTAATTTGAACAAGATCATGCAAATGGTGAACAATATGAACCTGGGCGAGATCGTCTTTTGGTTCGTCCTGTATTTTTTGGCCGGTTATTTGCTGTATGCCTCGCTGTTTGCAGCCTTCGGCAGCGCCATCGACAACCAGGAGGATTCGCAGCAGTTCGTGCTGCCGCTCACCATACCCGTGCTGTTCGCCTTGTATGCGGGCATGTACAGCGTGCAGAACCCGGACGGGCCGTTGGCCTTCTGGTGCTCCATGTTTCCCCTCACCTCGCCCATCGTGATGATGGTGCGCATTCCCTTCGGTGTTCCGATTTGGCAACTGCTGGTTTCGTACGGTTTGTTGGTGCTCACCTTCATCGGTTCCGTGAAAATGGCGGCCAAGATTTATCGGACAGGCATTCTGATGTACGGCAAGAAAGTCACGTACAAGGAATTGGTTAAGTGGCTTCGGTACAAGAATTGAAAAAAACAGCGTATCTTTGCACGTATGAAACAAAAGAATGTATTGGTCCAAAAGATTGTTGAAGGTATTCAGGAACGTAAGGGTAAGAAAATCACGGTGGTCGATCTGACAAAACTGGATGCTCCCGCCCGTTATTTTGTGCTTTGTGAGGGAACTTCGAACACTCAGATATTGGCGGTCACCGAATCGGTGAAAGTCTATGTCCGCGAACAAACAGGTGAAAGCCCCTTTGCCACGGATGGTATTAACAATGCGCTTTGGATTGCCATGGATTACGGCGATGTGATGGTGCACATTTTTGAACGCGAAACCCGGCAGTTCTACAACCTGGAGCATTTGTGGGCGGATGCCAAATTGACAGCCATCCCGGATATGGAATGATTTATGCACTAAAAAAACGCAACCGGACTGTTTCCGGTATCTAATGAATTCAAGGATGGAAAAGAATCCCCTCAAAAAAGACAATAAAACTCCCCAAATCAAATTCAATCCGTATTGGATTTACGGACTCATCCTACTTGGCATTCTGGGCATTGCCTTTTACGGCAAGGGCGGACAGACTCCCAAGGAAATCCGTATGGACCAGTTGGAAGCCTACATTCAGAACGGCTGGGTGGAAAAAATAAATGTAATCAAAGACAAGGACATAGCTGAAGCCTACATCTACAACAATGCGTCCAAGACGGTTTTCGGCGAAAAGTCGAATGTGGTGGACGGCAAAGTGACCGTGACCATTCCTTCGGCTGACAAATTCGACGATTTCGCAGGCAAAGTCAATACCAAATACCATTTCACCAACATCAACTACATCAAGAGCGACGGCAACAGCATCTTTTACTCGGTGCTGTTCAACGTGTTGCCTTTTGTCGTGCTCATCGGCCTCTGGTTCTTCCTCATGCGTCGGATGTCCGGCGGAGCGGGTGGAGGCGGTGGTGCCGGCGGTGTTTTCAGTGTAGGCAAATCCAAAGCGCAGATTTTCGACAAAGGTGCGGCCAACCGCATCACCTTCAAGGATGTGGCCGGATTGTCCGAAGCCAAAACCGAAGTGGAGGAAATCGTGTCTTTTTTGCGCAGCCCATCCAAATACACCGAGCTCGGTGGCAAAATCCCCAAGGGCGCTTTGCTCGTAGGACCTCCGGGAACTGGTAAGACGTTGTTGGCCAAAGCCGTAGCCGGCGAAGCCGACGTTCCATTCTTTTCATTATCCGGTTCCGACTTCGTGGAAATGTTTGTGGGCGTGGGTGCTTCCCGCGTGCGTGACTTATTTCGCCAAGCCAAGGAAAAAGCACCGTGCATCGTGTTCATTGACGAAATCGACGCCGTAGGCCGTGCCCGTGGCAAGAACCCCAACATGGGCGCCAACGACGAACGCGAGAACACGCTCAATCAATTGTTGACTGAAATGGATGGTTTCGGCTCCAACAGCGGAGTCATCATCCTGGCAGCCACCAACCGTGCTGACATTCTGGACAAAGCCTTGCTCCGTGCCGGACGTTTTGACCGACAGATCAATGTGGACCTGCCCGACATTACGGAACGCCATGCCATCTTCAACGTGCATTTGCGTCCCATCAAATACGACGAAAGCGTCGATCCGGAATTCATGGCCAGACAAACGCCCGGTTTCTCCGGTGCCGACATTGCCAACGTGTGCAACGAAGCGGCTCTGATTGCCGCCCGCAAAGGCAAGAGTGTGGTGCAGAAACAAGATTTTTTAGACGCTGTGGACCGCATCATCGGCGGTTTGGAAAAGAAAAACAAGATCACGACCGTGGCCGAACGCCGCTCCATCGCCATTCACGAAGCCGGTCATGCCACGTTGAGTTGGTTGTTGGAACATGCCCACCCGCTCATCAAGGTCACCATCGTGCCCCGTGGAAAAGCATTGGGTGCCGCTTGGTACTTGCCTGAGGAACGTCAATTGACCACCAAGGAACAGATGTTGGACGAAATGTGCGCCACATTGGGCGGACGCGCAGCTGAGGAAGTATTCTTGGGCAACGTCTCCACCGGTGCGCTCAACGACCTGGAACGCGTCACCAAACAGGCTTATGCCATCATTGTTTATTACGGTATGAGCGGTAGCCTGCAGAACATTAGTTATTTCGACTCGTCGGGTGCCAATGAGTACGCGTTCAGCAAGCCGTATAGTGAAAAAACGGCGGAAGCCATCGACCAGGAAGTGAAGCTGATGGTGAACGAACAGTACCTGCGCGCCAAACGCATTTTGACCGAAAATGGCAAGGGGCACAACGCCTTGGCCGACATGCTGGTGGAACGTGAAGTCATCTTTGCCGACGATTTGGCGCAAGTGTTCGGTAAACGTCAATGGACGTCACGCACGGACGAAATCGTTGAGGCGCAAAAAAAGGTGGATGCGGCAGAAGCATTGGCCAATGCGGAATTCAATGGTTTGGTCGAAGTAAAGACCGAGGAGCCTGCTGCTGGAGCGATTGCCGAAGTGCCTGCATCCAAGGAACCGGAAGTTCCCGAAACCCCCGAAGACAAAACCAAAGCCTGACCTTTCCATATTTTAAGCATGAAAAACATCGTTACTAGAGGAATTTCCGGGAGCATTTATGTGGTCATCATTTCCGCTGCCATCTTGATTAGTCCGTACACCTACCTCCTGCTGTTTGCAGCCGTAACGGGCGCCTGCCTATGGGAGTTTTACGGTTTGCTCGAAAAGAAGGGCGAAGCAGTCATTGACAAGCCCATGGCAACTTTTGGGGGTGTTTACCTCTTTGTATCGGGGTTTTTATGGTTTTCGGAAGACCTGCCGCTCAAGTACATCGTGCTTTGGTTCATCATCATGCTGTACTTGTTCATTCGGGAACTCTATACCAAGGACGACCGGGCGGTGCGAACCATTTCCTATACGTTTTTTGCTCAGATTTACATTGCTCTGCCTTTCATGTTTCTCTCCAGGCTTGGTTTCCCAAGGGATACTACTGGTTTGGTGTCGTATGACCCGACGTTGATCATGGCTTTTTTCTTCTTGATTTGGGCATCGGACACGGGTGCTTATTTAGTGGGTTCAGCCTTTGGAAAACATCGGTTGTTCGAGCGCATTTCACCGAAAAAGTCGTGGGAAGGGTTCTTCGGCGGGCTTATTTTGGCGGTGGGTTCTGCCATTGGCATCTTTTATTTGTTCAAGACGGAACTGAACATCTTGCAGTGGATCGGCTTTGCGTTGACCACCGTTATATTTGGTACGTTTGGTGATTTGGTGGAATCGATGATCAAGCGTTCGCTGGCCATCAAGGACTCCGGCAACATTATTCCGGGCCACGGTGGGATGCTCGATCGGTTTGACAGCAGCTTGTTGGCGGCACCTGCCATCGTCATCTACTATTTATTCATGTTTTGACCGATACGGATTAAACCCTAGGGAACTTATTTCATCAGAGCAACATACAGACCAACTATGGGAAAGACCGATGATGTTTTACTGGTGGAAATGCTTCGCGACGAACGTCAGCGGAACAAGGCGTTCAGCCTGCTGGTAAAAGATTATTCCGAAAGTTTGTATTGGCAAATCCGCAAAATGGTGCTTTCGCACGATGATGCGAACGATGTGCTTCAGAATACGTTTTTAAAGTGTTGGTCGAATTTGGACCAGTTCCGCGGAGATTCTAAGATTTCCACTTGGCTGTACCGCATCGCCATCAATGAAACCTATACATTCCTAAACAAGGAGCGTCAGAAAAACCAGGCCGGCATTACCGATTTGGAAGACTCGATGGCGCAGAATCTGCAGGGCGACGCGTATTTTGACGGTGACGAAGCTGCCCTGAAATTGCAGAAGGCGGTGCTGTCGTTGCCCGATAAACAACGGTTGGTGTTCAATATGAAGTATTACGATGAAATGAAATATGAAGAGATTTCCGAGCTGTTGGGAACGTCGGTAGGGGCCCTGAAAGCCTCTTACCACTATGCAGTTCAAAAGGTTGAGGCATATATGTCGTTGGAAATCTAAAAAAATATTAAACCATACGGAACGAGTTACGTCTAAGTTACATAAAGGAGGCCCACCTAGACCGGGCGAACTTTTGGAGGATTGAATATGAAACAATTTACATTGAATGAAACAGGCGATCGCAGTGTTTTCCGGGTACCGGAAGGCTACTTTGAAGGTCTGGAAACGCAGCTGAACAATCGCATTGAGGCGTTGGAGGCTGGAAAGAAATTAGAAATGAAGGAGGCTTCGCGCAAAAAAGGCGGAATCATCCTGACGATGCAAAGCGTGCGCCCCATGCTCTATATGGCAGCCATGTTCGTATTGCTGTTGTTCAGCATAGCGCTGGTGTTCCATTATACAGCCGGCTCCGGTAGCCTTCGGGCGCAGGAAACTACGACGGAACAAACCGTTCCGACCGCCGAGGACTATCTGATCAGTTCAGTAGGGACTTATGGTATTTCACAGTATTATGTTGAGTCTCAAGGAAAGGAATAAGAGGATGAAGAGATTGACATTTTTAATGTTCGCCTGTGTGCTCACCATGGGTTTGTTTGCTCAGGACAAACCGAAACAGGACGATGCCCGTAAGCAATGGTGGGATGATATGAAAGCAAAGCGTGCTGCCTACTATACGGAGCAAATCGGTTTGACTTCGGACGAGGCGCAATTGTTCTGGCCTGTTTTCAACGAATTGCAGGATAAGAAGTGGAAACTGCATCTGCAGATGTCCGCTCAGTTTCACAACGGCAAGAAGGACGATCAGGGGCATCCCATCATCAATTTTGCGTTGGTGAACGATGAACTGATTCGCATCAAGGTTCAGGAAGCAAACCTGGATAAGGTGTATCACGAAAAGTTCAAAAAGATTTTGAGTCCTGAAAAGTTGTTCCGGTACTATGGTGCGGAACGGGATTGGGCGAATAAGCTCCTTAAGGACATAGAAAAACGCGGAGATAAGAAATAATTGAATAGGGCCTTTTTGGGGGCCCTATTTTTTTTGATAAGCGGTAGTAAAATGCTTGAATAGGGAGTGAAGTACAAGGCACTGCTTGCGCAATCGTACCGGAGCGTACTTTGGTACGTGAGGATCGATAAGTAAGCAGTAACGCAGTAATTTACTTCCTATTCAAGCATTTTTGCTTCATTCCAAATGACATCCATTTCTTCGAGTGTCATCTTGCGAAGGGAGCGGCCTTGTTGGAGGGTTTGGGATTCGAGGTAGTTGAAGCGGGTACGGAATTTGTGGTTGGTGCGTTCGAGGGCGTTGTCGGGGCTGATCTGATAGAGGCGGGCGGCATTGATCAAGCTGAAAAATAGGTCGCCGAACTCGGATTCCATCTTGTCGGTGTCCATGACATCGATTTCAGCCTTCAATTCATTGAATTCTTCCTGAACTTTGTCCCAGACTTGTTCGCGATGGTCCCAATCGAAGCCGACGCCACGGGCTTTGTCTTGCATGCGGAAGGCTTTGATTAGGGACGGCAGGGCTTCGGGAACGCCGGCCAATACGGATTTGTTGCCGTCTTTTTCCTTGAGTTTGAGTTTCTCCCAGTTTTGTTCCACCTCGCGGGCGTCGGCCACTTCGACCTCGCCGAAAATGTGGGGATGGCGGTACACTAATTTGGTGATGAGTTTGTCGCAGACGTCCTGGATGTCGAATTCGTTGTTTTCGGAACCGATTTTGGCGTAAAAGACGATGTGCAACAGGATGTCACCCAGCTCTTTGCTGATTTCCGCCGCGTCTTTGTCCAGCAGCGCTTCACTCAGTTCATAGGTCTCTTCGATGGTGAGGGGTCGAAGGCTTTCATTGGTCTGTTCCTTGTCCCAGGGGCATTTGGCACGGAGTTCGTCCATGACGTCGAGTAAGCGGCCGAAGGCCTGAAGTTGAGATTCGCGGGTATGCATGTTCAGTGTGTTTTGTGCAAGATGATTTGGCCAGTATAACGAACGCCCACCAATAGGGCGAAGTTGTTGCCGTATTGGGTTCCGCGGTCGCCGGATATTCCGAGGCTGGCTTCCGTATTTTGGAGGAAAGGAAGGGCGTGAAAGACTTCCAGTTGGCCGGAGAACTGTTTTTTGGGGGTGGACTGAGTGCGTTGTTCCAATCCCCAATTGTGGGAATAGGCTGTGGTGAGGTGGTAATTGAATCCCTTGAGTGTTCCAAGGCCTGAAAAATACCAGAGCCGCACACAGTTGTTTTCAATGCCGACACCACCATCCGTATTGTATTTGGGGGAAGTCAACCAGGGGTTGCCGATGGTCATTCCATACAAACTCCAACCGTTCGGATAAACGGCATTGTTGTAATAATTGTCCGTACCACCGTAAATTACGCCGTCCATATCGTGCCAGGGACCGTTTTGATCGGTGGTGGAAAGAAATTCTGCCACCATGGAATGGAGCAACCGGAATTTTGGCAGTCGCAGAGTGATGCCCCATAGGCCGTCTTCTTTGTTGTAGGCTTTGTTCATCCAAAGGATGGGCTTGTCTTCGTTGATGTCTTGCCAATAAACATCGACGAAAAGCTGGGGCAAATGGAGGCTCAAACCCACATTTTGAGAAATGATGTGGTTGCCCAATGTGTTGAAATATTCGGTGACCGGTCCGTTTGCACTTCCGCTTCTACCAAGAAACACCCGCATGAAATTGTTCAGGTCGGCTTTTTCGGAACCGAAAGTCGGCGAATTCCCTGCCCATTGCGCCACGTGTTGGAAACCATAGTTGACCGAAAGCGGAAAAGAACCTCCCAGCCTTCCATAGAGCCATTTATGGTGCATCAACGTATGGGTGGTCACTGTTTTGTCCGAAAACCATCCATTGGCCATTCCGCCATTAAATTCCAAAAAACCTTTGGTGAAAGGGACATCGACCCATCCGTCAGTTTCGAGGGTCAAGGCTGGAAAGGGACGGCTGTTCCGTGAACCGATGAGTCCGCCGCTGGAGAGTTCGGCATCCTGATTGCCGGTGGTTTCGCGCTTCATTCCAACGTTGGCCAGGAAATGCCCTATTTTCCCTTCCAGATAGAGTTCACCCGGAAAAAGTCTATTTTCGGTCGGTGAGAGATTGGCATTGAGTTCCATCCCGAATCCATAGTCGACTTTCCGAGTCGCTATTTTATGAAGGGTTCCCCAAGTACTGAGGCTGTTTGGGGTCAGGCTGTGCCGGTCGTATTGGTTGACGGTGCTCAGAAATGGGGCATATTTGCCAAAACCGGGAGTTATTCGGGCATTCAGGCTATATTCCAGCGTGTCTTGCCGCTGCTGTGCCTGTAGGCTGAAGCAGGAAGCGACTATCAGGAGGATGGAAAGTGTTCTTTTCATCGCTTTCAAGGTTTGAAACTCCATACATCCGACAGCAGTCGACTGTCGTTTTCGCCCATAATGATATATCCTCGGCCTTGAATGGTCAACACCATGGCGTTTTGGCGGGCTCCGCCAGGGAAATCGCCCCGCTTGGTCCAGGTGTTAACCAGAGGGTCGTATTCCACAATATCGGAAAGCAAACGTCCGCCATTTTCGGCTCCATTCCAGAACCTGCCCAGCATAACATAACCCTTATCATTGATTGCCAGCCCATTGGACATCATTCTGCCGTCGGGAAGGGAAGGTGCGGTCAACCATTTTTCCGATTGGGTGTCAAAGCGAAAAGCCGTCCGAATATTACGTCCCTGATAACCGGAGACCACATAAAAATTTTGTCCGATGGAAAAAAAAGAGGTGGCGCTGTAGGAGCCTTGGCAATCTTCCAATTTGGTCCATACATCCGTAACCGGGTCGTATTTATAGGTATCGTTGCTTCGCTGAATGCCTGTAAAACCCATTGCTGTATAGAGGCATCCGTTGACGACGGCATAGGCCAAGTCGTTGGAGGCATTTCCCGGAAAGGGCGCCTTGGATGTCCAAGTGCCGGAAGTGGGATTGTACTCATAAAAATCGTTGAACACACTATTGGTATAGGCATAGCCGTTGGAACCCATTCCGACATAGGCCTTGCCATTGATGGTAACAGCCAGAGCTTTGACCCGGGGTTTGCCAGGAAATGGATCCAATTGGGTCCAAGAGTCGGTGGAACTGTCGTATTGCCAGAGCTCTTTCGTTGGGGTGCTTACCTTAGTCCACTTATGCGCTATACTGTCGTATTGCCAATATTCATTCGATGGTGCGCTTGTCCGGCCGCAACAGACATACGCTTTAGTGCCGATAACAAAAGTTGAGGCTGAAGCTCTGGGCACGCCGGGGAAATCGGAGTGGTGCGCCCAATCGGTGATGGGAACTTCGTCAACGCCGGCACAAGCCGTCAGAAGTGCCGAAATGATCACAAAAAAGATCCAACTTTTCATTTGATATGCTCTGCCGTGCATCGTAGCGTCAGTGTTTGTTCAGAATAAACAGACCGGTGTATCGGAAACCTATGAGAAGTGCCAAGTTGTTGCCATAAAGGCTGCCACGGTCGCCTGAAATACTCAAACTGCCTTCGGCATTCTGAAGGAACGGAAGCGTATGAAAAACATCCAACTGGCCGGAAAATTGTTTTTTGGGGAACGCGTATAATTTGTCTGGATTTCCATAATTTATAGAATAGGCCGTGGTGAGGCGGTATTTTGTTTGGCAAATTTCGCCTAAAGCGGAAAGGTAAAACATCCTAAGACTGTTATTTTCGAAAATTACAGCTCCGTCCGAATTGTATTTGGGTGAAGTCAACCAGGGATTCCCAATGGTCATACCATAAAAAGACCAGCCATTGGGATAAACGCTGTTGTTGAAATAATTGTTCGTCCCACCAAAGACAATGCCGTCCAGATCGTGCCAAGGGCCACCCTGATTGGTTGTTGAAAGAACTTCTAACGCTAATGAATGTAGGGCTCTGAATCTTGGCACTCGTAAGGAAAGCCCCCAAAGACCATCCTTTTTGTAGTAGGTATCCCAAAATGCATAAATAGGCCCGGTCTCACTGATGTCCTGCCAATAAAAATCGGCAGACCATTCTGGCAATTTCAGACTAAAACCAATTTGTTGCGAAACGATGTGATTGCCGAGTATGTTATAAAATTCGGTGGCAGGAGCAGATGAACCTCCCCCTCTAGCAAAAAATATCCGCATGAAGTTATCAAATGTTACCGGAGAATTTCCAAAATTTCGAGAATCTCCTCCCCACTGCGCAACGTGATTGACTCCATAGTTTACGGTAACCGGTAAGGATCCTCCCAATCGCAGAAAAAGCCATTTGTGATGCAGCAGCGTGTTTTTCGTATCGGTCTTGTCCGAAAACCAGCCGTTGGCCATTCCTCCCATCCATTCTAAATAACCCTTGGTAAATGGAACATCCATATAGCCATTGGTTTCGATGGTCAGTGCAGGTATTGGTCGACTGTTCTGAGAATTTAGAATGTTTCCACTGGAGAGTTCAGAATCCTGATTGCCGATAGGATCGCGCTTCATGCCAAGGTTGGCAAGAAAGGGTCCTACTTTACCCTCTATATAAAGTTCGCCTGGAAAAAAGCGATGTTGAGTTGGGGAAACATTCGAGTTGAGTTCCACACCGAAGCCATAATCGAACGTTTTTTGAGTTGCGATGCTTTTGCCAATCGTCCCCCAGAGGCTCAGACTGTTGGGTGTAAAACCATGTCTATCGTATTGGTTGGCCGTACTCAAGAATGGAGCAAAAGTGCCAACTCCCGGATTTAGTCGTGCATTTAGGCTGTATACCAATGTATCGGTTTGCTGAGCCAGCAAATTGGTACAGATAATGCTGAGTAATAGGAGTATCCGGTTTCGTTTCATGGGTTGTTGGGCTATGGTTTGAAACTCCACACATCCTGCAATCGTTGGCTGTCATTTTCACCCGAGACGATGTACCCCCTACCCTTGATTTGAAAGACCATGGCATTCTGGCGGGCACCTCCAGGAAAATCACCGCGTTTGATCCATGCATTCTCGTTCGGGTCAAATTCAAGAATATCGGAAAGAAGCCTACCTCCGTTTTGCATTCCATCCCAATATCGACCAAGCAGCACATAGCCTTTACCATTAATTTCCAGACCATTGGATAATATTCGACCAGTTGGCAACGATACCGATTCAAACCATGCTCCCTTTTCAGTATCGAACCGCATAAAATTTCGGATGTTGCACTTTTGAAAACCGGAACCAACATAAAAATTGTTTCCAATGGAGAAAAAAGCTGGTACGGCATAATAATGTGGCGCATCCTCCATACGGGTCCATACATCGGTTTGAGGATCGTATTGATAGGTTTCATGGCTGCCGTCCACGCCATCGTAACCCAAGGCGGTATATAAGCAGCCATTCACCACGGTATAAGCCAAGTCGCTCGATTTCTTACCCGGAAAACTGGCTTTTGGGGTCCAAATCCCAGTTTCAGGATCAAATTGGTAAAAATCGTTGAAAACAGTATTTGCAAAGGGGGCACCTGTGGAACACATTCCGACATACCCTTTGCCGTTTAGGACCACCCCAACCGCCTTTACCCTTGGTTTTCCAGGGAAAGTGTCTAGTTGAGTCCAACTGGAATCCCGACTGTCAAATTGCCAGACCTCATTCAATGTGTGGATGCTGGGGCCTCTAACACCTGCTCTACCGCAACAAAGGTAGGCTTTGTCGCCAATTACAAATGTGGTGGCTGAGGCTCTGGCTGTACCAGGAAAATCGGCTTGGCGCACCCAATCGGTGATGGGGACTTCGTCCACGCCGGAACAGGCGGTCAAAAGGGCCGAAATCAGCACACACAGGGTCCAGGGCCTTTTCATCGCTTGCTTACTTCTGCAGTGAAGCGATGCTTTCTTCCAGCAAACGGATCTTGGATTCGGCGTCGGCTTGTTTCTTGCGTTCAGCCTCCACGACTTCGGGTTTGGCGTTGGCGACGAAGCGTTCGTTGCCGAGTTTGCCCTGAACGGACTTCAAGAAGCCCTGCAGGTACACGATTTCAGCCTGCATCTTGGCAATTTCCTCTTCGATGTTGAGCAGGGAACCCAATGGGATGGCGTATTCGGTGGTGCCCACCATGAAGGAAATGGCGCCTGCCGGTTTCTCGGCAGCTTGGCTGACGTCGGTCAGGTTGGCCATCTTGAGCAGTACGGCGTCGTAAGCTCCGTTGTGCGAACCAAGTATCAGCAGTTCAAGTGCTTCCTTGTTGGGAATATTCTTTTCCAAACGAATGGTACGTATGGCTGAAACGATGGCTTTGGTGGTTTCGAATTCAGCCAAAATAGTTCCGTCAAATTCGGCGACTTTGGGTTGCTGCGTCAACATGATGCTCTCGCCTTCCACGCGTTCAGCCATATTCTGCCAGAGTTCTTCGGTGATGAAGGGCATGAAGGGATGCAGGAGTTCGAGCAGGGTTTCAAAGAAGCCGAGGGTCTGCTCCAGTGTTTTGGCGTCGATGGCATGTTGGTAGGCGGGTTTGATCATTTCCAGATACCAGGAGGAAAATTCGTCCCAGAACAGTTTGTAGACGGTCATTAGGGCTTCCGAGAGGCGGAACTTGCCAAAGAGGTCGTCCATTTCGTTGACGGCGGCCTTGAGCTGCTTGTCGAACCATTCCACAGCAATTTTGGATGATTCGGGTTGCGGCAGGCTTGCGTCCACTTCCCAACCTTTGACGAGGCGGTAGGCGTTCCAAATCTTGTTGTTGAAGTTGCGGCCTTGCTCGCAGAGCGCCACGTCAAACAGGATGTCGTTTCCGGCGGGGGCGGCCAACATCATGCCCATGCGGACACCGTCGGCGCCGAACTCGCTGATCAGGTTGAGCGGTTCGGGCGAGTTGCCCAGGGATTTGGACATCTTGCGGCCTTGCTTGTCGCGGACGATACCGGTGAGGTAGACATTGCGGAAACAGATGTCGTGCTGGTATTCAAAACCGGAGACAATCATGCGGGCCACCCAGAAAAAGAGGATGTCCGGACCGGTCACTAGGTCGTTGGTGGGGTAATAGTAGCGGATGTCCTCGTTGTTGGGGCGGTTGATGCCGTCGAACACGGAGATGGGCCAGAGCCAGCTGGAGAACCAGGTGTCGAGCACATCTTCGTCTTGGCGGAGGTCGTCGAGGGTGTAGGGTTTTTCGCCGCAGCAGCAGGCGCACTTGCCATCAAAGAGTTTCGCATTGGCAAGCATCAAGGCTTCTTCGGCGGTTTCAGCCACAACATAACCGCCTTTGGGCAGGTACCAGGCGGGTATCTGATGGCCCCACCAGAGTTGGCGGGAGATGCACCAGTCCTTGACGTTTTCCATCCAGTGGCGGTAGGTGTTCTTGAACTTGGGCGGAACCAGCTTGATGTCGTCGTTCATGACGGCGTCCAAGGCGGGTTTGGCCAGGTCGGTCATCTGGAGGAACCATTGCATGGAGAGCTTGGGTTCGATGGGCACATGGGTGCGCTCGGAATACCCGACTTTGTTGGTATAGGGTTCGACCTTTTCCATCAAACCAGCGTCGATGAGGTCCTTTTCAATCTTGTTGCGGACCTCGAATCGGTCCATGCCGGCGTACATTTGACCGTATTCGTTCAGGGTGCCGTCGTTGTTGAAGATGTCGATGGACTCCAGATTGTATTTTTCACCCAGCATGTAGTCGTTCACGTCGTGTGCGGGCGTCACTTTTAGACAGCCGGTGCCGAACTCGATGTCGACGTATTCGTCCTGAATAACCGGGATGGAGCGGCCGATGAGCGGTACGATGACGCGCTTGCCCTTAAGGTGCGCGTTCTTGGGGTCGTTCGGATGGATGCACATGCCGGTGTCGCCCAAAATCGTCTCGGGGCGGGTGGTGGCCACAACGGCGTAACCGTCTTCGCCTTCAATCTGATACTTGAGGTAATACAGTTTGGAATTGACTTCCTTAAAGACCACTTCCTCGTCTGAAAGCGCGGTCTGCGCCTGCGGGTCCCAATTGACCATGCGTACACCTCTATATATGAGGCCCTTTTTGTGCAGGTCCACAAAGACTTTCAAAACGCTTTCGCTGCGAGCTTCGTCCATGGTGAAACAGGTGCGGTCCCAATCGCAGGAGGCGCCGAGCTTCTTGAGCTGTTCCAAGATCATGCCACCATGCTTTTCGGTCCATTCCCAGGCATGTTTGAGGAATTCTTCGCGGCCTATGTCGGTTTTTTGGATGCCTTCGGCAGCGAGTTTGCCTACGACCTTGGCTTCAGTCGCTATGGAAGCATGGTCGGTACCGGGCACCCAACAAGCGTTCTTACCTTGCATGCGGGCACGGCGGATCAGGATGTCCTGTATGGTATTGTTGAGCATGTGCCCCATGTGGAGCACGCCGGTCACGTTGGGGGGCGGAATGACGATTGAATACGCTTCCCGCTCGTCGGGAACGGATTTGAACATGTGGTGTTCCATCCAATACTGATACCATTTGTCTTCTACCTCGGTCGGGTTGTACTTGCTCGCAATTTCCATAAATGTCTCTAAAAAAACGGGTTTCTTTAAGCGGTCAAAGATAGTGAAAATCCACCTAAACCGCTTTAATAGGCTATCCTATTTGTGGATACGTTAAAAAAAATGAATGAAAAAAGTGCAAAAAACCAAAAATACTATATCTTTGCGAAGGTAAGCTGTTTAGCTTTTTTAACAACTGCAAATCACTCAACCACCTAATACTTGAACATTATGAAAAGTAACATGAAATTTCTTATCCCAGCAGTATCCATGTTTTTCGCTATCGGCTTTACTGCTTGCGACGAAAATGCAACCATTGATGTTCCGGGTCCGGACGTTGATTTCACCTTCAACTACAATGATGTGAATAATGCAGCTCCTGCACAAAGAAGTTTCTCAGTTTGGCAGAATATTGTTTCAGAAACCGTACCGGGCGAAGATGTGGTCGGATTTCTTGAAAAAGATTCCACCAACAAGAAATATGCGGATGCCATTGTTGCCGCCACACTAAAGAATGGGAAACTGACCGTTACGGGCGGAACGGGCAATTTCAATTTTGCAGGTGTGGATTCAGTTAAAATTGTGTACCAAATCGCAGGAGGCTCCGTAGTGAACGAACTCGTAGTCGGCGCACCGGATGCTACAAACTTGACAGTCGTTAATTTCAACGACATTAAAATCACCAAAGATCAGGCATTGGAGATGATGCAAAGTGAAAAGGTTGTCACCATGCAGGTTAAGATCAACCCGACGGCTCTCCCCAACTGCTTTGCTGCTGGTGCCGTGTATAGTTTCACGGCCAATTCCTTGCTGAGCGTGAAAGCCTCCAGCGTGACCAGTGGCTTGTTCGGAACGGAAGGATTCTAAACGAGCATTACCAAATAAAAAATCGGGGCGAGTTCCATAACGGAATTCGCCCCGATTTTTTTATGCAGTGAACCGACTTAGGAAACGCGTTTGTCGACGCCTTCCACAAAATTGATGAACGCTTGATTGACGAGTCTGACGCCGCCCGGTGTGGGATAATCGCCCGAGAAATACCAGTCGCCGGTGTGGTTGGGACAGGCTTCGCGAAGTTTCTCCGTCGTTTGGTACACGAGTTGGATTTCGGCCTTGGTTCCGTCGGGTGTCAACATTTTGGCAATTTTGTCCGAAATCTGCTCGTTGGAGAACGGTGCGTAGATTTCCTTGACAAAGTTGACCGTCTGCTCTTCCTTGGGCTTGAGCTGTTGGGACTTGGCTTTGTTGTAGACCTCGTTGATGACCTTTTCCTGTTTGGTGTCCTTGAGCAACTGAATGGCTGCCTTGAAGGCGATGAACTCGCTCATGCGGGACATATCGATGCCGTAACAGTCGGGGTAACGCACTTGCGGTGAAGAGGATACCACAACTATTTTTTTAGGGTTCAGTTTGTCAAGAATCTTGATGATGCTTTGTTTCAGCGTCGTACCGCGAACGATGGAGTCGTCGATGATGACCAGATTGTCTTCAAAAGGCACGAGCGAGCCCCAGGTCACATCGTATACGTGGGCGGCCAAGTCGTTGCGGCCTCCTTGCTGGGCGATGAACGTGCGAAGTTTGATGTCCTTGATGGCAACCTTTTCAGTACGTGCATGCATGGCCAGGATTTCTTCCAGTTTGGTTTCGTCCAAGTTGTTGATGTTCTCGCGAATGTAGGCCTTTTTCAGGTTGATCACATATTTGTCCAAACCTTGGGACATGCCAAAAAAGGCGACTTCAGCCGTATTGGGAATGTAGGAGAAAACGGTGTGTTTGAGGTCGTAGTCAACGGCTTGCAGAATGGGTTCAGTCAACAATTCACCCAACCGTTTGCGTTCGTGATAGATGTCCTTGTCGCTGCCGCGGGAGAAATAGATGCGCTCGAAGGAACAAGATTTCTTTTCGAAGGGTTCGCGAATTTGATCGGTGGTGACACGGCCGCTTTTCTTGATGATGAGGGCTTTGCCCGGATCCAGTTCCTTGACACTGTCGATGTCCACACCCATGACGGTTTGGATGACGGGACGTTCGGAAGCCACTACGACAATTTCGTCGTCGGCATACCAGAAAGCCGGGCGAATGCCCCATGGATCGCGGAAGACAAAAGAATCACCGTGCCCGATCATACCGCAAATGGTGTATCCGCCGTCCCAGTTGGCGGATGATTTCTTGAGTACGGCAGGTATGTTGAGTTGTTCTTCAATTACTTTGGGAATGTTCTGAACGCCTTGGGCTTCCAAGTCGTCGAATTCCTTCTGCACTTCACGGTCCAAGTAATGGCCCATGGTTTCGAGCATCAAGAAGGTATCGCCTAGGTCGCGGGGATGTTGGCCTTTTTCAAGGAGCCGTTCCGTGATTTCGGTGACGTTGGTCAGGTTGAAGTTGCCGCAGAGGCAGAGGTTGCGCGATTTCCAGTTGTTTCGGCGCAAGAATGGGTGCACGTATTGCAAACCTTCTTTGCCGGTGGTGCTGTAGCGGAGGTGACCCATGTAGATTTCGCCGGCGAACGGCAAATGCTCTTTTGCCCAGCCCGGATCGTTGATCTGCTCGTTGGTAAATTTGGAATGAGCCGCATTGACATTGCTGAAACAAGCGTTGATGGCATTGGAGCCCATGGCGCGTTCACGGTTGATGTATTCCTGACCGGGGCGCATGTCGAGTTTGACACAGGCCATGCCGGCACCTTCCTGACCACGGTTGTGCTGCTTTTCCATCAACAGGTAAAGCTTCTGCATACCGTACTGCCAGGAGCCGTACTTCATCTGATAGTATTCCAGCGGCTTCAACAGGCGAATCATCGCCACTCCGCATTCGTGCTTTATAGAATCACTCATAAACTTTATTCAACAGTCACGGATTTTGCGAGGTTACGTGGTTGGTCGACATTACAGCCTTTGACAATGGCGATGTAATACGCCATCAACTGCAATGGCAGTGCTGCCAATAGCGGAACAAAGCATTCTTCCGTTTCGGGTATTTCAATGAAGAAATCGGCCATTTCTTTGATGGTGGTGTCGCCTTCGGTGATGATGGCCACGACCCTCGCCTTACGGGCTTTGATTTCTTGGATGTTGCTCACGACCTTGTCGTAATTGCCTTTGCTCGGAGCGATGACCACGACTGGCATCTCGCTGTCAATCAAAGCGATGGGGCCATGTTTCATCTCAGCGGCGGGGTAGCCTTCCGCATGGATGTACGATATTTCCTTCAGCTTGAGGGCGCCTTCGAGGGCAACCGGATAGTTGTATCCGCGGCCCAGATATAGAAAATTCTTGGCATAAGTGAAGATGCCGGAGAATTTTTCAATATAGGGAACCACGTTGAGGCTTTGCTCCATCTGATCGGGGATGGCAGCCAGTGCGGCAACGTGACGTTCGAAACAGTCTTTGGTCATGGTTCCTTTTTCCTTGGCGATGGTGAGTGCAATCAGGCTGAGCACGGTGACTTGAGCGGTGAATGCTTTGGTCGATGCCACCCCGATTTCTGGACCGGCGTGGGTGTAGGAACCGGAATCGGTGTTGCGGGCAATGGAAGAACCCACCACGTTGCAGACTCCGTATACAAACACACCTTGGCTGCGGGCCAGTTCGACGGCGGCCAGCGTGTCGGCTGTTTCACCGGACTGGGAAATAGCGATGACAATGTCGTCCTTGTTCAAGATGGGGTTGCGGTAACGGAACTCGGAGGCATATTCTACTTCGACGGGAATACGGGCGAATTCCTCGATGAGGTACTCACCGATGAGTCCGGCGTGCCAGGAAGTGCCGCAAGCGACGATGATGATGCGTTTCGCGTTCAGGAATCGCTCCTTGTGGTCGATGATGCCGGAAAGGACCACCGAGTTGTTGTCCACATTGATGCGGCCACGCATGCATTCGCGGATGGTGTTGGGTTGTTCAAAGATTTCCTTCAACATGAAGTGCTTGTAACCTCCCTTTTCGAGTTGTGTCAGGCTCATTTCCAGTTCCTTGATTTCGTGGGGTTTCTCCACGTTGTTCAGGTTGGTGATGCGGGGTTCCTTGCCACGTTCCAAGCGAACTACTTCGTCGTCGTCGATGTAGATGACGCGGTTGGTGTATTCGATGATGGGGGAAGCGTCCGAGCCAAGGAAGAATTCGTCTTCGCCGATACCGACCACCAGCGGGCTGGCCTTGCGGGCAGCCACGATGACGTTGGGATTGTTGCGCTCGATGACGGCGATGGCATAGGCTCCAACCACCTGGGTCAATGCGAGCTGCACGGCGTGGAACAGGTCAACCTTGTTGGAGTTCTTGACGTACTCGATGAGCTGAACCAAGACTTCCGTATCGGTGTTGCTCTTGAACGTGAAACCGCGCTTCTTCAAATCTTCCTTCAAAACGGCATAGTTCTCGATGATGCCGTTGTGGATGAGGGCCAGGTTTTCGGATTGCGAATAGTGCGGGTGAGCGTTCACATCGTTTGGTTCACCGTGCGTAGCCCAGCGGGTGTGGGCAATGCCGATGGTTCCGCTGATATCTTTGGACTTGACGAACTTTTCAAGGTCGGAAACCTTTCCTTTGGTTTTATAGACGGTCAGTTCGTTCTTATCGGTGATCAAGGCGATACCGGCACTGTCATAGCCACGGTATTCCAAACGTTGAAGACCTTTGATCAAAATGGGATAGGCTTGCTGATTCCCAATGTATCCTACGATTCCACACATGATAAAAATGCTTTAATTGCTATCTGGAGAGAATAAATTACGAAATGAAAAAGGGGGAACGAGTACTCAATGGTACTCGCTCCAACTTTTAATTTGGATGTCGTCTGCCGTGATGGTGCAAAATGCTTGTATGAAAGCACTTGCAAGGCGTGCATTGGTGAGCAACGGAATGTTGTAGTCAATGGCGCCACGGCGGATTTGGTAGCCGTTGGTCAGTTCCCGCTTGGTCAAGTTTTTCGGAATGTTGATGACCAGGTCGAACTGTTTGCTGCGGATCATGTCCATCACCTTGAGTTCACCTTCCTGTTCGTCATCCGGCCAACAAACTGCAATGGAGTTCACACCGTTGGCTTGCAGGAAGTTCTGGGTGCCGCCGGTCGAATAGATGGTGTAACCTTTTTCCTGAAGCAGCTTGCAGGGTTCCAACAATTGGACCTTGGATTTGGTCGGACCAGAAGAGACCATGACGGTTTTTTCTGGAATGCGATACCCCACTGAAAGCATGGCTGTGAGCAATGCGTCGTTGAAATCGTGGCCGATGCAGCCGACTTCACCAGTGGAGGCCATGTCGACACCTAGAACGGGGTCGGCTTTTTGCAGACGGGTAAAGGAGAACTGGGAGGCCTTGATGCCCACGTAGTCGAGTTCGAACTCGGACTTCTCGGGTTTTTCCACGTCCATGCCCAGCATGACCTTGGTGGCCATCTCTATAAAGTTCAGCTTCAATACTTTGGAGACGAAGGGGAAGCTACGCGAGGCACGAAGGTTGCATTCGATCACCTTGATTTCGTTGTCTTTGGCCAGGAACTGAATATTGAACGGACCAGTGATTTCGAGGGCTTTGGCAATATCTTTGGCCACGCGCTTGATGCGGCGGACGGTCTCAATGTAGATTTTTTGCGGCGGAAACTGAATGGTGGCGTCACCGGAGTGCACGCCTGCGAATTCCACGTGTTCGGATATGGCGTAAACTACGACTTCACCATCCTTGGCTACGGCGTCGATTTCGATTTCCTTGGCATTTTCGATGAATTCGCTCACCACGACCGGGTGTTTGGACGAAACGTCGGTGGCCAGTTTGAGGAACATTTCCAGTTCCTCGGCGTTGGAGCAGACGTTCATGGCGGCACCGGAGAGCACGTACGAGGGACGCACCAGCACGGGGAAACCGACGGTTTCCACAAAGGAGGTGACGTCGTCAAAGGAAGAAAGTTCCTTCCATTTCGGTTGGTCGATGCCCAGCGTGTCGAGCATGGTGGAGAACTTATGACGGTCTTCGGCGTTGTCGATGGACTTGGCCGAGGTTCCGAGCAGTGTCACGCCAGCCTCATCAAGGCGGACGGAGAGGTTGTTCGGGATTTGCCCGCCCACGGAGACGATGACGCCCATGGGGTTTTCCAGTTCGATGATGTCGAGCACGCGTTCGTAGCTCAGCTCGTCAAAGTAGAGGCGGTCGCACATGTCGTAGTCGGTGGAAACCGTTTCGGGGTTGTAGTTGATCATGACTGAACGGAACCCTTGCTGGCGAACCGTGGTCAAGGCATTGACGCTACACCAGTCGAACTCCACGGAGGAACCGATACGGTAGGCGCCTGAACCCAATACGACGACGGAGCGGTGGTCGCCCAAATAATGGACGTCGTTGGCGGTGCCGTTGTACGTGAGGTACAGGTAATTGGTCTGTGCCGGGAACTCTCCGGCAAGGGTGTCAATTTGCTTGACGACAGGCACAATGCCGACTTTTTTGCGGTAGGCACGGATGTTTTCGGCCACCTTGTCCACGTTTTCCTTGGAGGCGACGATGCGGGCAATCTGGTAGTCGGAGAAACCGTTCTGTTTGAGCTCTTTAAGAAGCTCGTAGGGAATTTCGGATTTCTTGTATTGTTCTACTTCTGTGGCCAGGTTCATGATGTGTTGGCACTTCTGGAGGAACCATTTGTCGATCTTGGTCAGGTCGTGGATCTTGTCGATGCTCCAGCCTTGGTCGAAGGCTTGGCCCAGGAAGAACACACGACGGTCGGTCGGTTCGTTCAAATCCTTTTCCAGGTTGTCGGTGTAGAGCTCTTTGTTGCCAACAAAGCCGTGCATGCCTTGTTGGATCATGCGGAGACCTTTTTGGAAGGCTTCTTCAAAGGTACGACCGATGGCCATCACCTCTCCTACCGACTTCATGGAGGAACCGATTTCGCGGTCCACACCGTGGAACTTGGCCAAATCCCAGCGGGGAATTTTAACCACCACATAGTCCAACGCAGGTTCAAAAAAGGCGGTCGTCGTTTTAGTGACTGAATTCTTCAGCTCATGCAAACCGAAACCGAGCGCCAGTTTGGCGGCGACGAACGCGAGGGGGTAACCGGTGGCTTTGGATGCCAGCGCTGAGGAACGGCTCAGACGAGCGTTCACCTCGATGACGCGGTAGTCTTCGGACTCGGGGTCGAAGGCGTATTGGACGTTGCACTCGCCCACGATGCCGATGTGGCGCACGATGCGCTGGGCGATTTCGCGGAGTTTGTGGTATTCGCTGTTGGTGAGGGTCTGCGAGGGAGCCACGACGATGGATTCACCCGTGTGGATGCCCAGCGGGTCGAAGTTCTCCATGTTACAGACGGTGATGCAGTTGTCGTAACAGTCGCGGACCACTTCGTATTCCACTTCCTTCCAGCCTTTCAGCGATTTTTCGATGAGCAATTGGGAGGAGTAGTTGAACGCTTTGGTGGCGAGCGCTTCGAGTTCAGCAGAGTTGTTGCAGAACCCTGAACCCAGACCGCCCAGGGCGTACGCCGCACGGACGATGATGGGGAAACCGAGTTCGATGGCTGCTGCATGAGCGTCGACCATGTTGCCTACTGCCGTGCTCTTGATGGTCTTCACATCGATTTCATCGAGGCGGTTCACAAAAAGCTCGCGGTCTTCGGTGTTGATGATGCTCTGAACCGGCGTACCGAGCACGCGCAGGTCGTATTTTTCGAGAATGCCGCTTTCGAACAGTTTGACACCACAATTCAGGGCCGTTTGGCCGCCGAAGGAGAGCAACAAACCGTCTGGCTGCTCTTTTTGGATGACTTTTTCAACGAAAAACGGGGTGACGGGCAGAAAGTAAATCTGGTCGGCAACGCCTTCGGAGGTTTGCACCGTCGCAATATTGGGGTTGATGAGCACCGTGTAAATGCCTTCTTCTTTGAGGGCCTTGAGTGCCTGGGAACCGGAATAGTCAAACTCGCCGGCCTCTCCGATTTTGAGAGCGCCTGAACCGAGCAACAGTACTTTTTTGATGGTCTTGTCGGACATGGAATCTATCTTGTTTTTAGGCGTTTATTTTGAAATCGTATCGAGGAACTCGTCAAACAGAAATTCCGTATCCGTTGGGCCGCTGGAGGCTTCCGGGTGAAACTGCGCGGAGAAGAAAGGCTTGGTCTTGTGACGGATGCCCTCATTGGTGTCGTCGTTCAAATTGATGAAAAGCGGTTCCCAGTCGGCGCCCAGCGTGTGGTTGTCCACTGCGTAGCCGTGGTTTTGGGAGGTGATGAAGCAACGGTCGGTGCCTGCCATGATGACCGGTTGGTTGTGGCTGCGGTGTCCGTACTTGAGTTTGTAGGTCTTGGCTCCACCGGCGCAGCACAGCAATTGGTTGCCCATGCAAATGCCGAAGGTGGGTATGTTTTTGTCCAACGCCTTGCGGATGTTGGCTACGGTTGTGCCGCAGTATTCGGGGTTGCCGGGTCCGTTGGAGATGAACAGACCGTCGAATTCGAGCTGGTTGAAATCGTAGTCCCAAGGAACGCGGATAATCGTGACGTCGCGTTTGAGGAAACAGCGGATGATGTTGTGCTTCACACCGCAGTCCACCAGGACGATGCGCTTGGAGCCGTTGCCGTAGGTCAACACTTCCTTGCAGCTGACTTCGGCCACCCAGTTGATGGCGTCGGTGTCCAGGAAGTCCACTTCAGCCATATCCGAGAAGACAAACTTGCCTTTCAGCGTGCCGGACTCGCGGATGAGTTTGGTCAACTCGCGGGTGTCCACGCCGTACATGGCCGGTATTTTTTGTTCGATGAGCCATTCACTCAGGCTCTTTTCAGCGTTCCAATGACTGTATTCAAACGAATAATCGGAAATAATCAGCCCCTTGACATGAATTATTTCCGATTCGTAAAACTTGGATAGCTTGTTCTCGACGATGTCGGCCGGAACGCCGTAATTTCCAATAAGCGGATACGTGACTGTTAAAATTTGGCCGGCATACGAGGGATCGGTCAAGCTCTCCGGATACCCCACCATGGCCGTCGAAAAGACCACCTCACCGGCAGTCGGGCTTTCGTAGCCGAAGGACTTGCCCTGGAAGATGGTACCGTTTTCGAGCACCAGTTGAATAGGCTTCGATTTGTTCATTCTCTAATAAATCTTTTTGTGTCTGAATTTATCTGTTTTCAGGCTGCAAAGTTACAAAAAAATTGCTTCATTTTTGGAAGCTTTACTATAATAATAAGAGGAAAAAATACAACCTGCTGAAAAAAAGGCGCGTACAAAGAGGAATGAAGTTCTTCACCGTAGACTCCCCGAAAAACGAATTCGAAATTCAATTTGAATGCGCAGAATAATGCAACTTTTTCCAAAAGTTTTACAACACTTCTCCCCTGCTTCGGACTCACCTTTGTAGCGTGGAACTCCATCCACTTCGAAACAACGCCTTCGGCAATGATTAAAAAGACGGTACAGACAGTTGCGAAATTCGCCACTACGCAATCCATCAAGGTGAGCGAGCGATCCATTTCGAGTTCCATCGTGGCCGGCAACTTCATGACTGACGTAGCCGATGCGGCCATATTCATCCACCGGATGATGAAGGGAACGTTCTCACGACATTTTGAATTCAGGGAGTTTTTTCGTCAGTGTTATCAGATCGGGTACAAAACCTTGCCGCTCATTTCCATCACCGGGTTCATCATCGGCCTCGTGTTGACCATCCAATCGAGACCGACGTTGATCAATTTTGGAGCTGAATCCTTACTCCCGGGCATGGTGGCGGTCTCGCTGATCCGTGAAATGGGGCCCGTCATTACGGCTTTGATTTGCGCTGGAAAAATTAGTTCAGGCATGGGGGCTGAACTCGGCTCCATGAAAGTGACTGAACAGATTGACGCCATGGAAGTTTCGTCGACCAACCCAATGCGTTTTTTGGTGGTGACCCGCGTTTGGGCGGCTACGCTGATGATACCGTTGTTGATATTGTATGCGGATGGCTTGGGCATTTTCGGCAGTTGGGCGGGCGCCAATATTAAAGGTGACGTCAGTTTTGTCTTGTTTTTCTCACAGGCGTTCAAACCCATCGATTTTCTCGATTTCTTTCCGGCTCTGGTCAAATCGTTCTTTTTCGGACTGGTAATCGGTTTGGTGGGTTGCTATAAAGGTTACAACGCAGGTCGCGGCACTGAAAGTGTGGGCAAGGCCGCGACTTCAGCCGTGGTGATGGCTTCGTTGTTGGTTTTGATTGTGGACATGGTGGCGGTACAAATAACGGACATGTTATGAAAAAAGAGGCAGTCATTGAGATCACGAATCTCCGTAAGTCGTTTGGTACGTTGGAGGTGCTCAAAAACATTTCCCTGAATCTGTACAATGGTGAAAATCTGGTGGTACTGGGCAAATCGGGTTCCGGGAAATCGGTGCTGGTCAAATGCATCGTACGTTTGCTGGAATCGGACGGAGGCAACATCAGCGTGCTTGGAGAGGATGTCAACAGACTGAAAATAAACAATCTGGGCGCATTGAGAAAGAAAATAGGCTTCCTGTTTCAGGGTGGTGCATTGTACGATTCCATGACGGTTCGGGAGAATTTGGAATTCCCCTTGCGTCGGATCAAGCGGGAGCTGGCACAAAAAGAACGGGATGCCGTGGTGATGAAGGTGTTGGAAAATGTCGGACTGGCGGATGTCGTCGACAAGATGCCCTCACAACTCTCGGGCGGCATGCGTAAACGAATCAGTTTGGCCAGGACCTTGGTTTCAGACCCTCAAATCATGCTGTACGACGAGCCAACGACAGGGCTGGATCCGGTGACATCGGACGAAATAAGTGCCCTCATCAATGCGGTTCAGAAGGAATACAAGACTTCGTCCATCATCATCACGCACGACATCGAGTGCGTCAGGGCGACGGCCGACCGGATCATCATGCTGCAGGACGGAGAGGTCTACATGGAGGGTCGTTTGGAGGAATTCGAGAGCTCCAAGGACGCCTGTATACAATCATTTTTTAAATCAAACACGAAATAATGGATACACATTCTATCGCTTTCAAGGTTCGTTTGGGACTGTTCATCATCGGCGGTCTGGCACTCTGTGTTTTGGCGCTGTTTATTATTGGGAAACAGAAAAACATGTTCGACCCGGTATTCGGCATCACCTCCGATTTCTACAACGTCAGCGGCTTGCAAGTGGGCAACAATGTGCGGTTTTCGGGCATTACGGTGGGCACGGTGGACAACATCAGAATCATCGATGATTCGACGGTTCGGGTCGATATGCTGGTGAAAAAAAGCGTTCAGCCATTCATAAAAAAAGACAGCAAGGTGGCCATCGGTTCGGAGGGCATCATTGGCGACCGGCTGGTTATCATCACCCAAGGCGGCGAAAAATCGCCAACGGCTAAGGACGGACAGTATTTGGCATCTAAGGAACCCGTTGAAACGGACGCCATCATCGCAAGCCTGCAGCAAACATCTGTGAGTGCGGCCATCGTGACAACTCAGTTGGCTGAAATCATGGTTAAGATAAACCATGGCAATGGTACCCTTTCGAGGTTGATTCAAGACAAAAGCATTGCCGAAAACCTGAACCAGACCATCGTGAACCTGAAGAAAAGCAGTCGCGGTCTAGACGAAAACATGACTGCGGTCAAGAGTAATTTCCTGTTCAAGGGCTTCTTCAAAAACAAGGAAAAAGAGGCGCAAAAACGAAAAGATGCGATTCAGAATCGGAAAGATTCCATTGTAAAAGCAAGAAATAAAGGAAAATAAGTACCTTTCAGCAATGAAAAGGGGGCTCATTCATAAAATCCTGTTTATAACCATTTTGGCTTTCGTTGCTGAAACGGTTTCAGCGCAGCGTGTCGTTGTTTTAAAAGACACAACCCTCATTTACAAGAAATTAGAAAACTACTCAAACCGGAGCAAGTTCACACGCTTCGCCTACAACTTGGTTTTCAAATCGTACACTGTCAAGCCGAGGAAACGGAAGCCCATTCAGAAACCCTACAATGCTTTTGAAGGGAGGTTTATCCGACGCATCAATGTGGTGACGCTCGACCCGTTCGGAAACTCCATCGGAGACACGATCGACGCCCATCTGAATTTTTTGTCGAAAGCAGGGAATTCGCTGCATCTCAAAACGCAGTCGATGACCATCCGCAATTTGCTGCTCATCCGACCGAAACAACGGTTTGACTCGTTGCTCATCATCGAGTCCGAGCGTTTGGTACGCACCAGGCACTTTGTCCGCGATGTTGCCTTCAATGTCAAGACAACCGGTACACGACCTGATTCCGTGGACATTACCATCCGGGTGCTCGACAATTGGAGCATCATTCCCGAATTTCACGTTTCGCCCATTAATACGATGCTGAACGTGACAGATCAGAACTTTCTGGGCATGGGGCACGAATTTACGAACGGGGTCTCCAGAAATATTCCGGACGGACTGAACACGTACCAAACCAACTACTCCATTCCCAATATTTCCAACACCTATATAAGCGCCACATTGCATTACGAAAAGGATGCGGAAAACAATTTCAACAAGAGTTTCGTCATTGACCGGCCGTTTTACTCCTCGTTCGCCAAATGGGCCGGCGGGGTTTATTGGAAGGACGTACGCTCGCAGGAAACGCCCTTGCACTTCCGCAGCATCACGGAAGATTATTGGGCCGGCCAGGCGCAGCAGCTCACCACGGGCAATGCAGTGGAAAAGCGGTTGACCAACTTTATCACCACCACGAGGTTCCTACATGTGAAGTACTTGCAGAAACCATCGGAAGCACTTGACCCACTGCACTTTTACTCGAACGAGACCTTCTTTTTGACCGGCATCGGGCTTTCAAACCGTAAGTATGTGCAAGACAAATATTTGTTCAAATATGGGATTACGGAAGATGTGCCCGTGGGCAAAGTTTATGCACTGACCGGTGGCTACCAGACCAAGAACTATATCAACCGCTTGTTCTGGGGCGCGCGGTTCTCCACCGGCAATTATTATCCCTGGGGGTATTTGAGCTCCAATGTGGAGTACGAGACGTTCGTGCGTGGCGGCAAGTCCGAGGAAGGCATTTTCAATGCAGATGTGAAGTATTTCACCAACTTGCTCGAAGTTGGGCGATGGAAGTTCCGGCAATTCGTCAAACCGCAACTCACCATTGGCATCAACCGGTTCGCCTACGACAGCTTGACCTTGAATGACGGTTTCGGCATCGACGGATTCAAAAGCACCATGCTTTCGGGCAGCAGTCGCTTTTTGCTATCGTTTCAGACGCAGGCGTACGCTCCCTGGGATTTCATCGGTTTCCGCTTCGGGCCGTTCTTCACTTACACGCTTGGTGTGCTGGGGGATGCAGGGTTCAGTCACAGCAAATCGTATTCCCAATTCGGCTTCGGGGTGATGATAAAGAATGAGAACTTGGTGCTGAACACGTTCCAGTTCTCCTTCTCGTTTTACCCGATCATGCCTGGCAACGGCAGCAACTTGCTGAAGATGAATTCGTTCAAGACGACGGACTTTGGGTTCAGCAATTTTGAGGTGGGGAAACCGGGGGCGAGGGTGTTTCAATAAACGGTTTTTCAATAAAAAAGAGCCGCAAACGTTTGAC
>Ga0302216_1000042_pt1 | contig 64336 bp, 76 predicted proteins | sample II_Fen_N3_2_FD_194575 | JGI IMG/M metagenome (GOLD analysis project Ga0302216, IMG submission 194575) | Peat permafrost microbial communities from Stordalen Mire near Abisko, Sweden - II_Fen_N3_2 | ecosystem: Environmental > Terrestrial > Soil > Wetlands > Permafrost | place: Sweden: Abisko...
TTGGGGATGTGCCCAATTCATCAAATATCTTATTATAAACGAAACTATTCGTAATATCTCATTGCATGAACGAATCAGCGATACCAATAGGATTGTTTGCAAATGCTTTTACAGACTCTTTTGATGTCTCTTTACCAGTAACTTTTTTAATAATTTCTCCTGGCTTACCTTCGATTCATAATGATTTCTCTGCCTGCATTCTAAGATGATCCATAGTATCAACTATTTTATTTATTCATCTTTCGATAGCGCTTACTCATCCAATTTCCAAATTTTTTCCTTTTGATGCATGAACAATATCAAGTCCTATAAGTGTTTTACCGTCTGGACCATAACATTTTTCAATAATGTCTTTGAAATATTTACTATTTAATAATCTATCATTTAATTGCATAACTTCTTTTGCTGTTCCAGAATACGTCTCTCTTTTTGAGAATACCTCAACCGCATTAGAAACAACGTTCTGAAGCCCAATCATATATGCTTTTGGAGACCATCGACCAAGTTGAAGCGCATATGTTTCACCTCTCATTCTTGAGATGAATTTCATAAGAGAACTTTTACCTCGGAGACTCTCTCACATTAAATCTTTATAGATTCTGTCTCTTTGCTCTGCATCTAGCGAACCTTTCAACATTGAGTCATATATTGTAGTTAATCACTCTCCTCAATTTGCTTTTCTAAGGTCTTCTGTAATAGACTCAAAGACTGTGAATCAACCTCTGATGTCATTATCAAACCCAGCAATATTTAGAGACTTTTTATTCATAAGATATTCTTCCAATTTTTTAGCAATCTGATCCTTATCTATTTTTGCTCACATAGTGTCGTAAATAGATTTGAACTCATCTGCGTAGAAACCTAGCATAGAGTCTATCATATCTGTGGAAACTCATTTATATTCCGTAAGAACATTCTTTCAGTATGTCTTATCTAGGAAATATTTTACTCATGCATATTGCCCAAAATCTCTCATATTCTTTTTCCCAAATACTATGGATTTATTTAGAGCATCAATCTCTTTTCCGTGGATTCCATTTTCCAAGGCAAAATCCTCTAATTTATAAGTGGTAGAATCAAACGCTTTTTTAATATCCTCAAGACTGTCAGTAACTACTCATCTTATTTTTACCATTCCTTTTGGAATAATTCTTTTCCCAAGAACAAGTGCTTTGACATATTCAATATTTGCATTATATACTTCACCAAATTTTTTAAGTTCTGGTGCCTCTGACTCAATATGTCATAGTAGTTCCGAAGCCTTATCTGCAAAGTTTGTAACAACCCTATCATACTCAGAAACAATCTTATATGTATCGTACGCAGACTCTCTTAGAACTGCTTTATTTTCCATTAAGAAACTGAATATTTTTGGAACGTATGTACTTTCCATAATTCATTTTACATACTCAGATCACATAGATTTTTTAGCAGCCTGTTCCCAAACAGGAAGTAATTTATCTCATTCCAACATATCTATAGAATCTCACAACTGTTGGTCCAAAAGACCGTTATATTTAGATCCGTCGATCGTTGCTGTGTGTGATGCCATATCTTCACCAGCGCCACCGATTCTAAACGATACTTGTTTACCTTCCAAAATTTCATCTCTAGTAAGTGCAAATTGGTAATAATTTTTAATTTCCTCTGGTAGGTTTGTATCAATATAGTGGCTTCTCAATACTCAATCTGGATCAATATAGGATACTTGGGCCACGGTTGGTTTCACATAATCGACTGAAATTCAATCCTTTACAACACTTTTATCAACTCAATATCTACCAGCAATAACAGACGCAACAGATTCTTTAATAGATTCTACAGCATTTACAGATACAACAGGGACTCCAGTTTTCTCAATTCTATAGAAATTTTCTTTTGCTGTATTGAATTTTTTCCAAATCATTTCTTGCACATTAAATGCAAATGGTTTATCTCAATATTTTGATAAATTATCTATATTGTCGAATGAAAATGATTTACTAGCGATTCAATTTGATGCAAAATTTCTAAGCTCAGTCAACATACGATTACCCTCTGAGAGCCTTGCACTATATTTCACGTTATTTGAGAGAACTTCCATAGACATATCTCTAGCAGAAGACTCCAAAGCCTTGGAGAATGTTCTTATGGCTGCGACAGAATTTACGCTGAGAGGTGCAAATCATCGTGGTTGATTACTTCATGGTATGATGTAATTATTTTTGTCTTTTATGATTTTTTTAACGTCCTTTCATTCAATTCATTTCGTAAAGTTGTTGCGAATTTTTGAAATCATTTCATTTGCCTTTGAAATCTTTTCCGCATCACTTAATTTTTTATTTCATACCAATTTATTTAATGTATCTATATTGGCTTGGACCATATCATACGTTCTTGATGAAATATCTCACAACGCTTTGAAATATTGTACATCATCTGTTGTTTTTCTAAGTGCAGAATATTGGTTGATCATTGATTTTTTAATTCCTATGTATTTTGTAACGTCATCATTGATTCCAAAATTTGCAATAGCTCCGTTGTATAGCTCATTATACTTTTCTGCGTAAGCTGCAAGCTCCTGAGAATCTTTAGGAAATTCATCTAGTTTCACCAGATCTTCCATAGATACTCAAAGTTTTGTGACTCAGCTAGTTTTTAGTTTATTTGACCAAATAACTCAGTTCATAAATTCGACAACCTTTTTAGATCCGGCAACTCATCTAGTGGTACCAGCCAAAGCATAAATATTTTTTGCTTCGTTTTCGTATACGAGACTAGAAGAAACAACTCACTTGAATGAATCTGGGTCAGATATTGCTTGTGAATTATTCACATTTGCTACAAATTTATCTCAGATTTGCTTATAAGTAAGCCCATCTTGTGCAACAACAGAGCCAATTGTTCCGTCTGGCGAGAAAGATACGTCTTGTCTAGCGAGATCAACCAATTCTCATATATCCTTTTTCATTGGATACATAAGACTATTTTCCAAAAATCAAATATTTTTTGCTATGTTATCATAGTTTTTCTGTGCCAATTCTTTTGCTACCTCTCTTCATTTTACTACGCTGTCAATTGATCTTTCTGTTGATAGAATATCTGAAACTCTATTAGCTATTTTATCAGCGATAGGGAAGTCAAATTTATCGTAGATAGTATCAAAAATTGTTCAAACGTTTGCATCTATAAGCTCAAAATCCTTTAGATTTAAGAAGTTCAATACATCGGATACTTTAGGCTCCGCTCATTTTGCTGTACTTGATATAGCGTCTTTAAATTCTGCTCATCATAGTATTTTTGCAATTGCAGATTGTCTTGCAGAATAATTCCCTTTTAGTTTTGTATCATCGAATCCAAATAGTTTTCAAAGCCCATAAAGTGTACCAGCGGATTCTTCTGATTTTATATAGTTTGCGTCAGCAAGCATATTAAATACATCTTGAGGGACGGTAGCTTTATTGACTACCTTGAATCCTAGAGCATTCACAACCTCTTTCCAAACACCAAATCAAATTGATTCTATTTTTGGATTAAGGATTTCTGCTTTTGTAAGACTTCTCAATAAATAGTCATGAAGTTCCACTCATTTTGTCCCAATTTCTGATTGTAGATCCTTAACAATATCGCTCATTCCTCTTGAAAGAACTTCAGTAGCTCTCTGACCCCTTTTCATTCCATAAACATTTGATATTTTTTCTCCACCAAATGTAGTTAGGTCCTCTATTTTAGACATAACAAAACGCTTGATTCCATCGAATCCTTCTCTATTCCCGATCTTAGCAATAACATCAACATATGCATAATATTGAGACATAGCTCTTAAGTCTGTAAGTGTCTTTTGTATCTTAATTTGCTTGTCTCCTTTGTATGGGATGTTATTTAACATGAAATCAATTTTATTTACGATACTTGATATTTGCCCCTGCCCTTTTTCAAAATACTCAATCATTTTTTCTGGACTTTCTAGAGAGTCTGATAATTTCACATAGGTTTGGAAATCACCAAATACTTCAAATAGTCCTCAAGATACCATTGCCTCATATCATCTGTTCCCAGAAATCATACCATTGAGAGCACTTTGTTTAATAAATTCTTCTACCAATGGATCATCTGATTTAGACGCTTCAACAAGCATTTTATAAATTTGTACGTCTTTATTTTTCATATTAGCAGCCAATGTCTCAGCGTCAGTATCGTTTATCAACTTTTGAAAAGATGCTATGCTACCAATATTTTCATTTGCCTTAGCAATGTCGTTTATATCTGAAGAAAATAATCTTCTACCAGATTCAGAATAGATATAGTTATCAATATCCCTAGCAACGGACGGCTTTGCGCTTGACGCCTTGAATCTACCATTCATGAGTTTATCTCCAGCTACCTTAAACATATCATCTGTAACCTTTCAATCAAAAGCGACATCGGCAACAGCCTTAACTTTAGTTTTCAATATTTCAAAAGCCTCACTAGGAGCTTTACCAACTAGAGATTCAGAAACATTATATGCAATAAATTCATCAGTATTTTTGAATCTATATCCATAGGTTTTTAGATAGTCAATTTCGTCTTGAGAAAATCATTTCTCCTGGAGTTTTTTAACATCCAAATTTTTGATATCAAATCAATCGTATAGAGAAGCGAATTTTGTGTTCAATTCTGCTACACCCTCGGAATATTTAACTGCCATCTCTGTGTATAATTTGGATTCTTTGTTGATGAGACCGTGGGTAAGCTCATGAACAAATCCAATAACAAAATCGTCTGGATTTTTATAGAATCCCTTATATAAAGAAATTATAGCCGATCCATCCTTAAATGTTCAACCTATACCAGTACCAAGTTTTTCAAATTTTACATTTATTTTTGCAGCTTTTATATTATCGAGAAATTTTGTTTCAGCAAGAGCGCCTATCTTTTTGATAGACTCTATAGATTTCAACCCCTCTGGTACATAATTAAGAGTGTTTTGAGAAAACTCTTGTAATTTTTTCATATATTCTTCAGCTGTTCAGCCGGCAAATCATTCATTGAAAGCCCTTATAAGCCCCATAATATGAGAGTCAGAAACTTTCCCAGTTTCATTTACATTTGAAAGTATCTTATCAACCACGGTTCTTGTTCCTTCTGATATATTTTTACCAGTGAAGTGATCAGCAACAGCCTTCACAAAATTTTGCTTATGATTTACTAATTTTTCCATATTCTCTACAGGGACAAATCCTAATTCGTTAAATGAGCCTTGTGAGTATTTGACCATATCTGTGAGTATTCCTGCCTCTGATTTAGCAACATCGTTGAATACTTTTTTAGATTCATATAATGCGCTAATAAGACCATCTCTAGTGGCTATTCTTCCCTCTATACCATTAAGTAATTTAGTTCTTTCTCCCATATCTGTGAGAGTATTAGCAACACCCTCAAAGACACTTCTAATAAATGCTCTAGCTTCTGGCTCTACAGCTTTTTCTCAAGCAACTAAACCAGTGGTAAATTTATCTAAAGCATTATTCAAGGATACTCTAAATGTTTCTGTATCTATTTTTGCTCAGTCTCCAGCCGCCCTAATGATGTCATTTACACTATCTCACTTAGCACCCAAAAGATCAAACATATTTACTTTGACTGTTTTTGAAGCATCAGCTCCATCAATAGCAACATCGAATGACGCATTTTTATATGCCTGGTCAAATTCGGCTGCCTTTAGTTTTGTAATACCAGCTTCTTTGTAGTCTTTTATTGCTCATTTTATCAATGGGAGTCCTTCTCAAATTACATTGAAAAGAATATTTGTAGATGTATTTGCATCTGACATTCCAGCAGATAGATTATAATCGAACATGGAATCAATACCAACAGTACCTTTTACCAGGTTAAATGCCTTATCCATATTGTTTAATGAGTTGATAACCTTGCTAGCATCAGCAGCAGCATCAACAAATTTTACAGCCTTACCAATATCCATGACACCTTTTATTCCAATCTGTGCTCATTTTACTAATCATTCTACAGGAACAAACAACTGAGCTAGCTCTCAACCGTTTCTGATTGCTCGATTTGCTGTTTTACCAATAGCATTTTTAATTACACCGTTATTTTGTGAGAGATATTCCAGGTCCGATAGGTCTGTCGCTTTAACTGGGGCAACTTGTTGTATAACTTCATCCAAACCCCTAGTAACGAAACTCAACAAGTATTCTGCTCATTTATATGTACCAAGGATAGGCTTATTTTCTTCATATGTTTTGGCTACAGATTTTTTCATAAGATCTTGTCTAATATCTTCTTCGGTATCTGTAATGTTTTGTGCCAACATTTTTGCAGAATCGTCATTAGATATCAAATCAAATGCGTCATTCCAGTCTTTTATCTGGCTAGCGTTATTTTTAGTTTTCAAATACATGACATTTTGAAGCTGGTCCTTCATTTTTTTAAGAGATTCTATTTTTGAAACAAAATAAGGATCATCTTGTAATTTATTATCTCTAGCTTGGGTTATTAAATCGCTCACATCCGAGATAGAGTTGTATACAGTTTTATTGTAGGCGTTTGCCACATCTGTATTTTTACCAAAAATATCCTCAAGATCTTTCATCTTGGGAGTGGCTTTTTGAAATTCAGTTTGGAAATATTGTTTATCTAATTCTTGGTTTTGTGCGTGTCCAGGATCTAATTCCTCAATTCTCTTTAGGTTGTAATTAAGATTTTGCAGGTTAGAATTATAATCTTCCTTCATTTTTGTTGCAGCAGCTGGATCAGCCTTTAGAAATTCTGGGTTATAAACATAGCTTTTTAACTGGTCCAGTGTTTTTGATGCTTTGAATATATTTTGATATGCCTCGGGGAGAGTAGAAATATATTGTTTTTCTTGCGCCGTTACTTTGTTATCGGAAAAGATGTTTTGCATATTTTTGATTGTATCTGTGTTCACCTGGGCAACAGGAATATTTTGAGTATTGATTACATCAGATACTCATTGTTCATTCCCTTTCATTATTTGTATTCAGTCCCCTATAGGTAATGTGATTCATGAATTTTGGACTTCTCTAATAGGTACTTCGAGAAAGTCTTTGATATCGGACACTACATTTTTTGCTTCATCCCAAGCTCATTTTACGAAATCAATCAATCACATACCTTATATGTTAAGAACTAAACAGAATTTCCTGTTGAAGCAGCTGAAGAAGCTCCTCATTGTGCAGATAATAGAGCTGAGATTGCGCTCATACCGCTAGAGTTTGTATTTGCCTTAGGTATGTTTGTGACAATATAATTATACAAGTAGTTCATCATATCTGTTGCAGTACCAGCATTTCTAGCGTTTGCTACAACACTCGCAGGAACCTTTACTTTTGAGCTTAAAGCTGTTCACAAGATTTGTTGTATTTGAGATTCTCTCATAGCTGGAGAGGTATTCATCCATTTTTGGTTTCCTTCGTTTACATATTGACCAAGTTTTTGATTGATCAATGTGTCTTGCATTTGCGTAACTGGAGCAAACTTAGCTTCTGTATATTGTTGTTCAGTACCTCATTGGAGTTGCGCAATAGCGTTGAATTTATCATTTAATGTGTTCAATATGTTTTGTCTGTTTGAATCATTCAAATTAGCATCCTGCATAACTGTATTTTTTAATTGGAGATAGTTTTGTGTAAGTGTATTTGCTTGTTCTGCAAGATCTGCATCGAGCTTCACCATATTTAACATTGATGTCCTTGCTCTTGCTTGTCACATACCACTTGCAATTATTTGTCCAGACTCACCACCCAATCCTCTGAGTTGTCTAGAAGCTGCAATACTAGATGCTTGGTCTCCAGCCTCTTGTTGTGCTTCATAACCAGTTTTAATTGTATCTAGATTTGATTTCATTTCTCCAAATTTAGAGTCTATTGTTCCTTCTTGTTTATTGATTCTATTTAGGATATCTTGATATTTCTGTGACTGTGCGCCTTCCAAGACTCAGAAAGAATCTTGTAATTTTTGGTTTAATGATGTTTGAATAGCCCTAGTTTCATCAGCTTTCATAAGAGCTGTCTTAATTTTAGACTCAAATATACCTGTTGTATCTCATAATTGTTTTGCAATTGCCTGGATATCTCAAGATAGAGCTCCATATTGTTGTTTGAACATATCTGCGATAGCACTTCAACCCTTTACTCCGTTTAGTGCGGAAGTATCTATTGTTGCAGGAGTATTTAGCTTTACGGCCGGAGTAGTTGCTGCCATCGGATCTCTTACAGTCTCCCCTTTTGCGTTTATTTTTGATCAATATGCAGCAGGATTATCAGCAATACCTGGGTCCCCTCATGTGAAATTTTTAGATGTAGATGGAATTGCTGGGGAACCAACACCAACATATCCTCAAGAAGCTCCTTGAGTTATTCCTGCTTTTGCCATAGCGGCATCAATATCGGCTTGTGATTTACCAGCCTTTTTTGCAGCGTCTACAATAGCTGCTACCTTTCAAGAGTCTACTGATACCATTTTGGTAAGTTGTTATAGGTTAAATGACATTTGTTACAGTTTTAATATTTGGATTCATATCGTTTTCATATCATGCCCAACCACCAAACATAATTCAACTTCATCCGATGCTTGTTAATGATAATTTACATAAAAACCCTGCAATATCAATCGGAGTTTTCATTATTTCTATATCAGATATTGCCGCTATAGCATCTGACTTATCTCATCCCATCAACTCCCCTCACATGAGAGAAGATCACATTGTATCTTGCAAAGCATCAAAGATATTTGATAGATACTCAGTGTTGAATATATCCCATTCCTTTGAAAACTTTTTGTTATTTATTTGCCATTCAGCATTTAATATTCCATCTTGGGTATAATCAGTTTTTCCAAGCAATACGGCAAAATATTTCCACGCCTTCATAGTCATAATGTTATCTTGTCCAAATATTGATTCTATTTTCTGTGTATAATCTATTCAAAGGTCAGTATACGCAGACGAACTCTTAAATCCTATATATCATGTCCCAAGAAAATAGAAAACATTGTTCAGTATCTTTTTCCCAGAGACATTTATAGCGTATTCATTTTTTGTCCAACCTTTATATTTAATATTGTAGACAAATTCTTCAGCATTACCAATAGTATCATAAATATAAATGTTTCTACTATCAGAATATACACTCAACTTATCAGTTCCCAATACAAATCTATTTAGATAATTTGAAACTGTTTGTCCTTGTTCTTGTGGATCTCCGACATATTGCGTACCGGTAACTGTAAGAGCCAAAGAGTAAAATGATTTATCGCTACCAACAAAATACAATCATTTATTATAATGTATCGCATCGCTACTGAATAATCATAGATTTGATAGGACTTCTTGTGTGGAGAATATTGTATTTCCAGTAGAACTATTTAGACTAGCTTTAACTAGATGCATTTTGTTTGGTGTACAAATAAGCATAACATCACCAAATGGATACAATCTAGAAATATCCGTTTCACCAGTTCTTAAAATTCTTGCAGAAGCTGTGGCCCCATCATAAAATTTGAAAATATCTCTTTCATCAGAATAGAAAACATTTCCTTTTACGTCAGCATACCAGAAGATACTTTTCCACATCGTAGCATCGGCTATTTTTGATCCTTGTGTAGGGACTACTTGTACAAAACTAGCTCCATCATATTTTCGATATGAGTCAGATGTCTGAATCATAATATTGCTTGTGAGGGAATTATATACTGTAAAGACAGTCCCTGAAGCAGGAGCGACATCGAACGGGTCTCCACCACCAGTATTAGAAACTGTGATAGTATCAGCAGTATTTGAAAGAATATTACATAAAGAACCAGCACCAGTTCCACTTGCCAAATAAATATAGGCTCCAGCGAATTGATTTACAGTCCATCATGCAGATGTTTTTGTAATGCTGTTGATCGTACCAGACACAGCAGTTCATGTGGCCAAGACAGATTCTCATCCAGCAAGTACCTTGAACATTCTTGCATTATTTCCTTTATTCTGATTCAATATTTCCGTAAGCACCAAAGTGTTTAGGTCTAATTTATATACAATAATTTTTGTCGCTGTCATAGATGAAACAAGTACCTCTGTTTTATTTGCATCACGATATTCGATAATGTCATAGAATGTTTCTCCTGGTTTAGATTTCAACAAATCAACACCGTATCTTTTTTTTATAAAAAATGCCTTATCAGCAAAGTTCTGATTATATGGGGGGTTGGTAATTTCTCAATTTATTATCTCCGTAAATTGATCATTAAACCCTTCTTTTGGCATTTTATCCAATAGTTGTACTACCATAGGTTTTTATAAAAAACTAAACAGCTCATCAATTTCAGAAAATTTTTGATTTAATTTGATCTACTGGATCATCATAACTATCTGTTTTTGCTAAATTATTTAATGCATCAACTGCGCCATTTCTATATCCAGAAAGTAGATTTCCCATTCCCTCACCTAGCCATAGACCAGATATTGAAGAAAGAAATTTTTGCTCAAGTGCTTCATTGTATTCTGGAGGGATTGGAAGCTCCAAATCTGAATTTACAACAGTATATCTTGTGAAATATTTTTCATATTGTACATGAATTTTTGTTACTGGCTCTCATAACACAAGTTGTGTACCATTTATAGTGAACCATTTTTTTGTTGAGGATCCTGTAACAGACATTTTTAGTTTTTTATAATCTTCATCCGAAGCATTTTTAACAAATTCTATAAGCTTTGGTCTTATAGAAAGTGAATATGTACTTAGTTCAGTTACTCCGTCTCATAAAATATCTACCTGGACATTCCAGTATCGTTTTCTATAATTCAGAATATAAAAAATAGCATTATTTAACTTTCCATATAGATATGTTGGAGTAAATAACGCCTGTCAAACATATTGGTTACAATCAGCTAAAACTGTAGACATGAACTGTTTTGCCGTTACATTATCAAACATTTTTTAGTAATTATAATCTAAAATCATCCAACTTATATTAAAAAAATACAAAAATACAATACAAATATAAAAAAAAGAGAGCCACAGCCCTCTCTTTATATGTGTAAATTTTCTGTAGACTATTTAGCAAGGTATTCAATACCACTAGCAACAAAAGCGATAGCATTAGCTGTCCCTGAAGTTACCTTAATAGCATCACCAGCAGAAAGGAATAGTTTAATTGGAGCCGCATCATTTGTAGCATTAGCTGCCAAAGAAACAGCAGTTCTCAAAGAAACTGTTACCCCACCAGAAACCAATTTTACAGTAACGTTTGCAGCAGTACCTGTTACATTGTTAATGTACAAATTAAGTTCTACTTGTTTACCAGCACCAATCGTAAGCAATGTTGCTTCGGCTGTATCTGCTGGAGCTAGCATTGCTAGCGTTTTTCTTTTTGCAATAAGCATAGCGAATTTTGGTAAAAAAATTAAAGGAGGAGGGTTTTACCCCTCCAAATATACTAAGACAAGATGATTTTCTTGTACAATCCTTTTCCAGCACCAAAGTTAGTAGCTGAATCGTTTCCTCCGAAGATGAAAGTAAGATCGTAGATCATGAGAAGAGTAGTTGTATCCATTGTATCTTCATCAGTAACTGATTTCTTGATAAGGATATCTGGGCTACCCATTTCAGGAGCGAAGTTTTCGTTCAAACCGTGGTACATTTTTCTGTACGCTCCGATAAGATCCAAAGGAATAACGTATGCTACTGGTGCGTTGATGTCACATTCGTCAAGAGATGGTTCAAAACCAAGCATCAAGTAGTCGAATTGTGGGAAGTTGATCTTTTGGAGACCGAATCCGAATTCAGTTGGAGCAGATGACAATTGGATTTGTACATTGTTTTGTCTCAATGTTCCAAATTTCTTAACAAATGCTGAGTTTCCAATCATAACAACCTTTTCATTTCCGTATGCAGCTGAGTAGTTGTATACATCGTATGTAGCGTTGTAGATTTGTTCTAGAATTGCATCACCTTCATCAGAAGCAGAAATAGTAACTGTATCAACTACTTCAGCCAATCCTCCAGCATAGTATCTTACTTTAGAAGAACCATCTGTGTAAGTATCTTTCTTTCCTTTGAAGAATGTTGCTGCGATATCTCCGAAAATTTCGTTTCCGAGTTTTTGAGCTGTTTTCATTTGGAGGTAGTTATTGATTCCTTCCAGCATAATTTCTTTAGTAGATTTTGCTTCGTCTGGATTTGGTTGCCCACCTCTGAAGTAAAGATCCATATGAGAATTAAGTGTTTGGTCAGTAACTGAGAATTTTGCTTGGAATGTTTGGAAGTTGTTTGATGTCTTGTTTCTAGTAGGATCGTAATCTGTTCTATCAACAACATCTCCAACTCTCTTAGCAGAAGCAACTCTCTTAACAAGATCAGTTGCGGCAGTTGTAATTGAAGCTGCCAAAGTGATTTGTGTAGTTGAATCTACAGATGCTACGAAAGCATATGTTTCAGTTCCATCAATAGCCTCGAAGATGATCTTATCACCCTTTGAGAAACCTTGTGTAGCTGCCAATGTTTTAACAGTTCCAGCACCTGCTGTACTTGTTGTTGTTGATGCTCTCTTCATTGCGATAGTAGACCATTCAACTACATATCCATCCTTAGTTGTTACAGCGTCAATCTTCAAATTTTTGAAGCTAACATTTTTTGCTGTAGAGGTTCCGAACAATTGGTCTCCAAAGAGCCAAGATCCGAGCTTTTTGTTGTAATTTTTCCACGCCTCGAAAGAGTACGCACCTACTTGTGGGAGTGTTTTCAACACAGCCGTAGGAGAATCATTAGTTACGCTAAAAGACATTTTGGTTATAGGTTATGTATAAAAAAAGCTAATCCTTCATATACTGTCTGATGTCTAACAATTGTCTTCCACCAGGAGCTTTGTCTTTTTCAGAGCTATATGTAGACGATGATGGGGATGCTGCTGTCGCAGTTTGTTGCTCAGCCATGTCTTTCATCATTGAATCAATACTTACTCCATAAACTTCTTGGACCATTTCATCAAGAATTGATTTGATATCGTCTTTGACGGTTTCATCACCAGCTTTAAATTTGCTCATGAATGTTGCAAGAGATTTAACTCTCTCATCAGAGTTCAAAAGATCATGGGATTCCTTTAGAGTAGCTGTATCAGAATTTAGTTTATCTATTTCCTGATTAGCATTTTCCAATTCTGCCTTGTATCTTTCTTTTTCCTTTGCATCTTGTTCGCTCAAAATCTCTTTTTGGAGAACGAGTTCATTAAGTTTATCAATTTCGCCTTGTAGTTTAGCTGTAAGTTCAACATCTTCTGGCGCTGCCTCAGATGCTTTTGCGGCTTCTTCAACAACTACCTTTTGATCTTCAACTTCTTTAGGCTGCGGGGCCTCATCAACTATACCCAATAACGTTCTTACTGTTTCCAATAGAGCTTCCCCTTCCTCAACAGCAGTCTTATCTTCTTCGCCAGGTGTTTCTGGTTCAGCCTTAGACTCGTCATGTGCTGGTGGTTCTGGTTCACTACCTTCAACAGGTTTTTCTTCAGTAGTAGCTGGTTCTTCTTCCGGAGCTTCTTCCGGAGCTGGAGCTTCTGCTGTAGGTTCTTCTGGTTTTGCTGGTTCTTCAGCAGTATCCGCTGCTTCAGGAGCAAAATTTTTGATATCTAGTTCTGATTTTGATGATTGCATTTCATCATAACCTTTACCTAGAGCATGGTTGAAAGCGGCGTGATTAGCGTCACGATCTAATACTTGTGGTTGTGGCATCCCCTTACAATTATATACTAAAACCTTACAATTATCATTTATATATAGATATATAGATGAATATCAATATGTTTTTTGACTATTTTATTGTGGCAACGTCTCATGCACCAGGTTTACGCTGCTTAGCGTACTTTTCTTTGGCTGCACGGTCAAGAATAGTCTCGGCCAAACTTACTAAATCTTTGTTGTCTGGAGCCATCTTTCATATATTATTCAAATCAAACTTTGGTTTTTCTAATTTACCTTTTCAAATATCTCAAGCAGATCATATTCAATTTATTTGTCAAATAGTTGGCATTATATGTAGATCGTTTGATTTAGCTACGGATAGTGTTGCTTTATTTTCTTGTGTTCATTTATTTTCCTCTTTTTTTGGGGCTCATGATACAGCTTTTATTGCTGATGATTTTTTAGTTTCCTTTTTTTCTGGTTCTGGTACCTCTTCCTTTTGTCAATCAGCCACCTTTATTCCATATGGTTCTAATTTTTTGTATCATTCACGCATAGAAGGACCATAATTTACTAGAGCATTTCATTTCAAATCCTCTTTATATGCAGATTGTACTTGATCTCCAGTCATTACTGGCTTTCTAATATTTGTAATATAGTCGGTTACTAGAGTTTGTTTATCTGCACCGCCAATTCCATTCTGTTTAGAAAATTCATCAATAGCTTTTACAAGTTTTGTTCCTACCAATGTGTTCCCATATTTACCAGCAAAATCTTCAGTTGGATTTTTTACTTCAGTTCCCTTGAATTTTTCTTGAGAAGCTTTTCTGGCTTCATCGTAATTACCTTTATCAAAAAGGTTATAGTTTGGTGTGTCTTTAGATGAAATGTTTGAATCAGCCATAAGCAAAAAAGATAATAAATAAAATTATGATGGGTTTTGTTCCTTTCTAATTCTCTCTTCGAGGGCTATTTTCTCTTTGGTGATCTCTAATATATTAGACCTATACCTAGCAGCTGATACAACGTCCCCTGACTCATAGCAATCAATAAGATTGTTATTAAGATAAGTCAAAAGAACGCCATAATGAGCGAGATTAAACTGTCAAAATGAAACATCCTTCTTCTCAAAAGATAAAGTTATTAAATGGGCTTTACCATTCTTAACCAAGAAATCATTTACAAGTTTTTTTAAGAATTCCATCCTAGTCTTGAGGGGTTAAAATATCGTTCACGGCTGTTTTTTGTATATTTTCTGGTTGAACGGCTTGTTGGTTTTGATCTCCAGCTACTTGTGCAACAACATCTGCAATATTTTCTGGAGCTGGCGCTTGTTCTTCTGGAACTGGCTGTTCTGGTGATGGTTGTCCACCTCATTGAGCAGCAAGATTTTTAACAACTTGTGCAATATCTACGGATCCTGCGGCAGACTGTTCTGGTTGAGCAGGTTGTGCTGGTGCCGCTTTAGCATCCAATCTAGCCTTTGCTTCCATTGTTTTTGCTTGTACTTTTTCTTGGGTCTTTATTTTTTGTAGTTCTGCTTTTTCAATTTTAGCTACTGCCTCTTTATCCGTATAGATGAAATTAGCTTTCAAATCAAGATATTGAGCCAATTGTCTGATAAGATCTGCGAAATTTATCACAGGCATACCAGTAGATGGGTCAATTGCATTATTTCCAATGACGGATAGGAACTGAGTAAGCTGAGCAATTCTAATTTCTTTGTATGCTGTCTTGAGCGCTTCGGTATCGAAGATGATATCGAACTCACCATCAAGATTTTCTGCATTTATCTTTCTCCAAGTCCAAAGTTTAGTTTCATCATTGAAGATTTTCATAACCGTTTCCTTCTGCATGTAGATGTTTCCAAGTTCCATCCAGAATTTACCAGTCTTGCTCATAACATCGTTCAAAGAATCGAACAAAGAGAGAAGCCTTACCTTAAATCCTTGTACTCTATTGACAACATCACCAGCAACTCTAGGTACTTTACCTCCTGAGATAGGAGATCCCATAACTATTTCGTTAACACCGGCTGCCATAAAGGCCGCATTTTCCATAAAGTTTACCAAGTCGATAACTTGCACATTTGCACCACCGATATTTAATGGCTGAAGTTGATTTACATCTTCAACGGTTATAATTTGTCCAGGGTACCATTCTACCTCGTTATTCCCGGAAACTATTTGAGATTTTCCAGCAACTCTAAGGAGAATAGGTTTTGCTTTTATTTTTAGGTCGTCAATATATGCGTTCAAAAACGCAGAAGCCATGTCGTCATATGGACGAAGTAGCCCAGCAAGTCCAGTACCTCTAATTGTACCACCCTCTAGTGAGAAATATAGATATGTAAATGGGTCTTCTTCGATTGGATATGGATTTATTGCGTTATATACACAATATCCGTTTATCCAAAGTTCTAATCTACCATCCATTCCATCATCAATCCAAACCTCTACCATTTCAACATACTTGTTTTTTTCAAATGAGTATGATCCATTGAAACTGTTGATATCCGTAAGTCAATCCTGTACAAGAATTTGGTTTCTTTGGTATGTCCAGTCTTTAGTGGCAAACATTTTTGGGTCATTCATTGCTTTTTCTAATTTTGCTTTTGGTAATTGGAAAAACATTCCATATTTTTCAGTCAATTTGGATTCTGGTACCAATTCTCTTTTGATTTTTACTGGAGCAGCATAAGGATCTTTGGCTGCTGGGTCGATAAGTAAGTCAAATGGAGAAATATATTCATAAGAACCATTCTGTTTAAATATTTTTTTAGTTTTTACTTCTCATGAAATGATATTTCCCTTAAGATCATACTTAGGGACAACATATTTCTTAGTCTTGTTTACGGTTTTGAATCCAACTTTACCATATCCCTCACCGATAATCAAAGCATCAAGGATTTGCATATGCAAAAATCTTTTTGTCTTTGAAACTGAGTATGTCCACATGAGATATTCCTCACAAAGTGTTGCCTGTTCCTTGTCTTGCTCTGATTCAGATGCTCCAGAAACATAGAACTTAATTAGATTATCGTAGATATGTGCGAAAAACGTTTTGATCGTTTTCTTTGTAATTCCAGACGAAATATTTGATTGCCAAGTAGTATCTATGTAGGCTTTTCTAGGAGTCATATCTCCAGCATAAGACTGGTAGTCTTTTATCCATTTAGGCCAAACGTTTTTTTGATAATAATCAAAAATCTGTGAAACTCTAGTATACCCCTTATCGTTTGCAATAAAGTCAGTTACTATTTTCATACAGATTTTATAAAAAATAAACGTAGCAATCAGATTACTACGTCTATATCATTATTTTTGTCAAAATCAAGTGATTTTTATTATTTTATGTGTTCACTATTGACTTATTATATCTTCTGTTTCAAATACAACAACGTCAGTAGTGAGAAACATACAAGCAGCTGATATTGCGTTCTGGACAGCGCACTCAACAACCTTTGCCGGATCAATTATTTTATATTCATCCCATGGTGTGTATACTCATGTTTTGGAATTGAAAACTAATTCTGATTTTATATCTCACGGATGTATAATCTTTTCTGCATCTCGTCACGCATTATATATTATGGTTTTTGCTGGCTCTTTTATTGCGTTTATAAGTATTCTCCATGCAACACCAAATCAATCTGGAACAGGTACCTCTGTTGCGGCTCTAACAAGGGCAAATCCACCACCAATAACAATTCAGTTCTTTATTGCTGATTTCGTAGCACATATTGCATCTTCGATTTTATATTTTTTATTGACTGCCTCCATTTCTGTTTGGCATCCAACATAAATAATAGCAACACCAGAAGAAAGTCTTGAGATTCTCTCTTCTACCTTTTCTCTTCGATACTCATTTTTTTCTTTTAAGTTTTTCTTTTTTAACATAGATATGCGTTCATTTATTCAATCATCTTCTCAATATCAATCCACAATAACTGTTGAATCTTTTCAAGATACTACCCTTCCTGCACGTCATATCTGGCCAGAGAATCCTCTTTCTAAAATTGTTTCTCACCAACAACACACAGTATAAACATCCTCTAAGATATCTTCAGAGTTTTGTCATGTAGATGGTAATCATGTTACAATTATATTAAACATTCAGCTTTTATTATTTTTTATTATAGCATCTAGAGCACCTCACGATACCTCATCTGCCATAATTAGTAAATTTTTTCTACCCTCATAATGCATTTCCTCTAATACTCAAATTAACACCCCTCATGCATCGGATAGCTCTCATTTACCAACCAATATTGTTACATCACTTAGGTCTGATTGAAGATTTTCTTCATCGAGCATAAATATTGGTGATACCAAACCAGCATCAATGACGTATCATTTTTTCAATTCCTCTTTGATACCTATTTCCTTTGAAATCTCAACAGAAATTTGTCCATCTGGTCATATTTCTTTGATACATTTTGCTATAGTTTCTCAAATTTCTTCGTCCTGTGCAGATATGGTGGCAATATCTTTTACCTCTGGGGATGTATGTTTAATTGTTTTTGTGTATTTTCTTATATTTTCAACGATACTATCCCCAATTTCATGTAGATTTTTGCTTAATACGAACGGATTTGTTCCGTTTTGCAGTTCCGATAGGCCATGTTTTGCAATTGCGTAGGTAAGACAAGTGGTGGTAGTAGTTCAGTCACCTACCTCCTTATTTGTCTTCTCTGCGGCTTCCTTAATTATGGATGCTCAAATATTTTCTACAGGATCTTGCAAACTTATCTCTCTGGCGATTGTAACCCCATCATTTGTGACAACAGGGGATCTATCGAATCTTCCAAGGACGGCATTCCTTCCGCAAGGACCCATAGAAGACATAACGGCAGTAGAAACTATTTTCATTCCTTCAAATAATTTTTTACGAGCGTCATCTCATAGTAATACAGTTTTTGACATTTTTTCGACAACTTACAGTATAAAATGTTAATAAATATTTCAGTAATATCAATTCTTCTTTCTTTTTATAGTTCTTCCATAGTCATCTCTTTCAACATTTTCGAGAGCCCTTTTTTCTGCCTCTCTTTGCTGTTCCCAAATACGAAGCGGCTCAAGATATGTTGTTTTGAATATCCAGGCAATACAAAGCATAGCTGACATAAGATCATCAGTACCAGCCTGGGCTTCATAACTCATTCAACCCCTACCATTTCTTTTCCCTATGTAATTTTCTGCTTCCATTCTAAACATTTCCAGCTTAGAAAGCGCTTTTACTTGACCCTCTTCGGCCATACTTACGAAGTTATTGACCAATACCTCCTTACCAACACTGTAGATTGTGACTCATTCTCTGAATTCCTTCTTGAATCATGAGGTAGCGGAGGTGAACTTGATAGGATAGTCGATAAGTCCTGGATTATTTTCAATAACCTGCTCTTCATTTGATATATCGGCACACACCTTAAGTCCTGGATACATCTGTTTGAGTTCTTTGACGATATTTATTTGTTGGGTATATGTATATCCTCTGAGTCTACTTTCTCGAAATGCAATACCGTCCTTTTGAGAAAGCATAAGCATACCTGCGGTATCAACCCTCTTTGCAAGATCCCGACCAAGGAGTAAGAACTCGTCCTTTTGAATTTTATCTTCGTCAGACATGATGAAGAATCCTTCAGGGACAACTGTTGAGTCTGCTTTTGGTAGTTGAGAATAGAGTTCGCAATAAAATCTATTTGGATATGGGCGCAAAGTATCTTTGGTTGTTTTCTTTTGCTTTGGTGTGAGCCATTCAATCTGATCAATATTCACTCTGAGGGCCATCCATTCATCGGTACCGTCCTCATCCTGCTTAAATCACATCTCAATAGCAAGGAGTTCATTATAGAACCGCTCCGAATCGAGCTTCTTCATTTCTCGGAAGATAGTAGAGTTTACCAAAACGCCCGCATTATTATTATTGATAATTGGGAAAGCATCGAGCCATGTAGATGTCTTAATCTTTCCACCTTCATCGAAGACAAAGTAGTTACCCTTCAAAGATCTAGGCCCAAGTTTAGAGAATGAAGACACGAAAGTAAGCGTATTTCCAGTCGATCAACCAAAAGGACACCTGATGGTGAAGTTACTTCTGTTGAGTTCTATGATTCCGTAATCGGCAGCCTTCTTCAATAGAGACTCAAAGTAATCCCGTGGCTGCTTAAAGGCGGCTTCCGTCTCACAGATATAAATAATACGGTAATAGTCTTTGGAAAGAAGTCTTTGATAACAGTCACGAACCGCATCAAACGTTTTTCACGATTGTCTAGGACAAGCATTCCAAACAAATCTCTTTCTGAGTGAATGATAGGCCTTATACATCTGCCAATAGGAGAGCTTGATAGTCCCACCATCGTCATTCACCATAGTCTCACGGACTAACTGAGGAATAATCTTCACTGGGAGTCTATCGTTCTTGAAAAATTTATGTTCTTCGGCTATAACAACATCGTCTACTAATTCTTTCGGAAAATTTTGGATGGCGTTGAAGTAGATTTCAAATGGGAGATCTAATATGGATCTGATTTTTTCGTGTTCTGGATCATCTGCATTGAATAATGCCTGTTGTTCCTGCTCTCTTAGAACCAACGACCCATCTTTGTAGATATAGAACTGCTTAGATAGTTCTCTGAGGATGGTTATCTGGAGATCTGAGAGTATCTTTGATTTTGCTAGGTAGAATATAGACTCTTTCAGTGTATCTTCATCTAGTGGTTGTTCTCATTCCACTACTCAAGTGCTTTCTCTGTCGATATATTCGATAAGTTTTATTCCATCTAGGAGGAAAAACTTATGACTTTTGATCTTTGGATTGTCTGCATAGACAATATTTTTCCTATTTATGAGTGATGACGAGAAGTCATCTCTTATCAACGGATTTATTTTATCCCATTGCGTGGAGGATAAGATAAATGGGTTATCAAGTATATCTCAGTTAATAGAAAAAGAGGTGCTGATGGCGTTCCCCAGCACTCTCAATATTCAGTTCTTATCTGTAACATTCGAGAAGTTTGTAAAATCTACAGCCATAAGAATATTTCAATACTAAAGGGAATTGTGTATGAGAGTAATAGCCCTACCTATTTCATATTGAACATACTGTAATTTACAAATAGCTGATTCCATACTATCCCCTTCTGGAAAATCCCTATCCGGTTCGGCCATAAGCCCTATACCTAGTTTTCACATAGTTTCGTTTAGTTCGTCCATTTGTTTGTTTGCTATGCGATATGCATCCCAAATTCTTATAACAAATCAATCTTGTTTTACTTGGGCTGATGAATTTACTGATGAATTTACTGCTGTACATGAGTACGGTCTCTTTTTTTCTTCTTCTGGCATTGTGTGTTTTGTGAAAGATTAAAAATATGTCATTTTTTGTGTTCTGGAAGCCAATCTGCGTGAGATGTTATATGCCACATCCTGCAATCTGGACATCTGTATGTTCTTTTGGGAATCTTGTCTTTTCACTTTCTTCATGGATTGTGGCGGATAGAGGCCATAACACGTTGTGCTACTTTCTCGCTTACAAACTGTGTTTTACCGCAATCCATTCTTTAGTATTTATATAATAAAACTATTCACCATCCATCAAATCTAGAGCCTTTTCTCTGGCAATATCGTATGCCGATTTCTTTGCTGGATGTTTAATCTCATAATTTCTAATAGCTTGATCAATTCTCTTTTTCTTAGCGGTCTTTGCTCTACTGCCTGTCATTTTCTTGTTCTTTCCCATGTGTGTAGATTTGGTTATATAAATAAAGAAGATATTCTTGCATAGATTCCTCCACGTTCTTCGAGAAGTCCATACTCTGAATTTTTAAGTCCAGCGATATTTTTAACATTGACTCACTTAACAAAGAATTTATTGCAATATACGAGATCACCTGGCTTAACCATTTGTACAGCCTCACCTACTTTCAAAACTTTTGCCAAAAATGTATCATTTGCAAGGAAATTTTTATTGTCTTTTTCGGCAGATGTCCCTAAAAATATACCAGACGCAGTAGTTTCTGCCTCATCAATTCTTTGAACAAGTACGTTTATACCTAGTACCTGTATATTTTCTATTTCCAATATAGATGTATCTTCTATTTTCATAGTGGTTGTTTCATAGAATCTAAAGTTTCTTTTGGAATGATATCTCTTGCTTCTGGGACATCCTTTAGTTTCTTAAGAAGTTTCTTTGTTTCTTCTTCGGATACTGGAAGTCCTATCTCTAGTCGAATTTCTTTGAATTCGGAAAATTGTTTATTGAGAACTCTCTTATGTCTAGAATAAACATCGTTGATAATCCATGAGAATTTCTGTTCGATCTTCTCTCGATGTTTAGCATCCCAGAAATCAAAGATAGGTTCAATAAATTCTAAAAGCGGTTTCTGTTTAAATTGTGTAAGTCAATAAATACTCATTTTGATTGAGTGACTCATTGCCTGGAATCTGTCTTCTCTAGTTCCCATAGGGATTTTGTTTACGGATAAAGCTATTTGATGCTTGGTTGATAGTGTATTGGAGAACTATTTCAAGTTCCAATTACAAAATAGGGTTGACATTATTTCTTTTTAGTATCGTCTTTCTTGTCATCAGAGAAGAAGTCGAAATTTTCTATTTCCTTTCTGCTCTTTTGGTCTGTTTCGTACCATTCAAGGAGATCGATCTTTTGATTCATAACATATTCCTGGTCGGTAGATAGCATAAGTTTTGACAATCGTTCTTCAACAACAGCTTCTGTATTGTTATATTGGTACTTCATCCACTTACGGAACTGTTCTTTCTCGAAAGAGTTTAGGACCATGATCATTGGATTGATAACATCGTATTTAGATGTGTCCGGTTTTTGGGTTGGAATAACTTGTACGGATTCTGGCACTGGTTCTAAATCCGTTTTTTTGTTAACGTGTTTTCATTCTAGCTCGTCCATTTCCCGCTCCCGAACGTCCTTTGGAATAAACTCAATACGTCCTCCTGGATGTACGAATTTATAGAATTTTTCTCAATCCGTAATTTCAAACTCAATACCCTTCATATTTCTACCCTTATTTCTTTTCTGTTTAGGTTTTTCGATTGGAGTTCAATCAGCATATGCCGTTGGTGTATGCACATCATTATAATGGACTTCTAAATCTCAAAGGAATTTCTCATGACAATACGGACATTCTTTATATTTGTCATCTGCTGGTATTGGAGCGATATCCGGCATTAGTTCTGGATCAAATATTTCCGGTATATCGTCGTCATCTTCTTCGTGATCCAGTGGGCTAAGTATTGGCACATCACTTAATATCAGCGGAGCTATTTCGATATGTTCTAAATCAACTGGAGATATGGGAACAACTGAAGTATGTGTAAATGTCGCACGAACTGGAACATAGTCTTCTTTATATTTATAGTTCACAAGGTAAGTTCCTTCCAATCAATAGTCACCAGTTTCGATAAGCGTTTCCACTTGTATCCTCACCATAGTTGGTAAAGATTTCAGAAAATTTTTGGCGTAGATAGATAAGTCAAACGCTCAATTTGTATTGAGTTCTTCTAGGAAGTTGTATTTCTTTTCGTACTTTGCCATGTGTTTCAAAATAATAATATAAATGATAGGGAGTAAACTCCTATATTTTGAGTATAGTTTTTCGTTAATGGAAATCAAGTGATTTTTTCGTTAATGAGAAAAAACCATCAATTATTATTGGGAGGGGATGGAAAATAGTCAAGTTGTTTTTTGACAGAGTTTCCCCATTAGATAAAAAGCGAAAACTTAGAGGGAGGGGTTAACCCCCCTACTCCTATCATCAATGGGTCATTACCCCCTTGACTTATTCAATTCACTACAAAACATATTGACAAAGTACGAAAAATAAAACATAAAATATATTGACTCATATAAGTATACTGTGTATAGTATTGGTACTATTGACTTCTGCAATTTTTCGTTTTACTACATAAAAACACTATACTTGAATTGACAAAACTAGCGTTTTCAAAACTTTTTCATTTTTGTTTTCTTATGTCCTTATAAAATTATTTTTTTTATTTTTCCATTTTCTTATATATAGTCTATAAGTTTTTAATGTAGTAGAGAAACAAAAAAGATATATATATATAAACAATATATTTATATAGATATAGTCTGTTTTCTTTTTGTAGTAAAATATTTTTTTTCATATTCACTACAAAAAAACAACGCTTTTTATATGGATTCAATCAAAAATATACAAAATCAAAAAGATTTTTATATTTTTTTTGTCTGAGTTTTACCAGTCAACAACTATAATCTTTTAAATCACTACAAAAAAACTATAAAAAAAGTATAGATTTTTTTCTATTTTATAAAAAAAGTATTCAAATGCAGTTCTCAACTGGTATATCAGCCCATCATTTTCTATCATTTTGTAGTATATTTTTGCAAGTATCCAGTTATCACCGCTATTGCTTTTTGATTTTTTTTTCGTATAATTCAAAGCGTCAAGTAAACATAGCAACGGCGAGCAACACTAGCTCATTAAAAAAAGTGTATCCGTATACTATACATACAAGACGCAAAGCATAAGCATAAGCAACTCGTTAAAATATATCTAGCACAAACGCAAGGGACTGGATATAGTACAATAACAGACGGACCGTCTTGAGTACAACTGATATTTTACATTTAGATAGTAGGAAAAGGCAAAGACGCTCCATAAAACTTAGTCGATACTCTGTAAGGAATTTGACTAGACAGCGAGGAGGTCAACGCAAATGATATAGGAGGTAAACTCTCCAGGCTAGGTGATAAGACTTTCACCGTAAACTATCGAGGCAAATTATAATTTAAAAATATAACGGATTAGAATCTGGGGAGAATTTTTAATCCGTGATACTTTTAAATTGTAAACGGAAAACTTATGAAAAAGAAAACATTCTATCTTTGACTTTGTGATAAGGACACAAAGTTGCAAGCCTTTGGAATCGTGGAGGCTTTCAAAATCACTATGAATCTGGTGGGAAAACATTTTGGAGGGGGTACAATTATGGAGGGGCAAGGCTTTTACGTCCACGATAGCGGGGAAATTGTCAAGGAAAATTCACTCATTATCTCAACAGTCACGGACAAGGAGCATTGAGAATTCATAGCGACTTTGAAAACTTTATTCAATCAGGAATCTATACTGGTGGAAATTGACAATCCAAAAATATCTTTCGAGTAGTATTTATCTATAGATAATTAGACAAATGATTCTACATTTATACCTTTTTGGAATCGCCCTTGCTATCTTTGGGGGCGTCCAAATTTTATTCCTTTCTTAAAATTCAAATGCCAAAAATATATCTAGTCAAGGAAATTGTGGGGGAGATTTTAAAACAATACCCAATGACAAAAGGAGAATTGGAAATGACAGAAATTGAATTACAATATAAAACTTATAAGGAATTGGAAAATATATTGGAGGTTTTACAGGAGGAGAACGAGACAGCATAACCCTTTACAACAGCTTTTTTTACTATCTACTAAAGGAAAATGGAAAAGAAATTGTTTATGTTTTCTATTGGAGAATCAAAGGAGGACAAAATTCGAGCAATTAACAAGGAGGAGGCAATCGACGGGATAATTAAAATGGGGGCAATCTCTACAAATTATAGGGGAATAACTAGGGAGGATATTGCTATCCGTGAAAAATTCCAGTCTCACCAGTGTCAACATTGTGGGAGCGAATCCAAACGGGTGGAAACTCTTATTGATGACGAATTCACCTGGGACGAGGACCAAAAAGAATACATAGCTCAAGGCTTCTCAGATGACTTTTCACACACTGGAAACGAAAAATGCAAGGAGTGTTGAAAAACCTGGACTGGAGCATAATTTTATTCTATAACATATCCAAATGAACTACACAAAAAACGAGGTTTATAAAATGACCAAAAGAGAATTGGTGGACGAGTGTATAACAGTATTGACATATGAAATTAGAGACGCTTGACAGACAGAAAAGGAGGCGAGAAATGAATTGTGGAAAAAATCTAGAAACTATTTGCAAAATCTTTTACTTGACTATCTATAGGACCAATGAAAAAGGAAATCATCGAAAAGCTCACAGAATCTGTGCTAGAAGCTATGGAAAATCCAGGAAAACGACAGCAACTTTGGAATACTAGAGGGGCAAGAAATGCAAAGGACGGGAGAAAATACCACGGTATGAATAAAATTATTCTATCCTACAAAATGAACCAGGAAAGCTACAAAGAAAACAGACGGGCAACATACAAACAAATAGCAGAAGCAGGGGGACAAGTAAAGAAAGGAGAAAAAGGGACGACCGTATATTTTCGACAGTTTTTCACTGACAAGCTAGACGATACAAAGAGAATTCCTATGGTAAAATTGTATACAGTATTCAATCTCGATCAACAAGAGGGAGCGGAATTCAAAGACGAAAGCACCTATAACCACGAGGAAATTTATGACGCAGAAATGGTTATTATTGAATACCTAGCAAGGGAGGAAATTTTAGAAAAGTATGGAGACCCAGCATATTATGTAGGAGATGACTATATTACAATGCCAAAATTACACGATTTCAAGGACGCTCAAGACTACTACGCTTCTTTCTTTCACCAAATGATTCATAGTACAGGAGCAGACAACAGACTCAAGAGAAGTCTACAAGGACAACACAACAGAGAAGACTATTCCAAGGAGGAATTGACAGCAGAATTTGGGGCTTGCTTTCTTATGCAAGAGGCAGGACAAACTTTCGAGCTCAATAACCACGCTCAATATATAGCAGGGCGAGCAAAGGCAATCCAAAAAGAAGGACGCCAGACAGAATTATTCCAAGCAATTGGTAGGGCAGAAAAAGCAAGTCAATTTGTTTTAATTGGTAAACAAATTAAGAATGGATAGTCTAAAAAATGTTTTAGAAAACTACTTGTGAATAAAATTTGTCAAAAAATACTATACAATATCATCGAATGATCGACAAAACTATAGGGACGACAAAAGAAAATTGCATATATACGGACAAATAGATGGGGCTATGGTTATATCTTATAAATGATTGGAGTGAATATCCGTAGCATATAGCAGACTACACTATAAAGAAAATCTAGACGCTATCCAAAAAATGATAGAATGTATTAGAGTGAAAATGGTGGAGGACTGAATCATAAAATAAATTCCTTTACAACAATTTTATCCGCTTACTATATTTTAATGGCAAACTTAAAAAGCAGACCCTGTAGAGATTTTCTATGGCTTATGGATAGAGATGAAGACCCAAACTATACAGAATGTCTCAATGCAGTTATAGAAAGCTATAGGAAAGATTGACACGTTATTAATAGAAAAAAATTGATCGAGGAAATCAATTTGTATATGTAGTTTTTATTCCATTATAAAAATCCAAATGAATATACAAGAAGTCCAAGCATTTATGGAAACTTTAGTCCACAGTAGATTTTCCACAAAAGAACTAAAAGAAAAAATATGAAAAGGTTTTGAAATTTGTTGAAATGATATTGACGCAGTGAATATCGAAGACTATAACATTATGTTTGACTATCGTTGATTTGATGTTGATTTATATTTCTTGTATGATAGATATTGAAAAATGTATATAACAGAAATAGCGGTAAACAATCAATAATTTTATCCATTATCCAACACTAAAATGTTTGTATGTCATTTTGTTTATGATACCTCTATTGGTGGTATGAGTTCGATAGTAAAAATTGTAGACACTTTGGAGCAGGCTAGAGAATATATGCTCAAAACAATTATGGAAGATATTTGCTATATCTCTCAAGAAGATAGAAAGAAAATTGTACACCATTTAGAATCAAACGACAAAAATTTAGTAGAAAGAGAAATGAAATTTGATATTGAAGAGTCAAATTATTATTCTCTAGATATTTATTAAAATATCACGTCCTATAGTATCGTCTCTTGAGAATTAGAAGAACAATACTCTTTCAAGATTTTGGATACAGACACAGAAAAATACGATAAGATTCCAGGATAATTTTATTCCATTATAAAAATCCAATGTTTGAAAAGACTAGAAAAATGGCACAAGCAAAAATCAATTCACTAAAGGACGAAGACCTAGGTAGCTATTGATTAGAAATGCTTGAGCAACTGGAGGGGATACTAGATAATTTTGCTACTATGGTAAAAGGAAAACCAGATACAAACTCACGAAACAAATGAATAGGGAAAGATGATATTGAATATCTTTGCGAGCTATCATACTATATTGGAATCAAAATAGGGGAAACAGAAAACGGCTCAAAACTTAGAGACGCTATGTTTAATGCTTCTCTATTGTGTAGTGTTGACTACGACTACGATGTATTCGCTGAGTTTTGTATCTATCTCTATGACTACGCCGTCTCAGTACAGGCTGAAAGACTAGAGCCATTGCTAGATATTATCTATAGATCAATTGACAATACAGAATTTTTCCTAGGATTATTCCAGGGGTTTTTAGATTCTAAAGCAAATGCAAATGACAAACTTATCACTCAGTAAAATTCTAGACGTCAATGTAAGTACCTATGAAAATGATGATATGAATTCTATGTATGACGCTATGAAAAATGATCTCGACGAATGTTGAATAAAAGATTTCTTTGACACTTGAGATTTAGATGACGGCTTAGATTTTGACGCTTTCAAATTAGATGTAGCAAAATATATGAAGAGAGATATTGAAGAGGCTATAGTCAATGCTTATGGATTCGATTTAGAATGTATGTTTCAAAACTATTGAATCAAATACAACGGTATGAAATTTTTTACACCAAAGGAATATAATTTTGAGACAGACACTTTGGATATTATGCTTGAACTTATCGACCAAGACTGGAGCATAAAGAAATACAAACTAGAAGAAAACATTGAATACTATATTGAAAATATTTTGACGCCAAGTAGAGATTGATATATGAGTTTAGAACCAACAAAATATGAGGATATAGCACGAGATGACTACTGTGTACTCTACGCAATTCTCAAAAAAGAATGAGTATTGGATCTTATGAAAGAGACACTCAAGGATTTTGTAGATCAATGATATTGTGAATTAGTAGATGACAACTGTAAAGACCCTCACTACTACAGATTTGAAGACGGAAAAAAATCATTTACGACCTAGATTATGACGCAAAGAAATTGATTAAGAGAGAAATTATTTAGCCCTTTACAACTCGATTATGTACCAGCTCAAAAAGAATTGAGAAGCAATTTTTGAATGAACAAAACAAAATGTATCGCCGAAAACCTCAGAAGGACAGTAAACAATCTAGATAATGACAAAGTAAAATTTACAGTAGAAAAGAAATTCAGAAGTGAGACGCTTACTTGTGGATGTTGTTGAGACTGGTTTTCTACCTGGGAATGATATGTCGATCAAGACCAAGACAAAGGATATTGAATATGTAAAAAATGTCAAAAGGCAGAACAAAAAAGAACAGACAAATTCTATGATGACACCTTTGAAATGATATACAACAAAGTAAACGACGACACAAGAGCAAAGTTTGATGCAAGAATCAAGCAATTAGGTAAGAAAAAATTCAAGATAATTCTAGTGAATATGGCACTAGAGAATGGGCGAATCGACCGAAGTATTTGAGGAAAAAAATAGTTTTTATTTTCTGCCAAACTTTCCAATGACTGAATATCTATTGAACGACTGAAGAAAACTAGCAATAACAGATTGCGAATGGTATGACGACCCAAGAAAAGTGTGAGACTATCTCACTAAACTTTGTATCAGAGAACAAAGAAGATATGATTTTCCAAACGAATTGGATTATGATTTTGACTGCAATATCAATAACCTCACGGATATTTATTATGCATTTCCTTTGGATTGCTACGAACACAGTGGAATTGTTTTTTCTCTAGCTTGAAAAGGTATACAATGCCAATTTGATACAGCCAGCAACATATGATTTATGGCAGTACCAAAAGAATATGATGGAAAGATAATAACAGAAGAAGAGGCAGAAAAAATAGCAATAGCAGAACTCAAAGAATGGAATCAATATCTCAACAATGAATGCTATCGTTATGAAACATACACGCCAGAAGTATGGACAAATTCAAAAGGAGAAACAAAAACAGATTGGGAATTAGAAGATGCTTGCGATCAATACCTAGATGAAGACGATATTCTCAGTGAATTTGAGAAATACGAACCAAAAGAAATTTTTAATTCATAATCTATTCCATGAAAAAATACACAATAATTCTCATATGTTTATTTATTATTTTTGTTGTCTTGTGATTAGTACACCAAGACCCAAAGTTTTTGTATGTAATTGACGGCGATACAATCAAGATAGAATATCAAGGAAAAGAAGAATCAATGCGTATGATTTGAATAGATGCACCCGAGTCCACTACGCTAAGATATTGATATACACAATCTTGAGGGAACGAAGCAACCAGGCATTTGGAAGATATATTGAGTTGCCCTGGAAAAATAGATATTGTCTTGCTAGACCACGAAGATGCTTATTGAAGAAAACTTTGATCAATATATTTGGAGTGAGAAAATGTCAACGAAGCAATGGTTGATGATTGATTCGCAAAAGCGATATCATATTAGAAATCCTTTACAACTTAAAATTTTTCTATGCGAAGAGTCTATAGATGTAATCTTATTTGAATTACAAAAGGTATGAAGCCAAAATTTAAACAATGAAAATTACTATTTACTTGTTATGACGCCAGCGATATAGATGTGAAGCTCAAAGAACTTTGACTGTCTCGTATAGATGTTATGATAAAAAAACCGTTTTAATCTTTTACCAAAATAAATCATGAAGTACAGAAGCAAAAGCACAGGAGAAGATTTTGAAATCAGTGAAATGGTTGACAGTCATCTCTACAATACAAAAAGGAAATTAGAAAAAGAACTGAACAATCCAGTAGTACCAAAGGATGGAGAATGGTATAGAGTTTGGGAAGCAATCAAAGCAGAGTACGAAGAAAGATTTACAGGAAGAGAAGGCTATTAAATTTTATTTCCATAAAACCTAAGATGCTTAAAGACAAGAACGGAGATGTGATATCTATTTGAAATATGGTTAAGAATCACGATAATTGAGCCACATTTAGATGGACCTCAATAACTTTGCAGGTACTACCTTATGAAATGCAAAAGACCTGAGAATGAACTTTATCTCATTTAGAAATTGTAAGAAATGAAAAACCAAAAACTTATCAACAAGGTTGAAAAACTATTCAAACAATATAGAGAAACGACGAGATGTAATTGAATGGAAGATCTACAATTCTCATCGCTCACAGCAAAACAAAAAAGATTATGGCTTTTGATATGACACAGCCTAGCAGATTTTATTCAATCAATAAAAGATACAGGATGTACCGAGAATTCAACAAAGTAGGCTATTGGTATAGCGATTCAAAAGATGATCGAGTGAAGATCGAAAGTATGTCACCACCACAACTACACAATACAATTTCAAAGTGTGAAAGATATATAAGAGAAATCAAAGATCCAAGGATAGTAGAATTTTACAAAATCAAACTAGCTGAGCTAGAATTTTATCTTGCTTAATCAAACCCATGCAATATGAATGTAAAATTTGCTGACACGAGTATGATATAATCCAGTGAAAGGATATCCAGGCAACTACAACCTGTCCAGAATGCTGAGAAATACAAGAGATCCATGAGAACTCTAGATAATTTATTTCCTTTACAACACTTTTTCTATGCTTAATAAAGACCAAATAAATATCCAAACATTATACGACAAAGAATATTATTGACAACACTATTCAAAAATAGTGTATGTTTGATACAACACAACGAGCAATACAGACGCAAAATTATTAGCTGACTATTGTCGCACTGAGTATGAATGAGCAACAATAGAAATCGAAAACAGACCATTGAATATGCATGTTTGAGATGATTTCTATCTATCTATTATTGTTTTAATTAAATAACCAAAATAATTATGATCAGATTATACATCCAAAAATTAGAACCAATAACAGAAGAGGATATTAAGATGGCGAGATCGTTACCATACGATAAATTTAATGAAAGAAGTGGACCACAAAATGTCATTGAATGACAAAAGGTTGTTGATCTATTAGAAACAGTAATTACGAACGAGCAATTTGAGAAAATCAGAAAACTTATGATAGAATTCTTTTAGTTTATTTGTCAATGATATGTGATATTTAATATCTATTTGCATAATCATTTTTATTTCTGTGATACAATCGGCTTGTAAAAAACCAAAAGAAAATTAGAGTGAGAAAATCACTTGAATTTATTTTTTTAAACGTTACAAAACAATCCGATGAAACCATTCTTCAACACAGAAAAAGACAAAGACTCTTTTATAAAAGGAGAGTTCATCCAGGTTATCAACGAGTATAAGAAAGAAAAAACGAGGATGAATAAGATAAAAATATCACTGTTTGCTAAACAATACAACATTTCATATGGAGAATACAAACACGTCTTTGATGATGACACCGAAGACAAATAATATCTAGCTTCCAATAGGGGGCTTTTATTGTCCTCTTTATTTCTTTTGATCCAAGGATGCTCGTATATTACAAACTAGAGAAATCAAAGTACGAAAAAATAACCAGGTCCCAGGCTGAGGAAATAAACCAGCAGTGAATCAATGTATATGTGAGACCAGACGATGGATATATTATATTGGATAAGCCAGATGATTGGGAACGTAAGAAGAGACATTTCAAATATAGCCTTGATTGTTGAGATAGAATTATGTTTATCTTTGATGAGGTATCAACAATCGTTTCCAAAAAAATAAAGTCATCGCAACAATATAAGAAGTTCTTTAATTTAATATTTGGACCGGCTAGACATGAATATGCCAATTCGTTTATCATACGAGAGAAGTCAGTTAAGAAGGGCTTCGTGGAGCTCGAGGCTAATAAGACCGCTCCTTCTTCGTATCTGTGATTCATCAAACAGATTGCAGATATGGCTTTCAAAAATGAATTATGAATAGATCGAGAAGACACAAACATAATTACACAGATCAATACGACACTTCCAATGGAGGATGTTATCAAAGATCTATCAATAAACTATAATTGATTTATTGATTGATGATTGTTATTCGACTTCAATTCAAATGCATCTCAGAATATGACTGGTAGTGTTTACTCAGTCATTACAAAAAAGCTAGTCAATAAAGAAAAGATACAAAACTACCTATCGTCCAAAACATATGATGTAAGTATAGAAGAAGAACGAAGCAAAACCGTACAGCTAGATAAACATAAGAGAGTTATATTCTTGAAAAATAGCGTTGAGTATTACGGTGTTGATGCCGAGTGAGTAGAAAAGAAAAGCGTTCTATTTACTAAGTGAGTAAATCCATTTGGATATGCCAAGACAATCTATGACTTCAACAAAAATATAATTACCGACTGCCCAAGAGAATATTTTATGTGTAGCATATGAGAGAAGGAACCTATATTTGTTTCAAAAGAAATTGATAGAAAGGCTTTCAATCGCTGGTATCTAAATAAATGACTATCATATAGATGAAGCGAAACACAGATCCTGGATTTCTATGACTGCCTGGATAAACTCAAAAGAGAATGAGAGCTACGCACAAACGAAGTCTATTACAAGAACGGATACTATCCAGAGACCAAGGCGTTTATCCATTGATGAGAGATGTTGAAATGAGATACGTCCGAGTCAGTAACTGTATCACAAGAATATAAAACATCATTGAACAAACCTCAGATAACAATGAAAGAAGCACACGCAATGTTAAAAGAAATCTATGACCCAGCTATTGTAACACTATCTTACATACGAATGTTATGAGCAATGTCCTGTGTATCGTTTAGAAATATAGGATTGAACACGCCATTGCTTATAGTAACTTGAGAATCGCAATCAGGTAAATCAACACTGATGAGTTGTATCTATGAATTATTTTGATTCTCCACAAGAGAGTCGTCAAGATATTATTCTGCTCAGTGATTATCACCACAACCAATACTTGCAGCAGCCAAGGATCATGTACCATTATTTATTGATGAGTTTACTTGAGATGTAAATGAGAAGATGGAAGTGGTACTTAGAGCGTTCTATGACAATGTGAGCACAGCCAAGTGAAGACCAGGTATGAATGAGATATATGAAATCAATAGTCCACTTATTATATCTTGAGAAAGGATTCCATGATTCACCTCTATAGTAAATAGATGATTGTTGATGGATCTCCAGAAAAGATACAGAAGAGGAAATCATAAAACTATTGACAAAATAAAAGAAAGTCTTATTATCGAAGAACGATATGAGAAGACAAAAGATATAAGCAAAATAAAGTTGAACGACATAAAAAATAAATATTGGGCTATGGAGATATGTGACTTCGATTCCAGAATAAATGAATCGTGTCAGTGGATCTTGATGGTAAACAATATCTATGGAATATGTGATGATGATACGGTTATATCTTATTTGAATGATATGCTTACCCAACACAAGAAATACATCGTGGCAAGTGATGAGAAATCAAATCTTGTTATGGCATTGGCTCTAGCGAATATGAAAGTGAATACGCTTGAGGTTAGAGAAGAAGCTGGAGATGTTATAGTGGATTTGTTTATCGCTGTATTGGATCCAAAGGAACTCAGAAAATTGACAAGACAATTGATCGCTGTGACGGAAGAGTATGGATGAAAGACCGCAGACGGATGACATATTATATCTATATCGCTAAATACACTATTGACTAAATGACACAAGCATATATATAATTGATTGATATCGCTCTTAAGAAGGAACAAAAATAAAGACCATTTCTTAGAGAACGTCCTAGACGATTTTATTCGTAACAAAGCGAAAGCATGATTGCAAAACTCTTAACACCAGCAGAAAGTAGATTGAGATTCGGAGAGGATCATCACTACAATCCTCTAGAAATTCTAGAGATCGCAGAAAAAGTAAATGAGATTATCCAATGGGTTAATGAAACTCAAATGGGTATCGAAGCAGAAGTATTACCTGAAGCAGACATCGAAGAAGAGCTCGAGATGATTGATGATGATGAAGCTGCTGATACAGGGTTAACTGATGAACAATTGGGGTTGCCAACTGCTCCAGTAACACCAGAAGAAGAACCAAGTAAAGATCCAGACGTAACGGCTGACCCAGAAAAAGAAACGAAAGACGCTGATTTAATTGATAACGTAAAGAAGGATGAGAAAGTCATCGCAAAAAAACCAGTCGCTTCATGAACTAAAACGAAAGCGAAGGAATAGAAATCCAAACACCAAAAGAAAAAGTAATGTATTGAAGCAAAGGCTCGTGGAATCATTTACAAAATTCCTGTGAGATAACAGCATTTCATATGAAAGATGATGGGGGACTATGTATGTAGTCTTCCCCCACCACCTTATAAATAAGTATGCTGCACAGTGAAGGAAACCGGTATCAGCATTTTTTTCTGCACATTACGCTGAGTATCATCTAGAACTTATGGGCGATAGACTATTCAAACAAATAAAATCAGAGATCAAAACAGAAAAGACAGACGATTGATATAGGCTTAGTGACTCGTTTATCTACGAGCATACAGACCTTAATGATGTCGACTGAAGCGAAAGAAGACTATATGAAACGATATTTCCATATAAGATCGGATGAACCTACAGATATCAAGTAACTCCTTATATGATTCACTTCCTTTACAACCACCCAGAATTTGTCGAAGAAGTATCATTCTATCATAAAAAATATCTTTATAATGTTACTATTGAAAAATGACAGAAGAAGCGAAGAAAGCTGGAGCAAAGCCTAAAGAAGTAGACACGCTCCCAGAAAAGATTGAAACATTCAAGGCGAAAGCTAAGGATGTGAAACAAAAAGAAGAAGAACAAAGAGTTTTATCTATCTTTGAAAGGTTATCTAAAGTTGCTTGTGAGACAGAAGAAAAAGATTGACTCACTTATATCTCTTGGGCTGACGCCTGGAATGAGTTGCTTAAAATCTATCCAGAAGCATCGTATCATTGGCATGAAAACGAGCACGGAACGCTTTGATTTATTGATGACTTCGGTTGATATGCTAAGGTAAGTGTAACGATCAATGACATTACAAAGACAGCGTGGCTTCCTATCATGAATAATAGAAACGATGCTATGAAGAGAGAAGCATATATTTACTCAAGATTCGATAGACAAAAGAAAATGAACATTGATATTACCGTACAAGGTATTGACTCAATGTCAATCAATAAGGCATATCAAAGAGCATTTGCAAAAGCTATCTCAATGCATGGACTTGGATTATATGTATATCGTGGAGAAGACCTACCTACTGACATAGTAGATACAGCGACAGCAACTAAAAAATCTGGATGATCTGCTGGACAACCAGCCCCAAAAGTCACAGATGAAGAGGTTATTGAAGCATACAAAAGAAAAGTAGAAGAGTCACTCAAAGCAAAAGAACTAGATATGGATAAGCTCAAAGAAATTACCAAGGGTATCTGGTCAGACTATAACATCCAAAAAGATACACCACTATTTACTTCCGCAACAAACTTCTTCAATGAGTCAAAGAAAACCGTTGAGAATCTCGAAGAATTCAAGAAGTGAACTGTGCAATGAGAACCTAAAGAAGCTAGCAAAGAAACACCAGCAGAGGTTGCTCCAGTCAAGGAAGACCCTATTGTTGAGACGGTCGTACCAGAAACAACAGAAGCCCTCGTGGATTCAGTATCGAAGCCGGAACCAACGAAAGAAGAACCGACGGCTCCAGTGGAAGAACCCAAGGAAAAAACAACAGATCCTAGAGATCCAGCAGTAATTACGTTTGAGGAAGATATAAACTTCTTTGATGTGAAATGAGAACTCACTATCACTAGACTCAAGGAACTCACAAAGGGATTCCGATTGAAGCATCAAGTGAAAGAAGGAACGGCAATATTCTCTCAAGCGACAGACGTCTTCAATAAATACAAGACAGCTTTAGAATCTAAAAAATAATATGGACCTCAATATAATATTCAAAGAGCTTGCAAGAGCGTATAAAGAATATTGTGAGGACATAAAATTCCAGCAATCCATCGACAAGAATATAAACTTGTCTTTGGATATTGACTGGTTTATCCCTCCAACATTTGAAGAATTTTTAAATCACTTACTCAAAAAATAAATGAGCCAAGACGAACTACTAGCAAAAATCGTTGAAGTAAACCAAAGGATACTAGACGATACAGTAACATTAAAAGATTTGAAACAAGAACTTATTGATACTGGTTTTGAAACTGGTACATGTGATGGATTCCTAGTTTATACTACAACAAGAATGACCCCGGTATTAAAAGAAGGAATCACAGATGTAGATATTATGATGGACTTCCCAGATGTTATCAAGATTATACCAGAACAAATTATTCCAGAATCTAAAACGATTGATATGAAATTACTTCAACAACTTCCATCAGCACAAAAGATCCTAGACATCCAAACAAGCACAAGCATCACGGTAAAGAAAGACACAAAGAAAAAATAGTTTATCAGTAGCCAACCAAAAATGTACTGTATATCAAACAAATGTTGAGATATTATCTTGAGGTGAATAGAAGTTTGAAAGTTCTATGAAATATTAGACACCTTCCAGGTCACTGCTCTAAAAAGAACGGTGACTATGGTTAAGGTAGAACGCTGACAATATCCTATAGAAAACTTCTCACACGAAAAGCCAGACATAGAAGTACCAGCAACAGAAGAAGAGGATATTTTATCTTCATTACCATTCTAATTATGGAAATCATAAGAGCGTCATCATTAAATAACTTTGTAAAATGTCCTCGTGCTTTCTTTGAAACAGAATTCAATGGAGATCCAAAGAATCTATTCTTTTGAACAATACAGCACTACGCAGCGAGATGATATGATGTTACAAGATGGCTTGACTACTACAATAATCATATCAATTCAGATATGAAATTGAGACAGATAGGATTAAATCTTGCAACAAAGATCAGAGATCGGAACAAAGCAATAGAATGAATAGCGGATGAGTCACATTCAGAAACACCATTCATATACAAATATAAAGACTTGTTTCTAGAAGGGACGGCAGATAAATTATATTGTGTAGATTGAAAATGGTATATGGTTGACTTCAAAACCTGCAAGAAAGCTGACATCTATTTGAGTTGAGATGTCCGAGATGAATATTTCCAACACTATGGCTATACGTTTTTAGCATGTGAGTATCTATGAATCGACGGACTATATTTTGAGTATATTCCTATGGAGAAATCAAACTCAGCAAGAGTACATCTCAGTAAAGTAAAGAGATATATCACAAAAGAAGAAGCACAAAAGAAAGTACATGAAGTTTTAGAAAACTATATGTTTGCAAAAGAAACTGGAATCCACGAAGAGAATCTCAATAGTTGATGTAAGTTCTGTGAGTTAGCAAGTTTCTGTAAAAAGTATTATGATGCAGCTTTAGATAAAAGACTAGGATAATGTTTTACTATAACTGAACTACAATCTTCTGATCGTTCTGATCTCCAGATGTTATGAATCTTTTCGTTAGTAAGTATCAGCCTAAGAACAAGCAATTTTATAAGATGAAGAAAAAATGATTCTTCTGAGCAAAACACTATAAACTGTCTTGCTTTGAAGAATGAAAAATCTTTTTCCCAAAATGAGTTCTTGACCAGATATATGAACGAGACTATCAAGAAATACCTAACAAGTATGCTGAAAGAAAGATAGATTTGCCCAGTTTCGATTGTACACCATATGACTATCAGCAGGTTATCGTTGACCAACTTGTGTCTAGAAAGACATGACTCGTAATCGCTAGAGAATGATGGGGTAAGACAATCGTAATGGCCGCAACTATATTTCAAAAACAAGTCCCCACTCTAATTGTAGTTCCCCTTGTTGGTATCGCCACTGGTATGTTAAAAAAGATGCAATGATATTTTTGAAAAGACAAAGTATCTATCTACAAACCAGGAGCAAAAACAACAGATATTACAATAGTGGTATGACCTACATTCAACAAGTATCGAGAGATGTTACAACAAGATTTCGAGATGCTTATCATTGATGAGGCGCATATGGACTTTGTGCATACAGGGCCAAAGAAAAAGAAGAATAGCGAGTTTACAGATAGAATGGAAGTTTATTGTAGATTCCAGTGTAGATATTTCTTTTGATTCACAGCTACACCAGAAAGTAATGATGTTGACAATAATTCTTTTGAGTATGTTTTTTGAAAAAAGATTATAGCCGAGTGACATCAGCCAAATCCAAAGGTCCTAGTTTATAGGTACAACGATGGGATAGAGATGTTTAGAGACTGGCCACATCTTCAAGAAATATTACTTGAACATCAAGAGAGAATAAGTAAACTGTGCGAGATAGTTAAACAAACTATGGCGCATAGATGGATGTGAGTTGTGTTCTGTGACAGAATAGAAATGGTCAATAGAGTTTGTGAAGAGCTTAGATCTCAGTGAGTCGAATGTTATTCCTATACAAGTAAGGCACAGAAACGTGATGAGCTTATAGAAAAACTTAGATGAAAAAACTGAGTGATCGTAGCTACCTACCAAACACTAAAGGCTTGAGTAGATTATCCAGAACTCGATACAGCATTTTACTTCATGTGAGTGAAATTCTCAGCAACTGTCAAGCAATTGATTTGAAGAATTCTAAGAGTTGAGAGTTGAAAAAAACTTCCAATCATGGTAGACTTCTCAGATATTGTTACACCAATGTATCTACAATATCGTCAAAGAGTTGCAGCATACAAAAGCAGGTGATGGTGAGATCCGGAAAAATATTCAGAAGACCTAGTAAAATCTTTATCGGTTAACGTTATGTAATGCTAAGTAATAGAAAGGTATACTTCAAAAAATGATTTGATGCTGGTGGTATGTTTCGAGAAAACAAAGAAGAAGGCTTGAAACTTAGATTGGCATGAGATCCAAAATTCTTATTGAAAGCTATCTTTGATGATGAGGTTGAAAAATCTTGAAGTAATGATATGCTTAGTAAAGCACTAGCTCAAGACGTAGCTCTTAAAAAATTCAATGAGGTATTATATTATTTAAACAAAATCAGACATAGTCCATTTGTTTTATATTTTACACAACATAAGGAATGATAAAAGATGTGGAAGTCCCATTGAACGCAAAGGTTCCAGAAGTGAAAAGAAGAAAGTCACAAGAGGAACAAGACTACGAACTCCTAGGTATCGACCTAGATAAAGTTAAAAGATTTTGATCAGTTTATATTCTGTATTCTGGTTGTCAAATCAATAACAAACTTGTAGTAGTTGGAGCAGGAACAATCAAAATAATCTACGGTCCAGCAATTATATTCTCATTATCTAGTCAAGAGAAGGGCTTGTCACTCATGACATCTTTCCAAAAATATGATGTTGAAGATGGGGATATGATTATCCCATTGCAAACATTTAAGTCATATCCTGGAACAGACAGATTCCAAATTGACAGAGATAGCTTTGTTATTTACTTCAAAAAAATATAGCCAATGCCTAGCAATTCATCTGAGTATATGAGCAAGTATATGAAGAAGTATCGTACCCCAGAAAAGCAACACGAAAACAAACTTAGAATGAGGGCGAGAAGAAAAGCAGCAGCTGAGTGAAGAGTTCATACTGGTGATGGGAAAGAGGTTGATCATATCAAGTGAGTAAGATCTGGTAATGGCCAATCAAATATTCGTATCATCAGTAGAACACTAAATAGAAAACTCTGAGCCATTAAGGCCAACAGAGGTAGATAGTTTTTAACCTATAAATTATATAGTAATGTCAGAATTTAAAGGAGTAGTTACGCATATCGGTTACGAAGAAAAGTTCGGAGAAAAATTCTCTAAGCAAGTGGTAAGACTAGAAGAGGTTTCAGATAAGGAATATCCAGCTAGTCTCGTTGTTGACTTCAATAACGACAAGAGAGACCTTATCAAGCAATTTGTTGTGGGAGATGTGATCACAGCATATATCAACTTCAAAACAAACGAATCAAAGAAAGAACCAGGTAAATTCTTCAACTCAATTATTTGTCGAAAAGTAAAGAATGATAAGCCAGCAGAAGCTAGCTGAGATTTGCCATTTTAACTAGAAGCTAGGTAGCTTCTAAAAATGCCAACGCCAATCGTTAATCCGGTTGGCTTTTTTAATCCTTTACAACACCAATGCAAAAAGATACAACAAATACTTGAGCGCTGTGGTGAAAGGTTGGCAATCTGTGACTCGAATGATTCACCTGATTGATGAATATCGATTGAGTAAATTACAAGTTAAAGATCAGAAAAAATAATTATAAAATGGAGAGAAGGCATCCAGACTATTTAATATTCGATATAGAGATGGCAGATGAACAGCCAGCCCCAAGAACATTGACCCAGGAAGATGATCCGTCACTTCCATTCTAAATGTCAAGTATAAGATGTATAAATACATCTTTTTTGTTTTGAAAATATATTGACGATGTTCGATATGCTTGATTATTATCAAAACCTGAGTATAGTCACTATTGTCATATTTTAATTTTTAATCAGAAACATGGTAGTTATGGATTACAAAGTCCCAAAACCAAAGAGAGAAAAAATTATTATCAGTGAAGATGATCTAGAAAAGATCGAGAAAACAAACTATTCTACGGTGTGGGTATGGTTCTTTATTGGATGGATTATTGGATCAGCGTTGTTTTATTTAATAAAATACATAACGAAATGAGCTTGTTAAAACGATTGTTTCCTATGTTCTTCGATGAAGATATAGCCGAACCACAAAGAGTAATGATAGAAATGCCAACCCAAGAAGAATTGGAGGCAGAAAGAGAAGTTCTATACGAAAAGGAGAAAAAGAAAAATGATATTATCAATGCGCAAAAATGTAAAGAATGGTATGAAAACCGAACTGGCGGACGAGAACGTCATAAGGAAAGAATTGCAGCAAGAAAGTATTTTAACCACTAAAAACCTACATGAAACTCAAAAAACTTATAACAACAATATTTAGAGTAGCTATTATGGTTGTAGTCTTATGAGGACTCAGCTATTGAGTATACGCAGTGAACAAATCGAAACCAGTAGAATCGCCAATACAAACCGTAAACAGAATCCATTCATTCTATGTGGATAGTGGATACGATAGAAAGTCATTATATATGGCCGACAAAGAAGTTCTTTGGGAAATCAAACAAGACGTATTGGATAGTCTTTCATATAAAGATACTATCGAATATGTAGCTATCCAAAACAAACAGCAAACAGGTATGGTCAGTAATGACCTTTTGAACCTTACAGACGATACACTTAAATTGGCTGATGAGGGAATATCAAGAGTCGAAAAGCCAGAGTTCTTACAAATCAATACAGAAGAAGCTGTAAAAGATGATGGAATGACAGCTAGCTGAAAATTGTTTTTTCAAAACCTGCTACAGTAACAGGTAAAACTGCTTTTACTAGAAACATCACGGAAATTACAATCCATAATACGGAAAATGATTGAGTGGATTATCAGAAAGTAGTTGATAATATCTCTAGGTGACATTCAAAAAGATTTCCATGACAACCAGAATCTTGTAAGGATACAGATGTTGCATATCACTATCTAGTATTTAGCGACTGAACAGTTGTGCAGACTAGATGTATAAACAATATTTGATTCCACAACAAAAAGAACAACAGCACAAGTATAGGTGTCGCCTTGGTTTGAAACTTTAATAAGGAGAAGCCAACGCAAGAAGCATACGAAGCACTGAACATATTGCTCCAGGTTTTAAGAACACAATTCCCAGATGCTAAAATAAAACCACACCGATCATGGTGATCAACATGCCCAGGGAAATATTTTGACCCTCTAAAGGCAGGTATCATCGTGGACAAAAATAAACCTACGACAATAAAAAAATCAAATGGCATAACTGGCTATTATGAAATAACAAGATACTATTCTCCAATAAAGTGACAAGAGAGATACTATAAATGAAAATCATATGAAGCAGATGTCACAATGAATTGTTGAGCATCTAATATATGAAATAGCTGATGTTTGTTTCCGGCGTTCTGATGAATACTAACAAACGAAGAAGCAGGACTTATGGTAGCTTGTTGAGAACAGTTCCCATCATATACTAAGTTTAAGATTGAATGATATTGATGGGTGACTTGTAGAGATAGATGATGAGCCATTAAGTGAAAACATCTAGATCTATGGATGTGAATATGAATGCAATGATTAGAGGCTATTGAAAAAATAAAATGGCCTGCTTGAGATTATGTACTCATATCAGAAGTTTTATTTCCTAACAATAAATAATGCGAAAACCAGAACGAATGATTAAAAATCAGATGGATTGGCCAGAAGTGGTTATGATCTGATTATGAATATTATCGCTATTGTTATTTATGCGCTTCATGATACTACCATTAGACGAAAGTTTTGTGGTAGATACGCACTGAGTAAATAGAGTATACTAGGAGTTTAGACTCAAAAATACTTTTATATTATTATTCTATTATTATGTTTTTGTGCAACAATGAAGAAGAAAAATAAATCTATGATATGAGTAGCGCTTATTTGGTTTGGGTTGGGTATTATTATATGATGAACAATATATCCATCCGTAAATAACTGAACTACATATACAATCTTACCTTGAATAATTCTGATTTATTTATCTATATATTTTACTAACTAACATATCCACAGATGGAATTAGCTAAACAGGTAACCAATTTAGAAATTTCAAAGAAGCTATCTGACTTATGATTTTGTAAGGATAGTCATTGGGAATGGATTGAATTTTGTGAGATGATGACACTAAAAGAATGTGTAGAAATATATGAAGTATGGAGAAAATGTAAAGAAGAGTGAGATAAATCATATCCTGCCTATACAGCAAGTGAACTTATGGAGTATCTAAAAGAATGGGTAAAAGAGAAAGCAGAAATCTGAGAAAATTCACGAAGAGAAGCATTGATATGGAAATCATACATAGAAAGTGGAGGTAAAGAATGAAATCTTTGACAGATTTGTTTATCTCTGGATGTAGAAAGATTATGACTAATGCTAATTTATTTACTATCTAACAACCTTATAGATGGAAACAACTAGTAATACACCACCAGTATGATTAGAACTAATTAAAACATATCCAACTACAACCAAAACTATAAATGTTTGTGGTAATAATATGCACGAGTCCTGTTTTAGATGTTATTCTACACTACAAGAAATACTAGATATGATTGATAGATGAGATAGCAAAAAAACAATAATTATGGTAGCTCAATATTTATGATATAACCCAAGAAGATAGATGCCCCAACAGAAATACGCCATTAGATGTTCCACAGAGGAGCAGGCTAAAGAATGTATAAAGTCAATTCATATTGAACTTGATGAACCAAAAGAAAGACTAGATATACACCTATCTCGATTTGATACAGATAAAAGACTGCCTATTATTTTATGTAAGAGTTGAAACAATATCGTATGTAATGTATGAGAAAGTATGAATAAACGACCAGAGGATAATTGATACACCATAATCACTTACGAAGAAGCAAAAGAGAAAGGATTATTGGGAGATAAACAACAATATGTAAGTGAGCAAACTACTACAAAGCCAGTATATCAATATAAAGAACCCCAACAGAACGAAGTACAGAACTATATGCAATGTGATGATATAAAACCAATACAACCATCACAAATAACTACTACCCCTTGTCCTAAATGCTGATATACATCTGTTATGTGAGAATATTGAAAATTTCACGAAGTACAGGAATCTCCTAGCGAGGATAATCTTGTGGAATTGATAGTAAAAGATTTTAATAATATGTGATTATATGATGATAGAATAAGTGAGGTAATAAAGAAGCATCTTTTATCTAAGTAAACCACCACCCTATGAATAAAGACCAAAAAATTAAAGAACTAGAAAATGAGCTAGATGAACTTAGAAAAGACAATAGAATCAAAGAGCTAGAAAGAGAATTAGAATTATTAAAGAATCCATATAAACAAATCCCTCCAAGATCAGTATGAAATACATTACCAATACCACCATACAAAGTATGAGATTATCCAATATATCCAACTATTGTACGATGTTAATTTACTTAATAATTACATAGATGAACGATATACAGTTTGCTTCAATAATTTGTTTTCTTATACTATTGGCATTTACAATTTTTATGATGCTATTATTGGAATTATGAAAATATTTAGATGATAATAAGAAAGATGAACTATCCTAAACCAGATGACACCCTAGAGGGATTCACTAATACATTACAGACTTATTGAAGTTTGGAAATCCGAAAGAATGATACTAAGATGGCTTTAGTAAAGATATTAGATTGAGAAAGAAAGATACATTTACTAGATGATCTACCCAGCAAAAGAATAGATAAGCAGGTAAGTCCTAATGTAAAAATACTAAACTATAACCCAAACAGCAAAAATATTTACCTTCTAATATAAAATAGTTATGCGAAAGACAATCAAAGTATTTAGAGAAGAATGATCAAAGGATTCCTTATTTGTAAAACTTGTTAATGAGCTCAATAAAGATGACGCTAGACAAGTAATTATACTAAGCCAAGAGTATACAAAAATCTTTGCTATGTATAAAACAAATAATACACAACTTTTAATTCCTAGCCAAAAAATAGATGCAGAGAAACAAAACGAGCTATTGGAAGAATCTGTCTCCGATGATGTACTTACAAGTAATGGGGATAGTGATGTTAAAAGCAATGCTGAAAAGGATAGTAAAAAGGTGATTTAAATTTACGTTTGAAGATCCAAAATTTCCAGAAACTAGAAGATCTATGAGTGAATGATTGGTTCTTGAAAATTTTTTAATATTTAATCAATATGTTCATGGAAACAAAAATCCGAAAAGAACGGGTGTCAGTGCCTCTTAATTGAATATGAGTAGATATTCTTATTGATTATGTAAAGATGCAGGTATCTATTATTGATAGACAATGAGAAAAGAAAAATTATATGTTCTGTGAAAGATGAATATCCTATCAACAATGATGGTATAATGTTGTTGATGCGATGAAAAATGCTATGGAATATTGATTTACAAAACTTAGGTTAAGGCAAGAAGAGCTAGATAATGAGCATCTAGAACAACTAAAACTTTTAGCTGATATGGAATAGATAATGGAATTACTCTGAAGAAATTTGGTTTTCTGAGATAGGGAACAGGCACTAGTATGCAAATGGCTAGACGAAGATCTAAAGTCATATTCCAAGATAAAATATGTTGAAGCGAATTATAGAGAATGAAATGAGAAGCTACTTGAGAACTACTATAAGTTCCAGGAAGATTATGATTTCTATAACAGCGAGAAACAAAATAAAGAGAATAGTAATGCTAAATATATCAGATCTATTTGTAAAATAAATATGAATAATATTATTGATCAGATATTGAAACCTGTCCTGGAAGAAAGGAAAAAATATTATGAGAAAAATTTCAAAAAAGAGCTCGATAAAAGATGAGAAAATTTGAGACAAAAACTCCAAAAAAAGTTCAAAAGAGCAGATGTTGTTTTACCCTTAATCTATACACAAGATGTTGATGCCAGTTAATAACCCAAAACTACTTGAGTTTATCGCATACGAATTAGGAATAAATTTTGACAGAATTTCTGACACAAGATGGAAAAGAATTGATGAGGCCATCACAAAAACATTTATGGAGACGCTTGCAAATGATGAGGTTCTAAGAAGGCTTGCGGATAGGGAGTGAACAAAGAAAATTTTAGCTGCCATAAACAAAAAATTATGAATGAACTCGCAAGAGCCTATAAAGAAGATTATTGTAAGTGTTGAAACAGAAAAAAATGTCAAGCAAAATACTGCCTTCCTTGCTGAAGAAAAATCAACTGACTAAGATCAAGGGCTGTGTGCTATATGTCAAAGAGAGAAACAAGAGAAAAGGCAAGAATAGAACTAGAAAAATTTTTAGAATTTTACAAATAATATGGCTGAATTTGTTCCAAGGGTATCTAATCATGCGTGAAGATTTAGAATAATGATAAAAGCACCAAACTGAGAAAATCAATGAGCACAATATATTGAAGATTGAGACGACTGCGTGATTAAATTCAAAACAAGGGAACAGGCCAAAAGATACTTAGAAAAATATTTAGAACATAAAAAGGGAGTCCTTAGCTAGGACCCCCCTTTCTCGTATGGGAGACACCCCATACCTATATGTATTTTCTCAATTCATTGTTTACCATGTGTAGAAGATTTTTTTCCCATTGTTCCGTAGCTTTATGCCAGCGATCGCTGTTTATTGCTATTTGATCCTGGATAGAAATATTCGTATCCTGGAGATGACATTGCTCTAGTAACTTCCCTTTCACAATGATTGGTGTAACTCAGCACATGTATCCAACATAGTGTAGATATTTGTAATCTCCTGTCCATGTTGGTTGTCCTTTCTTATTTAGAAATACAAAGTCAACCGCCTTCCCAACAAGATGTTGAGAATTCATAGTCCATGACTTATCATTATCTACAAGCCGCTTTTGTCTATTTTTTGTACGCATAGTTTCAAATGCGGCAAGATTTGGGTATTTGCCCTTTACAACAGCCATCAGTGATTTAATTTTTCATTTGAATGGTACAACCAATAATTCAATACTATTTAATATATCCATTTTTATTGTCTTTCGGAAATAAATAATACGGTTCTCTCTATCATTCATGATTTTACAAGTTTGACAAATAGCTGAGGATCTTTATATCTGAAATCATTATATTTATTTTCATCTCCCCAATTTCATAGTTCCTGTAAACCAACGCCAAATTGTCATCAAATATTTACTGCGTGTGGGCTAGTGGTTCATTTATGAATCAAATCTATCACATCGTTGTCGGCTATGTCTTGTAGTACCTCCTTTGAACAATCTCTAGAATAAATAAACCATCGTCCAGCTTTTAACATATCTGCAAATATTTTAATTTGTGTAAGTATGTCTAGAGAATAAACAACATAATCTTTCCCATTTATAGATAGATATTCAGAGAGCATCATAGAACTTGCTGCGGTAGATCATCACTGTTCTAGCTTCATTCAGAACTGTCACAGAAATTTCTGAGCCTTAGCCTCATCTACATAAATACCATAATCTAGCGATACATTATTAAATGCAGCAAACATCCAACAGTTTGGTCCTGTCTGTGTGTGAAGTTTTACATTTTTATTGAGATTCGATTTTATTTTGAATTTTTTTGGAAAATATTTTGGTTCAAAAAATCTATTTTTCATAATCGCTGTGATTTGTTCCTCAGCTGTCATATTATTTTTTGTTATTTCTAAATGATTTTACAATACACTCAATTATTGTTTTTGAAAATCAAACAAATAATACCCATAACGTTGCATTGAAGTCTGTAAATATTCCAGTATTCAAACCATTATAAATATATGTCAACAAACCTAGCTCAAGCGTATAAATTGCTCCTTCAATTACTCTGGCAGTCGTGCTAGAAATGAGTTTTTCATCAACGAGTTGACCAATCCACGACAAGGTAACAAAAGTATCTCTTAGAAATTTTAGTATAGCTATCATAAGCCAATTTGGTTAGTTATAAAACGATTTAAGGTCATCTTTTCTAAACTTTATATCTTTTTTTATGTCTTCTATAACTGAATCTTTATCTTTGAGTGAAGATGACTCAACTTTTATCAATTCTTCCTCAAGTTTTTTTATTTCTCCTTCGAGATATTCTCTTCTACTTAAAAAATTTTGCATACGCTTATGTTTGATATAAAACATATCTCATCTATCTTTGAAAAACATAATCATGTAACCAATAGCATATAACGGTAATAGCACTAAGACTATCTCCATATTGTTTTTTAAGAATAAACCAACAAATATCACTTGCAATCCCACCTCTCTGCAAGTCTGTCCCATCCTTTGCCAGCTTAGTATGAGACACCCGACATATTACTTCTTCTTTTTTGTGTCTGTCGGTATAATATCATCTACTATCTGGTCAAATCCTCACTTGGCTAGGAATATTCCGCTTACTCTATTTTCTATAGTTTCGAAGAATCTAAGTATTTTTACTGAGAAAGTGATTCCCAATACTGGGCTATGTTTGAGAAAGCTATGTATTAGGTCTAATGCAATTATAGCATATATGAAGTCAAATACAAACTCTGTTTCGAATCACTTATCAAAAGCGTGTCCCAAAAATAACATAACAATATATCAGAACATACGCAGAGCTCATAGTCAAAATTTCTTCCAAGAGAATCACTCAGTCATACTGCCCGCTATAGTACCAATAACCATTGTAAGCATCCATCATACAAATATGTATTGTACATGAAGCATATTATCTACTCCGGCAAAGTCAGCAAGAACCACTAAGCATGGTCATAATATAAATTTAGTCCAGAAAACATTTACAAACAGTCATTTAATATAGTATCGGATATTTGAGAGTGTTATCATACTCTTGAATTTATAATATAAACATATTCTTATTACATTATTCCCCCTGTTTTACAAGATGTTTTTTAATAAATTCTGGAGCAAGTAGTTCTTTGTCTGGCATCTCACACAATGTAGTCAATAGTGTTAGAGCATAATCACTTAGGACTTGATTAGTCCATTTATGAGCCATCTTGAATACTCATCTAGGAGTTTGTTGTTCTGGTAGACTTCACACAATACAATTATAGGCATTATGTTCGGTCTTTAGAACTCTTATAAGGTTCTCAGCAATATCTACATTATAGAGATTAGAGTTGCAGTGTCATAAGATATGATGATTATTATACTTGTGTTCATTCTGGTCATTTCTCATATACCTAGCTACTCTTCTCTCCATCCTATAAGATTAAGAACTAAAGCTGTGCATCTATTACTGAATATCAACACATCGAGAATCGAACTCGAATACTACCTATTGTATTGGTTTCACCCCCTATTTCTAGGGGGATAATGTGGGCTGAATTAAATGGACAACCCAGTATTGTGAGCAAATAATATGGTTGCTCAAATATGGAGTACGACATCAACTGGGCGCACCTGCAAACATATCTGAACTATGTATATGATATTTTTGTCGTGATTGGTCTATCTCTGCGTGGTCACTCAAAGACTGCTCTTTGTTTTGTGATTGGTCAAATCATTCAATCACTCAATCTGCGAAGCATAAATCTGACAGACGGATTTTTTGATCATCTAAGATTCCGTTGTTTTCTTCATAACAAAGCATATCGATTTCATTTTTGTATTCTCACAGAATCGAATTCTTTCGGTGTCATGCTACTGAAATACGGTATTTGTAATTTTTGATATTGCAAATCTCACTCACAAACAGCGTTCAATTCATACAACGAATCATCAAAAGGTGAAACATACAAAGTATCTATATTCACAGGCTTCACATAGATTGCATATTGTGTTTGTGACGCATTGATTGGGTCTTGTCTTGTCAAACAATACAAAATAACAATTGACTTGTTTTCTGCTTTTATTCGTTGTATAAGTATTGAAACTTCATTTTTATTTGCAAGTTCCAATCAATAAGAAGTTCCCATTTCATATCAAATATATTTTGTTCTTGATTGGTCAATTGTTCGTTCGCTATCTCAAACTCAATATGCTCGTGTATATTCTGGAACAGTTAAGTCATATTTCAGATATGACCTGCTGTTTCAAGATGATTCAATCGGGTGTATGGTTGCGTTTGCTTTCAAAAGATTGAATCTCTTTTTGTATGAAGCACCGAACCAAAATAAACTTCCAATTGGTCAATCATACAATCACTCTTCGGCAACAAGTCATCGCTCTGGGAACATATTATCGAAAGCCATTTGTATGAATTGATAATACAACGGCTCGGGCATTCTTTGATTTTCATTTCAAACTATTTGTAAGTGCCTTAGTCAAGCATTGGTTGCAAGTTCTCTGTGTTTTCATCTAAGCATTTGATAGAAAGTATTTCAACCGTTGACTTTCGGGATTCATTGAATACTTCAATCAATAATATCATAGAACAAAGCGATGATCGTGTTTGAATAAGAAAGAACATCATTTTCATTATAAAATGTTGAACAATTTTCTGAACAGAAAAGAAATATGTCATCTTGATTTGCAAATCTCATTTTGTTTCGTCTTTGTACTTCATATCAATCTTGATATTCAATGATATCAACAAAACATTTCAGATATTTTTGCAGATTTATGTTGATGTCTTTGTTGCTATATCAAGCATTTACTCATGGAGCTGACATTGTTGGAATAATTTGTCACGACATTTTTGCAATAGTCAGTTGTCAATACTCGAATCTTTGGACTGCTCAATTTCATCAACCAACAGCAGAAACTACTGGAGCAGACGGGTCTGAATTATCAACAGCTATTCAATCACCTGCAATAATCTCTTGTACTCACGAAACAAGTGGAAGTGGTGCTTGTCTAAGTGTAAGTCAATACATATAGAACGTTCAAGCTGTTTGTCTGATCGTTCCACTACCTCAAAAATAAAAGAACAATCAATTTCATTTATATGTGAACTCTAATTCATAGTATTGTCGTCATCAAAGATTGTTATCGACAAGCTGTGGATATTCAAACCGTCAGTTGTTATCTGCAAGCGTGATCACTATATTTCAAGCAAAAACTTTATTTAATCGAATTCCGTATATGTAATTCTTACCTACTTCAAGTGTTGGAACTCTATTTGTGATATTGTAATAATGTCCCATTTGTGCTTGTGCTTCTGATGCAAATGTGATTGCAGAAGCTCTTTTGATTCAGACAACATCTGGATATCCTACTGATATCGTTCAACCATTATTTACCCAACCTGCTGTTGCTCTGTAATCTCTACCAACTCACCTAAGCAAATCAAAGACAGGCAAGAAGTTCATCTCATCTGTTTTTTCAGAAGCCTCACATTTGAAACAACAAAGATAACAGTCACCTGCCGTTTGTTGTACTCATCATCAAACATTGTTCATTCAACCAATAAATACAACAGTTGATGTTGATTCTGCAACGAATCTAACCGAACATTTCTGTCGTCAGTCTTTGTTTGTTTCTGTATAATATACGCAATTGTTCCAGTTCAAATAGTTTTTCATAATTGTGATCGCAAGATTTGTCACTGTGTCGAATTTTGCTCGAATTGAAAATGTATATTCCTGTCAAGGTGTTGTTGAAATTCGTTTGAACATATCATACGCAGAAGAATGCAAAGTCACTTTTGTTGCGTTTGCAATACCTCGTTGATTTTCATTTGTTGTGGTTCAAATGACAACCTGTTGTTTTTCTCGGTTATCAAAACGATTCCATTGAATACCCGCTTCGTTGTCGTAATTCAAATCAAATTGTGTTTGCTCATAAGCTACTAGATTTGATGCTCATCTTATACTTTTGTATGTATTTGTTGTGATAGCTTGTATATAATAATGTTCTCAGGTATTTCATAAACTTACCAAATAGGTTCTATCTGGTATGAGTAGGTTATTAGGTATTAGGTTTGTATAGAGGTTATCTTGCGTTGTTGAAATTGCTAACTTTTCATAGTCTGCCAGCATAGCTTCACTAGCGAACCCAATATGTCCAGCGTGTTCAAAATCAAGATTACTCAGTGCTGAGTGATCTGCTACTCATCCTTCCGATTCCCAAATAGCCCCGTTCCATGAATATATTCAATATCCAGGTACCAGAGCTATTTGTCAAATATATTCTCAATATGTTGTTCAAAGATTAGTAAATTCTATAACGGCTGTGTCGTCACTCTCTCTTATTTTTTTGAGAAATTTATCGTAACTAACTCAGCCTCTTGTCATATATAACTATGGTATTGATCTAAATATTATTGGTATTCTTCTACCAAGTCCGATAGAGATATATTTATCACCATCTTTCATTTCTGTAGTGAAATCGGCTTTACCATCTGGAGATCGTCCAATAGATATTCCCTCTCCTGGTTCTCCTGGCTTACCTGGAAGTGTTTGTCCTGGAAGACCAGTAGTCATTTTAATGAATTCTGGATCAGCTTTTAAGAAAGCAGATATTTCTTCTTTAGATATTGTATCTCCAGTTTTACCTGTAACAGTCTCTAGGAACGTTGGGTCTTTCATTAAGATAGCAGCCACTTCTTCAGCCTTAACACTAGTTCCAGTCTCTCCTTTAGACATTTCAATAAATTCTGAATCTGCTTTTAATTGGCTAATAATATCAATTTCTTTTACAGCTTCCATTATTTTATCTTTTGTGGGTTTTGGTCATTCTTTACCAGGAGCACCTGTTGTTGCTTGTACAAATTCTTCGTCATTTGCTAAACAGTCAGCAACCTTTTCTACAACATTCTCAGCAATAATTTCTGCCAATGATACAGAGTTTTTTACTTTATTTATGAATGTTTCGTTTGTAGATAGAGATAGGACAACATCATTCAAAGATACTGGGATTACCTTGTCAGCATCCTTTCATTTTGTAAGTTCAATAAATGTTGGATCAGATTTTAATTCTTTTGCAAGAAGTTTTAGATCTGGTTCTTGTGCAGGTAATGTTTTACCTTCTTTACCTGGCTTATCTTCGATTGATTTTACAAATTCTGGATCATTTTTTAGATAAGCTGCAAGTTCGTCAATCTTCACAGATTTACCATCTTCTCAGCGTAAAAATGATGAAAGCTCTGGGTTTTCTTGAATGAGTTGCAAGAAGTCAAATTGATTGAGAGCTTCTTTGATAACATCCAAAGAAACGACTACTTGTGGAACGACGGTTTGGGCAATAACGATTCTTCAAGAATCTATCAATTTACCATCAACCATAGTCCAGGTAGTGTTTGTAGAGAAAAGATATACAGAGTCATTCTCATTTAGAGGCGGACAATCCTTTTCTTTTGGGAAAAATCATTTAAATTCACCAATAATAGATGATTGCATATGCTGGTTGTCAGCAACAATTTCTCAGTTTTTTTACCTTAAACATAAGTTGATAGTTAATAGATAAATTAAGCTCCAAAAGACCAAGAGTATGATGCTCTTTGTGACCATTGGAAATGTGCTCCAGTTGGGTTTTTACCAGCTACATTTGGATATTCTACCTTAGTTGTTTTAGCTGTTGTGTCCTTGACAACTCTTTGGATTCTCCATTTAGCGTCTGTATCTGCTACAGTAGATCCTTCGGCAGGTGCTGGACATTCTCCGATGTATGTAGTGGTTACCGCACCAACAACAACATCTTCAATTTTTTGTGGATTTCTTCCCATCCACATACCGTATTTCTCTTCTGCTGACATAGTGTATTTTGGTAAGATTTAAAAACTAATCATAACATATAGATATATTGATGAATATCAATATATTTATTTCTTTTTTCATTTGCATGGCATTTTGGTTATTGGTTAAGAAATAAAACTATTTTCATGTCTTAGCCTTTGTTTCAGAATTAGCAATCGCTTTGGCTTCTTCAATGCTTTTCACAACGGTCCCATCTTTTCTTTTGAGGAGACCATTTTTTCGTTCATGCATTATTGCAGCGAAGGTGTCCCTAGGCTGCAATTTTTCCCCTTTCTTCATTCCATGGGCTATAGCATTTTTCATTATCTCTGCGTTAGTAATCATAGTGGTTTAGATTATTGAATAAATACTATGCCAATAGATCTTTGATGGCCAGTTTATCTGTGTATCTAGCTTTACCAACAGTCACGCTATTTGTTCCTGCTGTTCAAGATATTCATCCAGGATTGTTACTTAGATATTGAGTAGCTCATTCTGTCATATTTTTGAAGTTATTTGTTATTCAATATGTAGTTACCCTTGGATATTGTCACACCGCCTTCAGTTCAGCTGCTGCTCAATATATTGCTACTTTATAGGCATAATCTGAATTACATAAAGATAACAATACATTATGGAATAATGGAGAGGATATGTATGGAAACATAGCTCATCAAACTGCGGATGGGGTCAATGATGAATAAATATAATTTGTAAGATACATATTATCTATATTGAAATATCAATTTACTAATACTCATCCATATCCAGTATAGGCAGATCAATATTGCTCAAGTTTTATAAATGGATTTCATATAAATACATTCGTCTGTGTTGTTCCAATTTGAACCCAAGCAGTTCAATTTCGATAGAATCATTTTATTGCTCCAGATGATTTGACATATTCTATCTTAACGTTTGCTGCCGTATATGTTGCAGTGTTTATATAAGTAGCAACACCTCATATAACAACCTTCAATGTAACAGATCAAATAATATCAACACCTGTACTAAATATTTGTGCATAATTATTCACATCCCAAAATAATTTCATAGAACAATGCAAGTCTGATGATGATGGATATCATCCTGGCGTAGTTCAAAAAGATGTAGACATGTCAACGCCCAATGATATTGTTCCTGTAGATATAGAATTTTTTGACTGCACATAATTAGCTCATTCTACTATTGCCCAAGATCATAATACAGACTTATTTGTATTTAAGGAATTATTGATAATCATATCTCATACTATATTATTCCAGTACGATGAATCTATAATATTCCCTGTAAATAAATCCGACTTTAATGCTGGTGTATTCCATGAAGATCAGTTGTATGTATTTAGTTTTCTGGTTGTAGTATGTGTTGCGGCATATCAAACTTTATAGTAATTTACTGCATCGACTACGTCTCATACCATTCATAACACAATATGTACTCTCTGTCATTTTGGAATTATTATTAAGTCATTTGTAAGTATAGATGCGATGTTATAAATGTTTGTATCATCTGTTCCTAGTACAAGTGATGTTGTGTTTATTGTAAAATTATTATCATATCATCCGGAAGCCAGTCATCATATTGCAGTAACAGTAATATTCTTCAACTTTATAGGTAATGTCTGCGCAGCATAATATGGATTCGCATTAGATATATAAGCATATACTCTTATAATATATGTATTTCAAGGGGTAAGTACAGTTGTTCAGGGGAAAATATTGCTAGTTCATCATTGGTTTGTTGATGTTTCTAATAATGCCGCTCCTTGATATAATTTTGCATATACTCAGCCATAATTTATTCAATAAGTAGAGGCAAAGCTATTTAATTTACAGCTTGTATCAACGGTAAATGTAACATCATAAGACCATCAATAGTAATTGCTTCATGAACTTCATATAGAAGATGTTACCGGTAATGAGGTAAGAACTGATGCTATATTTCATCATATAAAATTTAATCTTCCTCATATATATGGGTATGCGGACGCTCATGACTGTTTTACACTTGTATAGGGAGATCAGTCACTGCCTATCATAAGATAATAACTTTGTCCGTTCACTAAGCTATTATAATTAAATGTTGCTACATTACTTGAGAATGTTGCTGTAGTAAGCAATGCTCAAGATAGATCATAGATATATGCCTTTGTTGCTGTACATCAAGAAACCTTAGTGATGCTCACAACCCCAACGTTTGCCGTCAATGTAAATTTCATTCCCTTATAAGCTGTTTGTAATGTTTCATTTACGCTTATTCAAACTCAATGGGCATTTGTTATGTTTGCTCAGATCAATGCATTGAAATCTTCCAGCGCTGGAGATGTCTCAATGCTTGCTATGTTTGCGGTTGTATTTTGATCTGAAGTAGCTTGCCTACCAGTAATTATATCAATATCGGTTCTTACAATTGGATACCCCGTATTATTTCAATATCTGCTTGTATATCCACTTCCATTACTATCCGCCTCTATATTATAGTATACACCCCCAGTAACTGGAAATAAAAATGTAGCAACATTTCAAGAGAAATTTGCAGTAGCCAATATAGTCTGACCATCAGCAGAACTTATAGTTGCCCTTGTTGCTGTACATGCCGAGTCCTTAGTGACTTTAGTTATGGTTTTAGTTTTTTTAACAAGTATTCTTATTCAATATCTTGTTGTACCTAGATTTCATGTACTAGTATATGTACCAGCAGCTTCGTCTAGGGTATTTGTCATAGTTGTTGGGTCTATATCTTTTGTAGCATTTGGATCTATAAGAACTCAACTCTGCGCTCCATCCACATCAGTTTCTACTCTTATTCTCAATCCTGCCGAAGGATTCATGGCTTTAGATAGTGCTAACTTTAAAGCGTTTCATGTGACTCCAGTACCTATTTCTGGGAAACTAATTTTTGTATTACTAGCAGAATTTCATACAGCCCATTCATTACTAGCATTGGCAAATGTAGGAGCAGTTTCTTTAAAAGTAAATGAGTTTTCTAGATTTATTATTGGCTCTCATAGAGGATAATTAGACTTTACTGTGAAATTTGGATAGTCTAATATCAAAGATTTCAATAAACTTGGCTTAGCCACTAATGATGCTCCGTCATCTCAAATATCCATACCAGCAAGCATTTCATCAATATTTGCCCATCTTGCTTTTCATTCGATAACTTCTGTGAGTCTTGGAACTTGATTTTCGCCACCAGTGACAGGCACATCATACCATGCTCCCGTGCTATAAAATTGTAGTTTCCCTGCTGTGATATTGTAGATATGCACTCAATTTCTAACACTTGTAAGAGAATCCCTCTGGACTTCTGTAATTTCTACTGGAGCTCAACCACCAGTATAAGAAGATCTATAATCAAGCATCTCTGTAATATCTCAAGAAGCCGTTGTTACTCTACCAAGAACAAAAAACATAAATGGCTCTGTGGTAGAAACTTTGAATGAATTGTCGGTATCATCGAAGTAAATATAAGATACGGCATTATCAGCCATAGCTAAAGAAATAGACGGTACATCGAAATCTCATAAAACTGGATTATCAATTCTACCACCGTATATTTTAACTTTCAATCCTGGATTTGCTTCTTGTCTGATTCGTCAGAAGTTATCAACATTTTTAGAAATTATATTCCAATAACTAGCCATAGAATTTATTTGTACATAAGCATCAGTCCCATGTCTTGCTGTTGGGTTTGTACGATTATATTGGTAGAAATATAGTCTTGATCAACCAAGTCACACTCTGTGGATTTCTATAGAATCTCTTTTAGTTTCATCCTGGTAATCAACATATACAAAGCATGAAGAAACTAAGACTGGCTGCGATACATCAAAATAATATTCTGCCTCATCGGTAGCTACACCAGGAAGAATTATTGATTGTGATTTTACTTTGTATCAATCCTGACCTTGTGTTTGATCTAGCATAAGTATAGCTTAATAGTAAAGAGATATTTCGTCTACTTGTGGGTGTGCTCCTGTTGATGATCCTACTCAATATACTATCGAATAGACTTTCGTAAAGTTTGCAGTGAATGTATAGTCTCCTACAAGAGTTCAATTTGAATATACCTTGTATGTGAATACTCAGTTAAGGAATTCAACTTCTGTAATAAGCACAGCATCCCATACTGTATTTCAATATCATTCTCTAGTAGCTCATGTCGTAGTCCAAGTTCAAGATACTTTCCTAGTGAAGGAACTCCTATGATATGTAGGAAATCCATTATAGGATTGTGCTGCTGATGAATACATATCTCTATTAAAAAAGAGAATATTTGGTGGATCAAATGTACTTAATCAGGTATGTAATGTATCAGATAGATTAAAATATCAAGACGCTCACCATCAAGCATCACTTCAATTACAAGATGCTGTTTTATGAATTATTTTAAAACTTGATAATCCAGCCGCAAAATTCTTGTATACTTGATTATGCCCATCAGTATTATTACCATACCATAGTCATCAAGAAACTGTAGCATTGTTATCATATCAAGATGTTACTGTCCATCAATTTGCTGTCCTATCGTCAGTCGCAAATCATTTAAAATCTAATGTTGTATATCAGACATCACCAGTTTTTACATATCTTCATCTATTCCTAGAAACCCCAGATAACTGAGGTATAGCTCCAAGAGTAAACTTATTTCTGTAAAAATTTTCAGGCATATTAAGCTATTTCATTGATAAATCATTGGATCATAATAACGTTTGCTGTTGCTGCAAATGCCTTTATGGTCAATGGTGTGGCATTTCATTTAATTATAAATCCAGGAATAATCATTTGCTCCCCAGATTTGAATGTTATGGTTTTGATAATATTATTATCCGTTACAGCATCACCCCACTCAAGAGTAAGAACAACGTCTGCTGTATGATTATTTTGTGCCCAAAGCCAAATCTCTTGTAATGTCGATGTGACCGTTGGCCCGGTATGGATAAGTGTCCCAGCAGTAGCCGTAGCAACTACTTTTATAGCTTTACCATCGGTAGATCAACTTAGTAATTTTTTTGCAAATGAAGCCATTCTGAATAGTTACTAACTAAAGATTTGTGCTCATAATATTGATTGGTCATTGTCTGCCAGAGCATATGTTCTATTTGCGGACAAATCAAATGTAATTCCATTGATAGTTATTGTCCTAGACTCAGGAGCTGGAACATATGTGATGTTTGTGTTTAACGTATCCCATTTTGAATTCGTTTGCCCTGGCGTAGTTGAGTTTGCTATAATCATATCCCCAACCTGTATTGGATTTCACCCAAGAGTACCAGCAACAGATATTTTCCAACAATCTCATTTTTTAATTGCTCATGCTGTTCAACTTCAACCAGTGGTTGGCCAAGTTCCAGCAGATGCATCGAACACAGTTCTATAGTTAAATACACCAGATACTAAGCCATCTATATAAGCAAAAACATCTTGCTGCCTTCCAGTTGGATCATACATGGAAGAATTCATATCTCCGGCTCAATTTGTCACGTCAAAAGACATTGATGTAGCATCTGAGAAAGTTACCGTATATGTATCAACCAAACCAACAGTTTGTGTTTTTTGAATATCTACAATTCATCTACCAGTGGTACCAGTAAGTCCGGTAGTTCAAACATTTGATCAATCATATTGTAATTTTCCAAGAACTTCAGATAATTTGCTAAGTACGGTTCAATTCTTTAATCTAACCTTTATCGCTCTCAAATCTTCAACTACTGTGATATCTGTTCAAACAACGGTAACCTTTGAAACAACATCGAACTCCGTAGGAATGATGTCTATCTTTGCAAAAACATTATTTACATAGTCATAATAAATATAATTATCTCAAGCGACCATATCCATCACTTGATCAACAACAACTATATTTTGGATTCATAAATCTTCAACAATACCTCCATAAACTCTTACTTTTAATCCAGGATTCACCATTTTTCTTGTTCGTCAAAATGTGTCAATATTATTCATAATTGTATTGACATATTGCGCAACACTATTTATCTGGCAAAATGAATTTACTTCATGGGTTCTATCTGGGAATTCTCTATTATATTGATAGTAATATAATCTTGTTCAGTCCATCGCTGTTCTGTGGACTTCAATAACCTCTGAATTGCCAGTATTTCCAAAATCCAAAGAAACAAAACAAGACTTGGCTGTAGTACCTTCAACAATGTCAAAAAAATACTCTGTGAGATCAGTGGATACTCAAGGTAATATATCAGATGATAATTTTGTCTTGAATAAGTTTTCTCATTGGTATTGTCAGAGCATCTTTAATCTTTAGGAATTAAATTATTTTTTTGGAGTTATCTCTGTCATGCTTACAGACATTTCTGGTTTGCCCATATATTTCAAAAATAATTCTATTCTCTCTTCTAAACAAGTCATAGATATGTATGAATCTACCATTTTTTCATATTGTGGATCTCCTTGTAATCCAGCAAGAATAATATCAAAATTATCAACTTCTCCTTCGCATTCTTCAAAATAGCATCTGTAAATACAGATAGTGAATTTTTTAACAGCATGACATGTTGCATAGTATAGATCGAACATATCTTTTGTCAAATTCTTTCCTCATAGGCACGCAGATTCAAGAGCTGAATACATATTTATATACTTTCCAGTAAGGTCAATATAGTATTGTTTTTGGTCTTGCATACTTATAGAGAAAATATAAAACTCTTTGATAAAGTTTTTATATTAAAAAAACAACCAATATCAATATGAATATTGAAAAAAAGTACGATTTCAAAAAAGAAAGTGATATGTATTGACGATTCAAAAAACTATTTGATAGCCTTTGATTTTTCTATTACAAAATATCAGACTCCTCTATGGGTTATAAGCCATATGATGCTATAATGACAAACAGTGATTGAACCTATCACATAGAATATAAATTTCTAAAAAAGACATCCGAAGATGTCTATAAGTCACTTAGGCCACAACAAAAATATGCGCTCGATCAAATCACAAGATTATGATGAGATGCTGTAGTTGTGGTTTATTATGCGGATGTGGAAAGAATAGTTGTTTATCGTTATTGAGATTGGGTTGAAAAGTTTCCTATGGGATATCTAACCCAACGCCAGGATCCTATCTTGCCTCTCTAAATCTACTTTGAAGAACTGAAGAACCGTTGATGTTTCATCGTCGGAAAGATATTGCTTTAGCTTTATCATCTCCGAATGCGCAGATCATCTAATGGAATTGTCTGGGCTTCTTGCAAATTCATCTTTTCAAACTCTTATTACAAAATATGCTTTCTCATTGATTTCTCTAAGTTTTTTGTACACATCGTTATCCGGAGTTACTCCCCATTCATCTTCTGGATATAGCTCTTTAAATTTTGCCCAGGATTCGTCAATAAGTTGATTGATCCTATTTTTGTTTTTCTTAGAAAAATCCATTCAGAAAAGTTCTTCCAATGTGATTTTCCCCCTAATATGTCATCTAAGTTTTCAATAGTTTTTTATTGTCCTCAAAGACGCAGACCGGTCAAAATGATACTCTCCGTCCGCTAAGATAATAGACGGTTTGAATATCCTCTTGAAAAGCCATACAAATATATATTCATCGTCCATACCAGCCCTATCAAGAGTATCGGTTACCTTCTTGATGGTTTCCTCATTCTCTTGAGCACGGGCTTGCATGAACTCGTTTAGATTACTCGGCTTTCTTAACTCTTTGGATTTTAATTGGGGTAGGTCTTTTGATCCCACTATTACTCACTGGTCAGGTTTTTCCTGGCTTTGCAGTTTTGATTTTTGGAGTTGACTTTCCTCACTTTGACTCAGCTGTTTTGATTGAGGCTGTTTTAATGTCTCATCATCCAATCGGGGTAAGTTTGCTAGCTGTGTAGGTGTCATTCTTTTCTGGCTTTAATGTTGGTAAAGATAGTGCCTTGAGTGTAGCGTTTATCCTTTGTGATTTCAAGCTCAAAGCGAATGATTTCAATTTAGTTGGCATTGCGTCAGCTAGATCATTTACCTTAGCTATAACATCTTTTTGTAGCTCTATACTCTTTGGTTTCTGGACCTTTTTACCGGTTCCGCTTCATCCTGCATGAGTAAGCGCATTCAATAATTCTGGAGTACATTGGAGCTTCTCGTTTGTGTCTCGAATTATATCAGCCAATTTATTCATTTCATCCTGCATTCCTGGAGCGTAATTTGAATTCAATAGGAGCTTCATTCTATCTAGATTTCCGTAGAGCATTGCTGCTTTGGCAACCATTTTTCCATTATCAGATACCGTCTTGAGCTCATCTACAAATTGGAACATCTCTGCTGTTTTCTTAGCTACTTGTTCGTCTGGAGTATCTTGTAACACTCTTTGCCCAGCGCTTGTAAGCAATCATCTATTGAAGGCAACTGTTTCAGAATCAGCAACATCAGCCAATAATCATAGTTTGAACATCTTTATAGTATCTGGATCCGTACCACCTCAAGCCTTAACTGATCCGTCTGGATTTAGTTCAACTTGTTTTAGTCCTGGTATTTTTCCACCATAAGCACTTTGGACATATCCGAACAATACTTGACTAGCTACTTGCTTATCTATCTCGGTAGCTGTTGGCATAACTACATCAAATAACTGTCTGTAAATATCTTCCTTGATTTGTGGATTTTTTGATAGAGGAACCTTCATTTTTGTATATTTATCTGATATTTCTTTGTATGCATTATTGGCCATAAATGCTAGAATAGTTGTTGACTCAGCCTTTGTCATTCCAGAAGCAGCTAATATAGCCATTTCTTTTTGTGCTGATTTAAGGTTTCAAGAACTGATTATTGCAGCTAGGTCTTGTGTATCTACTCAATTTGATTTTAATTCATTGAGTATCAAAGCCACCTTTCAATCTATCTTTCCCTTTTCATTCCCCTGGTCAAATTCACCAACCATGTTTTGTTCCATAAATGATTTCATAAGCGTTGATTTCATTTCTATTGGGAACTGCTTGTCATTGATAACGCTCTTGAGATCTCCACCAGCTATTGCTTTGAAAATCTTATCATCTCTCTTGATAGCATCCATTTGGTCTAGAGCAAATCTTTTATTGTATGTTTTTGGGAATCATAGTAATCAGCTAGAGAGTTGTCATAACCAATCAACTGTCAATTCTCATTTGTCTATACTATTTTCTACATATACAGCGTTCATCATTTTGTCCATATCGTATCTGTATTTTGTAACTGTGTCTCCCATAACCGCATCAAGGAATGGATACATTGTATCACCGTCCAATCTATCGGAAGGAAGTCACTTATACATATCATACATAGAATAATACATACTTGTCATGAAACTATTTGCTATCTTATCAACCGTTGAATTGAAAACATCTCATTCAGATCATTTCGTACTAGACTCTTTTAGAGCTAGTGCTAATGGTCCAGTAAAGAATTTTACATCCTTCAATAACTGAGATGATGCTTGATATATTGCATTACTCAATCCATATTTGACAGAGTCCGCTATTCAAAGTCATTCTTCTCTAGCTGCACCATATTGAGATACTCACTCATTTATTGCCCTAGTTATGAAGAAAGATTTGATTGCTTGCCCTAATGGAGAAACCGTCATAAACCATTCTCCGAAATTATCTTCACCAACAGTATCTAGATTTGAATCTTTGTTTAGTTGGAATGTTGACCTAGCTGCGTATAGCGATTGTTTTACTAAAGCATTCCAGTGAGTATTTGTGAGCAATTCGTTTGCTAATGTTTTACCAACAGCCCCCATTCCTCATCGCTTGTATGCTAAATGTGCTGAAGCAAATGGCTTATACATGGCATTATAGAGATATTCTCCAGATTTCTTTGCTCCCCAACTTGAGAAGAAAGTAAACCAAGTTCGTTTTGAGAATCCATTTCTCATAAGACCAGCCATAGACCCAGCTTTGAATATTTGTTGATACTCGAATAATGCCTCTCTAGATGCATACTGCATTGTGTTTTTTACAGTATTTATCATATCTATTTTTTGCGCCTCTAGAAGCTGCCTATCTAATCACTTCAATCATTCTAGTTGCTTGTCGATTACTTCGATAGAGTCGATAAGACCGTTTAATGTTTTTGGGGATGTGCCCAATTCATCAAATATCTTATTATAAACGAAACTATTCGTAATATCTCATTGCATGAACGAATCAGCGATACCAATAGGATTGTTTGCAAATGCTTTTACAGACTCTTTTGATGGCTCTTTACCAGTAACTTTTTTAATAATTTCTCCTGGCTTACCTTCGATTCATAATGATTTCTCTGCCTGCATTCTAAGATGATCCATAGTATCAACTATTTTATTTATTCATCTTTCGATAGCGCT
>Ga0302216_1000046_pt1 | contig 61082 bp, 56 predicted proteins | sample II_Fen_N3_2_FD_194575 | JGI IMG/M metagenome (GOLD analysis project Ga0302216, IMG submission 194575) | Peat permafrost microbial communities from Stordalen Mire near Abisko, Sweden - II_Fen_N3_2 | ecosystem: Environmental > Terrestrial > Soil > Wetlands > Permafrost | place: Sweden: Abisko...
GAAAGCAAGATCAGCTTGCACGTAAATAGCCTGCTTCATTTCGGCAACCATAGCGCGTCCCGTATCCGCAGAATTTCGCGAATGGAGCACCACTGCATAGCCTGCCCGGCTTAGTGCACGTGCAATGGCTGCGCCGATACCGGAAGTGGACCCTGTAACCAACGCGACGCGCAATACGTTATCGATTGTCGGATTGGGTTTCATAGGGACATCTCGAATGGGTTGCTAGAAAGCCATCACCGTAGCACCCAGCGGGCAACGTCGGCATCAGGCGGTCACGATAGGCAGGTATCCATTTTCAAATCAGGTTGGCGTCTTGCTCTGCGGCGTGACGCCTTGGCGCCCTTTCTGAACCTGCTCACCCCAGCGGCGCAGCGCTGACTTACCCATGCCGAGTGAGCGGCTGGCTTCGATGTAGCGGCAGTTTTGCTTGAGCACGAGGTCGGCAGCCTCGCGTTTGAATTCAGCCGTAAAGGAGCGGCATTGTTTGGTCATCTGACACCTCGATCTGGCGAGCATTCTCGCCTAAATGGGTGTCCGGTTTCATTAGACCACTACATTGGCAGCCGCCTAAGCGACTGCCAATGGCCCGTTAATGACTCAAATCAATCACCATGCGGCCTTTGATTTTCCCCTGCTGCATTTCGTCGAAAATCTGATTGATATCTTCGATCGGACGCAATGTTACCTTCGGCACCACCTTGCCTTGCGCGGCAAACTCGAAGGCTTCAACGAGGTCTTGTCGAGTGCCGACCAGCGAGCCAACCACCTCGATCCCGTCAAGCACCAACCGAGGAATATCGAGGCTCATGGCTTCAGGCGGAAGGCCTACTGCGACCAGGCGTCCACCGGCACGCAGGGCATCCACCGCAGAGTTGAACGCGACTTTGGCGACGGCCGTCACGACAGCCGCGTGAGCTCCGCCGACCTTCTCCTGAATAACTTTTGCGGCATCCTCGTTGCGAGAGTTGATGACCAGATCGGCGCCCATTTCCTTGGCGAACTGCAGTTGATCGTCGTTAATGTCCACGGCAATAACCCTGGCGTTGAAGACATTTTTTGCATACTGCAACGCCAGATTCCCCAGGCCGCCCAGCCCGTAGATCGCAATCCATTGCCCCGGGCGAATATTGGAAACCTTGACGGCTTTATAGGTCGTGACGCCAGCACAGGTCACGCTGCTCGCCGCAGCAGAATCAAGCCCGTCCGGTACTTTCACCGAGTAGTCGGCGACGACAATGCACTCTTCGGCCATTGCGCCATCCACGGTATAACCGGAGTTTTTGACGTCGCGGCAGAGTGTCTCGTTGCCGCTGTTGCAGTATTCACAGTGCCCGCAGCCTTGGAAGAACCACGCTACGCTGGCACGATCACCGGGCTTCAGAGAGGTGACGCCCGGTCCTACCGCCTGCACGATACCGATGCCTTCATGGCCGAGGATCACCCCGGTTTTATCACCGAAATCACCGTTCTTGACGTGCAGGTCAGTATGGCAAACCCCGCAGCACTGCATTTTGAGGAGCGCCTCACCATGTTTCAGGGGCCGTAATGTTTTTTCGGTCACGTTCACGCGTTGCCCTTGGGCAACAACAGCAGCTTTCATACTTATCTCCTTGTATCCGTGAGTGAGCTTGCGTTGCAGTAGGTCCAATCAGCACCAAAGAATTACAGCAGCCAATCTCCATTAGCGTCATCCGAAGCCCCACCGCTCAAGCAGTCCGAGGTCTGGCGCAATGCTCGCCACCGCTGACGGCGGACAACTGGCGACGCTGATCGGCAGAGCGACATGCATCTTTTAGTGATGGTCGTCGCAGCCCTTGAAGTCAAGTGAATTCCCCTGCATGTCGTGTGTCTATGGACATGCGACCTTTGGCTCCATGCTTGAAACCCGTTCCTCGTGTACCTTCATCAGTCCCGGCACATGCGCTCAGCGGCGGGTTGGCCCACTAGTCGAAACGGTTCTGGAGTAGCTTTTACATGGCATATGCAACGATCAATCCCTATACCGGCGAGACACTGCAGACCTTTCCCGATGCGACCGATGCAGAAGTGACCGCGGCCATCGCCAAGGCCCATGAGGCCTTTCTGGCCTGGAAGGACACGCCTTTCGCCGAGCGTGCACGCATCCTGCAGAATGCGGCCGATATCCTGCGCAAGGACAGCGACGCCTTTGCCAAGGTACTGACGCTGGAGATGGGCAAGCTGTTTGCCGAGGCGAAAGCCGAGGTCGAGCTGTCGGCAAAAATCTTTGAATACTACGTGCGCAATGCCGAAACCTTGCTCAAGCCGGAGAAACTCCCGGTTCTCGATCCTGCCGAGGGTGAGGCGGTGGTCGTGTGCGAACCGCTCGGCGTGCTGCTGGCGATTGAGCCGTGGAATTTTCCTTATTACCAGATCGCCCGCATTCTGGCGCCGCAGCTTTCTGCCGGTAATACCGTACTGCTGAAACACGCGGCGAATGTGCCGCAAAGCGCCGCGCGTTTTCAAAAGTTGATGAAGGATGCCGGTCTGCCTGACGGTGCCTTCCGTAATTTGTATGCCACGCGTTCGCAGATCGAGCTGATCATCAACGATACCCGCGTGCAGGGCGTCGCCTTGACCGGCTCGGAAGGCGCCGGTGCGGTGGTTGCGTCACAAGCAGGCAAAGCGCTGAAAAAGTCCACCCTGGAACTCGGCGGCGCCGACGCCTTCGTCGTGCTGGCTGACGCGGACCTGGCGAAAACCAGCCAATGGGCGGTGTTCGGCCGGCATTGGAATGCCGGGCAGGTCTGTGTGTCCTCCAAGCGCATGATCGTGGTCGATGCGGTCTATGACGACTTCCTCGCGCTCTATCGCAAGGGCGTCGCGGAATTGGTCGCAGGCGATCCCTTCGATGCGAAGACGACCCTGGCGCCGCTCTCCTCGCAAAGCGCCGCCAATGAGGTCAAGCAAAAGATCCTCGACGCCGTGAAGCTCGGCGCCAAGGCCGAAGAGGTTGGACCGCCCGTGCCGGTCGAAGGGGCATTCGTGCAGCCGACGATCCTGACCGATGTCGCCGAGGACAACCCCGCTCGCTACTGGGAGTTCTTTGGCCCGGTGTCCATGGTGTTCCGCGCCAAGGATGAAGACGATGCGGTGCGCATCGCCAACGACTCGCCGTTCGGCCTCGGCGGCTCGGTGTTCACCTCGGATACGGCGCATGGGGCAGAAGTCGCGAAGAAAATTTCCACGGGGATGGTGTTCGTCAACCATCCGACCAAGGTCGAAGCCGATCTGCCTTTCGGTGGCGTGCGCCGCTCGGGGTACGGCCGCGAGCTGATCGGTCTCGGGCTCAAGGAGTTCGTCAACCACAAGCTGATTGTCGTGGTCGATATCGACGCACCGTTCTGAGTTTCAACGCAGCCCTTTGTCCCTGGAAACCGAAATCGAAATCGAGGAGACCTGACATGGTGAACGTCATCGGGATCGATCACTTGGCCATTCGTGTCAGTGATCTGGAACGCTCCAGGGCGTTCTATGATCAGGTACTCGGTTTCCTGGGATTCACCATCGAGTGGGAGTTCGACCGGGTTATTGGCTGGACCAACGGCGACACCCTGTTCTGGATCACCGAAGCCGATGCCCAGGGCCGCAAACATAAGCACCGGACAGGCGATGTGGGTTATCACCACTATGCGTTCGAGCTTGCCACGCGTGAGGACGTCGATGCGCTCTACGCGTTCCTGCTGGATCAGGCGGTTACGATTGTCGACGCACCCGCTGACTATCCGGATTATGGCGAGGGCTACTATGCCGTTTATTTCCTCGACCCCGATGATCTGAAGCTCGAGGTGATGTTTTTCCTGGAAAAACAAAAGCGGCGCTTGCTCGGCAAATCGCGAGGAAGTGATCGCCGCAAATAAAATCTCTTCATCCGCATGCGCGGTTGAAGAGATTGATAAAACGAGCGCGCAAGCGGTGAAGTGCGCATCAGATGTCAGATAGGTTCTGCGCAACGAGCCAGCATCGCCTTTGTCAATCCGATGCGATCGAAGCTAGCGTCACGCTCCATCTCTTTATCGCCGGCCAGAATAGAACTCTCGCTGATGAACTTGCATCGCTCATAACGTCGCTCCATGAAGCGATTAAGGCGAGCGTCCAGAGAACCACCACCTGCCAGCTCCAGGCTAAGCACTAGAGCGTCTTCAATAGCCATACCCGCGCCCTGCCCCAAATGCGGAGTAGTCGCGTGGGCAGCATCGCCGATCAACAGCACGCGCCCCTTGAACCACGGCTCATTGACGAACAGAACCTCCATAGGCTTATAAACCACCTGACTGCTGTCGGTGATTTGTTCACGCAGCTCGCCGATAAGGCCACCGATATTCTTCAGTCGATCACGCATTAATTGACTCAGTTGCTCTGGTTCATGCTTCGGATTGTGAGGCTCATAGGAAGTGGAGAACATGTACATCAGGTTGCTGGCGAGCGGGACGAGGCCCGCATTTCCTTCAGCGCCGACATAACTAACCAAATGGTCAACGGTTGGATGGCGCGGGAAGTTGTAGCGCCATACAGCCTGCCCCGTGAAGCGCGGTTTATAAGTGTCACCAAACAGCATGCCGCGGATTTTCGAGTAGATGCCATCGGCGCCAACCACCAGGTCATAGCGCCCGCTGCTTGCGTCGGTGAAGGTCACATCCACCCCACTCGCATCCTGCTCGAAGGACTCTACCGTGAGACCCAGGCGTACTTGCGCACCCAGCTCAATCACCGTACTGCTCAGTACCTGATGCAGGGCCAGGCGAGAGATACCTACGTTAGCCGGATACTCAGGGCCTGCCAGGCGCTGACCGGGAATGCGACCCAGCGTCTTGCCCTCAAGGTCGTAGATGCCCACATCTTCGAAGGCGTAGGCGGCATTCAAATAACGATCAAGGACGCCGAGGCGGGCCATTTCTCGAACCACGTTACTTTGCTGGATTATGCCGACCCCGTAGACGGTCCACTCGGACTTGATTTCCACCAGATCGACTGCGATGCCCTGATGGCGCAGCGCGATGGCAGCGCAGAGACCGCCGATACCGCCGCCTACGATGAGAACCTTACTGATATCGCTCATAGGTAATCCTTGTTCTTTTTGTGTGTTCTGGCTGTGTAACGCATGTACCGTCGCGAACGCGGCAGCCCGAAGTGGAAGTAGGTTTTCAAGGGGAATCGCGTGGATACGGCAGGCAGCAAGACAACCGGAAACATGCCTTGGGAGCACAGGTTAGGAAGGCAGGAACAATTTGACTAATCGTTAGTCAGGATGCATGGTATTGAGAAAATAAATACAATATGAGCCTGTCGCCATGCGCTTCAAACACTTGGATTTGAACCTCCTTGTGGCGCTGGATGTTCTGCTGGAAGAGCACAACATCACCCATGCCGCCGCACGCCTTCACATGACCCAGTCGGCCACAAGCGGTGTGCTGGGACGTCTAAGAGCCTACTTCGAAGACGACTTGCTGGTGCCGGTGGGACGCAAAATGATACCCACTCCGTTGGCCAGAGAACTTGAAATCCCGGTTCGCGAAGTACTGCTGAAAATCCAGACCTCCATCACCGCAAAACCCGTCTACGACATCGCCGAGAGCAAGCGGCACTTCCGCATCATGGCTTCGGACTACCTGATCAGCGTGCTCTTCGCCGCGGCAATCCGAGAGATAAACCGTGAAGCGCCACTGGTGACCTTCGAGTTGATCAGCCCTGGCAAGACCGCCACAGAAATGCTTATGCGCGGCGAAGTCGACTTGATGATTGCACCGGAGAACTACGTCGCCAAAGACCATCCCTCTCAACTGCTATTCGAGGAGGAATACGTGTGCGTGGTATGGGACCAGAACACCAAAGTCGGCGAACGGCTACCCCTGGAGCAGTATCTTGAGCTGGGTCATGTGGGTGTAGCCTTCAGCCGTAGTCGAACCCCAGGCATCGAGGAATGGTTCATGTCCCGGTACGGCTGCAAGCGTCGACTGGAGGTCATCACCCACGACTTCAACACCTTGCCTCAGTTGGTGATTGGCACTGAGCGAGTCGCCACCATGCACAGCCGCTTGGCGCAACTCTACGCTCGCAACCTGCCGCTACGCATCCTGCCGCCCCCAGTGGAACTGCCGAGCATGCAGGAATACATGAGCTGGCATCGCAGTCTGGACCGCGACCCCTTGCTGCGCTGGTTACGCGAGAAGCTGCTTGAGATAGCCCAGAACCCGTTCGTTCCTGTTATGGCCTGACGTCACAGGGTGTCAGAGCCGCCGCGCCGTTGTGGCTACGAGCCTGAAAGGAACCGCTCTTGCCCTTCAACATGATGCATGGCTAGGCCAGCCTGCGGATACTTCCGGGGGCTGGCGTCTACCAAGCGGTTTCGGCAGGTTACGCAAGAAAGTTCAGTCCTCGGACTTCTTGTAGTACCCGACAGCCACGAGCAAGTGACCGGTCTTGCGCAGCAAGGCGTACTTGTCTTCCACCTTGTTTGTCACCGGATTCTTCCAGCGATAGTCGTAACCACCCTCGTTGCGATCTTTCATCAGCTTGAGGATCGGCTCTCCTACCGGTTTTCCGTCCGGATCACGGATGCTGGAAAACTCGACACCAAGCAGTCGCAAGTTATAACCGTGAGCCACATAGCGACCGGTTTGCAGGTCGACAACAAAGACGTAGAGATCGTCCTCGCGAAAGCTCGCAGACAGCGTATTGATCGCAGCAATACTGTCTTTCGGGTTCTGTTCCAAGGCCGTCACGGCACGATCCAGCAATCTGTCAGCTTGTTGTGGCGTGGCCCGGGGCAAGTAGTGGCCGACGGCAATGATACGATCACCCACACGCTGGAAGAACACTCGCTTGCGCTCCACTCGCTGGTCCTGAGCGTTCATCCAACGATACTCCGCGACTCGTACCTCACCCTCTTCCCCCTGCAATGCCTGGCGAAAACCATCGCGGACTTCCGGCTCCAAGGCCTTTGTGACATCACGACCAATGAGCATCACCGAAGTGCCGCCGCTGGCCAACATGGTGCCCTGAGTATCCACCACGAACACATAGTGCTCGCCATCGATGAACTCGCCCTGGCGACTGAAAGCAGCAAAGGCAGTGTCGCCCTGGACCTGGTAATAATCGACGGCTCTTTTAAGCAGGAGCCGAGAACTCTGCTCTTCGTCGGCCTTAGCTGCACCGCAAGCGACAAGCAATGCAACCGCGCTCCAAAACCAGGAACTATTGCGCATGGGAATTCACTCTGTGGATGAACGGGAACGCAGCCTTGGCAGGCAAGGCAGCGGTACTCAGTCTTCGAAGATGGCCACTGCCCGGACAGCTCCCGCCGAGGCACGCTTGATCTTGTAGGGAAAACAGGACACCAGAAAGCCGCTGACCGGAAGTGTCTCCAAGTTAGCCAACTTCGCCATCTGACCGTAACCAATGTCTCGGCGGTCCGAACAGGTTGCCTGCGCGGGCACTTGCTCCCTAGACAAGCCAGGGAATATGGCAGCCATCTCTGGCGAGCTCTGCCTGTGGTCCAAGTCGTCGATCTTCGGCAACAGCGGCGGCGGATCGGTGAAGGGATGGTTGTCCAGGGTCACCGATAAATCGACGAAACGACGATTGCGAGAAACCCTCATGACAGACACTCCTGTGCAACTCGCAAGCGCCAAGGCACGAGGCTCAGGGCGTTGCGCACCATTGCCTGGGCAGAACCATCGTGGCGAAAGCCGAATGCGCGGGCTTGTGGGGTGCGCAGAGGCGGGAAGCAGCCAAACAGCGCTTGCAGATCTGCATCAGGCTCGTAATCCACCAGGTCGTGACAGTTTTCGCCAAAGATTTTCGCCAGCGCCCCGATCACCTGCCCAATGGACAATTGCAGCACTGGCAACTGCCAGACACGCTGAATCCCAAGATCTCTGAACTGCGCGGCGTGGATCAGGTTATCTACACAGCAACGGGCGGACATCCACCAGGCCGTCGCCTCGGCTGATACCGGGCAGCAATAAGATTTTCCTTCAGCCAATGCGTGCATGAGATCGCTCATGAACGCCGAGCGTAAGCCTGTGTGTCCACTAGGCCGAGCGACAATGCCTGGAAGGCGCAGCGCACGACCATCGACCTCGCCACGTCTGGCCAGGTCATTGAGCTGAGTCTCGACCATTAACTTGTGAGCGCCGTAGGACAACATCGGCCGGGGCAACAGTTGCTCATCCATACGAGGCGGCAACTGCGCGCCATATACCGCGACACTGCTGGCGTAGACAAACACCGGCGGCCGAGCCGCGTTGCGTAGCTGATTGAGCAACTCCAGACTGGCCGACAGATTGACCTCCTGGCCGAGGTCATAATCGCGCTCCGCTGCTCCTGCGGCGATGCTCACCAAATGGAACACCACATCCACGCCGTCGGCGAGGGCGCGCCGCAACACCGTCGGATCCGCGATATTGCCGGTGATGTGGCGCACGCGGTGATCCTGGGGCAAGCCCTCAAGCACCTGGTCGAGTAACACCAGCGAGTCCAGAGAATGCCCACGCAGGGAACCCAGTTGCAACAGACGCGCTGCCAGTTGACGACCAACGAAGCCACCCGCACCTATGACCATCACTCGCATGGCGGCCCACCCTGGAGCAGACGTTGTTCGATGGCACCAAACAGCGGTGAATCGTCGGAGCAGCGCGCCTCCATGCGTACCTGATCGCCGAAGCGCATGAAGCTGGTACGCGGCGATCCATGTTCAATCATCTCGACGGCACGACGCTCGGCAATGCAAGCCGAGCCCACGCTACGGTCGGCGTTCGAAACGGTACCGGAGCCAATCACAGTGCCTGCGCTAAGACGACGGGTCAGCGCCGCATGGGCGATCAGCTGGTGGAAACCGAAGTGCATGGCACCACCATGAGGATGGCCGAACCAACTACCATTGCTTTCAACTTTCAGCGGCAGATGCACCCGACCGTCATGCCAGGCGTCGCCTAGCTCATCGGGAGTCACCGCCACAGGCGCAAAACCCGAGGACGGTTTGGCCTGGAGGAAGCCAAAGCCAGTCTTCATTTCCCGCGGCCCCAGTGCCCGCAAGCTGACATCGTTGACCTGAAGGATTAGTCGGACGTGCCCCAGGGCCTGCTCGGCCGTGCACCCCATCGGCACCTCGTCCAGCAGCACGGCGAACTCGCCTTCGAAGTCAATATCGTGCGCTTCTGTAGGCAGCACAATATCTTGGCGAGCACCTAGAAAATCATCGCCCGCCCCTTGGTACATCAGAGGCGTGTGCATGATCCCTTCGATCGGATTCAGATTGAACGCGCGTCGCATCAATTCGTCATGACTGAGGAAACAGGAACCATCCAGCCACTGCCAGGCTCGGGGAAGAGGCGCCATGACTCGGACCGGATCAAAGTCAAAGGCGTCGCCGATCTCACCACTGTTAAGCTCGTCGTAACGTCTTCTCAGGTCAGCCTCCACACTCCACCAGTGCTCCACCGCCGCCTGCAGCGTCGGTGCGATATCGGCGGCGTCCACCGCGCGTGTCAGGTCACGGGAGACCAGCAGCAGTCGGCCGTCGCGACTTCCATCGGCAAGCGTCGCGAACTTCATTTCAATACCTCCGCAAGCTCAGAACTGTACTGGCCGTCAAGCAGGATAAAGACCATTCGCGCCATCGCATCGGTGCGGTTGCTCCAGGCGTGATTGGTACCCCGCTGGACCACGACATCACCGCGCTTGAGGTGGATCTCGCCCTCATCCATCACCAGCCAAATCTCACCTTCAGTGACAATGCCGTAATCGAGCGTTTCGGTGCGGTGCATCAACCGGTGCTTCGAATCGGCTTTACCCGTACCCGCGTGGGCTTGACCGATCTCAGCAAAAGCCGCCGCCGCATCATCGGCACTGATCTGGTTTTGTATGCTGTCCGGAGGCATGTCGACCACACGGATGACACTACCCAGTGCCCCCGGGCTAAGCTGCAGCGCTTTATTGGTACGATCGCCGCCGTTGTCCAGCGGCACCGGGCAAGTATCACTGTTCCATACTTCGTAGAAGACGGTGCCAGGCACAGCTCTCAGAGGGAATATATTGGGTGTCGGACCGGCCATAGTGACGACAGCCTGACCGCTGGAATCGTGGCCAGTGACTACCCGTTTGAAGGAAGGAAGTGCTTGCATAGGATGATCCTTTTTTATTTGTGTTAGTTGCCATCGCTGATGGTGGTGCCGCCATCGACGATGATGTTCTGCCCGCGGACGAAGGCACCGCCCGGCGCTGCCAGCAACAGCGCCAAAGCTGCCACCGCCTCCGGCCTACCGATGCGGCGCAATGGCCTCAGTGCAAGGCGCTGTCGCATCAACTCGAGGTTGTCAGTGAGTGGGCGGGTAAATCCGGCCTGTATTACTCCGGGGCCAATAGCCTTCACGCAGATGTTCATCGGCCCCCACTCCACCGCGAGGTTACGTGCCAGTTGCGCTAGCGCGGCCTTGGCCAGCCCAATGCCGTGAGTAGCGCTGGTGATTAGGGCAACCTGACCGTCCAAGGCAAAGAGCGGGCTGATCATAAAACGCGACAGGCTTGTTCGAAGGGCAGCCGAGGCCCCGCCGGACGCAGGCCGGCGTCGTCACCGTAGCCAAGGCAGCAAAGGAAACTACTGCGCCATTGGCCATCAGGGAAAAACGCGGAATCCACCTGGGCATTGTCGAAGCCGGACATCGGCCCGCAATCGAGCCCAAGGGCGCGAGCGGCAAGTATCAGATAGGCACCTTGCAGGCTGCTGTTACGCAGCGCGGCAACGAATGCGGCGTCTGGGTTTTCACGGTACACCGCACCCGCGTCGTAGCCTGGAAAGAGCTCCGGCAGCAATTCATAGAAGCGACTGTCCCAAGCGACGATGGCAGTGATCGGAGCCTGCAGCATCTTTTCGCCGTTATGACCCTTGAGGGCCGGCAACAGTTTTTGTTTCGCTTCCGGGCTACGCACAAAGACAAATCGTGCCGGGCAGCAGTTGCTGCTGGTCGGGCCTTGACGAAGGAGCTGATAGAGCTGCTGGAGGAGCGCATCAGGTATATCGCGGTCCTGCCACAGATTGTGCGAGCGTGCGCTCAAGAACAGTTGTTTGAGTGCAACAGAATCCAAGGACTGAGCCATAAGTACCTCCAGTCGGGTTTAAAAAACGGTCGTTGTCGGAGCAGCCAGTGGACGGACCAGTCTGGGCAACGCCAGACAGCCGACCGCCAGTACCAGTTGAATGATGGCCAGCAGCACCAATGCGCTAGGCAAATCGTGGGGGTTACCGCCCGTTAGACTCAGCACCACCAGGGGGCTGATGAATTCGCCAGCGAATACGGCAGTCATGAAGCCGCCTGTGGCGCGCCCCCGTTGGGCGAACCCGATCTGACTCATGATCCAGGTGAGCAAGGTTGGTAACATCAGGCCCAGGCCCAGGCCGTTGATCAGGACGGCGACCGTCATCAGTTCATAACTTTGAGCCTTAACCATCATCAACCCACCGCTTCCCACTAGGACAAATGACAACAGCAGCAGGTTGCTGTGGCGAATCCTGCCAAGCAGACGGAAACTCATCGCCCCTAACAAAGCACCGAACTGGTTTGCGATCATCATGAAGGCGACCTGCTGAGGCGTGTCGGTATGCAGCTGAGTCAGCAAGTACCCCGCCTGCACCGGCACAATGAACAGACTGATCCCAGCCAGAAAGCTCAACACATAAAGCGGCATCAGCGATCCCCAAGGGAAAACTTCAGCGGCCACAGACCGTGCTTCACGTTCATTCGGACGCGGCTCCCACAGCAGCCATGCCATCACCGGAAACAACAACAGACCCGCGGCATAAAGCACGAAGGGGAAACGCCAGTTGTCCTGTCCCATCAGTCCACCCAACGCGCTGAAGAGGGTCGCCGAAAGCGAGGTGACCACCACCTGCAAGGCAAACAACCGCTCTCGGCGGTCGCCCTGGTAGTAATCCCCCATCAGCGTGGTGCAGCAGGTCATGATGCCCGCCTCCGCCAGCCCCAGGCCCGCGCGACTCAACACTATTGCTTCCAGCGACTCGAGCCACAGCGGCAGCAGCCCGCAGAGGCTGTAGAGCACCATGGACGCCAACAACAATGGCTTGCGCCCAAGACGGTCGGAGATAAACCCTGCGAAGGGTGACAACAGCGCAACGAACAGAGCCGGAATGGTCAGTGCAACGGGAACCAGGATGCTGACGCCAGGAGTGTCGCTGAAATGTGACTGGATTCGTGGAAGCAAGGGCGCCAGCAGCACCGCACCCAGAATTGGCAAACAACTGCCCAGAAGTAACACCAAAGATTGCGGGGTTCCCGCCTGGCGATCAGTACTCATTGCGCAGCGCCTCAGTGGACAGCCCATAGGTTGCGCTGCCGTACTGGGCTGATGCCTGGGGTTGTGCCCGCCAGAGGATTCGTAAGGATCGAGTCAATGGTTTCATGCTGATACTCTCTTGTTGTTGTGTATTAGCGAGTGATGACACGCAAAGGCAACTGCTCCTCTAGCTACGCGTCGGCGCGTTCGCAGAGGACTACGTCAAAAGCATGGACCGATGTAGCTAGAAACCTGCGAGGGACATCGTCTAGCGGGGTTTGAGCGGCGCCTGACAAAGATTGACGTGGCGATCCGGCCCTGACTAATCGCTTGTTGGAATGCGACCCATCGGCAATTGCGATACATGAACATGCCTTTTTATGTGCTGCCTTATATGGCTGTGCACAGCCAATTGCCTGATCAGGAAAGCTCCAGGGCAATAGAAAAACCAGCGTCACGGCCGCTATCGAAGAGCCACTCGCTGCCCCACTCAATGATGCGCAATGCCCGCATTGTTTTGCAGGCAGCCGAAGGCACGACCGACATCCAGATTGCTCAGCAATGGGATATTGGCCGACGCTCGATCACACGTATTAGCTCATGTCGGCATCAGAACGAAGTCGAATGGCGATCGCCAGAGGGTTGGTCCATTGATGACACGTTCGAAGGGGGCTATCAGCGTCTCCTTCACCCCGAATACGGCGTCAGAACCGAGATAGGGGTCGTCTCCGACGAAAGTGTGTGTCACCAAATTCCTGTAACCATCGGCAATGACCAGATAGTGCATATGCGCGGGTCGGTAGGGATGGCGACCGAGATGTCCAAGCATCTGGCCGACCGGGCCGTCATTGGGGATCGGATAGGATACTGGCTTGATACCGACGAAGCGGTAGGCACCCTTGGCCCCAGTAACGAAGACCCCGCGATTGTTCCACTTGGGTTGGATGCCCGGCTGTTGCACGTCATAGAAGCCGTCAGCGTTATCCGACCAGACATCAATACGAGCCCCCTCAATCGGCTGGCCATCAAGATCAATAACGCGCCCCTCGTAGAGGCAACTCTCCCCCAGCCCATCGAGGCTAATATTATCGCCCATCTGCCGGATCGGCGCGCCAGCGACGTGGAACGGGCCGAACACCGTATTTTCGGTCGCCCCCAGAGGGCGGCGGTTGTTGATCTGATCAACCAACATAGAGAAGCCAAGCGTATCGGAAAGGAGGATGAACTCTTGCCTTTCGGCATCACAGATTTGGCCGGTCCGAGTCAGAAAGTCGACCCCGTGCTCCCACTCGTGCTGAGTCAACTGGATCTCCTTGGCAAAAGCGTGCAGATGTTTGACAAGGCAGGCCATAACGGCGAATACGCGGGGATTAATGTCATCGCCCATGCGGGCATTTACCGCTCCAACTGAATCCTCTTCGGTGAAATAGCTAGTCATGCTGCTTTCTCCAGTCATCTTGTTGTACCAACCCGGCACGGCCGGCGGCGCTACCTTCTTCTGACCTATTCCGGGCGCTCGCCCGCCCAGGCACGCTGCAGTAGGGCACGGATGGCATCGCGCTCGATAGGACGCGGATTCCAGTATGGGTTTCTGACGGCAAGATCGGCCGCCAAGTCCAGCTCACGCTCGACAATCCCTAGTGATCGCAGCGCAAGCGGAGCTCCCAAAGAGGCCGCGAAGTCGTAGAGCCCACCCCCAACCGATCCACCAAAGATCTCTACTACCGGAGCCAGCGCTTCTGATGCTGCCTCGGCGTTGTACGCCGCCGAGTGCGGTAGAAGGACCGCATGGGTTTCAGCGTGCGGCAGATTGAAGCTCCCCCCCAGTGTGTGGCAAAGCTTGTGGTGCAGCGACATGCCTACCTGAGCCAGAACCGTTCCGCAGAGCCACGCTCCGAACTGTGTATCCTGGCGTGCCGCAAGGTCACCTGGATCGGATATGACCCGAAGCAAGCCCCGCTTGAACGCGCGAATGCCACCGATCGCCAATTGGTCGGAAAGAGGCGTGCGATCCTGGGCGTAAAGTGCTTCCACCGCATGCGCCATGGCATTGAGAGCACTGGCGACCGACAGCTTCACAGGTAGGGAAGCGACCAATTCGGGGTCATAAAGAATTACTTCAGGCTGGACCTTGGGCGAACGCAGAGTCTCCTTGATGCCACTGGCGGTCTGACCCAGCACAGGAGTCGCCTCTGAGCCGGCATAGGTCGTCGGCAACACAATCTGTGGCAGATCAGTCCTCAGCGCGATGGCTTTCGCCAAACCGATGGTCGACCCGCCGCCGATGGCGATGAGACAATCGGCACCCGAAGCGGCCACGAGCGCCGCTTCGGTGATTTCTACGGGCGTATGCATGGTGGCCCGATTGAACAGACCGAACGCCAGCGCCCCTAATATCGAGCGCACCTCCTCACCTCGAGCGGCCTGACCCGGCGTAGTCAACACCAGTGCACGAGATAGCCCCATCGCAGTCATCTCGGCGCCGATTTCGTGCCGAATTCCAACGCCGATGCGTACCCGCACCGGCGGGTACCCAGGCTCAAAACCTGCATGAAACACGCTCATGATTTAAACCTCCGCCTTCAGGAAGCCGGCAACCTGGCGATAATTGGCCGCCACTGCTTCCAGCTCCTCTACTGAGATCAAATCTTCAATCCGGTCCAGCGGGCCCTTTACCCGCTCGGCGGCAATATCAAGAACACGTTCGGGGCCTGATTCGCGATTGCTCAGAACGACATTCGTGGTGATTGGACGACGACGCTCTTCATATATAAGAAGACCTTCGGGCCCTGGCTTCTCGGCCAATGCCTCGGCGATAACGCTTGCATCGATAATCGCCTGCGAAGCGCCATTTGCCCCTATTGGATACATCGGATGAGCCGCATCCCCCAGAAGCGTGACGCGCCCCTGCGTCCACCACGGCAAAGGCTCACGGTCGATCATTGGATACTGGGTGATTTTTTGCGTGTTCTTCAGGAGTGTGGGGATATCGATATCCTGCATCTGGAAACCCAGGAAGTCAGCAATGAAATCCCGTGCCCCCTCACGTGTCCAGTCGGCACCTTCAGCAGCACGCGGCTGATCGTGACGCACCTCGGCCACCCAATTGATCAGTGCCTTGCCTCGCTCCGCCTCGCGACCACTGATCGGATAGCAAACGAACTTCGCATTGTGATCGCCAGCGATGAACATGGTGCGTCCATCGGCAAATGGCTCCTGCAGATTGGCACCACGCCACATCATGGTTCCTTCATAGTGCGCAGGCCCTTCGTCAGGGTGCAGTTGTTGACGCACTTTTGAGCGGAACCCGTCGGCGCCTAACAATAAGTCGCAGTCATGGGTCGTTCCATCGGCGAAACTCAGCTGGACTCCCTGATCATCCTGAGCAAAACCGGTAACCATCTTCCCCGTGATGACGACATCCTTCCCCATCCGGGCGCGAAGCGTGTCGAGCAACAGGGACTGCAACTCACCGCGATGCAACGAGTACTGCGGATACTCGAATCCCGCTTCGACCGAGCGCGGATCGGACTGGATCAGATGACCGAAACGCGTGCGATATTCAATCGCGCGAGTACGGATCGCCATTTCATCAAGCTGGTTTCCAAGACCCAGCGCGTGAAGCACACCAGAGGCATGGGGCATGATGTTGAGCCCTACCCCGAGCGGCTGCAGTTCCTCCACCGCCTCGAAGACCTGGACGCTAAAACCCTTTTCGTGCAGACACAGTGCTGCGGTCAGACCGCCGATCCCGGCGCCTGCTATGGCAATCTTCATCATTTTTTCCCTTGAACGATGTCCGCGACTACGGACCTCTTGGACAGATTCCCCCGACCAAAAGGTAGGGCACTAATCATCAAGTGCAGAGCGATGAATTCAACGACGAGGGCATCGGTACTCTGCTCGATCAAGATAGTAAGGAAGCATGACTATATTAGTCAAGAAGCCTGATTAATTTTTAAGTCCTGCAGAGTGTCGAACGCAGCCCCATATGCGGCGAGGCCTTCTTCGATTACTTGCATGCTTTGCTCACCCAGCTCCAAGCGCATTTCGCCCTCGGCGACATCAACGGTGGTACGAAAGGATTCGAGCCATACCAACCCGGCTGGTGTGAAAGTGACAATGCGCGCGCGGCGGTCGCTGGGATCAATCACACGAGCAACCAACCCTAGCGCCTCACATTGGTCCACCAATTCCCCCATGGCTTGCTTGCTCATGCAAGCACGTCGGGCAAGTTCAGTAAGCCGCGTTCCCTCGATATCGAGATTACGGGTCAGATTCACATGCGCGATCCGCGTTTCGGCATGGCCCTTTTCGCTCATCAGCTCAAGAACACGCGCTTCGAATCGATGCACCGCATTATTGAGAAGACGACCGATGTTGACGTGCCTCCAAGTCGAAGGCGAATTTATAGTCGTCGGTTGTATCATCTGCTGGATCACTCTTCAGGGGGGCGGTATCGGGAGAAGTCATAGCGACTCAAACGCGGTCTGAGTCGAGCAACAGCGCGATCACGAATGCTCACTCTCCAGCTGAGCTTTCTGAACCCGTCTATTGCGTAGCAGCTCTTACGCCTCATTCTCCGTAGCAATATACCGTCAGCCAATCACATAGGCACGCTGACAGGTTTGCAAGCCCGGATTGAGCCAACCAACAACAGGGACGAAACTAGCCATGTCACCCCACTGATTGATGAAGCCGGTCACAAGATCATCGAAAAAGCGTGAGGCAGTAATACCCAAGATATGGGACCTGGCAGATCGCAGGCAACTGGCGAATACCCCCACGCGGCTGGAGACACGACATCCAGAGGTTCTCAAATCCATGGATGTTGTTCTTACCCATTGGCTCACTTCAGGCGCCAGCCTTCACCGTCTCTGGTTATCAAACCTCGCTGTTCGAGCGACACGACATAGTTACGATGCCCCTTTTCGCTCTTGCGTCGAAACAAGGGCAATACGTACGGTAGAATTCCCGGCACGAGCATGACTAAACGGGCGGTCCAGGATTCACTGGGACGAACGAACAGTTCAAGCCGAGGCTTTTCCAGCGCTTTGATCACCGTTTTAGCCACGTCTTCGGGCATTTGAGGCGGGTCCATAAACTGCATCTTGTTGCCATCTTCAATGGCCTCACGCATCAGCATCGGCGTTTCCGTCGCCGAAGGGTTCACGATGGTGAATTTTACGCCCAAGCGTTTGCCATCCAACCCCAAGCACAGCATGGCGCCACGCAGGCCAAATTTTGTTGCCGAATAAATGCAGGTTTCCGGCATGGGAAATAATCCCCCCAGGGAAACTATTGAAATAACCCGTCCGTCACTGGCTTGCTGCAACAAGGGTAAAAATGCCTGACACAGCTCCAAAGGGACCATCATGTTGAGCTGGACTTCACGCGCAATCGATACGACAGGCCTGATCTCGAAAGGAATGTTGCTTAATATCCCGGCGTTATTAACCAGCAGATCAAGGCGCCCGATCTCACGCCCCACATAGCTCACCAGCCCCTCAAGCGCTTCACGATCGGTAAGGTCTGCCTGATAGGTCAATGCCAGGGGGCCGAGGGCGGTAGCCGCCTGGGCCAAGCGGACAGGATCAATATCGACCAGCACGCATTTGACGCCTCGGGCAATCAGCGCAGCCGCGATAGCACGCCCCAGCCCACCGGCGCCCCCTGTAATCAGAGCGACCCAGCCCGTAAATGACGTATCACTTGCCATGCAGACTCTCCCCCAGCACGTCATGAATGACAGGCACGGCGCTCTTTGGGAAAGGCTGATCGAGTTTGATGGCCGCATACACGTCCGCAGTCAATCGCGGCCAATGCATGCGGGTGCGCAGCGTCTCCAGGTAGGCCGTGAAGGACCGAGCATCCAGATAAACCGTATGCCGATCCGATTGGACGAACTGAATCCCGCCACTGAGGTCCGGATCGTCGCTCTGAATCAACTGATCGAATTGGCGCGCCGTGTCGAGCCCATCCAGTTGCGCGCGAAAATACGCAGCCAGGGTAAGCGCCTGGGTATCGAAAAGCTTGAAAGCACTGGAGTTCTGATCGAGGTAGCCGATGGCACAGAGGTTATGGTGGGTGCGGCTGAACATCGACAGATAAAGTACAGGCCTGCCGTTCTTCCATTCAAAAAACTGCGCAGCGCATTCCGCCCCCCATTTGAAACCCGTGGCACAGAGGATCAAGTCGATTTGTTCCCGTGCGCCATCTTCAAAAATGACGAAATCGCCATCCAATCGGTCAATGTTTTTCCTCACAGCAATATTGCCGTGCTGAAGATGATGCAGCAGTTGCGAGTTCACGATCGGGTGAGTCTCGAACAAGCGATGATCAGGCTTCGGTAAGCCCCAGCGTGTCAGATCTCCGACGAGCAGCTTCAAAAGAAACTTGAAGACAGGCCTGGCCAACCACAATGGCAGGTGCGGCCCATTTTCACCGAACACATCGGCAGGTACGCCAAACACATGCTTGGGAATAAAATAGTAACCACGCCTCATGCTGATAAAGGCTGCTTTTGCATGAATGGCGGCTTCGCAGGAAATGTCCGCGCCAGAATTACCCGCGCCCACCACCAACACGTTTTTACCGTGAAATTGCGACCCGGATTGAAACGAATTGGAATGGCGTATTTCCCCATTAAACTCACCAGGAAACGATGGCAGGTTGGGCTTCCAGTTTGTCCCGGTCGCCAACACGACCCAACGATATCGCCGTGTAGAACCATCACTGAGGCTGACAGACCAGTGTCCGTCAGAGTCCTTTTCAATCAGGGTTACCGTTGTACTGAACTGAATAGACTCACGCAGCCCGAATGCAGCAGCGAAGCTCCTCAGATAATGAGCGATTTGACGGTGGGAGGGGTATTCCGGAAAGTCCCTGGGCATTGGAAACCCGACGAAGCCCGATAAATCCCTGGACGAGATAAAGTGCGCCGAATCGTACATGGGTGTGCCGACATTGGTGATGTCCCAGATCCCTCCTACATCCGAATGCCGCTCGAATTGGTCATAGGCGATTTTCTTTGCCTTGAGTGCGCGTGCGGCACTCAGCCCACCCGGGCCCGCGCCAATAATGCAGGCGGCATTTCCTCGGTCGATAATCGCTGCGTCTTGTTCTGATTTCATAGCGCGTTCCTTGGATATTCGGTTCAGTGTTGAACCGAAATCTAAAGGGAGCCTGATGCTTTCGATGAGCCTTTCGCGGCCACTCACGGGACCATTGCGGACAGATAAGTGGCGTGCCCAGGAAACTCACCCATCTTGCCGACGATAGAAGAAAGGGCGGTGCTAGATTACGGGCGGTAGGGGTAACCTCTACAGGCCCCTTCCGATACAGAGCGTTCGATCCATGTTAGAGCCCGCAGCCGCTGCCCAGCATTGGACGCAGCATCCGCAACAAGATGAAGCCGTGGTGGTTCCCAACGTCGCGCGGGCCTTATTCAGCCTCTTGATGGAGAGCGGGCTTTCGACGGAACGCATTTGTCGCGGCCTGGGCTTCGGCTATGCCGAACTACTTGATCTGGATATGCGCTTGTCTTATCGGCAGACCCGAATACTGATTATTCGAACGCAGCGCGCAGTCAAGGACCCTGCGTTGGGGCTCTCTACCGGTATGCGTCAGACACCTGTGTCCTGGGGGCTCGCAGGCCTAGCCATGCTGACCTGTAAAACCCTTGGTGAGGCCATCACCTATGGCCTTGAACATCAAGGTGATGCCGGTGCGCTACTGGAGCACCGCGCCAGTGTTCATCCCAACGAGTTCATCATTGAGGTCAAACCCAAAGTGTTTGATCTTGAAATTGAGCCCTTCTTGATCGAAGAAGCCTTTTCGAGCGCCGTGTCCGTGGTAAGGCGGCTGATAGGGCAAGCCTTCAACCCCCTCAGGGTAGAGTTATCGTACGCGCGCCCGGATTATGCCCAGGCCTATCGGCAGGAGTTTCGTTGCCCGGTAAAGTTTATGGCCGGGAAAAATCGCTTGATCTGCGAAGCCCATTGGTTGAACGCGCGCTTACCGGACTATGACGACATGGCGTGCGGCCCGTTGCGGGCCAAGTTGGATCAGATGATGAACCGGCGCGGCTCTCGCAATGATCTGATTGAAACCCTGTCCAGTCATATCCGCCTCAACCTCGACGACCCTGAAGCCCTGCAGACGTTTTCAAAGGCACTCAACATGAGTGAGCGTACCCTGCGTCGCCGCCTGACGGACCTGGGTGTGACGTACAGCAGCCTGCTCGACCGAATCAGGCATGAGCGCGCTTGTGACTTACTGCAAAACACCAATATGTCGACAGCGGACATTGCTCACACCATTGGCTTCAGCGATGCACGGGGCTTCAGGCGCGCTTTCAAACGCTGGACGGGTGCGCTGCCGAATACGCAGCGCACCCAGTGAAGGACAGTTAAGCCAAGCGATTATGCCGAGGTCTTCTTGAAGGCGATCACCAGTGAAGACGCGCTGCAATCATTTGCCAGCGCCGGCAAATCCCGACGTAAAACCCAGAGCGTGACCGGTTTTGGCAATATCATCGCCAACCGGATCAACCACCTCATGGACCAAGGGAACATGTAATCCCAGCGCTGGCTGCGCATGGCAAACAGCATATGCTCCACGGCCGCCGCCTCTGATATTTCCAGCGGTGCCGGCATGCCGTCATTCGCCGTCTGGGCGGTAGCGACAAAGCCAGGATAGAGGGAAAGAAAACGGATCCCCCTGCCGCCGAACTCGATACGGCAAGTATCGATAAGCAAGCGCAGCGCACCTTTCGCAGCACTGTAGGGACCTTGAAGCGTCACGCCCAGGAAGCCCGCCAGGGAGTTGGTGTGCACCACCAGGCCATGTCCCTGGCGACTCATCTGCTCCAGGGCGGGGAACAGGTAGTTGACCACCACATCGTAGTTCGAACGCATATACGCATTGACGTCTGCGGCTTTCATCTCACGCATATCCAGCGCAGGGGCCCCGCCGGCATTGAGCACAACCACGTCGAGGCGTCCATACAGCTCGACGATTTCATCCACGAGGCCGGCCGCAGCGTGTTCATCCAGGGCATCCACTGCCGAGACCAGGCATTTACCGCCCTGGAGCGTGATTTCCAGTTGCAGGTCATTCAACAGTTCTTTGCGCCGTGCCGTGGCCACTACCCAGGCGCCTTCCTGCGCCAGACGCACCGCCAGACTGCGCCCCATGCCGGAGGACGCTCCCACCACCAGGACCACTTTGTGCGCAAAGCTGACGCGCTTGCTCGCCGGGCACTGGCGCAGCAAGCCGACCAACGTCAGTGCGATCAGCGAGAACACCGCACTGACCAGCAACACATACTCGGCGTTCTCCCCCACCACCCACTGCGACGCCATCAAGGGCCCGAAGGCGCACCCCAACAGTTGCATGCCCGGCACCAGCGCCGCTATCCGCCCCGAGCCATCGAGCTGCAGCGCGATACGCACCTGGAAAGGCGTGAGCATCAGCCAGACCAAGCCAAACGCGCCGCACAACACCAGGAATACCCTGACGCCCATATCGGCAGAAAAATACATACCCAGCGCGATGCCGCCCAACAACAATGCGGCGATTGCCAACAACAAAAAGTCCGATACTCGGCGTACCAGGACGATCCCCAGGCACCCGCCCAATACTTGCATCAGCAGCGTACCGGAGATAAGCAATTGTGCATCTTGTGCATCAAGTCCCACGTATTTGCTTAACGGCTCAAGGTAAGCCCAAAGTCCACCAATGGCGCTGAGCTGCATAAAGACCAGTCCCAGCAATAGCAGGTGGTTAAGGCCCCAACCGAACCCGCCATCATCCGTTCGCTGTGCTTGCTGATTTGCCAGCCGAATGGGCTGCCACCGAATTAACAGCAAAGAAGCTGCCGTCAGCGCACCTAGAAACACGAAGCCATAAGACGATGTGCTCTGAATAGGCAGTACCCAATACGCCAACACCGCAGCCACCAGCGCCTGGCCAAGGGTTTGCACCACCATGAACACACCCGCCACGCGGTCAGGTGCAGGACCTTGGACGATCAGATTCACGGTCCCCCATAACAGCAAACCTTCGGCCAACCCGGCCAAGGCCCGCGTCAGTGCCAGTGCGCCATCCCCGGAGGTATTGGCCGTGACCAGGTCCATACCCGATGCCGCCAGGATGGCGACGACCGTCATCAGGCGCAGGCTAAACACGGAGCGCAGCAAATCGCCCAGGACGACGCCCAACCCCAGCGAGAGGATTTCGCCCATTGCGACCAAGCCGACGCCCTCAAGTGAAAGTCGGTTTTGCGCCAGTAACTCTCCCAGCAGCAAGGGTTGCAGCCCCACCATCAGCACGGCTATCGAGCCCAGCGCCAAGGCTGCGCTCAGGTGTTTTCGGGAAACAACGGACGACATATGCATGGCGTTACACCTCTTGAAGGGTTTTCAGTAACCACGGTTTTCCGGCGGAATCTCGCCACGGGCAAAACATTGCGTCGCGCGCTTTTCATCTTTCATCAACCGGCTGTTGGCAACCAGCACTACCCACCAGGGCAACAGCGTCATCCTGGCGCCAGACGCTTTGGCGAGGGTGAAGGCCTTGGCGCATTTTTCAAACAACTGCGCGTTAAGCGCCATCCGGGTGCCGGTGGTGCCCAGCGTTACGGGCACGCCCTTGATCAACACCGCGTTACCACCGCGCTGTAAGGCGGCGGCAAGATCCTGGACTGAAGCAGCCGGTACGCCCATATGGCCAATATGCCGAGCTTGCTCATCAAATAAAATCGGCATCACCCCGCCAAAGTCCCCCAGGCTCCTGGCGAAATCGCCGCCGCCCAGCAGAACAGCCCCCACATCGGCCCGCGCGCGATAGATTGCATGATGGGTCTGACTGTCACCCATGACATGCTCCGGCCAGTCGATACAGGTGGGGGCCGCATCATCCAGCCGTCCCCACCACATGCATTCCTTGCCCGGTATGCGCAAGGAAACGCTGCTTCCCGACTCCACCAGGCTGCTCAGTCGCTGCCGAAGTTCCAGCCATTGTTGCCGCAGTACATCTTGCATCGCGCTCACCTCACACCAGTTGAAACACGGCGTCGAAGCGCTCGAGCGCGTCGTCGATGACTTCGTCGGTATCGGCCAGGCTGGTGTAGATCCGACTACCGGCCAGCGTGATCAACCCATGCGCCGTATACGCAGCGCCCATTTCTTCCATCATGTGCTTGCGCGACTTGGCTTCATTGCGTGCTCGCAGCAGCTTGAGCGGATTACTGGTGTCCAGCAACAGCACGCCCGACGTTTGCAGGTGCACGATCGAGCCCATGTTATAGGCCACGTAGGGCAAGCCACGGCGGTTGATGATTTCATCGAGGCCCTTACGCATACGGTCGCCGGCACGTCCCGCCAAGGCAGGTGCATTCAGTTTGCGCGCCTCGGTCAAGGCGTAGTAGCCCGCCACGCAGGACAACGGGTTGGCCGACAGCGTGCCGCCGACAAAGGCGCGCCGTGCAGAGGTGCCGATGCCGCCGGCGAGCAGTTGCATGACCTCTCTACGCCCACCGATCGCACCGGCCATGGGGTAGCCGCCGGTCAGGCATTTGCCCAGTACGGTAATGTCCGGCATTACGTTGAAATAACCTTGTGCGCCACCCAAGCCTGCGCGGAAACCGGTGACCACTTCATCGAAAATCAGCAACGTGTCGAACTCGTCGCAGAGCGTGCGCAGTTGGCGGTTGAAGTCCGGGTGCACCGGGCGCGTGCCGCTTTCCGGACCAAAGGGTTCCACCATGATCGCCGCCGTACCGCCGCGCAGGCGATTGATCTGCAAGCGCCGGCGCAACGCATCCAGGTTATTCGGCGGGCTCTCCTGGGTGTGGGCCGTGGCGCCCCTTGGGATACCGACGGCCTCCATACGGCCGGTGCCCGGCAAGCGCATGCCATAGACCAATTGGTCACTCCAGCCGTGATACGCCCCGCCGATCTTGATCACCCATTTCTTGCGGGTGTAGGCACGCGCCAGGCGCACCGCTGCCATTACGGCCTCAGTGCCGGAGCCCAGCAGGCGCACCATGTCGACGCCGGGCATCACTTCGCAAACCAGCTGCGCCAGCTTCACCTCGTATTCATGCAGCAGGCCGGTGACCGGGCCGCAATCGTCCAGAATCCGGTTGACCTGCTCACGAATCGCCGGGTGGTTGGAACCCAGCAAAGTCGGCCCACCGGCTTGCAGGAAATCGATATAGCGGTTGCCGTCCACATCGGTCAGGTGTGCGCCCTTGGCCTGGGCGATGGCGAGTGGAAATGGGTGGTTGAACGCGAGGTTATGCTGAACGCCGCCCGGTATGAATTTCTTGGCCTCCTCAGCGAGCCGCCTCGACCCCTGGCAACGCTCGTCGAAGTAGCCCATCACCTTGTTCAGCGCCTCACGCTTCAAGGGGCGAATCGGCTGTTTGACCAGCGCATCGAAACGTCGATACAGCGAATCGACGTCAGGCCATTGCGAAACCGCCGAATTTGTCACCGCCGGCAATGTGATGGGATCAAGAGGCTTGTTCATGATGAGGTCTCGGAAGAAGGTTGAGCATTGGCAGTGCTTGAACGCACCAGGGCGTCGACCAGGCGTGCCACGCCAGCAGGTGACTGCGACGTATGACGGGACTGTTCGGTGATTTGACGTAGAAGGTGATCACGACAAAATGTCTCGAGGGCCTCCAGCCGGGACAGGGTCGTCTCGACATCCGGACCACAGCACAGCACGCCGTGGTTGCGCATCAGGTAGGCGTTGTAATCCCAGCGAATGGCCCGGCCGAACTTGCCGGCCAACCAATTGGAGCCGGAGGGTGCGTACCCCACCAGAGGAATATGTTTGCCCAGGGAAGCCCACAACTCCGGGTTTAATACATCCAGAGGTTCGCCGAGCAAGGTACAGGCGCTGGCCACGGGCTGATGCGTGTGGATGCTGCACTGCACATCGGGTCGCGCACGCAGGATTTTTGCATGCAGTCCGCTTTCGACCGAGGGCGCGCGTTCGCCGGAGAGTTGCGCCAGATCCTTGAGGCGCAACACGCAGACATCCTCCGCACGCATGGTGAAATAGTCGGTGGCCGACGGCGTGACAGCGATGCGCTGCGAATCGATGCGCAATGCGAGATTGCCGCCCGTCGCCGCAAAAAAGCCGCGGTGACACAGATGCTGCGATAGCTCGACAATTTGTTGTTGGATATCACTCATGAAACAGCCTCCTGTGGGGGGTTCAGTCGTCGATAAAGCGGCGCGAGCCGTTTGCGCACCTCCTGGAACGTGGCGAATTGATCGTCGTACAACGCGCGGGTCGCGCGGGACGGTTCAAACAGTCGATGGGGGCGGTTCAGGCTCGAAAGGTCGTGAAACTGCAGCTTGCCCAACGCCACCGCCGCAATGAACGCAGCCCCGCGGGCGTTGGTCTGGATCGCGTTCTGCGGTTGCTGGATAACGCGCCCGCAAACGTCGGCCATGATCTGGCACCACACCTCGGATTGGGCACCGCCACCGGTGGCGACGATCACGTCGCTGGGCTGGCCGAGAAAGCGCGAGAACGGCTCGAACATCCAGCGCGTATTGAGCGCGACCCCCTCCATGAAGGCGCGAATGATGTCTTCCCGTGAGTGCTCCAGCTTCAGGTTGAACAAACCGGCGCGCAGGCTGGGATCACTGATTGGCGAGCGCTCGCCACACAGCCAAGGCGTGTAGATCAACCCTCTCGAACCCGGCGGCACCCGTGCGGCGATGCGGTCAAGCAAGGCGTAGACGTCCGGCTGCTGTTCATCACTGAGCAGCTCATCCGGGTGGTACAGCACCTTGTCGCGCAAAAAAGACAGGTTCGCCCCCGCAGCCGACTGCATGGCCATCGCCAGGTAGCGGCCGTTGACGGCACTGGGCACCGCAGCAATGTGGTGACGCACGCTGGTCTTCTTGAACGGGACGTGAGCGCCCACCCACGACGAGGTGCCCAGATAGAGGTGCGGGGCAAAGTCGCTGACGGTGGCGCCAACGGCCACCGCCGAAGTATCGACGGCGCCCGCCACCACTTGCGTGGTGCGCGCCAGTCCGAGGGTCTCGGCAAGCTCCGGGCGTAACGTACCGATAACATCAGTGGAGCGGACAAGCTCAGGCAGTTTGCCAGCTTCGATACCCAGGGCCTTGACCAGGCCGTCGTCGTAGCGGACGCGGTGAGGGTCGCGGTTATCGGTAATCCAAGCCGTCAACATCGAGTCGCTGGTGGCGCAATAGCGACCCGACAGGCGCAGGTTCATGTAGTCGAGCACGTTGAGGAACTTGTGGGTTCGCTCATAGCGCTGCGGCTCGTGATCGAGAATGTAAGCCATGTGCCCGGCTGCATCCATGCCGGACAACGAGGCCACCCCGCCGGTCAGGCGCAGCGAACGCCAGAGCTTGAGCGGCCCGTACCCGGCCAGGCTGAACCGCCCTCCTCCCATACGTTTTTTTACCGCGCCGGCCCCCCGTTTATCCAGCCACAACATCGCACGCCCAATGGCAACGCCGTCCCGATCCACGCACACCGTGCCCTCGCCCTGCGTTGAACAACACACGGCGATTACCTGCCGCCGTCGGACGGGATCAGCGCTCAGCAGTTCGTTGGCGCCGCGCAGAAAGGCATTCCACCAATCCTGCGGTTCCTGCTCGACGCTCAACCCATTCACATGCAACGGCACACTGTGAAACGCCCATGCCCGAATCTCGCCCTCCAAAGAAACCAGGGCGCACTTGCAACCAGAGGTGCCGAGGTCCACCGCGAGGACGAGTTGCTCCAGACCGGTGGCCGCCTGAGGCGTCCGGGATAAGAAAAGCGAAGTCATAAAGGTCTACTCAAAAAGTACGCGAAATCGATGCAACCCAACGGCTGTCATCCGTGGAGCGCACATGCCCGTCGTCCTCGGCCATATACAACTCGCGTGCCCGGGTCTTGGCGGTTACCCAGTCCAGGCCCCAGTCGAAACCCCACAAGTGATGGACCAGGCCAATGTCATAGTCGGCCGCGTCCGCTTCGGAGAAGTTAACGATTTGCTGATAACCGGCATGCAGCTTGAGCGTGGTATTCATCCCGAGTGCGTATTTGTAGTCCAGGTCATAGAGCATGCTGCCACGGGAGTTACGATCCCCCTTGGCGTAGCATTCCAAAGCCTTGGTGGGATCGTCGCTGAACTGCAACTGGGCCCCGCATACGCCGCCGGTGTTGGCGCCACGATACGTTTTGGACAATACCCGAGCGATTCGACCTTCCAGCGCGCCGTAGCCGATTTCCAATACGGCGAACTGGGAGTTGTAGTTGGTCGTACGCTCATCAGTAGGCGTGAAGGTGTCAAAGTCGAATTTGTTCGGCGCCTTGAACTGCGCACCGGGGAACATCTCCGCCGCCAAACCGACCCCGTAATGCCACGCCTCCGGATCGCCAAAGCGATAACCGCCCGCGAGCAGGACGCCAAGGCCATCCCCTTCAAGAAACTGCTTCTTGTTGACGGTGGTGAATTCGGCCAGTGCCACCAGCCCTGACTCATGGGCGACTTGAATGGTGACTCTGGCACCTGGTCGGTTCAAGGAATCCGACACGCCCCGGGTTCTGACATCGGACATGGCTTTGGCCGTGACATCGACTGCATAGCTGGCCATCTCATCAGCGAATGCCAAGGATGGGCTGACGATAGGCCACAGCAAAGCGGCCATCAGATAATGGTGTGTAGTTGCACGCATGAGGCTCTCCTACAAGAAAGGTCGGATTTACAAAGTGCAAACCGGTGCAGGAGGCAGTGAGGCAACGCGTTCGAATTGCTCTGTCTTGCCGAGAAGCTCGGTGCCGACAAAAGCCCGGACATTGAGGACCCCCTCTTTGACCCGAACGACGCCTTTGTATTTTTTATGATCTCGGGGATCAAACACCCAACCATCGCGCCACGCTTCCTGGTCGAAACGAACCAGTTGCATGATCTGTACGCCGCAATCGCTGGTGATGGAGGCTACGTCCTTGACCCAGACCACCTTTCCACACAGCGCGCCGGGCTTGTCGGCGCAATCGTCGACCTTGACTACCGCATCCTTTTCCGACGTGAGCCACAGGCCCTTAGCCTCCTGCGAACCCGCCGCCGCATAACCGTTGGAAGAGCACACCAGTGCCAATGAAAGGAAAAGCCATTGCCGCACGTTCATAGTCATCACCTGTATTTTTTGTTTTAAGAGACCGTCACACTAACGACGCATCGGTTATGATAGTCATCGCTACACGATAGTTATAACTACCATTAAGAGCCTCAGCAACATTTTTTTTCATTTTGATAAGCTGGCTCTTCAACCTTTTTTTGCTAGGTACCTATGGTCAAGCCCAACACTGCCCGCGCCCGCGCCGCTACCGCCGGTAAAACTCAGGAACACAAGAAACCACCTGCACAGCAGCGCAGCACTGAGACCTACGAGCGAATACTGGTCGCGACCGCACAGACTTTGTGTGATGTGGGAATCGAGCGTCTGTCCACCAACCTGGTTTGCGAATGTGCAGGGCTGACGCCGCCAGCGCTGTATCGCTACTTTCCGAACAAATACGCGCTACTGAGCGTGCTGGGTGAGCGCCTGCTGGAAAAACAGAACGGCCTGATCGACCACTGGATCACCCCGCAATTGCTGTCAGGCCCGCCCGAGGCCCTGGAATCTGCGCTCGCCGAACTGATCCTGGAAACCTATCGGGTCACCGATGCCACCTTGGGCGGCATGTGGATTCTCAAGGGGCTGCGTGCAATACCGGCGCTGGAGCACGTGAGGATCGACTCCCACCGGCTGGTGTCCGGCGCACAGGCAGAAATCCTCGCGCAGGTGTTTCCGCAGGCAGATCCACTGCAGCTCGCTACCGCCGCCAGGGTGGCGGTGGAGATGATCCACGCAACGATTGAGCTGTTGTTTGATGAGTCCCTAGACCCCAAGAGCGTCTGTGCCATGGTCGCCTCAATGATTATCAGTCATTTGGATCGACTGGCCCCTGCTCCAAAAGCGTAAAGCAAGGGGGCGAACATGGCCGGTGCAGACCCGTTGACCGGCCGGATCGAACCTTCAACGGTAGCCACGTGCCCATTACCCTCTCAGCGGCGAGAGCACGCGTCACCTCATTTAGCGCTGAACTCATTGGGTCCTTCATGCAACGTGTCGAAACTCCCCGGCCACCCGCTATTCGCGATTACGCCTATTACCATCAGGCGCTGGCCGGGGTGCAGCTACCCGCCGCGTTCATCGACCTGGATGCACTGACCCTCAACCTCCAGAGCCTGGGCAAACGCGCCGGGCGCCTGCCCGTGCGGCTGGTGACCAAATCCATACGCTCGGTGGAGATGATTCGTACGATCATGGCCGCGGGTCCGTTCATGCAGGGCCTGCTGTGCTACTCCGCCAACGAGGCCGCCTGGCTGGCGGGCCTGGGGTTTGACGATATCGTCGTGGCTTACCCGACGGTCGATGAGCGCAGCCTGGTAAAAGTCGCCTGCCACTTGCGCCGAGGACGCTCGATTACGCTGATGGTCGATAACCGAGCCCAAGTGCAAGCGATCCACGAGGTAGCCGTGACAGAAGGCGTGGTCATGCCGCTGGCGATCGACTTGGATATGTCATCGGACTTTCCTGGGCTTTACTTTGGCGTGCACCGCTCGCCGATCAATGACGTGGCGAGTGCACTCGGACTGGCCGCCGATATCGCCTCCCACCAAGGCGTCGTGCTGCAAGGCCTGATGGGCTATGAAGGGCAAATTGCCGGGCTGATGGATGCGGTTCCAGGCCAAGCCGTCAAGAATGGGATTATCCGCTTTCTCAAACGCCGTTCCATCGCCGAAGTCAATAAACGCCGCGAGCAGGTCGTGCAGGCATTGCGCAATGCCGGCCATCCCCTGCGCTTCGTGAACGGCGGCGGCACGGGAAGTTTCGAAAGTACCCGCCTCGACCCTTCTGTCACAGAGCTCGCGGCCGGTTCCGGCCTCTACGCACCCACCTTGTTCGACCACTACCAAGCCTTTGAACTGACGCCCGCCGCCGGGTTTGCCTTGCCCGTGACACGCACCCAGGCCCCCGGCGTAATGGTGTGTTCAGGCGGTGGTTACATCGCCTCCGGGCCTGCGGGCAAGGACCGATTGCCCCGTCCCTGGCTGCCCGGCGGCTGCCGCTTGATCGACAACGAAGCCGCCGGCGAAGTACAGACCCCACTGCTGCACACCCTGGACCGGGCGTTGAACATCGGTGACCCAGTACTGTTTCGTCACGCGAAGGCAGGCGAATTGTGTGAGCGCTTCGATGAACTGCTGGTGATCAGCAACGGGCGCGTGGTGGACCGCGTGCCGACTTACCGCGGCGAAGGAAAAAATTTCTTCTGACGGCCCGCGCTTTCTCACAGCCCCTCTTACAGCATCTTGCCCAAGGATTACCGTCATGAATCAGCCCGTCAGCAGTGTGCCCTCTTCGCTTGAGCCCGTGCCGCTTCTCAATGAACTATTCACGGCCCAACAAGCCGCCGTGTATGCCCAGGGGGCACCCTCCTACGAGCAGCGTATCGCCGCCCTGGACGCGGTGTTGCGCCTGGTCAGCGATCACCATGACCAACTACTGGAAGCGGTGAGCGCGGATTTCGGCAACCGCTCGTTTGCCGAGACCCAACTCAGCGAACTGATGCCCATCGTCAACGGCATAAAGCACATTCGCTCGCACCTCAGGGCGTGGATGCGCCCGAGCAAACGCAAGGTGGGCATGGCCTTCAAGCCCGCCACGGCTCGGGTAATCTATCAACCCCTGGGCGTGGTGGGCATTCTGGCGCCCTGGAATTATCCATTGACGCTGACCCTGGCGCCGTTGGTGGAAGCCCTGGCGGCCGGCAATCGGGTGATGATCAAGCCGTCGGAGCTGACCCCACGTACTGCTTTGTTGCTGCAACACTTGCTGGCCCAGACCTTTCCCGCCGACCAGGTCACCGTGGTCATCGGCGACGCCCAATTGGCCAGCCGCTTCAGCGAACTGCCGTTTGATCACTTGTTGTTTACCGGTTCTACACAGGTCGGGCGCCTGGTTATGGCGGCCGCGGCGCGCAACCTGACCCCGGTGACCCTGGAATTGGGCGGCAAGTCGCCGGTTGTGCTCACGGCGGATTTCCCGCTGAAAAAAGCCGCGCGGATGATCGCTATCGGCAAGCTATTCAACGCCGGTCAAACCTGCGTCGCCCCCGATTACGTGCTGGTGCCGCGCCACCTGGTCGAGCGCTTTGCCACCGAATGGCTGGCGGCGGCCAAGCAGCTTTATCCCACCATTGACGGCAACAAAGACTACACCTCGATTATCTCGCGGCGTCACTACGAACGCCTGTTGAATCTGGTAGACCAAGCCATCGTGGCCGGGGCCAAAGTGTGGCAGGACAAGTCATTCGACCAGACTGCCGAGCGTAAAGTCCCACCCACTTTGCTGACCGACGTGCCGTTGAGCACCGATATCATGCGTGAGGAGATTTTTGGTCCACTGTTGCCGGTAGTCGCCTATGACACGCTCGACGAGGCGCTCGCCTTTATCAATGCGCGACCAAAACCGTTGGCGCTGTATTGCTTCTCCAACGATCGGACCTGCATCGAGCACGTGGTGCAGCAAACCCGTTCGGGTGGTGTGACGATCAATGGCACCATGCTGCATGCCACCCAGGACGACCTGCCCTTCGGCGGAGTCGGTGAGAGCGGCACAGGGGCCTACCACGGCTATGAGGGGTTTGTGCGCCTCTCCCATGCCCGTGGCGTATTCAAGCTGAGTCCCTTCAATATGTCCGACAAAGTATCGGCGCCGTATGGACGGCTGACCCGTCTGGTGACCCGCCTGATGCTGGGCAAGTAGGCGCGCAACGAGGAGCACAGCATGCTTGGCCCCATACGGCACACCGCAGATTTACCGGTCAACCTGCTGCGCAGCCTGGCGGAACTCATTGTGCAATTGGGCCTGGACCCGAGCCGGCTGTGCATGGGGTTGGGCTTCAACGTCGCAGACCTGGCCAACCCGCAAAGCCGCGTCTCGATTCGTCAAGCCTGCCTGATGATCAAACGCGCCCTGGACATGACCAAAGGCCGCGACCGAGGATTGGGTCTGGACATGAGCGCGACCGAGTCCATCACCTCCATGGGCCTGGTAGGTTACGCCATGTTAACCAGCGCCACCCTCGGCAGTGCGATAGCACTGGGCATCGACCTGCAGAAGCAAACCGGCGCGCTGTTGGGCTTCGAGAACCTTGAATCGCCAGGACATATCACGCTCCAGGTCACCTGCCCGTTTCATGAGCCCGACATTCTGACCTTTCTCGTTGAAGAAGCCTTCGGGGTGCTCCTGAATATCGCACGTTCCCTGGCGGGCCCGACATTCAGCCCATCGTCGATCGAACTGAGTTACCCAAGGCCCACCTACGCCGATCACTATGAACACCTGTTCAGATGCCCGGTGCACTTTGATCGCAAGAACAATCTATTTGTCTGCGCCAACCACTGGGCCAATACCCCCATCAGCACCCACGATGCATTGAGCAATCGACAAGTCGTTGAGTTACTGGAGATGAGTTCTGATCGAGGCAGCGAAGTTGAATTCGTCGAGTCCGTCGAGCGCATTCTGCGTCGCGATCTGCGCACACCTATCAGCCTGTCAGCGGTCGCGTCGCAACTGTGCATGAGCGAGCGAACCCTGCGCCGCCGCCTCGCACAGAACAACATTTCCTATCAGGCCATCCTGGATGACCTGCGCAAACAGCGGGCCTTATCGCTGCTGGGCAATGTGCGCCTGACCCTGGATGAGGTCGCCTACGAGGTGGGTTTCAGCGACGCGCAGAATTTTCGCAGGGCCTTCAAGCGGTGGACAGGACACGGGCCACGACAAACGCGTGCTTGAGCATTGCAATCAATCACGCGTTTTTTGGCTGAAGGCTTCAAGCCTGAGACCATGCCAGGCGATGGCCAGCAGGCGGAAACGACGCGGCCCATACAGCGCCTGGATGAAGCGCTCGAACAGTTTGAATTTGCGCAGTGTGTAGGGGTACCAATTGGCTTCGATCTTGCTGCTGGCCTTGTCTATCAGTATGGCTTTACTGCGAGTGAACCCAAGCAATCCTTCCGGCCCACGCAGCTTGCCGAAGCCACTTTTCTTCGCCCCACCAAACGGCAGGCCTGGGTTGCCTTCGCTCATGTTGACGTTGTTGATCGAAACGCCGCCGACCTCAAGTGCACCAGCCACCCGCATAGCGCGCTGCGCATCAGCGCTGAACACACTGGCACACAGGCCGTAATGGGTGTCGTTGGCCAACTCAATGGCGTGGGATTCGCTGGTAAAGGCCATGACCGGCAATACTGGCCCGAACGTTTCCTCGTTCCAGACCCGCATATCCGGCGTGACACGGTCAAGGATGATGGGCCGCACAGTCAGGGAGTTCGCCTCGGGTATGGCACCGAATCGCAGGCGGGCACCTCGGTCCAGGGCATCCTGCACATGCTCAATGACCTTGTCGCGCTGAAAGCCTGCGGTCATGCGCCCGACGTCGGCGTCGCCGTTATCGCCAAAACGTACGACGAGTTTTTCCGCCTCCTTGACCAGCCTGTCGACGAAACGATCCAGCACACTGTGCTCTACCAACAGCCGCTCCACACCACTACACGATTGCCCGGCATTCGTGAAACCGCCCCACAACGCTCCCGCCACCGAGCGCGCTATCGGCGCGTCGGCAAACACAATCATCGGATCTTTACCGCCCAGTTCCAGCTCTACCGGAATCAACTCGCGACTGGCCTGGGCCATGATCTTGCTGCCGGTAGGGCCGCTGCCGGTAAAGAAAACCTTCGCCGGCTGTTGCTCGATCAACGCCGAGCCGAGGCTGCCGTTGCCGTACACCACCTGCACCAGAGCCTGGAGTATGGGAGAACACGCAAGGACGTGTTCGATCAGCCCCTTGCAAGGTGCGTGTTCGGAGGGTTTGTAAACCACCGCATTGCCCGTTGCAATCGCTGCTGCAATACCGGTGATTGCGTTATGGAAGGGATAATTCCAGGGGCAGATGATCAGTACCACACCCAGGGGTTCATGTAGCAACAACGACTGCTTGCCCAACAACGTAATCGGGGTTTTGACCTTTTCAGGTTTCAGCAGCCGCTCGGCATTATTCTCCAGCCAGTTAAGCCAATCGAGGGTGCCGAGAATTTCCGCGACCAATGCATCTGTTCGACATTTGCCGACCTCCTGCATGACACGCGCGATGATCATTGTGCGATGAGCCAGGATTGTTTGTTTGAGCTTGGACAACTCAGCCACTCGGGCCTGGATCGACAGCTGCGAATGAGCACGGAATGCCGTGCGGGCGTTTTCGAATGCGACCCGGGAAACCTCAGCCTCACATGACAGCACGTTGTCGTGCGAGCGAGGTTTGAATTCATTGGGGGTGTTCATGCAACCCTCCTCGGGATCATCGGCCAGCCTCCAAGATAACTGGCTGTCGGGCCCTGAGGCAGGGTTGATACGGACGATAAACGGTTAAAAACGGCTACCTGCCATCGTCGTTCCCGACAACCAGCCCCATAGGAAGGTCAGAGTAGTACCTCCAGCGTTATCAACGCCTACGGTGCCACGAGACCAGCCGGCAAGAATCTCAACATCCGTGATCAAGCACTGATAAAGAAGCTCAATGGCACTGTCACGAAATTCCCCAGCTCTCTGCCGGGAAGCTCCGTGGCCAAGCCTCTTTTTTAATCAAGTGTCCATCGTTCTCAGCATGCGGCGCAGGATCTTACCAGTGCTCGTCTTGGGCAGGTCGTCGACGATCTGGAACAGACGCGGCACCTTGTAGGCGGCCAAGCGCACCCGGCACGCTGCCCACGGCCACCATGGCGACGGAGGGATGTTCTGCAGCACCCTTTCAGCGTCGAACACCTTGTGCAGCACCAGCGTCATGCCGTAGGCGATCGCGGTGTTCATCAGGATGCTCCGGTGGGTGAGCACCGCGCCCTTTGGATGGCCGGCTGTACCGGAGGTGTAGCCCACGGTACACGGCTGATCAATGTCGATCCACAGCACCGGAAAGTCGCCCGCAGGGCCTTCCAGTAACGCACTGAAACCGACGGTGGCTCTCTGGCAAAGAGAGCCATACTGCGGCCCGGTGGCGTACCAGGCCTTACCCAACAACTATGATCGCCTCGGCTGCGGCCCTAGGGGAGGGTCAGAAACAGCGCCGACGTCCAGACTCTGGACTGATCCCGCTGACGCGCGCAGATAAACAAGGGATGCTCGCGGCCCAGTTGCAGATTGAGTTGCGCCAGCTCGATCTTGCCTTGCAACTCGCGAGGCAGCGGCGCAGCGGTGGTTCTTTCCAGAGAAACCTTCAACTCGGCACCAGGCAGTTCTTCGACCACTTGCGATTGCGCCAGCAGTTCTTCGCCGGACAGCTCCATCAACACCGTCGGCCCGTGCACGTAGGGCTGCGGTTCTAAAGGATCGCCGACCTTGATGTAGTTGTCGATGCGGCTGTGAATCTGCAGCGTCGCGCCCGCCAACTGCGATAAGTCGATTTCAATACTGTCGGTGTCGCCGTTGGTGTCGGTGCGAAACGCCAAGGCCGTTGCGTCCTTACGCCAGACGGTCTGCTCGGGATGATCGAGCCCCAAGGCGCGAAAGCCATTGATCACCGCTCCGGTCACGCGAATCTCGCCGGTCCAGTAAGCGCCACGATAGCGATCCTTAATCCGGGCGCCACCTAGGCGCAGACGAATGCGCTGGGTGGAAAAGCCCAGTTCCTGATGCAGGTTGCGCGACCAGATCAGCGTCTCGCCATCGAACAGATCGACCTGCTCCCAGCCCGCCTCACCCAGCAATCGATAATCCAGCGTGGCGTTCGAATCGGTTGTGAACACCTCGCCCATAAAATGCCGACCCTGACGCAGGCTGGCAAAAGAACGCTCGCCGGTGGTGGCGAAGGTGCGCCGGGCACGCAGCGCCTTGCCGACACTTGCGCGGTCGAAACCATCGGCGATTACACCGGTCAAGCCGCCGCGAGAACCGAACACCGCCGTGGCCGGAACACCGCCGCCGCAACGGCCCTGGTGCTCATCGCTGTTCGCGGCGGCACCCACCCGATAACCACGCTGAAGGGCTTCGGCGTAGACCCAGTGGAATTGCCCCCAAGCCGAGCCGACTTCGATCAATCGCTCCAGCTCCGGATGATGCCAGTCGAGGTTGCACCGACGCCCGCCGACATGAGGCATCATCAGATGACCTTCCGGGTCTTTCGCATACGCGGCGTACAACTCGTCCACAGGCCAGGCGCCCGGCTTGATGGTGCCGGCGGTGAACTCGTTCCATTCGAAAGAGCGCACCAGCCGCCCTTGGTTGTCGAACGGGAACTCGGGTTTTCGATCATGCAGGAACACCACATTGCGGTCGCCGCCAGCGCAGGAGTTGCCGCACCATTCGGTGCCGGGGTAACACACGAAGCGGCCCGGTTCGTTGAGTTCATGAATCAGCTTGACCGCCTGGTCCCAGCGCTGCTCGGTGATGTTGAAGTCGTTGGCGGTGTAGCCGAGGACATCAAGGCCGGCGACATCACGGCCGTAACTGAGGTTGTAGAGTGTGTCATTGGTGCCCACGGTATCATCGGAGTGCACATGCAAGTCAGCGTACAGCGGACGCAAAGCCGTGCCCGCCGGGTCGACGGTAACAAAAGCCTGGGCGCAGCGTACTCCTGGCGTCTCCATCTCGGCGGACAATCGCCACTCGCCCACCGTCCCGAGCACAAAAGCCTCGAGCCGCGCCGTCGCCCAGCCTTCGGTGGCCAGGGCAAACGGTTGTTGGCGCTCGCCACCTTCAGGGTCTACGAGGGTGAGGACACCGCGCAGAGGCAAGTTGCGGCAGGTGTTGCCCCAGGCGTCGTCCACCCGCAGCAAAACGTCGAACGCCTCACCGGCACTGACCAGACGCGGCACAATCACCTGCACGCTCTGTGCCGGCCCCGGTACGATGTTCAACAAGGGATCGCCCATAACTTCGGCAAATTTCGAGCTGCCCAACGGGTCGATAAACATACGAAAGCGGAAGTCTTTCTCGACGAAACTCTGCACCCGCGTCCCCGCGCCGCCCTGGCGACGGTCGCCCAAACGTAGGGTGATTTTATCGCCTGGATTCAGGTAGCCGTCGATGATGTCGATGATGATCGCTTTCTGAAATGGCCGTTCATGCCCCTTCTGGTCGAAGCGCACTTTCAGATGCTGCACGGTGGCCTGGCTCTGGCCGGGCACTAGTTCTCCCGCCTGATATTCAGCGCTGACGTAGTTTGGACCGGCGGGATTCGAAGTCTGGAACAACGCCCAGTCAGAGTAGAACTTGAAAGCCAGCTTCAGCCAGGCGCCGTCCGCCAGACCGCTGCCACCGACCTCATAGACCAGCGTAATCTCATCCCATTGACCGGCGATCAGCGTGTCACGATCACAGCGGACGCTGCCCAGGAACGGGTGTTTTTTGTTGCGTTCGTAGAGGCCTTGCGGGGCAATGTAATGCCCGGCTTCGCGGGGATCAAAAACGTTACTCACGTGACACCTCTTGCAGTGGTCCACTGATGGTTTGAAAGGGATCGAAGACAAAGCGCGGTGCTTACTGCACGCGCCATTTCTGGTAGTGGCGCTCGATGCGCCGGAACACAAAACTCTCCATCAGCCAGGCAGTCAGGCCGATCAGCACGATGCCCAGCAACACTTGGCTGCTGTTGCCGATCTGCCCGCCCGTGGAGACCATCCAGCCAATGCCCTGGGACGCGCCGATCATTTCCGCCGCGACCAATGCCCGCCAGCCCTGGCTGAATCCGATGCGTAAGGCTGCTGTCACGAAGGGCAATGAAGCGGGTAGATAAACATGAGCAAGCAGTTGCAAGGCATTGGCGCCCAAGGTACGTGCGGCGCGGACTTCACCGCCGCGAATGCTCTGCACGCCCTCCTGGATGGTCACGGCCATGGGAAATACCGCGGCAATGAAAATCACCAGCACAATCGAGACATACCCCAGGCCGAAAATAATCATGATCAGCGGCGCCCAGGCGATCGGCGGAATCGCCATGAACAGACTGTTGAGCGGCGAGATGAAATCGCGAAAGCGCGAAGACAGGCCACCGGCCGTGCCCAATAAAATCGCAACGATCACCGCGGCGCAAAAACCACCGACCTCTTCCAAGACACTCGCCCTGAGGTGCTGCCAGAGCGAACCATCGCTCAGCCAACGCACCGCTTCGCGCGCGACATCCCAGGGCTGCGGCAAGATGTAAGTGGGGAAGCGGCTGGCCAGGATGATCCAGATCAACAGCAGGAAAGGCAGCGACGCCCATCCCCAGTTCAGTTTTGGCAAGGACATGACAGTCTCAGCGCGAGGCTTTTTCCAGATAAGAGGTATCCACGATTTGCTCGGTTTTGAGCGTGGTGTCGATAAAACCCAGGTCGTGGGAGTAATTCATCAGACGCTGAATGAATTGGATGTCCGAAGCCTGCAAGTCAGCCGACCAGCCCAGTCGGGTCCGCGCCTGGGCGACGATGGTTTCCGGGCCGATGGTCTTCCCGTCGTGGCCTTGTACCGCTTCTAGCTTGAACGCCTCAGCGATGATGCGATTCGATTCGTCGGGGTGTTCATTGAGAAAGGCAATGGCCTTGCGGTGCGCACGTAGCAACTTGACCACGTCTTCCGGCCGCTCCTGCAAGGTTTTGGGTAGCGCGATCACCACATACCACGGGTAATTCGGCAGCTCCTGATTGACGTCGAGCAGAATCCGGCTCGACCCGCGCAGCAACGACTGGCTGACAAAGGGTTCCCAGGAAAACGCCGCGTCGACAATGCCTCGCTCCAATGCCGCGTTCATGTTGCCGGGCGGCATGTCGATGATGTCCAGGTCCTTGTCGGGATTGAGCCCGGCCTTTTCTTTCAGGACATAACCGCGCAGCAGCACGTCCATACCACTGCCCTTCTTGACCCCGGCGAGTTTTTTGCCCTTGAGTTGATCCAGGCTGCTGATCGGACTCTTGGCACCGACAATCACCGCCGCCTGACCGTAATTGACCTTCGCCAGAATCCGGCTTTGCAGTCCTCGGGAGAACCATTGGTACACCGGCGGCGTGCCGACATAGGCCACGTCCAACTCATTGGCGGCCAGGGCCTGCTGAATAACCGGGCCGTCGCCCAAAGCCTTGAGATCGACATTCAAGCCTTCCTCGCGGTAGTAACCCTGCTTGTCCGCGATCAGCGCCGGGGCGTTGGCCATGGCGAAGACATAACCCACACGCAGGGGTTTCTCCTCGGCAGCCACGGCAAATGTGCAGCTTGCCAATGCGGCAACAGACAAAGAGAGGGCAAGCAGCGAACGGTTGATCATGCGGTTAACTCGGGTTGACGGGTTGGGTTAGGGATGATTTCCGGCATGTCCATGACGTGGGAAATGCGCTCCATCAGCTCATTGCGGTAATCGAGAAAGGCCGGTAAGCGGCGGGTTTTCAGGTTGGAGCGCGGGCGCGGCAGATGAATATCCAGTTCGCTGTGGATACCGCCCGGGGCGATGTTGAGCACGATCACCCGATCCGCCAGGAACACCGCTTCGTCGATATCGTGAGTAATGAACAGCACCGTCTGGCCCAGTTCGGCCCAGATGCGCAAGGTCTCTTCGTTCATGCTGTTGCGGCTGATAGCATCCAGCGCAGCGAAAGGCTCGTCCATCAGCAACACGCTGGGCTCCAACGCCAGGGTCCTGGCCAGGGAGACACGCTGCTGCATGCCGCCCGAAAGCTGATGGGGCAAGCGATGGGCCGCGCTCTCCAGACCGACCAGCCGCAAATACTGCAACGCTTGCGCACGCTGTTGCGCCTCGCTGAGCTGCGCCATCATCCGCAGGCCGAAACGAACGTTCTCCAAAGCGCTCAACCAGGGAAACAACTGCGGTGCCTGAAACACATACCCCAGCTCCGAACGCTCCGGTCGCACCGGGATCTGGTTGATACTGATCTGGCCGTTTTGCGGGTGCTGAAAACCAGACAACAAATTCAATAATGTGGTTTTCCCACAGCCGGAAGGCCCCAGGATCGCGACGAACTCGCCGGGCTTGGCGCTCAGGCTGAAAGAGGTAAACACCCGATGCCCATTGGGGTAGCTGAAGCTGATGTCATCAACCGTCAGCGCGTCGGCTTGCTGTTGTGCGTGAGCATAGGTTTTGGGCATGGCAAGTGTCGTCAGGTCGTTTACAATAGGAGTACCTGACATAATACGTATTAATACAAGTTATCCCAATAACCTATTTTTATAACCTTAGAAGTGAAGGCATACCGCCCCACTCCAAGGACTCTGGAAGCCGACCGTGTCCACCTCCATTCTTCGCGACAGCACCACCTCGCTCTACGAACAGATTGCCCATCGATTGCTGGAAGAGATTCAGCGCGGCGACTTTGAGCCCACCGGCAAACTGCCGTCAGAAGCTGAATTGGGCCAACGCTTTGCGGTGAGCCGCGTCACGGTACGCCTCGCGGTGGGTAAGCTCAGCAACGACGGCGTGGTGGAACGCAAACAAGGCAAAGGCACGTTCGTGGCGGCGAAACAGGTTCGACATGGCCTGGATGCGTTGCGCAGTTTTCATGAGGCCTTGTTGCTGCAAGGGCTCGAACCGAGCATGCAGGTCATCAGCCATACGCTGCAGCCTATTCCAGAAGCGTTGCATGGATTGTTTGAAACAGCGGACGATTGCCTGCTGCTGGAACGACTGCATTTCGTCGATGATGAACCCATTGCATTGGGACGCAGCCACTTACCGGCCGAATTGGCCAACGTGGTCTGGACGGACGTCGAGCATCAACCGATCTACTCGATTCTGGAGTCGATCACCGGCCTGGCGGTCACCCGCGCCGACCTGGCAATCCGTGCGCAAGCAGCGGACAAAAGTCTAGCCAAGGCGCTGAATGTCAAACGCGGCGCCGCGCTCCTGGTAATGGAGCGCACCTCTTACTTTGCCGACGGTCGCTGCTGCGACCGCACCACATTTTTTATCCGTCCGGAACGCTATGCCTTCGTCCTCAGCGGTGTATTCAAATCGACAAACGATCGGTAGTGGACTGCCCCCGGCATCGTAGACATCTCCAGCCTAATCTACTCAAAGACCCCGAGCTGATCTTCAAGTCAATCCCCCGAACAACCCCTACCGCATGCTCGATGTAAGGTATTGGCACAAAGAATATCGCGCCCTCGTGTTCCGTTACCCTGGAATCACCACAGGTGCAGTACCAGGCTGGGTCGATACCTGAGCCTTAGAAAAAGCGCCCACCCAGTGGATACTCGACCGCCAGGCGCAACTGGTTAGCGTCCAGTTCCGCCTGGGCCGCATTGCCCCGATGCACCGCGTGACGCAGGGTGAAGGCGAGGTTTTTCGCCGCGCCGGACTGCACCACGTAGCGCACTTGAAGGTCACGCTCCCAATGCTTGCCACCTTCGCCGTAACCCAGCCATGTGTAGCCGCCTCTGGGGTCCATGTGGCTGCCATCAATGCCACTGCCGCGCACATACAAGGCCGCCAACGTCAGGCCGGGAACGCCATAACCCGCCAGGTCTAGGTCATAGCGCGCCTGCCATGACGCCTCTCGCGGTGCGTTGAAGTCGGACAGCGCCACGGCGTTGCTCAGGTAAATTGCCCCGCGCGTCACGTAGTCAAACGGTGTATTGCCACTGACTTTCTGATAACCGACACCCACGCTGTGGGCGCTGAACTTATACGTGGAAAGCAAGCTCCAGGTCGTGTTATCGATGCGCCCCGAGAGCGCCTTGCCTGTGTCCTCGGTTCGATACAGGTTGAGGTCAAACGTGAGTGACTGGCCAGCCACCAGTGGTCGGGTGTAGACCGCTCCCAGGTAATGCTGGCGCCAGGTGTCTTCGTACGCCGCGCTGAAAAGGCTGGCGCTCAAGCCCTTGACTGACGTGTTACGCACGCCCACCAGGTCAAAGCCATTGCCTTGCTTGCCGTTGGAGTAATTGACGACAAATCCCCGGTCATGGCTGGTGGCGTTGCGGTCGGTGCTCTCGTTGAAATGGCCGGCGTACATCGTCGTGGCCGGCAACTCACGGCTGGTCAGCAGCCAGCCGGTCGCCGTCTCCGGTAGCAAACGGCTGTCGGACGAGCCAAATACCGGGGTTTTTACCCGTTGTTCGCCGTAGCGCAGTTCGGTCGAGGAAAAGCGCAGCTTGGCGACCGCGCCGCCCCGGCTGAACTGGTCTTTGGGGTGGCCGTCATTGTCCACGCCCAGCAGCCGCGCCTTGCCGGCGCGCCCGCCTCCACTGTCCAGCTCCCAGGCGGAATAGACGTGCGCATCCAGGCCAAAACCGACGGTGCCGGTGGTAAAGCCCGAGGTGTAGTCGGCCATCAAGCCATAGGCCCATTCCTCGGCCAGGTCGCTGCGTTCGGCCCGCGGTTTGTAGGCGTTACGTGCCCCGTTGCTGAGGGCGCCGTGCTGGTAATCGCGACGGTCGTAGACGCTGCGATTGAGCAGGTTCCACTGGCTGTCCTCAATAAAGCCTCTGGCGCTGTCTTGTTCGGAGGCGAAGGCGAGCAGGCTCTGCCCTCCCAATGCCAATAGCAGGGTGTGGGTCGATAAGGTTTTCACGGTGTGACTCCAGAACGTGTCGGGCAAAAGTGCTCCGCAGGGCGCGGAGCACCGTTGGTTACGTCAGAGGTATTTGAGGATCGCGATATCGCGACGGCGCTGTTTCAGGGCGGCAAACCAACGCGTCGGGAAGAACAGCAGCACCCCGAGAATCACGCTCCACACCCACACCGCCGGCAGGTCATCAAAACCGTAGTAAGTCCCCTGGTTGGCGCCCCAGATGGCCAACGCGACCAGGTACATGGCCTTGAGCACGTAAAGGTGCAGCAAGTAGAAAAACATCGGCGCACCGCCAAAGATCGCCAGGGTCGCGGTTGCCCAGCGGTCCTGCCACTTCTCGAACAGCGCCAGCAACAGCAGCGACAGGCCCAGGGTTGGCATCAGGAACATCAGCGACGGCGGATACTTCTTCGCGCTCATGAAGCTCATGAAGGTGCGCAGCGAATCACCGGTCTGCACCCAGGGTTTTTCGCCATAGACGTTGAGATAGCGGATAAACACAAACGCCACCAGTAAACCTGCACCCAGCTTGATCAGTCGCGAAATACGCTCGGCGGACGGTGTGTCTTTGCCAAACCAGGGGCCAATGCCCCAGCCCAGCAGAATCACGCCAATCCACGGCAATATCGGATAGGTGGTGCGGGCCCGAGTGAACTCGGTGATGTCGATAAACACGCGCTGGTGCAGGATCGACCACGGCACGAAGAACGGCGACTCCGGCCCCACTGTCACGCCATCGAGCAGGTTATGCCCGGCAACAATCACCAACCCCAGCACGATCAGCCAACTGCGTTTGAAGTGCAGCAACCCGGCAAGCACGATCATGCACAGGCCGATGCACCAGATCACTTGCAGCCACAGCGTCTTGGGCGGGAACTCGGCGTTCCACGCAAAGCACACAAAGGTGATCTCCAGGAACACCAGGAACAGGCCGCGCTTGAGCAGGAATACCGAAGTCTCGCGGGCGCTGTGTTTATGGCTGTAGAGCCAGGCCGACAAACCCGTGAGGAAGATAAACGCCGGCGCGCAGATTTCGCTGAGCATGCGCGTGAAGTACAGGTCCGGGGTGACACTCAAGGCGTCAATCGGGTCCGTGACCTGACGGTGCAGCAAGAAGGTTTCGCGAACGTGGTCGATGAGCATCAACAGCATCACGAAACCACGCAACGCATCGATAGCCAGCATCCGCGTAGCGGCCGTGACGTTACTGCGGGTAAGTGCAGGCGCAAGGGTGCCCGTCTGACCTGTCAATCCGGAAGAAAGGGTCATATCAATTACTCATGAAGAAGGGAGTGAATCAGGCCGGTTTTTTCAGCCTGGCGACTTCCGATGCCGGCAGTTGCGACGGCACCCGAGGCAATGACGGCTGGCCGTGCTCCCGGTAGAACGACAACGTGGAGCTGAAGCGCTTGACGTCATACGCCTCGGCATTGCCCTGAAGGTTGATCCGCTCGCCGGGGCGGTGGTCCTGATATTCCACGGCTACCACATAGGTGCCCTGCCACGGCAAATCAAAACTGACCTTGCCGACGCCATCGCTGCGTTGGCGGAAGACTTCACCCGAGGCGGTTTCCAGCAGCACTTCCTGGTTCGCCAACGGCTTGGAGGCGTAGAACACCTGGAATTGCGCACGGCCCGAATCGGCTACGCCGGTGGGCACGATATCCAGGGTCAACTCGGGTGTACGGGCGCGCAAATCACCGACCCAACGGGTCGCCGGCGTCCAGTGGGCCTTCAAGGTCTTGCCACCTTCATGCACGTCGAACAGCGGATAATGCAGGTCCTGCGCCAGTAACGAATCATCCCGACCCGGCTGCTCGGCCAGCACAAACGCCTGACGCTGCAAGCTCAGACTCAGCGGCTTGGACCTGTCGCCCATCGACCACGCCTGGAGCTGCTTGAACCGGTCCATTCCCCCCGGCGTCACCTCCAACACATTCTTGTCATATTCCCCGTAGTACAAAGCCAACGGCTGACCGGGTACTTGCTCATACCAAATCTGATGCGCCTCGCTGGTTGTTGCCAGCATGAACGCCCCGTAACCCAACAGTGCCTTTGCGTTGCTCATACGCATTTTTTTCGCTCCGATTGGTGGTGTTCAACGCAAGGCGGATAAGGCCTGAAACCCCCGCCCCCCTGCGCGCCCTCACTCTGAAAGCATTACAACGCAGGCACTTTTGCGGTTTACACCGAATTACCCCTACGGATCGGCGCAGACCACTGTTTAAGGACCTGAAAAAGTGTTTTGTGCGGGCTGCGTCGAGATGAGGCGTTTAGCAACGCCGAGGCGCGGGTGTGTGCGATTGAGGTGCAGGTGGCAACGGACGGGATGACTGAATAAAGCCATCAAGACAGTTGCTCCCACATGTTGAACCGGGTTACATCCGATACGACGAGATCGTGCCAGGCGGCAATTTCAGTGACGCAGCAACTTGCGCAGCGGCACGCCATCCTTGAGCACCGGTGACTTGATCACGATGTAACTGAAGTACTTGGAGATGCCGATGTTCTTGTCCAGCAGGCTCTCGACCACTTCCTGGTAATGCTGGATGCTGCGGGTCATGAAGCGCACCAGATAGTCGTAGCCGCCGCTGATCAAATGGCATTCGAGCACTTCGTCCACCAGGCGGATATTCGATTCGAACTTGGCGAAGTCTTCGCGCTTGTGGTCGCTGAGGGTGATCTCGGTAAACACCGTGACCGAGTCGGTGATCTTGGCCAGGTTCAGGTGCGCCTTGTAGCTGGAAATATACCCGGCCGACTCCAGCCGCTTGACCCGTTGCAGGCATGGGCTGGCGGACAGGCCCACGGCGTCGGCGAGGCTGACATTGGTCATCCGGCCGTCCTTTTGCAGTTCAACCAGAATGCTGATATCGATCCGGTCCAGCTTTACTAGCCCTTCCATTGCGTACCTCTTGACTGCCATTTGTAAGACAATCTTCTAGCAAAATCAGCGCCGTAAAGACAGCTGATGCTGCGCCACCAGATCCGCCATGCTGTTGATGCAGTAGTCCGCCGCGCAAGGCGAAGGCTGTTTGGCCCGGTGTCGGCCGATCAAACAGCGGTCCAACGCCGGGTATGCACCGACCGACGGTCGCGTCACATGCAAAATCGGCCGTACCTCGTCGCCTTGGTCAGTGAGCCATTGCGGGTCTTCGGCCAGGGAAATGAAATCTTCCGGTGCAATCCCCAGCCGCTCACACAACACTGCACGATCTTCGGCATCGCGGTCGCCGCGCACCAGCAGGCGATAAAACTTGCGCAGGTAAAGCATCGCCCCCGGAGCATCCTCGAACAGCGACCAATTACCCGCCGAACGAGCAAAGCTCATGCCCTCCTCCCAACTGGCGTGCAGCCCCCAGATCTCGGCCAATTGACGATGGGCGAAACACAACACACCGCTGAAGCCTAGCTCAGCGAAGCGCGGATAGAGCGCCGCGACAACCGCATTGAATTCGGCCAGCACCGGCTCCCTGGAAGGCTGCCCGCCCCGGCTGTCGAGCAGCGGTTGCAACGCGACCCATACCCCCGAATCCCGATCCACCAGCACTTCATCGCAATCAATCAGCAACGCTCGATAATCTGTCAGCCCCATGGTGGGTCGAACCTCCTTGATGTGTTTCACCCGTAGCGGGCACAGCCTCAGTTCAAGACCCGTGCCAAAGCCGCGTCGAGAATCTGCAAGGCTTCGTCGACCTGGGCTTCGGTAGCCACCAACGGCGCCAGGAAGCGCAGCACGTTGCGGTGCACGCCGCACTTGATCACCAGCAAACCACCAGCGCGGGCGGCGTCGATCACGCGTTGATTGAGGTCGGCATACGGCGTGCGGGCCGAGTCATCCTTGATCAACTCGATCGCCAGCATAAAACCGGTGCCGCGTACGTCGCCGATGTTCGGGTAGCGCGCCTGCAAACCGAGCAGGCCCTTACGCAAACGCTCGCCCAACACTTGGCTGCGCGCCAGCAATTGCTCGTGTTCAAACGCATCGATCACCGCCAACGCCGCCGCACAGGCCAGGGCGTTACCGCCATAGGTGCCACCCAGGCCGCCAGGCAGCGGCGCATCCATGATGTGTGCCTTGCCGACCACGCCGGACAACGGCAAACCGCCCGCCAGGCTCTTGGCCACGGTGACCAGGTCGGGCTGGATACCCGCATGCTGGAAACCGAACCAGGTACCGGTGCGACCGAAACCCGTCTGGATCTCGTCGAGGATCAACACGATGCCGTGCTTGTCGGCCAACGCACGCAGCGCCTGCAGAAACTCCGGCGGCGCGGCGAGGAAGCCGCCGTCGCCCTGCACCGGTTCGATGATGATCGCGGCTACTCGCTCCGGCGCGACTTGGGTCGCCAACAACTCATCCAGGGCCTCGAGGGCAACCTCGCTGGTCACGCCGCGATAAGCGTTCGGGTAAGGGGTGTGGAACACCTCCGGCGCAAACGGCCCGAAGTTCTGCTTGTAGGGTTGGCTCATGCCCGTGAGCGTGGTGCCCAGCAACGTACGCCCGTGGAAACCGCCACGGAAGGCGATGACCGCCGAACGATTGGTGTATGCGCGGGCGATCTTCACCGCATTTTCCACCGCCTCGGCGCCGGAGGTGAAGAACGCGGCTTTATAGGCTTCCTGGCCGCCAATCATTTCACACAGGCGCTGAGCCAGGTCGAGGTACGGCTGGTAGGCCACCACCTGGAAGCAGGCGTGGGAGACTTTCTGCAACTGGGCCTGCACGGCAGCGACCACTTTGGGGTGGTTGTGGCCGATGTTGAGCACGCCGATGCCACCGACGAAGTCCAGGTAACGCTTGCCATCCACGTCCCACAATTCGGCGCCCTGGGCGCGGTCGATCACCAGCGGGTGCGCGGTTACCAGGCCTCGGGGCACGAACTGCTCGCGCTGACGGAGCAAATGAGGTGTTTCGTCGACTTTGCTATTCATGGCATTTCCCATCTTGAGTCCGGCAACCGGAAGGTGGTCGCGATGCTGTTCAGAGTAAGGCCTGCGGGCAACGAACTACGCCGAACTTGCCCCTTGAGAAATTCGGATCAACTGATTTACCCCTGCCTTTCAACAGATCCTGCGCCGGGATTTGGGCGATGATGAGGCTTCTCTTTTTCCCGCAGGAAATGCCAATGGCCTTGCTCTACAAAGCTGACCCGGTGCGCGGCCAACATTGGCAGGCACTGTTCGCCGAACACGCGCCGGATATCGAATGGCGCTCCTGGCCAGACATCGGCAACCCCAACGACATCGAGTACCTCGCCGCCTGGACAGCACCGGAGGATGTGGCGCAATTGCTGCCTAACCTGAAAGTGCTGTTCGCCCTGTCGGCGGGCGTCGACCAGTTGGACCTGTCCCGCTTACCGCCGGCACTGCCGGTGGTGCGACTGCTCGATCCCAGCATCACCCGTGGCATGTGCGAATACGCCAATTGGGCGGTGCTCAGCCTGCACCGAGACATGTTGCGCTACCGCCAACAGCAGGTTGCGCGCTGCTGGCAGGCGCATCTGTTGCAGCCGGCGGTGAACCGCCGTGTCGGCGTTATGGGCTTGGGGACTCAGGCACAACAGATACTGGCGACCCTGGCGCCTCTGGGGTTCGCGTTGTCGGGATGGGCACGCAGCGCTCACCGGGTGTCGGGGGTGGAGTGTTATGCGGGTGAAGCGCAACTGCCGGCGTTTCTTAGTCAGTGCGATATTCTGCTGTGTGTGTTGCCGCTGACCGAGCAGACCCAAGGCATTCTGGATCGACGGCTGTTTGCCCAACTACCTCGGGGGGCGGCGTTGATCAATATGGGCCGTGGTGCGCATCTGGTTGAAGAGGATTTGCTGGAGGCACTGGGCAGCGGGCAGTTGAGTGGCGCTGTATTGGATGTGTTGCAGGAAGAGCCGGCGCCGGCGAGTCATCCGTTTTGGGATCATCCGCAGATTGTGCTGACGCCACATATCGCCGCGATGACCCAGCCGCAGACTGCGTTTGGGGGGTTACTGGAGAACATCCGGAGGTTTGAGCGCAGCGAACCGATGATGGGTGAGGTAGATCGATCACTGGGCTACTGATGTATGAGATCAAAATGTGGGAGCAGGCAAGCCCGCTACCACATTTTTTTGACCGTGCTCGGCTTAGGAATCGAGCCTTTCAGCGATAGACAGCCCTACATCCTGTGTCGAACCCTTCCCGCCCAGGTCCGGCGTAATCGGTCCCTCGGCAATCACCGCTGCTATCGCCCGCAAAATCCCATCATGCGCCGCCCGATACCGCGCATCCCCACTCCCCAAAAAGTCCAACATCAACGCCCCCGACCAAATCATCGCAATCGGATTCGCAATGTTCTGCCCATAAATATCCGGCGCCGACCCATGCACCGGCTCAAACAACGACGGAAACCGCCGCTCGGGATCGAGGTTGGCCGACGGCGCAATCCCAATGGTGCCCGCGCACGCCGGCCCCAGGTCAGACAAAATATCGCCAAACAGATTCGACGCCACCACCACATCAAACCGGTCCGGCTGCAACACAAACCGCGCACACAGAATGTCGATGTGCTGCTTGTCCCACGTCACCTCGGGATAATTCGCCGCCATCAGCGCCGTGCGCTCATCCCAGTAAGGCATGCTGATGGAGATCCCATTCGACTTGGTCGCCGCCGTCAGGCGTTTGCGCGGGCGAGTCTGGGCCAGGTCAAAGGCGAACTTGAGGATGCGGTCGACGCCACGCCGGGTGAACACCGATTCCTGCAGCACAAACTCATGCTCAGTACCTTCGAACATCTTGCCACCCACCGAGGAATATTCGCCCTCAGTGTTCTCGCGGATCACCACGAAATCGATGTCCCCAGGTTCGCGCCCAGCCAGCGGGCACGGCACGCCGGGGAACAGCCGTACCGGGCGGATGTTCACGTACTGGTCGAAGTCGCGGCGAAATTTGAGCAGCGAGCCCCACAGGGAAATATGGTCCGGGACTTTGTCCGGCCACCCCACGGCACCGAAGTAAATGGCGTCAAAGCCCTTGAGCTGCTCGAACCAGTCTTCGGGCATCATCTGCCCGTGTTCCAGGTAGTAATCGCAGTGGGCCCAGTCGAGCACCTCGATGCTCAGGTTCAAGTCCCACGTCTTGGCCGCCTGCTCTAATACCCGCAGTCCTTCGGGCAGCACTTCCTTGCCGATGCCATCGCCGGCAATCGCGGCGATTCTGAATGCCTTGCTCATGGTGCGTGCCTCGCAAAAATTCAGTTCAACCCGCCGATATGGAAGGCTTTGACTTCAAGGTATTCGTCCAGACCGTACTTGCTGCCCTCGCGCCCCAGGCCCGATTGTTTGATACCGCCAAACGGCGCGACTTCCATCGAGATAATCCCGGTGTTGAGCCCCACCATGCCGAACTCCAGCGCCTCGCCAAAACGCCACGAGCGCTGCAGGTCCTGGGTGAAGTAATAAGCGCCGAGGCCGTACGGTGTGGCGTTGGCGAGGGCGAGTGCCTGGGCCTCGTCGGTAAAGCGCATCAGCGGTGCCACCGGGCCGAAGGTTTCCTCGTTGGCCAGCAACATGCCGGCGTGGGTGTCGCCCAGCACTGTGGGCTGCACAAATTGGCTGTCACCGCTGGGGAGTGTGCCGCACAACAGCTTGGCGCCCTGGCTCAGGGCATCGTCGATATGCCGCGCGACTTTGCTCACCGCAGCGGGGTTGATCAGCGGGCCGATGGTCACGCCGTCTTCCAGGCCATTGCCGACCTTGAGCTTGCCCACCTCCTCCACCAGGCGTGCGGCGAAACGCTCGTAGATACCGGCCTGCACCAGGATGCGGTTGGCGCACACGCAGGTCTGCCCGGCGTTGCGGAATTTGCTCACCATCACCCCGGCCACTGCCTGTTCGAGGTCGGCGTCATCAAACACGATAAACGGCGCATTGCCACCCAGTTCCAGGCTCAGGCGCTTGATGTGCTCGGCACTCTGGCGCATGAGCAAACGGCCGACGGCGGTGGAGCCGGTGAAGGAAATCTTGCGCACCGCCGGGTTGCCGGTCAGCTCTTCACCGATGCCGGTGGGCAGCCCGGTGATGACGTTGAACACCCCGGCAGGAATACCGACGCGCTCGGCCAGCACCGCCAGGGCCAGGGCCGACAACGGCGTGAGGTCCGATGGCTTGACGATGATCGGACAACCGGCGGCCAGCGCAGGCGCGCATTTGCGCGTGATCATCGCGTTGGGGAAATTCCACGGGGTGATGGCGGCGCACACACCCACGGGTTGCTTGAGGGTCAGCAGGCGGCGATCGCCACTGGGCGCGGGCATGGTTTCGCCATAGACCCGGCGCGCTTCCTCGCCGAACCACTTGACGAACCCGGCACCGTAGCGCACTTCGCCCTTGGCTTCGCTCAGCGGCTTGCCCTGCTCGCAGGTCATGATCAGCGCCAGGTCATCGAGGTTGTCGATCATCGCCTGGTACCAGCGCTCCAACAGCGCCGCGCGCTCTGCTGCGGGGCGGGCGCGCCAGGCGGGCCAGGCACGCTCGGCGGCTTCGATGGCGCGGCGGGTATCCACCGCGTCCATGGCCGGGACCTGGGCTATCAGATGGCGCGTGGCAGGGTTGCGGATGTCCAGGGTAGCGCCGCTGTCGGCGGCGATCCATTGGCCATCTACGTAGGCGCGTTCAGCCAGCAGGCTGGGGTCTTGCAAGCGATTCTTGAGCATGGTCGAGTCCTGATCCGAGACACGCTCCAGTCTAGGGAGGTGCCGCGGACGAGGATGCCGAAAGCGCGGTTAAAGCAGCGTGCCGTGCTGAAATTCAGCCCAGTACGGCAGGCTCTGCTAGGCCGTCAACGAACCCAGCAAACCTTGCAAAAAGCGTTCGCCGGCGTCCATCTGGCTGATCTCGATAAACTCGTCGGGTTTGTGCGCCTGCTCGATGGAGCCCGGCCCGCACACCACCACCGGCACATCCAGGCGCTGCTTGAACAGGCCGCCTTCGGTGCCGAACGAGACCTTGGAAGTCCCGGTGCCCGGCGCGGCGAATTGCTTGAGAAACCGCACCGCTTCGACGCTGGGGTGCGTGTCCAGGCCGGGGTAGACGTTGACCGTTTCGATCTCGATGGCCGCCACGCTGGACAGCTTCTGCGCCTCGCGCACGATCACTTCGGCGCGCTCGCGCATCTGCTCCAGGAAGTGATCCAGATCGTCGGCCGGCAGGTTGCGCACTTCGAAATCCAGGGTGCACAGGTTGGGCACGATATTCAGCGCCTTGCCGCCGATAATCTGCCCGACATGCACGGTGCTGTAGGGCACGTCGTAGTCGCTGTCCTGGGCGCCGTGTTGTTGCAGATGCTGCTGGCTCTCGCGCAGGGCGGCGATAAAGTCGCAGGCGACATGGATCGCGTTGACAGAACGGGGTGCCAGCGACGAATGCGCCTCCTGGCCCCGGCAATAGGTGCGGTAGGAACCCTTGCCCTTGTGGCCCAGCACAAATTGCATGTTGGTCGGTTCACCGATCACGCACAAAAACGGCCGCACCGGCGCCAGGTGCAGCACGTCGAGCAAGCGCCGTACGCCGACGCAACCGATCTCTTCGTCATGGGACAGGGCCAGTTGCAGCGGGCGGTTCAGGGTGTGGTCGGCGGCGTCGAGCATGGCATCGATGGCCAGGGCGATAAAACCCTTCATGTCGCAACTGCCACGCCCGTAAATGCGCCCGTCCTGCACAGTGGCGGCGAAGGCTGGGAAGGTCCACGCCTGCCCAGCCGCCGGCACCACGTCGGTGTGCCCGGACAGCAACACGCCTGGCTGTGCCTTGGGCGCGGTGCTGGCGAACAGGTTGGCTTTCTTGCCGCTTGGGTCCTTGACGATCAGCGACTCGATGCCTTTGCTCAGCAACAGCTCGCGCACATACTCAATCAAGGCCATGTTCGACTCCGATGACACGGTGTCGAAGGCCATCAGCTTTTTCAGAATCTCGAGAACGCGAGGTTTCATGAGGCCTGGCTCCGTTGCTCGGCAGGTAAGGCGAACCGGGTAATGGAGAACGACTCGATCGGGGTACTGGTGCTGCCGGTGGCGAGCAGCTCGGCCATTACATCGCCGACGCCCGGGCCGAGCTGGAAACCGTGGCCGCAAAAGCCGAACGCGTAGAACAGACCGTCGACGGTGCCACTGGGGCCCATCACAGGCAGCGAGTCCGGCAAATAGCCTTCGATGCCGCTCCACACGCGGATGATATTCAGGTTGCCGACACCCGGCAGCAGGCGGCGCATCTGGCTGACCTGGTTGAGGATGCTGCGCGGTTCCACATAGGCGCGGCGGTTGAGCATGTCCGGCTGGCTGCGGTAACCGCCGCCGATGACGATGTTGCCCCGGGGAATCTGGCGAAAGTAAATCACCTCTTCGGGCACTTTGGTGTACACGCCGATCACGGTGGGCAACGCATAGGGCACCGGCTCGGTCACGGCCATTTGCGGGCCGTGGGTGTCCAGCGGCACCGGTTCGCCGAACTGCGCCGAGAGCTTCTGGCCCCAGGCGCCGGCGGTGATCAACAGTTGCGCGGCATGGAACTGGCGGCCGTCGGTGGTGGTGATCTGGAAATCGGCGCCGACCTTCTGCACCTCGGCGACTTCGGTACGTTCTTCGATCTGCGCGCCCAGGCGCCGGGCTGCGCGGGCAAAGGCCGGCGCGGCCAGGCGCGGGTTGGCGTGGCCATCGTGGGGCGCATAGGAGCCGCCCTTGACGTCCGGGCCGAGGAAGCCGAAGCGTTGATGCAGCTCGGCGCCGCGATAAATCTTCAGGTCCAGTTGCGCGGCTTCGGGCGCGGCAGCGTAGGCCTCCAGCTCAGCGATTTCATCTTCGCGGTAACACACGCGCATATGCCCGCTGGGGATGAATTCCAGGTCATCATCGATCAATTCCGGCAGGCGTTTCCACAGCGCCCAGGAGCGGTTGGCCAGGGCCAATTGGCCGAGGAAGCGCCCTTGTCGCCGCACATTGCCGAAATTGACACCGCTGGCGTACTGGCCGATCTGGTCGCGCTCCAGCAGGATCACCGACTGCCCGCGACGACGCAGGAAAAACGCGGTCGCCGACCCCATCACGCCGCCGCCGACAATCACCACATCGGCTTTTTGCACACTCATGACGACACCTCCTCGGTGATCAGCATCGACAGCGGTTTGACCGGTGCCTGGCCGCGCTGGCGACCGACCTCCTGCACCTGTACCCCGGCAGCGGCGGCTATCACTTCGGCCCCGGCCTGGGAGCAATAACGCCCCTGGCAACGGCCCATGCCCACGCGACTGAAGGCCTTGGCGCGGTTGACTTCACAGGCGCCCTTTTGCTTCACCGTGCGGCGTAATTCGCCCGCGCTGATCATCTCGCAGCGGCACACGATGGCGCTGTCCGGCAACGCCTTGGCCTGGTCGCTCGGCCAGGGGAACGCCTGGGCCAAGCCGAGGCGGAATTGGTCCATCACCGCCAGGGCCTGCTGTTGCTCATCGCGCAGGCCGGTGTCCACCGGTTGCTGCAGGTCTTCGAGCAGCGCCAGCGCCACCAGGCGTCCGGCGTGTTCGGCGGCATCGGCGCCGCGAATTTTCGCGCCGTCACCGGCCGCATACACGCCTTTCACCGAGGTGCGGCCGGCGTCATCCGTGGCCAGCCACCATTGGCTGGAGGCCTGATCAAAGGCCATGGCGCAGCCGGCCAGGTCACCCAACTGGGTTTCCGGTCGCAAGTGATAACCCAGCGCAACGGCATCGGCCTGCACCGTGACGGTCTGCCCGTTGCCTGTGATGAAACGTAAACCAGCCACGCCATTGGCGGCATCGCCCATGACTTGCAACGGTTTGATCCCCAGGTGCACCGCCACCTTGGCGCGGTACAGTTGCGCCAGCAACTTGATCCCGGTGAACAGCACGCCAGGCCGCGCCAGCAGTTTGGGCAAGGCCTTGAGGCGCAGGCTCAAGGGAGACGTATCGAGCACCGCCGCCACTTCGGCACCGGCTTTGACGTATTGGCTGGCGACCAGGTACAGCAACGGCCCGCTGCCCATGAACACCACGCGATGGCCGATGGACACGGCCTGGTTTTTCAACGCGATCTGCGCCCCGCCCAGGCTGTAGGTGCCCGCCAGTTGCCAGCCCTCGATAGGCATCAAGCGGTCGGTGGCGCCAGTGCAGAGGACCAGTGCGTCGTAATCCACCGTGCTGTGGCGGCCTTGGCTCGCACAACACAGCTGCCCCGGCGTGAGGTTCCACACCAGGGTGTCGGGGCGGTAGTCGATGGCACCGCGCAGGCGGTCGAAACTCTGGTGAAGGGCCTGGGCCTTGGCGGCCTCGCTGCCGTAAAGCGTCGCGTAGTCGCGGGTGAAACCTTCTGGCTGGCGGCGATAGATCTGGCCACCGTCGCGGCGACTTTCATCAATCAGGATCGGCGTGATACCGGCCCCCAGCAGGGTTTCGGCGCAACGCACCCCGGCCGGCCCAGCGCCCACAATAACTACCCGTGCAGTGGCCATGTCGCCTCCGGTTGTGTGGTAACGATGTCCAGCCCGTCACGAACTTCATTGGAGCACGCTTGCAGGCGTTCGCCGCTGCGGGTCCATACCCAGCAGTCCTGGCACGCGCCCATCAGGCAGAAACCGGCACGGCGCCCGCTGTCGAACTCGGACTGGCGCAGCGCATTGCCCTGGGTCAGCAGCGCGACCATCAGGGTATCGCCCTGCAACGCCTCAACGGCGGCCCCATCCACGGTCAGGCTGACCGTCGGCCGGCCCTGTTCGGCCAACCTCACAAAACGCCCCTTCATGCATAGGCTCCCAAGGTCATGGTCGTGACGCCCTGCTGGGTATTCAGCAACTGGGCGCTGTCGTGGTGGCAAAGGATTTCACCGCCGTTGTCCAGAGTGCGGCGGCTCGGCGCGGTGCGGTTGCACAGGCCGTCGATGCGCACCGGGCAGCGATTGAGGAAGGTGCACAGTTCCGGCACGTTGGCCCGCTCGCCCACCGTTGGCAGTGCGTCGCACGCAGTGCCGCAGGTTTCCAGCCAGCCTTGGCGCAACTCGGGTACCGAGTGAATCAACAGGTCGGTGTAGGGGTGGAACGGCGGTTCGGCAAACGACTGGCGGCTCCCGGCCTGGACTTTGTGGCCGCTGTACATCACCACAATGTCATCGCACAGCGCACGTACGGTGGAGATGTCGTGGCTGATAAACAAGTACGACACGCCCAGTTGCTGGCGCAGGTCGCGCAGCAGTTCGAGGATCGCCGCGCCCACCACGGTGTCGAGGGCCGAGGTCACTTCATCACAAAGGATCAGGTCGGGTTTGGCCGCCAGTGCCCGGGCCAGGTTGACCCGCTGCTTCTGCCCGCCGGACAGCTCATTGGGCCGGCGTTCGGCCATGGCACGCGGCAGGCGCACCAGGTCCAGAAGTTCGTCGATGCGCGTTTGCAGGGCCGCGCCCTTGAGGCCGAAATACATTTTCAGCGGCCGACTGAGGATCGTCGCCACGCTGTGCATCGGGTTGAGCGCGGTGTCGGCGTTCTGAAACACCATTTGAATCCGGCGGAACTGCTCCGGGGTGCGCTCGGACAAGCTGCCGCCCAGGGGCTGGCCGTCGAACGTCAGCCCGCCAAGGGCCGGGGTCAGTAACCCCGCCACCACGCGGGCCAGGGTGGACTTGCCGGAGCCCGACTCACCGATCACGCCGATGGCCTGGCCTCGACGTACAGTGAGGTCGATGTCTTCCAGCACCCGAATCGACGGCATGCCCTGCATGTTCTTGTTGCCGTAGCCGGCGGTCAGGCCACTGATGGTCAGCAGCGGTACGTCTTCGGCAATCCCGCACGGCGGCCGGATGGTGGTGTCGGGCCGCGCGGCGGCGAGCAGGCTGCGGGTGTACTCATGGCTCGGTTTTTTGAGCAGCGGTGCCGTGGCGCTTTGTTCGAGGATCTGCCCACCGTTGAGCACCACGATCTGGTCGGCCATCTGCGCCACCACCGCTAGGTCGTGCGAGACATACACCGCTGTGGTACCGCGTTCACGCACCACGCGCTTGAAGGCACGCAGCACGTCGATCTGGGTGGTCACATCGAGCGCCGTGGTCGGCTCGTCGAGCACCACCAGCAGCGGGTCGCTGATCAGCGCCATCGCTGCCATCACCCTTTGCAACTGCCCGCCGGAAACCTGGTGCGGGTAGCGTTGGCCGATGCGTTCCGGGCCTGGTAGCGCCAGGTCGCGGAACAACCCGATGGCCTTGGCTTGCAGTTCAGCCCGGTCGCCCAGGCCATGGATCAACGCGCCCTCCACCACTTGATCGATGAGCCTTTTGGCCGGGTTGAACGCCGCCGCCGCACTTTGCGCGATATAGGACACGCGGTTGCCGCGCAAGCCTTGCAGTTGCTGTTCGCTCAGCGCGAGCATGTCGTGCTCACCGACTTGCACCACCCCGCCGGACAGCCGACAACCGCGCCGCGCGTAGCCAAGCAGCGCCAGGGCGATGGTGGTCTTGCCCGAACCGGACTCGCCGATCAACGCCAGCACCTCACCTTTTTTCAGGGAAAAGCTCACCCCCTTGACGATTTCCACCTCGCCGCGCTCGTCGCCGGCGACCACGCGCAGATCTTCCACGCGAATCAATTCGGTCATATCAATGGCCTCCCGTGCGTCGACTACGTCGGGACGACAGATAGTCGATCAGCAGATTCACACTGATGGTCAGGGTGCCGATGGCCAGCGCCGGAATGATGATCGCCAGCGCGCCCTGGTTGAGGCCGCCGATGTTTTCGCGGACCAGCGAGCCGAGGTCGGCATCCGGCGGTTGCACGCCGAGCCCCAGAAAACTCATGCCGCTGAGCAACAGCACAATGTAGCCGAAACGCAGGCCCAGGTCGGTCAATACCGGGTTGAGCATATTCGGCAGGATTTCCATGCACGCCACATATAACCGGCGCTCGCCGCGCGTACGTGCGACCTGCACGTACTCCAGGGCTTCGATGTTGACCGCCACGCTGCGGGCCACGCGAAACGAGCCCGGGATATAGCTGATCACGGCCGTACAGATCAGCAGCGTCACCGATGACCCAAAGGCCGAGACCATGATCAGGGCAAGCATTTTGCTCGGGATCGAGATGAAGGCGTCCATGATGCGGCTGATGATTTCGTCCAGCCACTTGGGCGAGACCACCGACAACAGCGCGCAACCGGTGCCGAAGGTGCTGGCCAGCAAGGCCGCCACCAGGGCCAGGCCGACGGTGAATCGCGCGCCGACCAGCACCCGGCTGAGCATGTCGCGTCCCAGGTAATCGGTGCCGAACGGATGGGTGAGGCTGAAGCCTTCGAAGATGTTATCGGACACCACCTCACCCACCGGATGGGGCGCCAGCCACGGGCCAAACAGCGCCACCAGCAGCCAGGCGACGCACACCACGCCACCCACCAGCCCCAGCCAGGACGGGCCACTGGAAGCCTTGGCGAGCGCCAGGGCGGAGGAGACAGGCTTGGACTTCGCAATGAGATTGTTCATTGGTTTCTCAGCCTCGGATTGGACAGGATCGCGCACAGGTCGGCGAGCAGCACCAGGCCCAGGTAAGCCGCGCAGAACAACATGGTGCACGCCTGCACCAGCGCCATGTCGCGATTGGTCACGGCATCGACCATCAAGCTGGCAATCCCGGGATAGTTGAAGATGGTTTCGACGATCACCACCCCGCCCAACAGGTACGAAAGGCTCAGGGCGATGGCGTTGGCAATCGGCCCGATCGCATTGGGCAAGGCATGGCGCAACACAATACGTATCGGGCTGACGCCTTTGAGGCGGGCCATTTCCACGTACGGACTGTCGAGCTGGTCGATCACGGCGGCGCGGGTCATGCGCGCCATTTGCGCGACGATCACGCAGCACAGCGTCATCACCGGCAAGGCATAGGTACGCAGAAACTGCAGCGGCGAGCTGATGTCGCTGGCGTAGGACAAGGCCGACAACCAACCCAGATTGACCGCAAAAATCAGCACCGCCAGGGTCGCCACCAGAAACTCCGGCACCGCGACCATCGCCAGGGTAACGAAGCTCAGGCAGCTGTCGATGCGCCCGCCCCGGCCCATCGCCGAGCCGATACCCAGCACCAGTGCCACCGGCACCGAGACCAGCGCCGTGGCGCCCGCCAGCATCAGGGTATTCGGCACCCGGCCCGCCATCAGTTCACCCACTGGCATGGCGTTGGAAACCGACACGCCCATGTCGCCGGTGAGCAGGCTCATCAACCAGTGCAGGTACCGCAACACACCGGGCTGGTCCAACCCCAGTTTCAGGCGCAGGGCCGCCACCTGTTCAGGGGTGGCGAACTGGCCCAGGGATTGTTGCGCCGCGTCCCCCGGCAGTACCGCCGTGATCGCAAACACGACCATGGACACGATCAACAAGGTCACGACCCCAGCGCCGAGGCGCCGGCCGATCAACCACAGTGTATTGCTATTCATCGCACTGCCCCCTCACACGTCCAACCACACCTGCTCGGCAAACATGTAGCCCATGAAACCGCCCAGCGGGTTGGTGCCGTAGCCTTTGATGCGCTGGTCGACACCATCGATGTTGCTGATAAATACCGGCACGCCGATGCCGCAGTGGTCGTGCACCAGGGTCTGCATGTCGCCATACATTTTGGCGCGCTTGGCGTCATCGGTTTCGCCACGGGCCAGCATCAGCAACTGGTCGAACTGATCGTTCTGCCAGCCGGATTCGTTCCACGGCGCCTTGGACTGAAAGAACTGCGAGAACATCACGTCGGCATTCGGCCGGGGGTTGATGTTGCCGAAGCTCAACGGATGCTTCATCCAGTGGTTGGACCAGTAGCCGTCGCTTGGCAGGCGGTTCACGTCCAGCTTGAGCCCGGCCTGTTTGGCCGATTGCTGCAACAGCACAGCAATGTCCACCGAACCGGTAGCAGCAGGCGACGCCATCACGGGCATGGTGATGCTTTCCATGCCGGCTTTCTTCAGCAGGAACTTGGCTTTTTCCGGATCGTAGACCGTCTGGGGCAAGTCGCTGTTGAAGTAGCGCGAACCAGGCGCAATCGGGTGGTCGTTACCGACCACGGCAAAGCCACGGAACACCGCGGACTTGACCTGCTCACGGTCGAGCAGCAGCTTCATGGCCTGGGTGAATTCCGGGCTTTTGCCGGGCAACTGGTCCTGGCGAATGATCAAGTCAGTGTAGTTACCCGACGGCGCGTCCACGACCCGATGTTTGGCACTCGCGGCAATGCGCGTGGTGGAACGCGGGTTGACTTCGTTGATCATGTGCACGTCGCCCGACAGCAGCGCGTTGACCCGCGATGGCTCATCGGCGATGGCAATGAATTCGATTTCGTCGAGGTACGGCAGCCCCGGTTTCCAGTAGCTCTTGTTGCGCACGGCAATCGAACGCACGCCGGGCTTGAACTCACCCACCGTGAACGGTCCGGTGCCGATGCCTTTATTGAAGTCGGTGGTGCCCTCGGGGACGATCAACAGGTGCGACACCGCCAGAATCGACGGCAGCTCGGCGTTGGGCGCGCTGAGGCGAATCTGCACTTCGTTCGGGCCGCTGGCCTTGATCTCGGCAAACTGCTCCATCAGCGGCATGACCTTGGAACCCGTCAGCGGGTCTTTGTGGCGGCTCAGGGAGAACACCACGTCGGCAGCCGTCAGGCTCTTGCCGTTGTGGAAGGTCACGTCCTTGCGCAGGGTAATCGTCCACAGGGTTGCGTCGGTATTGTCGATGCGCTCGGCCAGTTCCGGTTGCGGCACCAAGTGCTTATCGAAACGGGTCAGGCCGTTATAGAACATGTAGTGACGAGCGTAGTCGGTGGACAGCGCGCCCTTGGCCGGGTCGAGGGTATCGGCGGTGGAGCTGGACATACCGGCCACGCGGATCTTGCCGCCCGGCTTGCCTTTGCCCTCAGCCGCCGCTTCATCGGCGAACAACTTGCCGGCGGGGCCGAACAGGCTGCCCGCACCCGCGGCGGCGACACCGGCAACGCCGAGCATTTGCAGGGCGTTGCGGCGCGACATGCCACGGTTGAGACGTTCGAACACCCGCAGGCTCTCCTGGCCGGAGATGAGCTCGGGTGTGTTTTTGTTGTCAGTCATATCAAGGCTACCTGTCGAT
>Ga0302216_1000050_pt1 | contig 56446 bp, 68 predicted proteins | sample II_Fen_N3_2_FD_194575 | JGI IMG/M metagenome (GOLD analysis project Ga0302216, IMG submission 194575) | Peat permafrost microbial communities from Stordalen Mire near Abisko, Sweden - II_Fen_N3_2 | ecosystem: Environmental > Terrestrial > Soil > Wetlands > Permafrost | place: Sweden: Abisko...
ACTGACAGGTTCGCCAATAGGCCACGCCCGTCTGACCGGCATGCTCCACCGGTTCAATCGTTGACCAGTCGGTAGTACCAAACGGGATGGCGTTGAGATCCATTGTTGCCTCATTGATATTCAGTGACCGCGGACCGTATCAATCCGGCGACAGTGCCGATAGACACAGATGGCCCGCAATTTTGAAATACAGGCTCTGTAAAAACGGGGTCAGACCATCATTGCTTTAAACGTGGTCTGACCCTGAGGGACACTAAGTTTCCGCTATGAAAACTTATTTTTATTAGGCGCAGCCGGGGCGCTCCATGCGGCGACTGCTTCCCCCTCCCGGCGGAGCCCAGTACTTTCCATGGCTTCCTCACTGGGTCGAAAGCGGCATGCGTGAAAGGCCGCTATTTGGCCGATTTCTGCTGTTTGGTCAGCGCCAGCGACCTGTCAAAACCCGTCATCGAGCGCGCACCAGAACCTAACATCGGATCGAGTGCGCGGGCCTGGCGCGATGTTGACAAATGTAACGTCGGACGGGCTCGGAGCCTTTAAGTCGGCCTGTTTAGAAATACCAAACGTGCAGCCAGAGCGGCCATTACCGCAGCGAAGCCATAAGCGCCTAGGCGTTTGGGGATCAAGCCGTTGCGCAGGCGCGCATGAAGCCGTCCGGCGCAAAATCCGAGTAGGGAATGAAACACCAAGGCGATCAGCGCAAGCAGCACACCTAAGAACATCAACTGCAACGTGACGCTGCTGGTGCCGACGGTGACGAATTGCGGTAGGAATACCATGAAGAACAACAGCGCCTTTGGGTTTAACAGGCTGTTGAGCGTGGCTCGGGCCAGGATTTTCCGCAATGAAGCCTGTGTAGGTTGAGTGTCAGTATCCGAAGGGGGAGCCTTCAATGCTTGCCAAGCCAACCACATCAGATAACAAGCGCCTGCCCACCGCAACAAGTCGAACGCCGGTGCCCAACTCATCACCAGCGCCCCTAGACCCGCGCTAACCAGGACGGTCATCAGCAAATCGGCCAGGGTTATGCCGAGTGCTGCCGCGAGGCCGGCTCGCCAGCCGTGAGCGACTGCGTGGCTGGTGACGATTGCCATGTTGGGGCCTGGCACTATAAGCAGCAGTAAGGCGGCAACAATGAATAGGTAGAGATTAGTAGCGTCTGGCATAGCGCAATACCTCCTTGGATGAGGAGTCATGCTAACCGGCAATGTTCAGGTAGAAGCAGATACAGCGGGGGGGGATTTGGGCGGAACAGTCTGGTGCGGACCAATCATGGAGAGAAATTCAAAATCAGTACCCTGACTACATGACTTCGCTCGGCCCTTGGGAAGAAGATACGGTCATCGAATACCTTGCAGATGAATACCCAGAACTTTCCTCGCATCCGCAAGAGCAAGTCAATGCGTTCATAGCGGATACTCAAGAGGCAAGAGTGCTTACTTTTGCCGCGTAAATCGTTTTAGCGAGCATTCTCAGAAGCTCGCCCTGGGTGGAAATCCGCCGTTCATGAAGGGCAGCATTCGGCCCAGAGTGTGTAAAAACGCTTCGCCAAAATTGAAGTGTCCGCGTCTACGTTAAATCTGAAATTTATCGGCACGTCTGCAGATGTGGATTTCGCGTAGAAACGCGATTTCCAGTCCGGTTTTGAGCACCTGACGCGCTCAAAAATGTTTTTACACAGCCTCGGCCAATAGCGGTCATTGAGTATCTACATCTGTTCAATCATGACGCGCCTTGTGATCTTTGGGCTTGAGGACATGCTATAAACACCGCAAAAAAAGGAGTCTCTCTGACCATGGATACAAAATGTTCGGTCTTTATCGCAGCAAGTGTTGACGGCTTCATTGCCAGGATGGATGGAGATATTGAGTGGCTCCATCGGCCTGAGTACGAGTGCCCTGTACTAAGGGGACTCACTTATGATGAGTTCATGACGACGGTCGATGCACTGGTTATGGGGCGCAAGACGCTGGACAAGGTGTTGTCCTTCCCAGAGTGGCCCTATGAGAACACGCGAGTCGTGGTGCTCTCACATGGGGAGGTACCGCTACCACCAAAACTGCGAGGCAATGTCGATGTGTTGGCCGGCGATCCGGTACTTATCGTGGCGCAGCTTGCGTCTCAGGGTCTGAAGCATCTCTATATAGACGGAGGTCAGACCATCCAGGCTTTCTTCGCTGCGGGATTGATCAACGAGATCACTATTACGCGTATTCCAGTGTTGTTGGGCAAAGGAATTCCATTGTTCAGCCAGTTGGGTGATGAGCGTAATTTATGTTTGATTGACTCATCAGCGTCTGATAACGGATTTGTACAAAGTCGTTATCAAGTGCTCACATAGGCTTACTGATTGCGGTCTATTGTTCGGAGCAACGGTAAAGGGCTGATGTGTTGAATATGAGCTAAGGGCTGCATTTGGCCGTTTTCTACCGGTCATGCCCACGAATCGCGCGGGTCAAATCCGATGCAAATGACTGGTCCGGTCGAATGCAAATGGGTGGGCACGTCCGTGCACTAACCCAACTCAGTAATGATCGCCGTTATTTTTGCAGCATGGCCGGATAGGCGTAGACAGAGGTGAACCGCCAGAAACAAGAAAGCCCGCACGAGGCGGGCTTCTTGAGGTGATTCATAGACTGCTGTAGACGTCTATGGATCGGTACTTGGTGGCTACACAGACATTTGAACTAGTTTTGTAAGGTTATGATTTATATAGTTATTTTGTCTTCTGTATTTTGAAGGGATACACGTGGGGATACACGGCGCTGTCTGCTGGGGTGTTTTTAGACCGCTCCATACTGGCTGAAAAAGCCGCCGAGGCTCGTCGCTCCACCCCCGACGAACGGTAACGCCATCTTGATAAGCCCGCCGCCTGTGGAAGACGTTGCTATTACAACCACCCTTAGGCGTTCTTGCCATTCCCCGCGCCAGCACCACCCCGGATCAGGGTAGTGGTCATTCATGGTGTGTTTCGCGAAAGGGCGTTGTCCGGGATTCTCCGTAATTAGCCTGGGCTCCCATTCTGGTATGGCAGGTGCTGCGGACATGGGATGGTTAAAAGAATTAATCGGCGTATGGGAGATAACGATTGTTCGTCGACCGCTCAGATAAACTCGGCAATGTTGGCCACTCGGCTCTTCAGCATTCGTTTCCGCAAAAAAAATTTTACCTCGGGCGAGAGCTCACTCCAATCGAGCAGCTCTATGTCGGCAGTGGTATAGCAACCCTTGGCTTTCATCGCATTGTAGTTTTCTCTCTTGGTCACGATATGGACCTTCTCCATGAGGTATATCGCATCGATGAATTCCTGGCAGTTTTCGCCTTCCACCATGTGACGCCCAATTAATTTTGTTAGCTCGTGCTGAATCCTATGGAAATGCTCTAACACAAGTTCGCCTTCCAGGTTGGCCAGCGTGGCGCTCGAGACTTTGCCAGTGAACATACAAATCCGGCGTTTCAGGCTTGGCCCGATGATGTGTGTATAGATACCTCGAACGGCGGTCGGATTGAAGGCTCCGCTTTTAGCGGCGTACATCATGACGTCGTAACATTTGGTGAGCGTATCGTTGAGAGTTAGTGGTGAGGCCATGGCATTCTCATCGGTATGAGCAGTTGCTTTCATTTGAGCCTTAATGCCTTCTTTCATGTTGATGCAGAGGCTCATCTGACAGATGGCAGAATATACTGGTACCTACAGGCGCATTTCCCTGATGACTCGCTGAGGCTCCGCACCTCGCGAAAGGCCGCGCCGGGCGTCCTTGGTGAGCTGGTCGAGCGCTTGGCCTTCAAATCTCGCCGCTATTCCATAGTCCTTCCTGACAACAGCAGCACAAGATCCGGCGGAAAGCTGCTGTATCAACGGCGCGATCGCTACAGAATACTAAAGGGCGGACCATAAGCCTGCCCCTTGCAGTGAGTTTTTATGAGCTTGTTTTTGTAGGTGGCGTTTCTATTGCAGCTTGTACAGCAAGTCCATTTTCGACTTTTTGAGTTTCCGCCTTGAGAATTCTTTCTGACGTTTCAGAAAGCTTCTTCGATATAGCCGAGAAACCTGGAATTTTAGATAGGGCGTCCATCGAGTCAGAAAGCTTTGCGCTATTCTCTAAGGCATCCATAAGGGGGTGATCTGATTTATTGTAGTCGGTGATGAGCTTCCCAGGATTTTCAGAGCTGACTTGAAGAAGGTTAAAGAGAAGTCTAGTTCTAAGCTCATCTCGAACCAAGCTTTCACGAGGTAGAGATTCAATCTGGTTGGATAGGCCGGAGAAGGTTTTTCCAAGAACGGCTTTGTGTGTGTACTCTTCAATTAGTCGTTTAGATAGATTTAGTTTTTTATTTGATGAGTATGCGAACCACAGTACGGGGAAATATAGCGGCAAGATGGAGATGATAAGGCTTGGCGTGTCCTTGATCACCTGTACTAGGTCCGAACCTTTCCACCCAAGAAGATATATGTCAACAAAGAAAGGGATTAGTGAAACTGCAACCATTAACGCAATTGCAGTGGCGAAGCTGGATTCATATTTTTCTTGAGAAACTATTTCGTCCTCTTTCTTTTTTTCATATGCGGCGCTTAAGCCTTCAGCCATTGCTCCAGGTAGCAGTCCGGTGAGTTGCTTATCTATCTCTAGAATTCTATCCTTTGAATCTGAAACCAATGTTTCAAAGTTTTCATTGTCGGCTTTTAATTGCTTTTCATGTTTTTCAGTAATGGTGGATGTTAGGTTTTGGATTGTTTCGTGTAGTTCAACTGTCTGATTTGCCACACCATCATAGGCGACCTTCAGCTCATCTATTAGCCCATCTACCCGCGCTACCGTGCCGTCAGTAGCTTTTATTTCCTCACCAAAAATTACTGAGTGCAAATCATCTATTTCTGACTTTCGTTTAATTGAGTGAGTTAAAAGGCTTTCGATGTTTTCGCTTGTTTTTTTGGAGGTTTCTACAAGTTTGCTTACAAGTTCAACCTGTTCCGGAAGAAGTGCGCTCTCCGACAGCGCTGACTTTATTATTGCATAGCTTGACGTGATCTCGTTGGCTTGTGATTCAGCTGTCTCCTTTATAGTTAGAAGCTCTGCGTATACTGCTTGGTTGCTGATTACGATAGACTGTGTCAGCGCTTGATCTTGCTCTGCGGCCTCTTTGGTTGCTCTTATTTCAATGAGTTCTGCTTTGGCGTCAGCATTGAGAGCTGTGAGTTCTGTCAGTGCTATGTCGATATTTGATTTTGTTGCGTTGATTTTTTCTTCGATCGACTTTGCATTTTTTGCGGCAGTACTAGCGACTTGTTCCGAGTCAGTTGCCTTTGTTATTATTTCTAATCGTAGGATTTCGAAATCTTTTTCAACTTCTGTTCGAAATGCGTCGAAGACTTTTTTATCAACACCTAAAAAAGACATAAATTCCCCAATATCCTTATACGTGAAAGTTGATTTTTTAAAGCGGCTTAGGCACCTTTTGCCGCTTGTGCAGGTATTATTTTTTCAAGGAGCCAAGCTTCCGCTACGTTTGGCGGGGCAGTCAACGTTAATGAAGCCAAATTTTCGCTATTCTTGCGTGCTACTCGCGCGGTCCGGTCACCGGGTGTCCGAACGTGGTTGGTTAAGGTAACCCTCCCGATATAAATGAAGGTTAAATCGAAGCAGCCGCTTTCTGTGCCTGATCGATGTTAGCCCCGGTAATTTTTTGACGGGCATGATTACTAACTCGCGGCTGTTCACGCTGGAAGCCTCACACCGCCTGGCCTACTGACCACTTGAGTATCTTGCCTGCGATAAAACCGTCTGGTGCCTGTCTAGTATTGCCTGGCGAGCTAAGGATTTAAATGGTCCGGTATATCACCACCCCATCCCGTCAACGGGCCTTGATATTGATCGGGTATTTACCTTGACGGGCACCTCTAGAATTCTTGACGAGGGCGGCGCTGGCCAAGCTGCGCGAGTGCGCGCAAAGCGTTGCTCTGCGTGGCTTTCAGCGATCCAGCTGCTGGTGGCGCCAAGTAAATCCGTCAAGACCTGTCAAGAATTTCGTCAAGGCTGGTCAAGGATTGGGCTCTCGGAGCCACCCGCCACGGGTATGCCAAAAATTCTGGACGTGGTGGGTATCTGGCCTGTTACCCCGATCTGTCGGAACCCTTGATCGCTGGGGCTCCCGGCTTAAATCAGGTTGCGTGCCGCGCAGCGATCCGTCCAGATCTGTCCAGAATTATTTGCCTCCTCACGGCTGTCCCAGGCTGCCGGCGACGGTCAGCTCAGCAATGCCTTGGCGAATGAACACCAGGTTCTCGTCGAGCGTTTCCAGTGCGCCGCGCACGTTATTGGCAATGTCTGCCGATCCTCGCTGCTCGACCCAGTTGGAAAGCTCCTCCACTGCGGCGCCCAGGGCGAGTTGGTTTTGATTGAGGCGGTCGAGCAGGCTGGCGATCAATTTGGTGTCCGTCATGGTGGTTCTCCGTGTTTCGAGAGAGCGTAGCACCGGTGCCGCGAAGACCTGGAATCACCTTTACGTGGTTTGCGTCTGCCGGCGGCAAATTGGCCTGGCGATGTGATACGGGATTTCCCCGCATCTAACGCGCGGCCTCCGCCCGCATTGGGCGGTGCGCGTTCTCAGGCGGCCACGCTTGCCGAATCCGTCTCATGCCTGTCTCACATTCGCTGGCGATTCGGTAAAGGCCGGGTAAAAGTAGGCAGGCCAATAGCGCCGTATCCGTCTGGGGTCTGTCAGGGGTATCGGCGGAAACGGTGCGCTTGTTTGACGGGCTGGCCACGCGATAAGACTCAGACGCCCACCCGGCTTGGGTTTCGTCCCATGCCGGTCTCAAATTCCGTCAAAGGGTGGTCAAAGTAGGTGAAGTCAGCATGAAGACATACCCCATCACACTTGACTCGCCGGCGTCTTAATTAGGAATAAAAAAGCCCGCCTGGTTGGCGGGCTCTAGACTTTCATTTACTGGAGCCCCTTAAGACTCGAGCTATAAAACTGGTTGCCCTCCGGCAAAAATTATTCTAACCGGATGGCCATACCACTGCTGAGGCGGGTTGATCTTTCTCTCAGGACTAAATACCACCACCGTGAAGACTGATGGCGATGTCGAGTCATTGATCACAACGTTCGCAGAATTCGTCGTCAAATCAAGGCGCCGGAGCAATGCTAGCACTGATTGGTGGTTGTCCATTTCCGGGCTCCACATTATGGCTCGATAGAAGACTCAAGCTGAAGAAGTTCAATACCTTGGCTATAGGCAGCACAAAGGAGACATTGTTCCCACCAGCAAAAACTACGCCTACTGCGGCGGTGCCGTCGGCAGTAACCACCAGAGAGCCACTATCGCCGCCCTCAGAAAAGGTATTGCCGTTGGCTCCCTCTACAATCCATACGCCGGTGAAGTACACCATAGACTGGAATCGCGATGATTTGTAGGGGATTGACAGCGGTATCACCGTCTCTCCCAGTACGGTACCGAGCCTTAGCCCTGTAGTTCGCCCCACTTTTTTTACGACCATCCCTGCTCTCATTGGCGCGATTACTGATGGCGTATCGTATGCGCCGTTCCCTTGCATCGAGCTCACCTTATCCGGCTCGGTGATCTCGAAGATCGCGCCGTCAATCTCTTGCAATGCGATCTGCTGTGGATCACCACTGTTAAGCTGGGCTAGGCTCAGATGCTTACCAATTGCCAGGGGCGGTGGACTTGCAGGCGATGCATCGATCGGGGCGGGACTGAGGATATGCATCCCTGCGGGCGTATGGTTTGAATCGCCAGTAACGTGGTTATTGGAGAAACCTACAATCCGGCCATCTGCCATCGTCGCAAGAAAGCCGAGCGTCCCAGCGCCTGGAGTATGACTGCAGATCACTGATGATCCGCATGAAATTCTGTTGTTGTGTGAAAACCAGATCGGGGCACCCGATACCGCAGAGCTTGGGGCCGCTGGTGGGTTAGGCTCGATGAGCGTTTTCCCTGTGTAGTGAATCGTAATGCCGCGTGTGTTTTTCGGGAGTCTTTTTTCTGCGGCTGAAGAAATAGCGCCTTTGCACATTACGGAGATGGAGCTTGCGGCACTGTCCGCAGCTACGCATACGACCTTGATCCTACGCAATGTATTAGCGATCCTCTCCGCCGTTTCATCATCAACCCCATAAATCTCACTTAGGGGGAGCTTCATATCTGACTCAACAGGTTCGCTGGCTACCAACGCTCCATGGGTGCGAGCCCACTCATGAATGGCTTTTCCAATCTGCGTCGGAGTGTATTTTTGTTCTGCTTCCGCGGCTTCACGCTGAAGACCCACATCGAGCTGCTGGTCCATCACCCCTCCTTAGGGATTGTCCTAAAATTTTCCACTTTGTTTAGTGACTGCGGTTATCAGCGATCAAACAGCGGCGTAACGCAGTTCAAATTGTTAGTGGAGTGTTACATCTAGATAAGTGCGGCGCTAGGCGAAATTATACTAAGCATGCGCTCCGAGGCAGTAGCACCCGCGCTAGGGACGCTCACTTAACTGGGCTCATTGGTCCGGATAGTTGTAGGTTGTCGATTTTTGAGGAAGAGATGAGTTGGTTTTTTATAAGTTAGTCTGGTTCGCAGTGGAAACCACTGCCAAACCCTGGAAACCACAGTGGAAACCAGCGCCTGGCAACCATGACTTTTGATAACAGGCTGGCGGGCTGGTTCGCACCAGTCTCGCGTAAAAGGGTGCGAACCTCAGTGCGCAATTTGCGCAATTGCTGCGCAGTAAACCGGCGGACCTGCTGGCGCTGAATTTTTAACCTTGTTCTTACAGGTCACCACGAAGGCGTCTGCGCTACAACGATGGACAATAAGCTAGGATCTTGAGCTCAAGCCAGAATGCGGACGTCAAACCTATGGAAAGCAATCAGGACACCCTGACAAGGTTGCGTGAGAGCAATCTCCGCGACCCGCTTATGCACGCGCAGGCTCTCTATTCGATAGAAGAGGGGGTGAAAAGCATGGCGCTCGCGACTGAGCGTCTGGTCGACCAAGTGGAAGAGTTGGAGGCAGGTCAAAAGCGGCGCTATGAGGATCTCTGTAGCTACTTGCTGAGTGGACCGCAAAACACAGCACCGGAGATCGTTCGTTCACTTCGCCATATCAAAGCTCTTCTCGTGGTCATACTGATTTTGTTCGTCATCAATCTTTTCAGGTGAAGCGAAAAATGAGCACGGCCTTGCGTTTGCACCCGGTGCGCGATGGGTGTGCGCGAAGCACTGCGTAACACGCGCCAGCGCGAAACTGGGCACCAGCCTTACATGGGGTTGTTTCGCAACTTGGGCGTCTTGTGGCAGTGACCAGCACCAAGTGGTCACTGATGTTGGTCACCGCACCTGGTCACCGCCGAGGTATTCGCTGCGGACTAACGCCAAACCGTGAATACCTTGTTGGGTACTGGAAGGTTTCGACCCAAAGAAGCCATCCATGACAGGGGGCTTTCGGCCAATAGTATTCAGAACGGAAGCACAGACCTCGATGAGCATTTGCAGTCCTGTTCATAGCCTGGCCAGGTGATCTTTCCGTTCAGGGTGAGCCCTTCAGCTACATTGAATTTCTGCCCGTTAGCAAGGCGGTGTGCTTCATCTCGGCTTTTGGACGTTTCGTCACTCGGGTTTGCCAAGCATGGAGCCCCTGAATAAACCCAGATGGCTTCTGTGAGCCCAAGCTTAATTCTCTCGTCGCGAGTTATCAGTGACTTGGCTCTGGTCGGCAACCATCTACAAAGCTCTGTCGCCAGCTGCGGCGATATCTCTAAACTTTTCAACGCCTCGGCCATTTCATAAAGGTTGCCGGTCACTGCGGTGCGCAAGGCAACTTCATAGACAAATTCTGCGGATTCCGCTGGGATAACTTCGGTCTGGATGACGGCTTGCCATAAATCAGCCTTTACTGCCTCTGTAACCCGAGAGAAGTCTCCCTTCACGACCGGGATGCCGGACTTAGTCGCTTGCGGTGGCTGCTCTGCCGTGGCTCCCGATTTGGTCTTACCCTTTAAAAAGCGTCCAAACAATGACATGGCCTAATCCTCTTTTCCGTTGTTCGTGGCGCTGCTGGTGAATAGGGTGGCTTGTCGCGCAGAAAGTCACAACGCGTGCAGAATCGAGAGGCCATCATGGTAAGCATGAAGGCGGTTGTAAAGTTCGCCTTGAAGCCAGAGAGGATGCCGGGCGGTCTACTTCAGAGCGTCCACTTTTGGCCGATTTCTGCCCTTTGGTCAGCGCCAGCGACTTAACAAAACTTAACCTTTTTTCAGGTCGAGAACCTGTCAAAGCCTGTCATCGAGCACGCACCAGAACCTGACAAAACCTGACATCGGATCGAGTGCGAAAGCCTGGCTCGATGTTGACAAATGTTGACATCGGATCAGCCTGGAGCCGCTGGAAACGCTCGCGACCTGTTGGCAAAAGTTAGTCCTGTGAGAGGTTGGCCAGCCCGTCATTCTGTTAACAATTTCCAAAGTTGGCGGGTGTTGGGCGACCTAGCAAGCCAGCTATATCCAACGCGGGCGAGGCCCATTTGGGCTCCTCCGCTAAACGTAATATTTCATGTCACAAAGCATCAGCTAGGATTTTGCTTTCATCTCTTGCCAAGTTGTTCCTTAGTGCGTCTGCCAGTTCTTTTGATTCTCGTGCAATCTCGGTCAGATACTCTCGTCTCACCACTCTAACGCAACATCCAACCTGGCTGGGTATGTGTGCCGAGAATAGAAATTCGCTTTTCTGAACCTCGGTTAGCACTAGGTCACCCTCGCTACTCCTCTCGCATTCGAATAGTGGTGAATCTACGACGATGATCGGAAAGGCGAATGCCAAACGCGGCAGCTTTCCCTCTCCTTCATCTTGGGACACTCCGTGGCAAGCTTTTAATACCGATATTGCTGCGCCGAAAGCCTCATCGTTCTTACCTCCCATGGCCTGGCGGAAACCATAACCCCCACGATTAGGGCGTTCTATATATTTAGCAAGGAGAGGAAGTTCGCGCCGTATTCCCATCGATATACGTTTTTTCACTACGGCACGAGCAGCACCAGATTTGACGCCAAAAGCATCTAGTCTATTTGAGGTTTTGAGTACGTCATCGGACATGAATACTACCCAGGGATTTTGGGTTGACTTGCACTCAACGACAAAGGAAATGTCCAATATCCCAATCCAGTCCGGATCTTGCGCAAGCACATCTATTTCTCGCCCTTTATCGGCTTGGGGGTCGGCAAAGGTGGCAGATTGTCTAACGTCGAACCCTGCCTCGCGAAATGCCGCCGCCGCTTCCATTTCCAACGGGAAGCCGGTCTTCTTTAGCCATTCAGTGATGTTCCTGGTTAGCGTGCTAGGTTCCTTCATGGGCATCACCTCAATTTAAAATGGGCTTATGTTGGAGCCGGGCCACTCCTTGACGGAGATCCCTATGACGGATGGTAACCAGGCGGGGCGATTACTTTTGGTGGTTACCAGAGTGGTTACTTGTACTGCCCCAGAATCTTGTTGGCCATCAGCTCAAGGTCAGAAATTTCTACGCTGTTAAGTACTAAATTCACTACGAACTCATCGGTCATTGTGTAGTGAAGTCTGATTTTGTTGTTTTTGCAGATGAGCTCAAAAGAGATCGATGAATCATTTGTGCTGTCGAGTCTGCCCAGCTCTCCGCTTTTAACGACAGAACCTGGACACTTGCCTATTGCGATAATTTCTTGATTTGCGGACCTTGCTTTTTTCACTACATCGAGCAGTTTTTCCGCGTCAGCTCTCTTGAGCGAGCGCATTAGGACGTCGTCAGCCTCGTCGCTTTTATACATCCCCCACGTGGTTTCAGATCCGGTCGTGCTGACCGTTATCCTCGGCAGTGCCGGGTTCAGGCCTTTAAGAGTAATCTCGCGTGTAAGCGCTGATGCGTATTGGCAAACCAGCAGGGCTGAAATTAATCCAAGCGTCATTTTTCTCATATTTTTCCGTCCGTGAATTTTTGGTTTTAGGGTGTCGCCATGAGACAGACGATTTGGTCTGAGTGAGACCATATCGTCTGTCTCGATCAGTCAGTTAAATGGAGCTCGGGCGTATGTCCGTTCCATTTTGAGTACCCGAAATCCTGAACTTTTGGGTTTCTCCTGAGCTGACCTCAGCTGCCGTTTCCTTCACGGGCTGACCGATCTGCATTGCACAGAGGCCGTTGCCTTCGTCATCGCCGGCAATGCCAACGATATGGCGACCTGGCTTGACCTTGAATTTCACAATTTCGCCGGTGTCGATGCGGGCGACCTTTTTTCCGTCGATGAGCACGGTGGCCAAGCAGCCGCCAGACGCCCAAAAACCGTTGTCTCGACTAACTGCCAGTGTCGCACCACCAGGAACGTCTGACTGATAGGCGTAGACCCGGTCGGCAGGTACCCGCTTTGCAGAGCCAGGCGCTACTGGTGTGCTTGAACATCCAGCCAGTAGTGCGAAGGTGACGCTGGCGAGCAAAATCCTGTGCATATTTCTTCCTCCGGGGTTGATGGATCACTTTACACGAGCATTCCTACATCTGGTCTTCGGCGTAAATGGCAGCACTGATGATTGCTCCGCCCACCCGCCGTTTGCCGTAACAGAGCGGCACCGGGTTGCCACTGGCCGTGGTGTTCTTGGCGCTGCCGAAGGCGTATCCGGGGGTGTTCTCTGGTGCGGCGCTGGTCTTGAGGCCGCCGGCCTGAGGGCTGAGCATTTGGATAACACCACCAGCAGCAAGAGCGATCCCTGGCGCAAGCGTAGCGCCGTTGGTGAACGCACTGGCCACGATCAACACAATTCCGATGATGGTCTGAAGTACCCCGGCGCGCTTGCTTCCGGTGATCACGGGGACGACCCGTATCTCCCTGGCTCCGCCGAGTGTCAGCTCGGATTCGCCAACATTCTTCCTGTTACGGAAAATTGCGAACTCCAGACCGATGGAGCGCGCTCGGGCAATGTCGCTCAAGAATCCAGGGTGATTTACATCGATCGCTCTCAATGCCTCCCTGGTGTCGCCATGAGCAGAAAGTGCATAGATGTGCCTCCTTCCGTACTTTTTGGCTAAAGAGCCGCTGAGCAGGATGATTGTTTTCGGGGTGTACTCGATGGCGGTCATACCCGATCCTCAGCGTAAATAGCAGCGCTGATGATCGCGCCACCCCAGCGGCGATGGCCGATGCAGAGAGGTACGGGCAAGCCCGATGCCACGGTATTTTTTGCACTACCAAAAGCATAGCCAGGTGTATTCTCGGGCGCGGCGCTAGACTTCAAGCCTTGGGCTTGCGGGATCAACATTTGAATTACGCCGCCGGCGGCCAACGCGATACCCGGCGCAAGAGTTGCACCATTTGTGAAAGGGCTCAAAACGATCAGTACAGCCCCTATAATCGTTTGCAAGATGCCTGCCCGCTTACTGCCGACGATCACGGGGGCGATAATGATGTCGCCATGGCCTTGATAGTTGAGCTCACTCTCCCCGATGTTTTTCTTTCCTCGGAAAACGGCGAACACAAGTCCGCGCGACCTGGCGTTTGAGATGAATCGCTCGAGGCCGGGAATCTGCACGCACAGCGCTTTCAAGGCTTCCGCTGGCGTCCGCACTGCAAGGTCGTAGGACCTGCCGAACTGCCGGAGCTGGCCATAGAGTTTGATGGTGGTCATAGGGGCGTTATCGAATGCTTTAGTGGCCATGGGGCCTCCTATACGGTGATCGAAGGGGCTGGCAGCCCCAGGCGAATGGCAAGAACTGCGCGTGACATTTGAGCCTGGTCGATGGTCAGGCGCTCCTGACGGGGGTCGTAGTTCCACACTCGGTTGTAGATGGTCTCGCTGGCCTTGGCCCCGCGGAATGTTCCCCGTAGCAGGCCGGCCGAGATCCGCGCCTCCTCCTCTGTGAAGTAGGGGCCATCAATTGTCACTTGCCTTCCGTCGCTGACGTGCTGGACCTCCCACACCAAGTAGCCCGCGTCTGGCCCCTGGATCAGTTCGTAGGGTTTGAATTTTTGCGTGTTGCATGCGTCGGTGAATCGCTCCTGATACGTGGGCGCATGGCCCGCGGTGTTGGTGTCTTGATCTGTCATGTGTTCCTCTGTGCGCTGCTGGCGCTGGTCATGGGCTGGCGCCCCGGTGGTGTCGCTCGGTATCGCGCCACGTTTTCGCGATTCGCAAAACGTGGCGCGCAAAATGGTCATTTGCCGACGATGCTCAGGGAGGGCGGCAGCTTTGGGCCGAACGGCGCACCAGGGGCGAATGGGTCGGGTAACTGGTCTTCTGGGCATGCCTCGATGAACCGGATCATGGCGGCATGGCAAGCGCGATACAGCGGGCCACCGGTTCCCCAATCCCCTCTCTTATGGCCGGCGCTGTCCTCCAGTTGGGATAGGTAGGCCACTCCGCGAAGGCTGGTGTCGCCGTCTGCGCTGGCTTGTTGGCGATGTACTGGGTTGACGCCCAGCAGGTCGCACATCAGGTCGAAGCCCAGCGCCTGCGCGAGCCCCTCGCGGTCGAACATCAGTGATTGGCCAAACCCGGCAAGCGCGCCCCACGCTCCGCTTCGGGTGGCCTTTTGGTGTTCGCTGGCCCGTTCCACCAGTTCCGCAATGGACTGCCGGGTGAATGGGAGAAACGCTTTCAGCTTTTCCGCCTGCCGGCGAAGGGCTCGCCGCTCAGAGCGGATAGCGTCGAGCTGGTCAGCAATGGCGCGACAGATTCGCCGGGTGGTGATGAGCTGAGTGGCGGGGCTGATGCCGGGCTTCATGCCGATGTTGCACAAGCGGGTTATAAGGCTGGGGGTCATTGATGCGCCTCCATAGGCGTGGTGTCGTAGCTGGCGCGCAGGTGGGCGCCAGCCGTGCAATGGCGGCCGGTGGGCGCGTAGCAGCACCGGCAAACCATGATGTGGTTGAGGTATTGGTCACGGGCCTGTCGCCACTCAGGTGTGGCGGTGGCAGCGCTTGCGTGCGGGCTGGTGTTGAACTGATTTGCGCGCTCGACGGGGCTGGTCAGAACCAGGAGAGGGCGAGGTTCAGGCCGTCTCCGCAAATTTGTGGAGTCGGTACCGGCAATGGCTGGCGGCATGTGATCGAGCAGACCGGAAAGGAGGCTCATACCGTCACCTCGGCCTCATCGCTGTTAATCCAATGTTCCTGTGATTTCAAAAACACCGGCAACAGCGGCAACAATGGCAACAGCCCCGTAAACCGTGGCCTCCAGACGTTGGTGTTGCTGCCAAACTGTTGCCAGCGATTTCTTATCGGCAACAGTGATAACCAAATGAAGGGAAAGTACGGGTCTCTTATGTTGAAAATGAGGTGTGCGTTGCCAGTTGTTGCCACTTTTTTTATAGGGTGGCAACGGCTGTAAGCCACGCCACACAAGGCCGTTGCCGGTGTTGCCACTGTTGCCAGTGATTCTAGGTTCCTGTGAACTTGGGCAATCTGGATTGCTGGTCTTTGAGTGACGTTCATACGCCACCGCCTTCACGATCCATGATGTCTGGGTCGATCACGTAGAGACGCGCCTGGCCACCACCAGGGAGTCGGTAGTTTTTGGTTTTGCGCTCGTTGTCGCGGCGCGCGAGGACGTTAGCGCCCTCCAAGGCTTTGATGATGCGAGACAGGCCATAGCCGTGAGCCGCCTCGATGAGCGCCGGCTTGTTGAATAGGTACAGACGGTTGGTGCCCACCAGCTCCCAGTAACCGGCCCGGTTGAACACCTTAGTGTCAGGCGTTTGATCGTCGACATCTGAAAAGCGGCTGCTGCCGTGGCGGTCGATAAAGTCCAGGATGCCGGCCAGGATCTGCCGATCCTCTGCATTGCCACTACCAACCCGGCTGAGCCATTCGCCATACAGCAAACGGCAGTCGGCTAGGGCGGTACCCGGCACCCATGGCAGCAGGCCGTAGGCGATGGCCATCTCGCCGGCAAGCGCGATCACGGCGAACCGATCAGCCACCCGGCCGGCCTGAGCGTTGTCTTCCACAAAGCTGGCGCGTACCCCGGCGAAGTCTTCCAGCAGGCCGGCCCGGTCGTCGCTTTCGAGCAGCTTCTCGACAAAGGCCGGTCCGAGGTGTCCATGGTGGGAGCCGACCGACACGGTGAGCTGCCGGTGGAAGTCCGCTCCCTCAAGTCCGTGTAACTCGTCGAAGGCCCGGTGTGTGCGGGTGCCGGCGTTCACGTCGACCATGCGCAACTCGGCGCCAGCGTGGGCGGCATTGCCGGATATGGCCGCGTGTTCAGAGAGGGAGCGCTCGCCGCTGGAGAGTGTCAGCAGGCGCCAGCTCAATTTGGCGCGGCCTTCGCGCTCACGGGTCATGGTGCCCTTGCCCTGGCCGTTGGCGAGGGAGTACGCCATTTCCTGTACGCGCTTGGGGTCGGCGCGCTTGATCTCATCCAAGGGCAGGATGGTGTCATTGCGGCTCGACGCCTCGATCTCCAGACCGCCCTTGGTCATGTCCCAACTGGCGGCGAATATGCCCGGGTCGCCCCATACCGACGAGCCGATCAGTTGCGCCAGTGACTTGCCGCTTGAGCTGTCGCCCACCAGATGAACACCACCGCCCAGCACGCCCACCAAACTCAGCAACGGGCCTGCCAGCGAGCAGCCGATTGCGAGCGTCAGTACCGGGTTGCCCGCGCACTTTGCGGCCACCTCCGATTGCCACAGCGCCAGCTCGCCGCGCCGGCTGAAAAGTATCTGGGCCTTGTTGCTGGCCTGGTACCGCACATTGGTGCTGCCGATGGTTCGCCCAGGCAGCACGAAAGCGCCCGACTCATGCCAGCCTGGCCGGCTGGTGGTGGCAAACACTTCTGCAGGATGCTGGTCGAGCAGGTACTCCATGAACGTGCCGCGTTTCTTGAGGGCGATAATGACGCCCATCCCGAACAAGGCGCGCCGGGCGTCCTCGCCGCTGCCGCCGAACACCTCCATGGCGATGATCCATTCCTTGATGCCGCCCTCGGTGACCAGGCGCAGCAACCGGCCTTCGCTGCCATCGTCGCTGTTGGTGGTGCGGGCGACGACTGTGACGGGGCTGGAGATCCACTCATCGGTGATAGGCCGGCCGCCGGTATCGCCCTCGGCGTCGTCCAGGTCAGCGGCGGCGCGCTTGAAGCTATGCCAGTAAACGCCCGGGCGCAGCTTGCGGCCCTTCTCATTGATCACCCAATGCTCATACACCGCCCAGCAGGGACGATCTGGCGCAATGGTCGCGGCGTCCGGCCGAAGGTTGATCACGTTGGTGTCAGGCTTGGACATGGGCGAGTTTCCAGTTGGCGAGGTCGTTGAAGTCGGTGAGGTCATCGGGGGCGCCTTCCGGCCACTCGGGGAAAGCCACCTGGCCGCCCACGGCCGCAGCCGCCGCGTTTGCCACTGCGCGCCCCGGGTTGCCATTGGTGAGCCGGTCGTCGTCACCGGCGATGACGATTGGCTGGCCCGGGTAGCGAGCGCGAAGGGCCATCGCCGCCGGGATCAAGTTGCCCGCGTTCATGGCCGCGGCAACGACGTAGCCGCCGTGTTGGTGGAGGCTGGCGGCCGTCGCCCATCCTTCGCAGATGCAAAGCACAGAACCTGGCTCAATGATGCCCAGCGGCGAATAGGTGCCCTTGATCCGGCCGCCGAACAGGAAGCGCTTGTCGCCGTCCGGCCCGATCCTTTGCAGGTTGACCAAGCGCCCATCCAGGTACAGAGGGATCAGCAGGTCAGCGCCGCGCTGGCGTAGGCCGTAGGAGCGAACAGCCTTGGCGACCAAATACGGGTGGTCGGGTGAGGCGCGGCGCGCATTGCGCCACCAGTAATTGGCCTTCTCAGCGGCCTGCTGCTGGCGCCGGTGTTGCTCGGCTTCGCGCTGGCGCCGGGCCTGGTCAACCCGCTCGCGGATCTGTGCCGCTTCGCGGGCGTCCACCGGTTCGCGGCTACACCAGGTGCTGGCGCCCCCGGCCTTCCAACTGCCGAACGCACCGGACGCGATACCGTCAGCGAACAACGTGTACCAGCCATTTGAGGAGCCGGCCTTGTCGCCTGGGACGTGAAACCGGTGAATGGTGCCGTCGGCCAAGGGGAGCCATTCGAGAGGGCCATAGACGGCCTGGAGTGCATCACGGAATAGGATCGTTGCGTCAGTCATGCGGCCCCCTTCTGCGGGGTAAACCGCTTGGCCAAGCTCTCCAGTTTCTGAGTCAGGCGAGTCAGCTCATTGCATTGGCGGCCTTGGTCGCCTTCGGAGATGCGCAGATCCAGGAAGCCGACCAGGGTTTCCACCAGCAGGGCATGGCTGGTGCTGTCGATGTGGGCGCCCGTGGTGGGCGGCACGCTGCTGCCCTTGCGCTTGATGGGGGTGACGTTACCCATGATTCACCCCCTCGGCGCCCGAATAACCGACCCAGGCGGCGCCGTCGAAGCGTTGCAGACGCACGTCGGCCAGCGGCACGACGCCAGCAATGGCAAACCAGTTGATGGGCGAGGCACCACGCTTGCGTCCCACGGATTCCAGCTTGCGGCGGGTGGTGCTGGTGATACCTGCGTACTTGCAGGCGTCCACCCAACTCATCAGGCGCGCGTCGTCGGCAGGAAGGGAAAACCGGGCACAGCCAAACTCGGCCAGTTGCTCGGCAAAGGTCAGCAAGCGCGGACCATCCGCCCCCATGACCATCTTGGTCGCGGTGCCCTCCCAGCGTTGCGCCTTGGAAAACCACACTAGCGGCGGCTCATGCTCGGCACCGGCGTTGTTTGGGCGAAGCGATCCAGACGTGAGGATCAGCGGGAGATGATGATGTTCGGTCGTGTAGTGGTGAACCATGATCACTGGCCACCTCCTTGGCGATCAGCGCCAGCAAAGGCCCGGCAAACTTGACCGTTGTTCACACCGTGCCAGCGGGTGGTGTCGTCGATTGAGTCAACCAGAACGGCTGTCACCTGAGCTCCAGCACTGCGCATAACCACGCGCCCGCACTCGGCGTCGGCCTCGGTCAAGAACGGCCCCAGCAACGCCTTGGGCGCCTTTGGGTGGGTTACGAACCAAAGCTCGGCGGCTTTTTTTGAGCAAGCCGATCCCATCGACGCTGATGCGCCGTTTTGAATTTTCATGCTTAACCTCTTAGGTCAGGGCGTCGGCGCTTCGCGTGAGTACGCGGTGGCTTTGGACAAAATGTGGGGCTGATAAAAAGGATCGAATGCGAACGCATGTGTTGGCTCATAGGGCGACCTCGCGGTATTGCTGAGCGCCGCCCAGGTCGTCCGATCCGAATAGGGCTTGATTGACTGCCTTCCGGCTTTCCAGCATCAGATCGTGTTCATCATGCGTGCCGACGCCCGCCGCCACCCAGTCAGGCAGTTCCTCGCGGCGCCGCATCTCGTTCAAGTGCGTCCACCACCTGGTAGCGTGTGTGCGCTCGGCAGAAATCGCCTCGGCCACCTCGTTACTGCGCTGGTCCAGCAGGTGGTGCGGCAATGGCGGTGCCTTATGCGCCTCCGCGTTCGCATCATCCACCTCGTTTTCCATGCGTTCACACCACTGAAAAATTTTCATGGACCAGTCATTCGCCTCAATAATGCCGAGTTGGGCGAAAGCGTTGCCGGTACTGTCTTCGGGGAAGTGCTGGAGCATCAGCGTGAAGATCGCGTGCAAGTTGTCTAGCGCTGCCTGCGCTTCGTACAGATCACTAATGGCGGTCTCGGCGATTGCCTTGTAGGAGCGGCTCATAGGGCACCCCCATCCAATTTAAAGCGCCGATAAAGATCGTAGCTCGCATCATTCAGGCCGGGCCGGTACTTGGTCCTCAACAAATCGCGCACCCGATCTTCAAGCGTGGCAGTTATGCCCGCGATGTCGTCAGCCGAGGAATAGCGCATCATGACTCGCAGAAGCTCAGCGCAATAGGCCTTCTGGAACTCAAGAGGGTGTCTCATTGCTCACCCCCAGCGCCCAGCGCAACACATCCGGCCAGCGCAGCGGCGATTTGCTCGCGGTTGCAGTCGGCGGTGTTGGCGCCGTCAGCGGCCAGGCTCCACGCGACGTCTACCAGGTTGCGGACGTGCTGACTCGTGCCCTTGTCTGCCAATGCGGCATAGAGAACGGCCTCAACCTTGCGCAGTGCGATCTGGGCGCTTTCGAGATCCTCAAGCGTGTCGTTGGCGATTTCTTGGATGGTGCGGGCGAGAGTATTCATTGCACACCGCCGGCAGACTCCAGGGTACGAGCGATGGCCATGTGGGAGTTGTAACGGGCGAGGCGAACGGAGAGTGATGAGTTTGCGCGGAGGGCGCTCAGGGCCATGCGGCGGTGAGCAAAGGCGCGGATTGCGGACGGAATAAGGGCGTGATTCATCGGTACGGCTCCTAACGTTGAGGAACCGCCACTACCTGCTGCAAAACAGAATTGGGTGGCGGCTGTACGCAGGTTTGCAGACCGGGACGTTAGGAACCCGGCGCGCTCGAGAGCGCCCCACGCACAGCCACCATAAAGCGAAATAGCGGCCATGAAAAAAGCGCCAGCTTTCGAAACGGTGGCGCTTATGCGCCTAACGATAGTCGGGCTGCAAAACCCGGTCGCTGAATTTGCAGCGACGGGCAAACCATACCGACGAGCACGATTGCTTGCAACAAAAGTTATCGACCGTTTATCGCTGATCATGAGCATAGCTGTCATGGGCGGAAGTCCTCAGAATCGATTGGCAGCTTCAGTTGCTCCCTCAAATGAGCAACGTGCGCGTACACGCCTGGCTTGTCATAGCGCCAGTGGGCTAGGCGGCGGCCACTGCTGCTGGCTTCCTTCTTGCGGGCCTCCAACGACCGGCAGGCGTGCCCATATCGTGCTTCGCGGAACGCCATGATGAGGCTCGCTTTCAGTTCCACAATGCGGTCGGTATTGCGGGACAACGACAGCAGGAAGAACGCTTGATCTTCGTTCAGCAAGCCGAATCGCTCCGGCCTACCACCGGCAGTTCCGGCCAAGGGTTTCTCCGTTTGAAACGGAACAACCCCGAACTCTTCAAACTTCGCCAGGTAGCGCTCGATCAGCGCCATTGGGTTTTTGTGCTTGGTTCCCAGTTGCTTCGCGAGCTGGCGGCTATCCACGCGAGGCTCGCCCCCGATTTGAGTCACCATGATTGTGTTCATGCTGTCACCCCCGCCGGCGGGTTGGTGCTGAGGTAGTAGAGCGCCATGCCCTGATGAGTACGCCCTTGATCGTCGGTTAGGGTGAGGCGGTGGGTCAGGATCTTGTGGCCCAGGCTGCGCAGTTCATTGATGCGGGCGCCAGGACGAACGATGTTCAGCTCGCGGATGGCGGTGAAGGTATCAATCGGACCAATTTGTAAGCGCTCCCAAAGGCGAGCGCGTTGCGCAGTTCCACTGGTATTCTCGGCGTGAGTATTTTTGTGGCTGGCCTGTTGGTCGGCCTTTTTTTTGTTCATTAGGCGGCCACCTCGCGTAGAGCGATGCGCTGGCGCACCCAGGCGTGGACCTCAGCCAGCACAAAGCCAACTGGCGAACCACGCGACTTACTGTTGCTCAGCGGCACAGGACGGGGGAAGGTCGGGTCGTCTTTGAGGCGTTTGTAGACAGTGGCGCGGGCGAGGCCTGTGATGACTTCTACTTCAGGGAAACGAATGATGGTATTCGCAGGATCGAACCCTGTAGCGGAGGCGACTTCAAGTTGACGTAGGTTGCTCATATCTGTTTCCCGTTATTGATGAGGACGGGAACAGGTTAAGGAGATAGGTGAACACCTTCGATCCGAGTTTAGGCGGGTGGAAGTTTCCGGAAGGTTTCAGCTTGAGAAAGTTTCCGGGTTGGCCCACGCCCGAGAGGCCGCTTCGACGGCTACCAGAGACTTAATCTCTGACAGATCGCGCATCAGCCCATCGGCTAGCGGCGCCACAGTTTTGCGTAAGTTGCTCTCTCCTGCGTCATATCTGCTGATCGCAGCTGACATTATGCGGTCGGGAATATTGTTGTCTGTTTCCATTTCCCAGATTCTTAGGTCAAGGTAAGGAAGCAACCCATAGCGTGCCCACCGATCGTAGAGGGGCTTGCCTCTTTTTGGGCTTGAGTTTTTTTGGCCTGCTCTAGCGCCTCTCAGCCATGTGGAAAATGCTTCTTTTAACGCAGCATCTGAAGCGCCAAGGTCAACCTGGACGATAGGAATCTCATTCCCTCCACCACTGTAATGGCTGCCCTCTTCATCGTAATAGTTCAGCGACAACGGCGACGTAGCGTGTTCAACAGAATCCCATACCGAAATGGAGCTAGGGTTAATCGCCGCCCATCTTTTGCTAATCCCTTTTGCTGCTCTGCCGTTCCGCTCTGCTTCTAAGTCTCTGGTCCCTTGCCATACCAAATCCATGACGCGTACTGATCTGATTGGCTGATTGTCGGCATGGGCCATCCACTCACTGATTTTTCCCTTTGAGGGGCTGTCGACAGGTCTTTCTCTAACACGTTTAGCTGACTCATTTATGGTCAGTGCCCAGAACTCTAGAGCAAACTCCAGCCAATGTTCTTGGCCGTGCTGAGAGATCCTCTCGTTGTAGAGGGGGTGTAACACGAGTAAGTCGTGACGGCGTTCTACTTGCTCGAGCCACTCAGCGGCACCAAATGATTCGCACCCCTGGTATTTAGAGAGATCAAACCACTCGGGCAAGTCGTTTATTCGATCAATCTTTGCCATCCTTGTGCCCTCCCAGGCGACCGCATATTGGATAGATCGGGCTCATAGGCGAAAAGGTCGTTAACCTATCGCTCCGCCGCATTAAGCCCATCAGGGCCGTCTTATGGGTACTGGTTATCTGGACAGTGATGGCTTTGAGTCTATATCTGTCTAGAAGTCAGTGGGAAGCACCCAGTCAGGCTCGCTTGCCAAAGTCGCCCTGGATAACGATGCCACCGGCAAGACCGTCGAGGTAGTTCGCATACCATTGCATCATCACCGTGCGCTGTGGGAGGTACTGGGCCTTGTTGTAGACGCCAGCAACGCCAGGTTTTTTGTGCGATAGCTGGGCCTCGACGTGGTTCTCGTCGAACCCGTTCTCGTTGAGCACTGTCGACGCGATATGCCGGAAGCCGTGACCGGTTTGCCGGCCTTCATATCCCATACGGCGCAGCGCCATCAGAAACACTGTGTCACTGCGTGGTTTGGTGTGGTCGCTGCGGCCAGGGAACAGAAGGGGATAGCTGCCGGTGTACTGGCGTAGTTCCTCCAGCGCCTCGATCGCCTGAGACGAAAGCGGTACCAAGTGCTCAAGTCCCTTTTTGCGGCCTTTGCGCTCTACTGGGATCGTCCAGAGCTTTTTGGTGAAATCGAACTCCGACCACCGGGCCTCGCGCAGCTCGCTAGGGCGCACCGCGAACAGGCTCAGCAGGCGCAGGCCGAGGCGCACATCGTGGGCGTGCGGATAGGCAGCGATGGCGCGGATCAGGCCGGGAAGTTCATCGGGTGAGACGTGGGCGTAGTTCTCGGCTTTGCCAGACTGGAGATATTTTTGCAGCCCCTCGAGCGGGTTATGGGTCGCCCGGCCGGTTACCCTGGCCAAGTCGTAGGCGTCTCGGCAGTACGAGCGCACCCGGCTCATTTGCTCAAGGATTCCCTGTTGTTCCATGCCGCGCAGAAACTCCATCCACTCAAGCGGGGTGATGTTGGCATAGGGACGCTTTCCGAACACCGGGAAGACGTGCCGCTCCAGGGCGCCGATGATTCGCTTGGCGGTGCCCGCATCCCAGTTGTTAAGGCGTGAGGCGTACCACTCTCTCGCCAGTGGCTCGAATGTCTCGCCGGCGATATCCCTCTCTGCTTTTTTGCGGGCTTGCTTGGTAACGATCGGGTTTTTGCCGTCGGCGGCGTCGGTGCGCAATTCGGCAGCTTTCTGCCTGGCGACTGATCCGCTCACCTCGGGGTAACCGCCAAGCCCAAGCCATGACCATTTGCCGTCAGGCTTCTTGTAGCGAAGCTGCCAGGACTTTTGGCCATCAGGCTTCACGCGGAAATAAAGGCCGCTCCCGTCCAGCTCGCGATACTCGTTGGCATCAGGCTCCAGGCCGGCCAATGCGGTATCGGAAAGGGGGCGGCGTTTTATCTCAGAGCGCTTCATTTGGGCTTGTATCCCCTCGGTTCAATTATTTGTCGAGGATACACAGGGGGATACACGGAGGGAAGGTATAGGGGGATAGAAGGAGAGATAGCCAGAAACAAGAAAGCCCGCACGAGGCGGGCTTCTTGAGGTGGTTTAGAGACTCATGTAGACATCTGTAAACCGGTACTTGGTGGCTACACAGGGACTTGAACCCCGGACCCCAGCATTATGAATGCTATGCTCTAACCAACTGAGCTATGTAGCCAAGTGGCGCGCATTATTCGCGGAGAACGACAAAGCGTCAAGCGTTTTTATTGAATTTTTATCTACGCTTTCAACTGTTTAACGAAAAGCCCTGGCTGGGCCGACGGGAGGCGGGGGGATTTGCAGGTCTTTATGGCGCGCCCGGGTCTCCCACAGTTGGTCGGCGTTGACGGTCAGGACGTGCGGGGCATGCAGTCGATGGAGCGGTCGACCACGGTTTTGGCCATTTCCAGCAGGTGCCACACGGCGTGGATTTTGGCGCGGTCGTGGGGTGGCAGGTGGTCGCCGCAGTCCAGCACGGTGGCCGAGGCGCTGTGGATCAGGTGGGCGATGTAGAGCTGGGCGTCTTCGAAGCTGAGGTGTTCGTTGACGACGAGGCAGTCGATGGGCGGATCGGGGAGTGCTTTGGTCATGGTGTAGCTCCTATTGAACGAGAGAGCGACCACCCACGCTGCTAAACGAGGGGTGGCAGCTGTACGCGGGTTAGCAGACCGGTCAATAGGAAAACCAGCGCGCCCGAAGGCGCCCCACGCACAGCCACCATAAGCGGAGACATGAACCATGCGTCTATTGAAACGGGCTGCTAAACCCGATCACTGATTCCAGTGACGGATCGAAGACTAGCCAGCAGTTTCCACAGGCACAAGGCGCCGGGGATTGTCTAGGAAACATCCTTCAAATTAAAGCGATCCACCCTGCTGGCCTTTTACAAAGCATGACCGCAACGTCGTTAGCTCCCTAACGGGATAGCCTTGCCGCGTGTAAAAGTGGCACATTGTCGCACCTGCACCTGTGCATTCCCCCGCTGTACGGAACCCTCTTATGGCTCTTAGCAATTCCCCCGCCGCCGGGCAAACCAGCCCGCTGGTCATGCGTATTATCGGCGCGGTGGCGCTGGCGCATTTGATCAATGACTTGATCCAGTCAGTGCTGCCCTCGATCTATCCGATGCTCAAGGCCAGCTATGGCCTGACGTTCACCCAGGTCGGGCTGATTACCCTGACGTTCCAGCTCACCGCCTCGCTGTTGCAGCCGTGGGTGGGTTATTACACCGATCGTCATCCCCAGCCGTTTCTGTTGCCGTGCGGGATGGTCTGCACCCTGGTGGGGATTGTGATGATGTCCCAGGTCGGCAGCTTCGCGCTGATTTTGCTGGCGGCGGCGTTGATCGGGATCGGTTCGTCGACCTTTCACCCGGAGGCGTCCCGCGTGGCGCGGCTGGCGTCGGGCGGGCGTTATGGCCTGGCACAGTCGACGTTCCAGGTCGGCGGCAACGCGGGCTCGGCGTTCGGCCCGTTGCTGGCGGCGGCGATCATCATTCCGTTCGGCCAGGGCAATGTGGCCTGGTTCGGTCTGTTCGCGGTCTTTGCGCTGGTGGTGCTGTATGCGATCAGCCGCTGGTATCGCACGCACTTGAGCCTGTTCACGCTCAAGGCCGGCCAGGCGGCGACGCATGGGCTGTCGAAACAACGCGTGATGGCGGCGCTGGTGGTGCTGGGGCTGCTGGTGTTTTCCAAGTACTTCTACATGGCGAGCATCACCAGCTACTTCACGTTTTACCTGATCGAGAAGTTCGACCTGTCGGTGGCCAGCTCGCAGTTGCACCTGTTCCTGTTCCTCGGCGCGGTGGCGGCGGGGACGTTCTTTGGCGGGCCGATTGGCGACCGGATCGGGCGTAAGGCGGTGATCTGGTTTTCGATCCTCGGCGCGGCGCCGTTCACCTTATTGATGCCCCATGTGGACCTGTTCTGGACCAGCGTGCTCAGCGTGATTATCGGCTTCGTACTGGCCTCGGCTTTCTCGGCGATTGTGGTGTACGCGCAGGAGTTGGTGCCGGGCAATGTGGGGATGATCGCCGGGGTGTTCTTCGGGCTGATGTTCGGTTTTGGCGGGATCGGTGCGGCGCTGCTGGGGCACCTGGCGGATAGTCGCGGCATCGAGTACGTGTACCGGTTATGCGCGTTCTTGCCGCTGTTCGGGCTGCTGGCGATCTTGCTGCCTCGCACGAAAAAGGCTTGATGCTGTTGGGCAGATATCCCTCTCGCCCAACGGTTGCCAGCTAGGCTGGACTACGGTTGTAACGGGGTGCGCGTGGCGCGCTTAAGGTGTTCGCGGGCCCGTGACAGGCGTGAGCGCACGGTGCCGATCGGGATGTCGAGGGCGTCGGCGGTGTCCTGATAGCTGCCGTCGGTTTCCAGCGAGGCGTACAGCGTTTTGCGCATCTCGGTGGGCAGGTCCTTGATGGCGACCAGGGTTTTTTCCAGGCGGCGGTTGACCTCGAACTCCCAATCCAGGTTTTGGCTGTCTTCCTGGCCGTGCCACAGCGCTTCATCGAATTCGCAATGCACCGGTTTGGCATACATGCGCCGGAAGTGGTTGCGGATCAGGTTCTGCGCAATGCCGCACATCCAGGTGCTGAGGGTTGCCTGGCCGCTGAAACGCTCCCTGTTGCGCCAGGCCTCCAGGTAGGTCAACTGCAGAATATCGTCCGCATCTTCCGGGTTGAGTACGCGCTTGTGTATGAAGCGCCGGAGCTTCTTTTGCTGATCGTCCGTCAGGTGGAGCATGAATTGAGGCGAGCCGCCAACAAGGTGAGCTAAAGCACCAATAGGGATATCCATGATTTTTTCCTCAGGGTGGACGCGATCGAAATGGTTTCGATGGGAACCCCTTTAGCACCGGCTGTGCCAAACAGAAAAAAGTCACAACGTGTTGATTTATATAAATAAATATTTTTTGCTTGGAGGGTTTTGTGCGGTTTTTTGCAAAAGCCCGGGTAGGGTTGTGCCGGTAATTTCAAAACCGCGCATAGAGGAAATTTGTTGGAACCGTAAAGCCTGCGTTTGCCACATAGGGACACAAACTCTACGTCCTGGCCCGCCCCATGAAAGTCGAATCGCTCAACGATGTGCAACTGATCCAACGCGTGGAACAACCGCGCGTCAGCGCTGGCCAAACAGCGGCTGCGGCGACAGGGCTCGACGACATCGCCCAGATTTTCAATCAGGAAGTTGCGCTTAACAGTCAGGCGTTGAACCGCCGCGCGATGGGTGTGGCCGTGCCTGCCATCGAGCAGCTCGCGCGGATCTACGATCAACTGGGCCACCCGGCCCAGGAGACCATGGCGTCAATGTCGCGCCGGGTGCGTGCACAACTGATGCACAAAGTCAGCGCGGACAAGTTGCTGGCGCTGACCGGCGGCGACCCGGCGCGCGCATTCGTGGTGCTCAAGCATGTGGCGGCGCAGGCGCAAGCCGAAGTGCGCGTTAGCGAAGAGGCCTTGGCGCAAGAGGCGATTGATCGGTTGCGGGTGCGCTTCAAGGGGGAAATCCAGGCCGGCCTGAACATTGCCTTTGCGCTGGAGCAGGCCGCTGGCAATCCGCAAGAGCGCCAGGCCGTGCGTTCGCTGTATTACGCCAGTGTGGTCACGCGCCAATCCTTGGCAACGATGATGCAATCGTTGTTGGGCCTGTTCGGCGGTGACCGCTTCGCTGACGGCCTCAATGTGATGCGCCGGGCCCTGGCTGATGACATCGCCGCGCATTCGCCCTCGGTGCCCACGGCGCAGTTGCGCACGTTGCTGCTGGGGCTGCAAAGCTGCGCTCAGTTGGGCGGGGCGTTAGCCAATTGCCAGGCATTGCTGCAACGCCTGAGCACCGATGAGGACTCAGTGAGCCTGTTGCAGCGCCTGCTGGGGTACACCGCCACGGGTGTCGATTCGGGCGAGGTATTGCGCCTGGCCGAAGACCTCGGTGGCGAGCTGGCGGCCGGCCAACTGGTGTCCCTCAACGGCCTGTACCCGGTGATCCAGCGCCTGCCTCAGAGCTTGTGGCGTGACAGCCGCGGGCGCCAGGAGGCCTTGCACAAGTTCTTGTTGGTGATGGACGAGTTCGCACGGGTGGAGCGGGGCAACGCCCACATTGCCAGCGAATTGAGGGGGAGCGCATGAAGCTGCTGGCGACCATCAACGCTGTGCTGCTCAAGGTGGCGCGGCGTGCCGAAGTATTGGGCGCGGTGGTGGTCATGGCCATTGTGTTTATCTTTATCGTGCCGTTGCCGACCTGGCTGGTGGATATTCTGATTGCGCTGAATATCTGTATTTCCTGCCTGTTGATCGTGCTGGCGCTGTATTTGCCCGGGCCGTTGGCGTTCTCTTCCTTCCCCTCGATTTTGCTGCTGACCACCATGTTTCGTCTGGCGCTGTCGATTGCCACCACGCGTTTGATCCTGTTGGAGCAGGACGCGGGCGACATCGTGGAAGCGTTCGGCAACTTCGTGGTGGGCGGTAACCTGGCGGTGGGGCTGGTGATTTTCATGATCCTGACGCTCGTCAACTTCCTGGTGATTACCAAGGGCTCGGAGCGGGTGGCCGAAGTGGCGGCGCGTTTCAGCCTCGACGCGATGCCGGGCAAGCAGATGTCCATCGACAGCGACCTGCGTGCCGGTTTGATCGACGGCGGCCAGGCGCGTGACAAGCGTGAGCAGTTGGGCCGCGAGAGCCAGTTGTTCGGCGCAATGGACGGCGCGATGAAGTTCGTTAAAGGCGATGCGATTGCCGGGCTGGTCATTGTGGTGATCAACCTGTTGGGCGGTTTTTCCACCGGGATGTTCCAGCACGGCATGAGCGCTGGCGACTCGATGGCGTTGTATTCGGTGCTGACCATCGGTGACGGCCTGATTGCGCAAATTCCCGCGCTGCTGATCTCGCTGACCGCCGGCATGATCATCACCCGTGCGGCGCCGGATGGGCGCAAGGGTGCCAGTAACATGGGCGCGGAAATTGCCCGGCAGATGACCAGCGAACCCAAGAGCTGGATGATCGCGTCGGTGGGCATGCTGGCTTTTGCCGCCTTGCCAGGCATGCCTACGTTGGTATTCATCCTCATTTCGATGATGACGGGCGGCCTCGGTTATTACCTGGCGCGTCAACGCCAGCGCGAGGAAGAGCCGCAAGCGGAAGCCACCGATGTGGTTCGCCCTGAAGACAACGGCGACGAAGATTTGCGCGGGTTCGATCCGTCGCGTCCCTACCTGTTGCAGTTTTCACCGGTTCTGCAAGGTTCGCCCGAGGTCACGGAACTCATCCACGGGATTCGCCAGGCGCGCAATGCGATGGTCGCCAACATCGGCCTGACGCTGCCACCGTTCGAGGTCGAACTCGTTGCCTCGCTGGCCGACGATGAGATGCGTTTTTGCGTCCACGAAGTGCCGATGATCAAGGCGTCGGTGGTCATGCTTGTGGCGGTGGAACGCAAGGCGCTGGCAGCCGAGCCGGACCACGCGGTGCAGGGGTTGGCCGAGCGCGACGAACAGGACTGGCTGTGGCTGCCGCCCGACGATCCTCTGCTGGATGACCCGCAGTTGGAACGCTTCAGCGCAACCAGCCTGATCATCGACCGCATGAAGCAGGCCATGATGCTCAGCGGCCCGCAGTTTCTTGGGATTCAGGAGAGCAAGGCGATCCTCGGCTGGCTTGAGCACAACCAGCCGGAGCTGGTGCAGGAGCTGCAGCGGATCATGCCGCTGTCGCGCTTCTCGGCGGTGCTGCAGCGCCTCGCGGGTGAAGGTGTGCCGTTGCGTGCCGTGCGCCTGATTGTCGAGTCGTTGATCGAGTACGGCCAGCATGAACGTGAGCCGGACGCCTTGGCGGACTACGCGCGCATTGCGCTTAAATCGCAGATTTTTCACCAGTACAGCGAGGCGGACGGCCTGCATGCCTGGCTGTTGTCGCCGCAGACCGAAAACGTGCTGCGCGAGGCGTTGCGCCAGACCCAGACCGGGGTGTTCTTCGCCCTCGACAACGACAGCAGTGCTTCGTTGGTCAACCTGCTTAACCAAGCGTTTTCCGTGCGGCCCAAAAGCAAGAGCGTGATGTTGGTCGCCCAGGACCTGCGCAGCCCCTTGCGCACGTTACTGATTGAAGAGTTCAGCCATGTACCGGTGCTGTCGTTTGCTGAGCTGGGGAGCGCCTCCAAGGTCAAGGTGCTGGGGCGCTTTGACCTTGGCCAGGACGAGCTGATGCGAGGAGCGGCGGCATGAGCGCAACCTGCATACCCGCGCCAGGGAGGACGTGCTGATGTTTGAGCTGCGCGTGCTGGAAGGTTTGAATCAGGGCGCTGCGTTGCCGTTGTTTGGCGAGCAGTGGAGCCTGGGTTGCCACGCTGACGCGGATCTGCTGCTGAACGACGCGGGGGTGGTTGAGCATCACGCGCAGCTGCGGCTGATCGACGGGTTCTGGTCGGTGCAGGCTGAAGCCGGGCTGTTGCAAAGCAGCAGCGGGCAGGCGCTGGCACAGATTGCCGACCTGGCGCTCAATACGCCTTTTTCGCTGGGCAGCATTCGCCTGTGCGTCGCCTTGGCCGATCAGCCTTGGCCCCGGGCAGCGGCCCCGCAGGCACCCGCGGCAGCCGAGCCGCGCCGCGAGGTGCCGGCAACGCTGGTGTTGTCGGCCATCCCGCCGTTTCAGCAGAAGCGCCTGATCAGTCTGGTGCTGGCGTGCGCGGTCATCATCGTGGCGGTCGGCATGGCGTCCACCGGCGAGCATGAGGCCCAGGCATCGTTGATGCCCGTCGTGCCGCAAAAGCCCGACCTCGCCTCGCCGTTCGAAGTGCGCCAGCAGTTGCTCAAGATGCTCGGCGAACGCGAGCTGGACCATCGGATCAGCTTGCAAGTGATCAATGGGCAGATCGCCCTCAATGGCGATGTGTCCCAGGAGGAGGTGGAACTCGTCGCGCGCATGCTCAGCCGTTTTGGTGAGCAGTTCGATACCGCCGTGCCGGTGATCAGCCGTGTGCGGGTACGTGACAACGTCCTGCCGTTCAAGATTCTGCAGATCGTCGGCGGGCCGAGCGGCCATGTGGTGCTGGAACACGGCGATCGCTTGTTCGTCGGCGATGAAGTGGATGGCCTGCGGTTGGTGCTGATCGACAACAGCAAGGTGGTGTTCGACGGCGCGCAACGCTATGAGGTGCACTGGTGAGCGGCACGGTGCAGGAGCGTCTCGACGCGTGGCAATTGATTCAGTCCCAGGGGCTGGCCCGTTTCGCGCCCGTGTCGATGCGCGGTCGTATCCAGCGCGTCAACGGCATGCTGCTGCAGTGCCGGCTGCCCCAGGCGCGTATCGGTGATCTGTGCCAGGTCGAAAAAAATCCCGGTGATTACATGCTGGCCGAAATCATCGGGTTTGATCAGCAGGATGCGGTGCTCAGTGCCCTGGGCAATCTGGAGGGCGTGCGCGTCGGCGCCGCAGTGGAGCGCCTGGGGGTGCCGCACCGGGTGCGGGTCAGTGATGAACTGTTGGGCCAGGTGCTGGATGGTTTTGGTCGCCCGATCGCAGGCGAGGGGCCCAGTGCATTCGTCGAGGCGGATACGCCCGACGCGACCGCGGTGTTGTGCGAGGCGCCATTGCCCACGGAGCGCCCGCGCATCAGCCGCGCGTTGGCCACTGGCGTGCGCTCGATCGATGGCCTGCTGACGTTGGGCGAGGGCCAGCGCGTCGGGCTGTTCGCCGGCGCCGGTTGCGGCAAAACCACCTTGTTGGCCGAGATCGCCCGTAACGTGGAGTGCGATGTGATTGTGTTCGGCTTGATCGGTGAGCGGGGCCGTGAATTGCGCGAATTCCTCGACCACGAACTGGATGACCAATTGCGTGCCAAGGCCGTGCTGGTGTGCGCCACGTCCGACCGCTCCAGCATGGAACGTGCGCGTGCCGCGTTCACGGCGACCGCACTGGCCGAAGGTTTCCGGCGCAAGGGCAAGCGGGTGTTGTTGCTGATCGACTCCTTGACCCGTTTCGCCAGGGCCCAGCGCGAAATCGGCCTGGCCGCCGGCGAACCCTTGGGCCGTGGTGGTTTGCCGCCCTCGGTGTACAGCTTGTTGCCGCGCCTGGTGGAGCGCGCCGGGTTAACGCGTGAAGGCGTGATCACCGCGATCTACACCGTGCTGATCGAGCAGGACTCGATGAGCGATCCGGTGGCCGATGAAGTTCGTTCGCTGCTCGACGGCCATATCGTGCTGTCCCGCAAGCTGGCCGAGCGCGGCCACTACCCGGCGGTGGATGTGCTGGCGAGCCTTTCGCGAATTTTGAGCAACGTTGCCGAGCCTGGGCACATCCAGGCCGGTACGGCGTTGCGTCGCCTGTTGTCGGCTTACCAGCAGATCGAGCTGATGCTCAAGTTGGGCGAGTACCAGCCCGGTAACGATGAGCTGACCGATCTGGCCGTGGACAGCCGCCAGGCGGTGGATGGTTTCTTGCGCCAGGACTTGCGTGAGCCCTCGCCGATCGCCACGACCCTGGATCACTTGATGGAGCTGACTGCCTATGTCCCTTTCTGAAGTCTTGTCGGGTGAAATCGACACCTTGCGGCGTTTGCGTCGCTACCGCGCAGACCGCGCCGAGCGTGCGCTGCGCGAGGCCAAGCGAGCGCAGCAAGCGCTGGTCGCGCATATCCAGCAGGCCCAGGCGACGCTTGAGCAAACGCGCCTGGAAGAAGCCCGACAATGCGCGCAGCTGTTGAGTGAACACCAGGGGCAGGTGGTGACCTTCAAGGCGCTGAAAACCTGGAGCGCCAAGGAGCACGACTTGTCGGCCGGCACCCGCCGCGAAGAAAGCCAGTTGAAGGACCTGCAAGGGCAGCGCGAAGAGCAGGCGGCGCAGGTCGGCAGTGCGCAAAAACAGGTGACGTTGTGCCTGCGCCAGGTGGAAAAAATCCAAGAACTCTCCCATTTACTGACGCAGGAACCGCTATGAACCACGTTTCCGTCATCCCGCCTGAACACCTGAACCTGCGTGAGTTTCGGCTAGATCGTGTACCGGTGATCGACGCCTTGGTGCCGTGGGAGGACCGGCGACTGTTTGCCCAGTTGTTGAATGATGACAGCCACGACGCGGGCCAATGGCCGTCCCTGGCCGGAATCAAGGCTTCAGGCGATATCTCCCTGGTCGATGCGTTGAGCGAGCGATTGGTTTCGCGGATTGACGGCGCTTCGCAGTGGCCGCTGACGGCGGTCTTGTACTTGCCGCATCTGGGGCGGATTGACAGCCGCATCGGTCGAGAGCAGGGCGTCTGGACGATTGAATTGCAGGCGGAGCGCGAGAGCACGACGCGCTGGCTCAGCGGGGTACGGCAGCAGTCTGAGCAAAGGCTTGCCGAGAGCCTGGCGCGGCCGGTCAGCCTGCGCTTAACCCACACGGCGCCGGCATGATGATGCCCGCTCTGGCGTTGCCCACGGTCAAGGGCGATGTGGCGGCGGCCCGGCAGCGCTTGGGGCGCGGATTGCGTATGCCGTATCAGGTTGGCGAGTTGCGTGGCGAGTTACGGCTGGAGCCCGGCGCTGCCCCCGTGGGCATCCAGCCGCTGTGTTTCGAAACCGCCTGCGGCGTATTGGGGTTCAGTGAGCCGGGGCCGCAATTCAGCTTGCTGGGCGAATGCCCGGTGACGTTGGCACAGGCGGGCAACGATCCGGACTCCTGGTTCTGGGCCTTGTTTCAGCATCATTTGAGCGCCCAGGTGCGGGCGCTGTTGGGGCATCTGCGGCTACTGCCCTCTGCCCGGCCGTTGAACTTCGGTTGCCGGCTGTGCGTGACGCTCGGCGCGTCCCACGTCGTGGGCTATCTGTGGCTGTCGGCGCAGAGCTTTCTGGCGTTGTGCGAGGCGGGGGCGTGGCGCCGCATGGCCAGCCCGATGCCGGCGCGTTTTCAGTTGGCGCTGCCCGTGACGATCGGGCGCCTGCGCGTCCCCCTCAGCCAATTGCGCGGCCTGCGGGCCGGCGACGTGCTGGTGTTCGAGCAGGCGCTTTTCCAAGCCCATGGCGAGGGTTATGTGCAGGTCGGCGGCCACCGTCTGTGTGTGTTTATTGATGATGAATCCGGGCCTATCTGCCTGACCCTTACTTCGATCGAGGAAGCGCCTTTGGAAGAGGATTTTGCAACACCGCCCTACTCGGGGCATGAAGACGACACGCCGGTGATGGATGTCTTTGGGCATGAGCCGTTCGATGAGCTGAGCATGGCGCTCAATGTGCGATGTGGCACGCTCAACCTGACCCTCGGCGAGCTGCGCAACCTGGCGCCCGGCGCGGTGCTGGGCATTTCCGGGTATGCGCCGGGCATGGCCGGGTTGTATTACGGCGACCGCCCGTTGGGCGTGGGGCAATTGGTGGAAGTGGACGGGCGCTTGGGGTTGCAGATGTCTCGTGTGATCTTTTCCCGATGAGTTTTCAAGGGATAGACCCGATTGTTCTGGCCATGTTCGTTGGCGCATTGTCGTTGATGCCCATGCTGTTGATCGTCTGCACCGCGTTCTTGAAGATCGTGATTGTGCTGATGATCACCCGCAACGCGATCGGTGTGCAGCAGGTGCCGCCGAGCATGGCCATCAACGGCATCGCGTTGGCGGCGACCCTGTTCATCATGGCGCCCGTGGGGTATGAGATCGCGGAGGTCGTCAAGGTATCGCCCCTGGACTTGAGCAATGTGAGCATGCTTCAACAGACCGGGCTTGAGGCGGTGCAGCCGTTGCGGGCCTTTATGGTCCGTAACAGTGACCCGGACATCCTCACCCACCTGCTGGAAAACACCGCGCGCATGTGGCCGCCGGCTATGGCGCAGGAGGTCCAGCGTGAAGACCTGATCCTGCTGGTCCCGGCGTATGTGTTGTCGCAGTTGCAGGCGGGGTTCGAGATCGGGTTCCTGATCTACATCCCCTTTATCGTGATTGACCTGATTGTCTCCAACCTGCTGCTGGCGCTGGGTATGCAAATGGTCTCGCCCATGACCATTTCGCTGCCGCTCAAATTACTGCTGTTTGTGATGGTGTCCGGCTGGTCGCGGCTGCTGGACAGCCTGTTCCTTTCCTATCTCTGAGCTGCCTATGGAACCGATCGTACTGTTCAAGCAGGGCATGCTGCTGGTGGTGGTGCTGACGGCGCCGCCGCTGATTGTCGCGGTGATCGTGGGCGTCCTGACGTCGCTGATCCAGGCGTTGATGCAGATACAAGACCAGACGCTGCCCTTCGGTATCAAGCTGGTCGCCGTTGGCATCACGCTGGTGGTGACCGGGCGTTGGATTGGCCTGGAGTTGGTCCAGTTAATCAACCTGACGTTCGACATGATCGCCCGTTCGGCCTTGAATTGAGGCGTGCCCATGCTGCTCTATCTTGATTTTATGCCGAGCCTGTTGATTGGCATGGCACGCATTTACCCCTGCGCTTTTCTCGTCGCGGCGTTCTGTTTCCAGCACATTCGCGGCATGCCCAGGCACGCCGTGGTGATGGTCATGGCGTTGATGCCGGCGCCGGGTATTCATGCGGCGCTGGCGGGTCAGGAGCTCTCCGCGATGATGTTGGGCGCGCTGGTGCTCAAGGAGGCGATCCTGGGCTTTTTGCTGGGTGTGTTGCTATCGATGCCGTTCTGGATGTTCGAGTCGGTCGGGGCGCTGCTGGATAACCAGCGGGGTGCTTTGGCCGGTGGCCAGCTCAACCCATCGCTGGGTCCCGACGCAACGCCGATAGGGCATTTGTTCAAGCAACTGGCGATTTTTTTATTGATGGTCAGCCTGGGCCTGGGATCGCTGACCCAGGTGATCTGGGACAGCTACCTGATCTGGCCGCCTACGGTGTGGTTTCCATTGCCGGCAGCCAATGGCTTCAGTGTGTTTGTCGAACTGGTCGGCGACACCTTCACCCACATGATGCTGTACGCCGCGCCTTTTATCGCCGTATTGCTGTTGCTCGAGTTCGGCGTCGCGCTACTGGGGATCTACAGCCCGCAACTGCAGGTGAGTACGCTGGCCCCGCCGATCAAGTGCCTGGCCGGCATTGGTATTTTGCTGCTGTATTTCTCGCTGCTGCAGGACTTGATCGTCGGGCGCATGGCGCTGCTCGGTGACCTCAAGCACTTCCTGGGCCTGCTGTTCAAGGGGCCTTGGACATGAGTGACTCGGGGGAAAAAAAACACCCCGCCAGTGCCAAGAAACTGCGTGACCAGCGCAAGAAAGGCCAAGTCGCCCAGAGCCAGGACGTGGCCAAGTTGCTGGTGCTGACGGCCTTGAGCGAGATCGCCTTGTTCACGGCCGACACCAGCATGCAGCGCTTCCAGCAGATGATGGTGCTGCCTATCGCGCGAATCGGGCAACCGTTTGTGCGTGCCCTGGAAGAGGTGCTGACGGAGGCGTTGGTGGTGTTTTTCTCCTTCGGCCTGATGATGGTCGGGGTCGCGATCGGGGTGAAGTTGATCAGCAGTTGGATGCAGTTCGGGCTGCTGTTCGCCCCCGAATCCCTGAAGCTGGACTTCAATCGCGTGAACCCGCTGACTCAGCTCAAGCAGATGTTCTCCGCCCAGTCCCTGATGAACTTGTTGATGGGCATCGGCAAGTCATTGCTCCTGGGCTTGATACTCTACGTGGTGATTCGCCCTTCACTGAGCGCCTTGATTAATCTTGCCAACAGCGACCTGCAAACCTACATCCTGGCGCTGATCGCACTCTTTCGATATTTGTTGCATGCGTGCCTGGGGCTGCTGCTGGTGCTGGCGCTGATCGACCTGACGTTGCAGAAGTACTTTTTTGCCAAGCGCATGCGCATGACCCAGGTCGAGGTCGTCAAAGAGTACAAAGACATGGAGGGCGACCCGCACGTCAAGGGCCAACGACGCTCGTTGGCCTATCAGTTGGCCCAGGAAGAACCCAAGGTCAAGCTGCCCAAGCTGGAGGAGTCCGACATGCTGGTGGTCAACCCGACGCACTTTGCCGTCGCGTTGTATTACCGCCCTGGCAGCACACCGCTGCCCAAACTGGTGGCCAAGGGCACGGACGCGAATGCGCGCAAGTTGATTGATCGAGCCAAGGCGGCCGATGTCCCGGTGATTCAGTGCGTGTGGCTGGCCCGCACGCTGTACGAGGAAAAACTGGGGGCGAGCATTCCTCGCGAGACCTTGCATGCCGTGGCGTTGATCTACCGTACCTTGCGCGAGCTTGACGATGAGGCCAAGCGTGAAACCCTCGAGTTGCCGGAGCTGGAGCAGCGCTGATCAGCGGTTGGCGAACCCCTCCAAGGCTTCAAGTTCGGCCAGCGAGAGCATTCGGCTGAGGATTTGATCCACGGCCTCACGCTGGGCGGGCAGGGCGTGCCAGATGAGCAGTGCGCCCTGGGTATCGAGGTAGATATAACAGCCGTCAAACGCCGCTGCCTGATCGAAGCGGCGCTCCAGCACGCGTTGCAGTTGCCCGGCTTGCAAGGCTGCCTGGGTGATTTTCAACGCCAACCCTGGGCGGGCGTTGGCATGCTGTGTGTGCAGGGAGATGCCCAGGCACAACGGCAGGTGAGCGGCATCGCCGCTCACCAGGCTATCGAAGAATGCCCGCCGATGCCGCTCATCGTCAGGCACCCTCCCGGCGTTCATCGCTCCAGCGACACCGTTTGATAGTCCGAACGCTCCCCGGACGGGCCGGGTTCGACGCGCATGTGCGGCGGCCACCAGATCACCATCTTATCGCTGGTCGATTGTGGGCGTGAGCAGGAGTCCCCTTTGCAGGTCGGGGTGCAACCGCTGATGAACAACACGGTCATCATCAGGGTGGCGCACAACAGTCTTGGGTTCATGGCGTGGTCTTCCGGGTTGGCGTGAGCAGGGATGGGCGCGGCACACTCAGGTGTTCATCCTTCACCACGGGGCGCATGGCGATAAACACTTCGGCTTCTTCACCCGGCTTGAGCCAGGCGCGCGGCCAAACGGTGACCGCCAGGGTCTGGCTGTTGCTGCATTCCTTTTCATCGATGCGCACATTGCGCTTGTACTGGTTGCGCAGCACCACGACGGCCACGTTGAACTGCGGGCCGGTGTACCACTGGCTGCGCTCGCTATTGAGCGCCAACAGCTCGCGAGGGGCACACAACGTATTCAACGCCAGCGGCATCGCTGCGGCCTTGAAGGCCTTGGGCACTTGGCCGCTGACCAGATGCGCCAGGGTGCTGGTGATTTCGTTGCGGTTGATCACCGGCTGATGCGGCTCCATGCGTCGTGCCAAGGGTTTTAGCGCGGCTTGCAACTCGCTTTGGTCGGCTTGAGGCAAATAACGTGATGGGTCGGACTGATCGCCGATCACGCGCGGGGTGAGAATGAACAACCGTTCGCGCCGGTTGTTCTGGCGTTCCGTCGAGGAGAACAGCGCTTTGCCCAGCAACGGAATATCGCCCAGCAAGGGGATCTTGTTTTGCCTGTCCGCACTATTCGTCACATGGAAGCCACCCACCACCAGTGAGCGTTTTTCCGCCATGACGGCCTGGGTACTGATCTTGCCTCGACGCACATCGGGGCCGAAGCGTTCGGGGTTGGACTCGTCGAAGTTACCGTCTTCGATATCCACCGCCAGATGGATCTGATGGACGCCGCGGCTGGTGATGACGCGGGGCACTACCTGGAAACTGGTGCCGACGGTGATGGGCAAGATGGTCGCGTTTTCGCTGCCGGCCGTCAGGTACTGGGTGCGGTTGAAATCAATCACCGCCGGTTGGTTTTCCAGGGTGAGCACCGACGGGTTCGAGACCATGGTTGCCAGCCCGCGAGCTTCCAGGGCGCGCACGTCGGCGTAAAAGCGCTCGCGATTTTCGATCGACAATTGTGATGAGGTGCCGGGTGCCATGTTGACGGCGCCCCGGAAGCGACTGTTTTGAAACCCCCAGTTGACGCCGAATTCGCTTAATTGCGTGCGTTCGATGTCGAGGATGATTGCGTCGATTTCCACCAGCTTGCGCGCCACATCGAGCTGACTGATCAGGTCGCGGTACATCCCCTGACGCTCCGGCAGGTCATAAATCAGAATCGCGTTGTTGCGCACATCGGCCTCGATGCGGATTCGGCTGGGGTTGACCGGCGCCCGGGAAGTCACCGATATGCCGGCGTCCACCGGCCCGGTGGGCGCAGGTGTGCCGAGCATTTGCCCCAGCAGCGGGTTGCTCAGACGCGGGAACGCAGGCGCCAGCGGCGCGGGCTGGGACTGCGCGGCGGAGCGTTGAGCCATGCCGGTGAGCATCGTGGGATTACGCGGGTCCAGCAGCCCGCGCAGCATGGTGGCGACGCCTGGGAGGGTGATTCTTTCGTTGCGGTATTCAATTTGGCGGTCTGCGGCATTGGCGAACTTGAGCGGGTAGTTCAACACGCTCTGCTTTTCGTCCGGGGAGCGGCGCTGGCTGCTGAACTGCTTGATCTGTTCGATATAGCGCCGGGGACCGGAGACCAGGACGACACCGTCCTCCGGCAATTCGCCCCAGCCAAAACGACTGTCGAGCAGGCCGATATCGGTCAGTGCTTGCTTGAGGTCGGCAATGGTTTCGGACGACACCTCCAGGCGTGCGGACTCCTGCTGATCAAGGGTGCTGATGTGCAGGGTGTTGTTGTAGAGGTACCACTGGAAGCGGTGTTCTACGCCGAGCCTGTCGAGCAGCGACTGCGGGGTATTGGCGCGTATCTTGCCATTGACGTTGCCCTCCAGCAGGCCCTCGATCTGGAGTTGGGTGCCAAATGTCTGGGCAAAATCCTCGAGGACTTCACGCAGTGGCTTGTACTGGGCTTCATAGGCGTATGCCGTGTTCTTCCATTCTGCGGGGATGGCGGCGAGGGCGTCTTGCGCCGGGGCCAGCAAACAGGTCAGGGCGATCAGGCACCGCCAATCGGCGCGTCTGGATGAAGTTTCAGGCGGGTCAATGCGCAAGCTGTCGCGCTTGTGGTTCTTGTTGTGCATAGAAGCTTCTCTGATTAGTACAGCAACGAACGTAGGGAGGTGGGGTTGCGTTGAGGCGCCGCTCTGTGAAGGCGCGCGACGGTGGCGCGCCAGGTATCGCGTTGGTTGAGCAGGGACTCGAGACAGCGCTGCAGCAGCTGTTCGTCGTGCCTGTCATGCAGGCAATGCAGCAGCCAGAGCGCACCACTGGCTGGCGCCTGAGCGAGAGCGCCCTGAAAGTGATCCAGGCTGACCTCGCCCACTCGTAGCCAGGTCATCAGCAGTGATTTGTCTGGGCGAAGTGGGGTCAGCTGAACACTTAGCAACAGGCTGTTCGAACCATGACGCAGGACAATTTCGTCATTGTTTTCGAATAACCTTAACTCTCCAGTGCCGCGTCTCAAGCACTCGGCCAGCAGCGCGTTCAATTTACTGTCCGCTGTCCAGGCCGGACTTCAGGAGCATATGTTTTACGCGGGTGTGTTCATTGAAGACGTATTCGGATGTTCGATGCTTGGCGACGAGATCGAAAAAAAACGCCATGTCTTCGTCCGCCCCGGAATTGCTTTCTACTGCTTGGTTGAGGTCTCTTTTAACCACCCGTGCGTCGTTTAGAAGCCGATTGGTATAACCGTCGTAATAGTTCATGGAATTACTCCGTTGGGATGTCCTCCTTGTTGGTTTGTATGTCGAATTGGTTCCATGGCTGGCCATTTATATTTCATTAAGTGTGTTTAAAGCCCATCGTTTGAATGGCTGTCGTCAGGCTTCAGGAAGAGGTTGACCAAGGACGTCCAGTCGATCCGAAAGTCCCCCTCTTCGGTATTCAATATGAGCGATTGCGGTTTGATCGTATTGTCGGCGCGCAGTGTCCAGTGCGTACTGCCGCGGTTGGCCAGGCAGGCCCGCACCGCCTCCAATTCGAGCGGATGGCAAACCAATGCGGCCTTGACCGCTGGCACATGGCTCGCCAGCAACTGCTTGATCAGGGCCGCCATGCGTTGGGGGGCGGGGGTGTCTTCAAGCAGCAGGTGAATGGCCTGGTTGGCGATTGCGGTGGCGTATCGTTCAAGGTTGTCACACAAGGCCTGACGCTCGATTTCCCAGCGTTTGAGTTGCGCGTTGGCACGTTGCCATACTTGCAGGCTGGCTTTTTCGAGCAGCTCTTCACGCTGGGCGTGTGCGGCCTTCAGCAATTGCCTGGCCTCGGCCTTTGCCTGATCCACCACACTGCTGGCCTGTGTGTAGCTCGCCAGTGTTTCGCAAGAGATCATGCTCCCCGGCAGGGGCGGCGCGCCCCCTGGCGAGTTGATTTTATATCGACATAACATCGTTAATCTCCGTGCCCCTCTGAGGCCGCAGCACTACCGTTCCTGTTCATCGCGCCAATACGCCACACCACCGCATGCCAAAGGGTATCGAGGCGGCTATGGGAGTCACCGAGCGAAAGCGCCTTTTCTTCCAGATCCAAAATACGCCGGCGAGGAAAGCGCAACCTGACGCGCTGCCAGGTGGCCGGCGTGACCCAGGCGCGGAGCAATTGCAGCGGGTCATTGTCGGGCTGCACCATATCCAGAGGCAGGGCCTTGGACAGCCTGTTGCACCACTGCCGATGGTTGTCATCGAGTGCTGTTGCATAAGCGGGACGGCAGATGCCGTCAATCAGTGCGAGCCCCAGGTCGAGTTGATTCGCTGAGGCGAGTGCCAGTTGCAGGAGTGCGGGATCTGGCATTGGCGGCAGGCAAGGGGCCACGCCATAAGGTGTGCCCGCGACGACCTGCCGGCTGCGATGCAGCTCAGTTAGCGCGGCGTGTTGATCGAGGGTTTTCCAGTCTTCGTGGGCACACAACCAAGGCGTGGACCACCATTGGGCCCATGAGAGATTACTCATTGCGTGCATGGACAGGCGCATCCAGGGATGGGCCGTCCGGCAGCGCGTGTGCGGCTCGTTGTGTGCGTCTATGCCAGAACACGCCCCCCGCAACCATCAGCGCCAAGGCGATCAGTGCGAATATCACGCTGGCCCGCCAAAAACCGATGTCATCTCCTGGCACCAGGAAAGGCCCGAAGTAAGCCAGTTTTTGCTGCTCCAAATAGGCGGTTGCAGGCACGAACACGACGGTCAGTTTTTGCGGGTTTTCCACCGCGGCGGTCATCCCCGGGATACTGCTCGCAACCATCCTGCGCACACGGGCCCTGATGTTGTCGGGGTCGAGTCGGGGGTCATGTTTGATGAACACCGAGGCGGATGCGGGTTGTACGGGTTCTCCCGGAGCGACGCGCTCGGGCAGCACCACGTGTACCCGAGCCACGATCACCCCATCGATGTTCGATAACGTGGTTTCCAGCTCTTGGGACAAGGCATAGATGTAGCGTGCGCGCTCTTCAAGCGGCGTAGAGATAACGCCTTCTTTGCGAAAGGTGTCGCCCAGCGTCGCGCGCGCGACCCGAGGGAGGCCGGCGGCCTCCAGCGTTCGCACGGCGCGGCCGATATCGGTGGCGTTGACCACCACGACAACGCCATCTTTTGCGGGAACTTTGGTCGCGCGGATATGTTTGTCCGCCAGTTCCGCAACGACCTCGTTGGCCTCCTGTTCGGTTAACTGACGATGAAGTTCGACACGGTCACTGCAGGCATTGAGCAAGAATGAGAGCGACAGGATGACGAGGATTAGCAGCGGGCGAGTCATCTTGGCCTACTGCAAGTTGCTGATTTTATCGATGCACTGCGCGGTTTTACCGACGCTCTTCGATAACATATGCGTCAGCAGGAGTGCATCGGAAAGCTGGCCTGGATACTTGCGCGCCTCCTCCAGTTTGTTCTTGCTGCTTAATGCACGCAGGCTTTTGGTCATACGCTCAGTCACGGAATTCAGCTTGCCTGCGGCCTCGGAAAGCATGTTCTGTGGCATCGCATGATTGATCGCCGTACTCGGGAGTGAGGAAGGCGTGAGCGTTGAGTTGAAAAAGTTTACATCGGTGGCCGAGGTAGATGCCTCCAGTGTTCCGGAGGCGCCAGGGAGTTGATGGGTTTCAGTCGAGCGGATGCTTCCTATCATCATGTTGCTCCTGTTAGATAAGGGTTAGAAGATGAGCGTGTTTAGGGTTGTTGCTGACAACGCTCGTGGCGGCGTGACCTTCCCGGCATAGCCTGTCGGGAAGGCCAGCAAAGGTTCAGCTATTACAGACGGAGCATGTCAGAGGCTGCTTTAATACCACTGGTATTAGCGTTTTCTGCGGCTTTAAAAGCGTTTTTTACGCCGTCTTTCCTCTTCTTTGCTTCTGCAGCCTCCATACCCGCATCTGCTTCGTCAGCAGATATGTCGCCACCGTTAGCGCCAGCATAGGAGGCGCCAGAATACGAGCCAATCGAACCGATAGTCATGTTTTTTTCTCCGTACTTAACGTTAGTCTCACTAGATTCAGCGATATATAAAAAACGCGGTTGCATACCTATATCGCTGTTCCATAACGTATGTGGCTCAAGTGGTTCATGCGTTCCATGTGTTGCGGGAGGGTATGTTTCAAAAGATGTAATTGCGTTCAGTCGGGGCGTGGGGTCTCAGCTTAGTGATATTCCCAAATGCTTTATTCGGTGGTAGAGCGTTCGCTTGGCGACACCTAACGCTATTGCCACACTATCCACACAGTGGTCGTGTTGACGAAGCGACTCTTCAATTAGCGATTTTTCCATCTGTTGTAATCGCGTCTTTAGGTTCATTTCAAGGTCGTGTCGGTTTATTACCGCTGCTGAGAGCGGTGGCAGGCCCAATACGAAACGCTTGGCCGTCGAGCGCAGCTCGCGCACATTGCCTTTCCATGGATGGCACAGCAGTTGTTGTAATAACTGCTTGCCGGGGGGCGAGGGTGCGGCGAGCCGGAAGTGCTCGGCCTCTTGCTCAATCATGCTCAGGAACAAGGGAATAATCCGCTCTCGCCGATCCCGCAAGGCCGGAAGGTGGATATTGACGACATTCAAGCGAAAGTAGAGGTCGCGGCGGAAGGTGCCTTGCTCGACCATGTCGTGCAAGGCTTGCTGGGCCGATGCGATCACACGCATGTCTACCGGGATAAATCGTGTGGAACCCAGGCGTTCGACACCGCGCGACTCCAATACACGTAACAGCTTGGCTTGCAGTGACAGCGGCATGCTGTCGATTTCGTCGAGGTAGAGGGTGCCCAGATGGGCGGCTTCGACAAACCCCGCCCGCGATTGCATGGCGCCCGTATAGGCGCCGCTGTTGACGCCGAACAATTGGCTTTCGGCAAGGGTTTCCGGGATGGCTGCACAGTTAACTGCAACGAAGTTTCCTTTGCGATGGGACAGGTGGTGTATGCGTTGCGCCAACGTATCTTTACCTGTGCCTGTTTCTCCCAATAGGAGAATGTCGATATCGAGAACGGCCGTGTTGTTGACCGTCATTTCGATGACCGGGCAATCGCTAAACGCCATGTCCGTTATAGGACCGTTTTCGCAGAGCGTCGACATAGTGTTGTGCTCCGATACTATTGCCACTTCAGGAGGGCTATTAACCTATGGGCCGGCACGCAGTTAAACAGGAAACCTTAGTGTTGTCATGATGCGCTGCTTGAGCTGTAGAGTAGGTCGGGTATTTGAATCGCAAGAACTCTAAAGTTGCAAGTGCTGCTTGGGGTAGTTGCCCGTGGTTGGTGTAAGATAAATCTTAGAGTGATGAAGAATGGTTGGGGAGTTTGATGGGTGTGCAGATATGTTGCGGTGTGTGTTCTAAAGTTCTTGTTATTTTATAATGTGTGGCGATGTTTCACCCTCTTGAAACATCGCCCACAAAAAAGCCGATGCAGGGCATCGCTTTTTATAGCGTGGCTTTTGCCGCAATCAACATTTGCACGTTAAAAGAGCCGGTTAGACAGCCCACTACCCGCACAAAAAACCCACCAGGGCACGCATCACCCGTCCTTCCAAACTCACCGCATCCGTCTCCCCCCGCTCCCCCGCCGCATCGATCATGCCGTGGGCCATCGCTAGCAGGTCTTGCGCGGTCTCCAGTACATCGGCACAGACCCAGGGGGCTGACGGCAGGGTCAGCGCCGCTATCAGTTCGCTATGAATGACGTTGGCCACGCGCTCATGGCGCTCTTGCAGCGGTAAGCGGCGCTCTTCGAAGTCGATGATTCTGGCCAGCACCGGGCGTCGTAGTTGGTGGGCTACGGAGGCCTGGACGAGTGCGCGGATGCGTGCGAGGGCGTCGTCGTGTTGATGGGCATGCTGGACGTCATTGAGCAACTGAGTGGTTTCGCGTTCGATCAAGGCGACCGTCAGAGCGTCGCGGTTGGGGAAATACTGGTACAGCGAGCCGATGCTTACGCCAGCGCGCTGCGCCACGGCGTTGGTGGAGCAGGCAGCGAGGCCGTCGGTTTCGAGAATGCGAGCCGCGGCTTCGAGAATGGCGTCAACGGTGTTGGCCGAACGGCGCTGGGCCGGGAGTTTGCGGGGGGTTAAGGACGGTATTTCGCGGTGTTTGGTCATGGTCGGAATGCGAGTTTTAAACATGAGTTATGGCTCGTATTCTGGATTGGCTTTCCCCATTCTTCAACTACCAGGAATCATTATCATGGCAACGGCATCACTGAGTGTTTTCATGTTGGTCAAGACCACCCAGGAATGGCTGGGGTTTTCAGTCGAGCATCGCTTTGAGCTGATGCGCACGCAGATGGAGCCGATTTTGCGAAAGCATGCGGCGAAGGTCTCTATGCGGTTTTTCGACATCGAGTTCTATTCGGCGCGGGTCACCGATCTGTGGTTGTGGGAAACCGACAGTCATCATGCTTATGAACTGCTGGTGGAGGACCTGCGGGAGACGCCGTTCTGGGATCGGTATTTCACCATCGTCGAGATTTTGCCGGGGGTGGAGAATGCCTATGCCAACAATTATGATCAGGCGCCGTTGTTGAGTGCGTGATGGGCTTCGCGGCGTCCGGGCGCACTGCCGTAGCGTGCCTGAACGCCGCCTCGCGGGCCGTTGCGGCACGACAATGCATTAACCGCTCAAGCCACCAGGGAAACGCTTAACGACTTCCTGATTTAGGCAAAATACCCCGACGCCACCCGCCAAGTTTTCCGCTGAAGTAAATGACGTTCGCCGAGGCGCAGGACGCAGGCAAACGCTAGTAGGCCCGCAAAGCGTTGTTCGCTACCGGCCATAATCGGCCCAATCCTGCTCTTGAAGATCGGCACAAATGGTTCTGATCCCGGTCTGGACTACTGCAATCGTTAAGCATTAGTCGCCCCCCGCTTCGCACATTGATAGCCATTAAAAAAAACCGCCCTTTGGCACCGATAACATCGTTTCTCGGGCGCACGGCTTTTCAATATATTGGCCACCAGATCCGGTTAATGACTCACCCTTTACCACTCTCAGTGCGAGCAGTCTTAATGAACAATAAACCTGACAGCGCAAGGCTTGAAAATGCCGGAGCGGGGACCCGAGCGGTCTGGGCAGGGGAGCAAGTCAGGCACCCCTACAATGCCACTCAAACACCTATCGTGGTCAGTGCCGCTTACGGTTACGACGACATCGACGTCTGGTACGACGTTGCTCTGGGCAAGGCTCCGGGCTTTATCTACAGCCGCATGAGCAACCCGACGGTCGAGACCCTCGAAGCAAAAATCCGCGAGTTGGAGAATGCTGAGTCCGCTGTGGCCTTCAGCAGTGGCATGGCGGCGATCAGCAGTGTGCTTTACACCTTCCTGGCCCACGGCAATCGTGTGGTGTCCACTAAGGACAGCTATGGCGGCACCAACAAGATTTTCGAAGAGTTCCTGCCGCGCATGGGCGTCGAGGTGAGCTTGTGCGAGACGTTCGATCACGAGGAGATCGAGCGTGAAATCGCCAAAGGTTGCCAGTTGGTGTACCTGGAAACACCGACTAACCCGACCCTGAAAATCCTCGATATCCAGCGTCTGGTGGCTGCGGCCAAGCGCGTCGGTGCCGTGGTGGTGGCGGACAACACCTTTGCCACGCCGCTGAATCAAAACCCGCTGGCGCTGGGTGTGGACGTGGTCATCCACAGCGCGACCAAGTTCCTCAGTGGCCATGGCGACGTGCTCGGCGGCCTGGTATGCGGCAGCGAATCGTTGATGGAAAAGGTGCGTCATTACCGCGAAATCAACGGTGCGACGCTCGATCCCTTCTCGGCCTACATGATCATCCGTGGCATGAAAACGCTGGTGCTGCGTCTGCGTCAGCAGCAACACAGTGCCCGTGCCCTGGCAGAGTTCCTCTGCACCGAACCGTTGGTGGCGTCGGTGAATTATCCCGGCTTGACCAGCCACCCGAACCACGCTGTGGCGTGTGCGCAAATGTCCGGTTTCGGCGCCATCGTCAGTTTTGTTCTGGTCGGTGGCATGGACACGGTCAAGGTGCTGTTGCCGCGCCTGCGCTTTGCTCACTGCGCGGGCAATCTTGGCGCGGTGGAAACCATTTACGGCCCGGCTCGGACCACCAGCCATGTGGAGAACACGCTGGAGGAACGTCTGGCTCTGGGTATCTCCGAGGGGCTGGTACGCGTCTCCGTCGGCATCGAAGACACCGATGATTTGCTCGACGATCTGCAGCAGGCGTTTGCCTTTGTCAGGCATTCACGGGATGAACAGGTACCCGCAAGCAAACAGCCCTCAATCAATGAAACGTGCACTGAGGTAGCAAGCTGAAGTTTTAACGTTACTCCCTCACGACAGGGCCGTTAGTGAGGCGTTCATGAAGAGGAATAATAATAAAACCCAGTGGCGACATTTTTTGACTCTGCCCAGTAACTCTACGCGGACGTTAAGGCGTGCCTTGCCAACTTTCATGAGAACAACCATGTCCATAGAAGAGCAACAACTCAACCCGCGTGCGGGTTTCAAACAGGAAATGCAGACGCGCCATATTGTCATGTTGGCATTGGGCGGCGTGATTGGTACCGGGCTGTTTCTCACGTCCGGATACACCGTTAACCAGGCCGGCCCGTTAGGTGCGGTCATTGCTTACATCATCGGTGCACTCATGGTCTACATGGTCATGATGTGCCTGGGCGAGTTGGCGGTGCAGATGCCGGAAACCGGCTCCTTCAGCACCTACGCCACGCGCTTTCTCGGCCCGGGTACCGGCTACACCGTGGCCTGGCTGTATTGGCTGACGTGGACCGTGGCCATCGGCTCGGAATTCACCGCCGCCGGTATCCTCATGGTGCGCTGGTTCCCGGACACGCCGGTGTGGATCTGGAGTGCGCTGTTCGCTGGCGTGGTGTTCCTGACCAACGTGATCTCGGTGCGTTTGTTTGCCGAGACCGAGTTCTGGTTGTCCTTGATCAAAGTAGTGACGGTGGTGGTGTTCCTGATCATCGGCGGCGGGGCGATTCTCGGCCTGTTGCATATCGATCAGGCGCACAGCACTGGCCTGGGTAACTTCACCCGCGAGGGCTTGTTCCCCACCGGTTTCATGTCGATTGCCATGACCCTGTTGGCGGTGTCCTTCGCCTTCTCCGGTACGGAGTTGATCGGTATCGCTGCCGGTGAAACCAAGGACCCTCAGCGCAACGTGCCGCGGGCCATTCGCACGACCGTGTTGCGTCTGGCGATCTTTTTTGTCGGCACCATTTTCGTCCTGGCGACTCTGTTGCCCCGCGAGCAGGCCGGTTTGGTGGAGAGCCCGTTTGTCACGGTGTTCACCTACATCGGCATTCCTTACTCCGCCGACATCATGAACTTCGTGATCATCACGGCGCTGTTGTCTGCGGCCAACTCCGGGTTGTACGCCGCCTCGCGGATGCTCTGGACCTTAAGCGACCAGGGCCACCTGCCTAAGCAGTTCTCTAACCTGACCCGCATGGGGACGCCGTTGAATGCCATCGTATTGAGCATGTTCGGCGGCGGCGCCTCGTTGCTCAGTAGCGTGTTTGCCGCTGACACCGTCTACCTGGCGCTGGTGTCGATTTCCGGGCTGGCGGTAGTGGTGGTGTGGATGAGCATCGCCGCGAGCCAGATCGCATTCCGCCGTCACTATGTGGCCAATGGCGGTGATGTCCGCGACCTCAAGTTCCGCGTCCGGGGTTATCCGTGGGTGCCTCTGGGAGCGCTGGTCTGCTGCAGCCTGGCCTGCGTCGGGATCGCTTTCGACCCCGAGCAGCGGGTGGCGCTGTACTTCGGTTTGCCATTCATCGCCTGGTGCTACTTCGTGTATTACATTACCCGCAAAAGCCGCGAGCAACGCTTGTCGCTTGCCTCCTTGGCACAACCGTCCGATGCATTCTAGACAGGGTGGGCAAGCGTGCTCGGTGCGGGGGGCGTCAATGAGGTCCAGACCATGAAGCAAAAGCCGTTACCCCCATTGAACTGGCTGCGGGCGTTCGAGGTGTCTGCCCGCTGTCTGAACTTTACCCACGCCGCCGAAGAACTGTTTTTGACCCAGGGTGCGGTCAGTCAGCAGATCCGCCAATTGGAAAGCCATCTGGGGGTGGCGCTGTTCAAGCGCTTGCCCCGTGGCTTGGGGCTGACCGAGGAAGGCCAAGCCTATCTGCCGGTGGTGCAGGATGCGATCACTCGGCTGGCGGTGGGGACCAACGAGATTTTTGGCCAGCACAAACGTCGGCCGATCAAGGTGCGTGGCAGCCTGGCGTTTTTCGTACATTGGCTGGCGCCAAAATTGGTCGACTTTAGTCAGGCCCATCCCCATGTCTACATCCGCTATATCAGCAACATTTGGGTCAAGGAGCTGGATGGCGAAGACGATATGGAAATTCGCTGGGGGCATGGTCAATGGCCCGGCCTGGTCTCGCAACGCCTGACCTGGGACACCTTGTTTCCGGTCTGCTCGCCCGCCCTGATGGCGCGCTCGCCGCTGAAGGTCGCGGCCGACGTGGCCCACCATCCGTTGCTGCATGTTCTGGGTTACGAAGAGGGCTGGGGTTACTGGTTGAACATGGTCGGAGCGGACACCGTCGATTCGTCGACCGGCATGCAGTTCGACACGCTGATCTGCACCTTGCGCATGGCCGAGTTAGGGCAGGGGATTGCCCTGGCCCGCTCCTCGATGGTCGACGAGATGCTCCAGGACGGGCGTCTGGTTGAACCCTTCGCCCAGCGCATCGAAGCCAGCGAATCGTTTTATCTGGTCCGCGGTTCGGGGGCCGACCAGCATCCCGACGCAGTCATGTTTTCTACCTGGCTGGTCGAGCAGGCCCATCGCTACAAATGAATGGCCGGAGTCAACCATGCACTATGTGAGTACACGAAGTTCGGCCATGCAGGTCGATTTCGAAAAGGTCGTGTTATCCGGCATTGCCGAGGACGGCGGACTGTTCGTGCCCTTCGAGTTGCCGCTGTTCGAACCCCAGGACATGGTCAATTGGTCGATCTTGCCCTATGACGAATTGGCTTATCGGGTCATGAGTCCGTTTGTGGGTGGGGCCATCCCTGAGGTGGATCTCAAGCGCATGCTCAAAGAGGCGAGCGGCCGCTTCAGTCATCGCTCCGTGGCGCCCTTGCATCAGGTCGACCGCAACGAATGGGTGCTGGAGCTGTTCCACGGGCCTACCCGTTCCTCGAAGGATTTTGCCGCTCAGTTGCAGGCGCAGTTGGTGCAGTATTTTCTGCACAAACGCCAGCGACGCGCGGTGGTGCTCGGCGCTACCAACGGTGATACCGGGCTGGCGGCTATCGAGGCGTTCAAGCACTGCGACGACACTGTCGTGGTGGTGTTCTATCCGGCGTCCGGCGTACCACAGAATCAGTTGCAGCACCTGCAGGCGGTGGCTCACCCGAATGTCCACACGTTCGCCGTCAACGGTAGCTTCGATGAGTGCCAGACCATCGTGAACCGGCTGTTCCGGCAGTGGCCATGCACGCAGCACGAGGCAATCAGTTTCAACTCCAGCAACTGGGTCAGTGTGTTGGCGCAACTGGTGTTTTATTTCCACGCCGTGCTGCAACTGGGAGGCGCTCAGCGTCTGATTGGTTTCAGCGTGCCCGCCGCGAGTTTTGCCGAGGTCTATGCCGGTTACATTGCGCAGAAAATGGGCCTGCCGATCACCCAGATGATCGTTGCGACCAATCAGAACGACGCATTGCATCAGTTGTTTCTGAAGAACCACTACTCCAGGTTGCGAACCAACAAAACGTTGTCGCCGGCCATGGACCTGTCGATTTTTTCCAACCTTGAACGTTTCCTCTGGGAGCTCTACGGGCATGATGATCAGGCGGTGAGCGCGCTGATGGCAGCGTTCGAATCCAGCGGCGAGATGACCATCGCCAACGAGTGCTGGTTGCAGGCGCGGATGATCATCGACTCCTACGCGGTCAGCGATGACGAAACCCTGCAGGAAATGACCTCGCTGTACCGTGACACCGGTTACGTCATTGATCCTCACACCGCCACCGGCGTCCTGGCAGCTCGACTGTACCGCCGCAGCCTGGTCGCGCCGATGGTCACCCTGGGGGAAATCTCACCGGCCAAATCGGCCGTGCTGCTCGGCGAACTGGGGATCGGCGCGCCGGCGCCACACAGCCCACTCGCGGAGCGGGGGCCGGCACAGCATTACCGGATTCAACCGGACGACCTCGACACCATCCATCAGCTGCTCGGCGCGCTGTGACGGCGTTGCACTAGGAGGTCACGTGAAGCGCATTCTGGACCCGCTCGATGAACGTATCATCGCTGAGCTGCGGCTCAATGCCCGGGCGGCCCACGCCGAGCTGGCGACCAAGGTCAATCTGTCGCGCAATGCCGTGCGCCAACGGATCGAACGGCTTGAGCGCGACGGTGCGATACAGGGTTATACGGTGCGCACGGGGGAGGGGCGACAAGCCTCTTCGAGCATCAATGCGGTGATTTTTGTCTATCGCTACGACCGCATGCGCGGCGCGGATGTGCTGCAGGCTTTGCGGGCAATACCGGAAGTCATCGGGTGCGATGTCATGAGCGGCGAGTTCGACCTGATGCTGCGCGTCGGCGCTGCGAGCCCGGAGCGGGTGCATAAGGTCTGGAATGAAATCTCCGCGCTGCCGGGAGTGGAAAACACGGTGACTTCATTCGTTTTGTCGTCTGTCGTCTAGCCGGTTTTTTGCTCTGAAAAAGTCAACCTCGGTTGGCTTTTTTTATGCCCGGACGCTTTGCCCAGGCACTGGTCAAAACGCCCATGAAATAGAGCAAATTGGCATATTTCACTGCCCAGGGCGTGTGCCTAATCTAGTGCCAACAACCCATCACCCAGATCAAGGGCAATAAGAATATGACTGAATACAAACTGGCGCTGGTCGGCTTCGGTGGTGTCAACCGGGCGTTGGCTCAGCTGATTGCCGAACGTAACGAAAGCTGGAAAAGCGAACTGGGTTTTACCCTGAAAATCGTCGGCGTCACTGATCTGTTCCTCGGTTCGGTGATCGGTCGCGACGGGTTGGATGCCGCGTTGCTGGCCAATCTCCCCGCGGTCAAGGGGGCCTTCGCGCAACTGCCGGGGGGCGAAGCCGAAGCCCTCAACGAAGCGGTGATCAAGGCGTCCGGTGCGGACATCATTGCCGAAGCGACCTTTACCAACCCGGTGGATGGCGAGCCGGCTACTTCGTTCTGCCGCTGGGCGCTGGAGAGCGGCAAACACGTGGTCACCACCAACAAGGGGCCGATTGCCCTGCACGGTGGCGAGCTGAAAGACCTGGCCCAGCGCAATAACGTCGCCTTTGAATACGAAGGTTCGGTGATGAGCGGCACACCGGTGATCCGCCTGGCCAGGCAGTTGCTGGCGGGCAGTTCGATTGTCGGTTTCGAGGGGATTCTCAACGGCACATCCAACTTCGTCCTGACCCGCATGGAAGGCGGCCTGGGTTTTGCCGAGGCGGTCAGTGAGGCGCAGGCATTGGGGTATGCCGAAGCCGACCCAACGGCGGATGTCGAAGGGCATGATGTCCGTCTGAAGGTGGTTATTCTGGCCAACGAGCTGCTGGACGCCAAGCTGAACGTCAACGATGTCAGTTGCAGCGGTATTGCCTCACTCGGCCTTGGCGACATCGAAAAAGCCCGGCAGGACGGGGCACGCTGGAAGCTGATCGGCGCGGCTACGCGGCATGCCGATGGTTCGGTCAGTGCCAGTGTCGAGCCGCGCCGGTTGAACCATGATCATCCGCTGGCCGCTATTTGCGGCGCCACCAATGCCGTGTCGTTCGCCACCGATCTGCTCGGCGCGGTGACGGTTTCGGGGCCGGGGGCTGGGCGCACGGAAACAGCGTTTGCGTTGCTGTCGGACATCATCAGCATCCATCAGTCTGTTGCGCACAACTAGGAGAACGCCTGTGAAACTATCGAGTCTTGCGCTGGCTGCCGTGGAGCCGCACATCGAAGTCTTCAACCCCTTTGACGGGACCGTTGTCGGGACCGTAGCGGATGTCTGTGCATCGCAGGTTCCGCAGTTGCTGGTGCAGGGTCGCAGCGGTGCGCAAGCCTGCGCCGCACTACCGCGTCATCGTCGGGCACGCATTCTCGAACAGGCCGCCTTGCACATCGAACGCGATGCCCCGGCATTTGCCCGGCTGATTGTCGAAGAAGCCGGCAAGACCCTCAAACAGGCGGAAAAAGAGGTCAAACGCTGCGTCAACACCCTCAAACTTTCTGCCGAAGAGGCCCGGCGCAATGCCGGGGAAGTGGTGCCTTTCGATGCCTATGAGGGCTCCGAGTCGCGCCAGGGCTGGTTCTCCCGCGAGCCGCTGGGCCTGATCGTCGCGATCACCCCGTACAACGACCCATTGAATCTGGTGGCGCACAAGCTCGGTCCGGCCATTGCCGGCGGCAACGCGGTGATTCTCAAACCGTCTGAGCTGGCGCCGTTGTCGGCCATCAAATTGGTCTCGTATCTGGTTGCGGCCGGATTGCCCGAGTCGGTGGTCACCGTCGCCACCGGCGGCGCGGAATTGGGCAAGGCCTTGGTCGCCTGCCGTGAGGTGCGGATGATTTCCTTCACTGGCGGCTTCGTCACCGGGGAGCAGATTGCCCGCACGGCCGGCCTGAAGAAGCTCGCCATGGACTTGGGCGGCAATGCGCCGGTGATCGTCATGGCGGACTGCAACCTTGCGGCCGCCGTCGACAGTTGCCTGTCCGGGGCCTTCTGGGCGGCGGGACAGAACTGCATCGGCACTCAGCGTCTGCTGATCCAGGCGTCGATCTACACGCGTTTTCGCGAGCACTTCGTCAGCCTGGCGCAGAAACTGGTGACCGGCGACCCATTGCTTGCCAGCACCGACATCGGCCCGATGATTACCCCCCAAGCGGCGCGGAATGCCGAGCAGGTGGTAAACGAAGCGTTGAAGGAAGGTGCCCGGTTACTTTGCGGCCACCGGCGCCAGGGCTCGTGCTACGCCGCCACCGTGCTGGAAAACGTCGATCATGCCAGTCGCCTGTGGCGCAACGAAGTGTTTGCCCCAGTGGTCGTGTTGCAGCCTTTCGAAACCTTCGATGAGGCCATCTCGTTGGCCAATGAACCCGAATACAGCCTGCACGCGGGGATCTTCACCAATGATCTGGCGACGGCGATGAGTGCGGCGCGGCGGATCGACGCGGGTGGCGTGATGATCAACGACTCGTCCGACTATCGTTTCGATGCGATGCCGTTTGGCGGCTCCAAGTACGGCAGCCTCGGCCGGGAAGGGGTGCGCTTTGCCTATGAGGAAATGACCCAGCCCAAAGTGGTGTGTCTGAACACCTTGGGTTAAGCGATTCACGGCAAATAAAATCAGGTCGTTTGGCATTGGGAAGGTCTGGTCACCCGCCCAATGCTTTTTTTCTAGCATTGGCCATGCATTTATTGCCGAGCGTACAGATCGAGTGGCTCGCATGTCTTCAAAGACAATACTGCGCCCCGGTGTGTCGCTCGACTTAACAGGCTCAAGCAGTGAGCATCGGACGTCGCTATTCCCGAACATGCATTATCTGCCGCGTCGTACAGGCACTTCCCAGTGGTTCTTGTTATCCTGACTGCCCTCTTTCATGGACGAATACCGAGACAAGCCATGGCTAACCTTACCCCGTCACGCCTCGGGAAGATGCTTCAGGGGCTGCTCTTTGCCCTGATTGGTATCGGCTTGTTGGGCATTGCCGTCAATCTCACGCTTGAACGACGCGAATTCCTCGCCCACGCACAGACCGCCGATGGCATCGTCAGCCACTTGAATGCCGGTGGTTCGCATCCCGAGATCGCCTTCACCACCGGCAGTGGTGAAAAGATTTCCTACCCCCAGGGCGGCTTTATTTTTGGCTATCAGCAGGGTCAGCCGGTGCGGGTGTATTACCTGCCCGAGCAGCCGGCCAGTAGCGCCGTGGTCGATACCCCTGCCGCATTGTGGGCCACTCCCGGGTTACTGGGTTGTATGGGGCTGCTGTTCACCCTTGCCGGCCTGTTAAGGGGCATCCGTCCGCGTGGTCGCGGCGCAGTTCATTCACATAAAGGACTTTGAACGATGAGCTACAACATCCCGATCCCACTCAATGACAGTCGCTGGCAGTATCAGACCGCCAGCGGTGGCGGTCTGACCGTAGCCCTGGTGGCGGGGAGTGGCGGTTCGATCATCCTGCGTTCGCCCCAGGGCGAGAACGTCAGCTACCGCTACGGCGGCGTCGGGGTAGGGGTCGGATTTGGCGCGCGCCTGCCGCGTTTCGGCAAGATCAATATCCAAGTCAAGGGTAAGAGCGTAGCGGCAGCCGGTGCGGCGGAGGCTTTTCCCAGCACTGGCAAGGTGTTTGTCAGCGACGCCCTGGTCAGTCGTGACCTGACCAGTGACGACATCACCGGGCCTTGCCTGTATACCGAAGTGGGGGCAGGGCTGGTGGTCGGTGGTTCAGCCATGGCCCTTTTGTTCGGGCTTGATCCCAAGCTGCTGGCGTTGGCGGCGGTTCTAAGCTCCAACCCGGCGACCTCGCTCATTGCCTCCGCCACGGTCAACCGGCAGTTGCTGCAGTCGGCCAAGGGCGCGGTGGTCATGGCCGGCATGAACGCTGGCGTGCAGGCCGGTGGTGGCGCCGTGATCAGCATGGGCTATCTGTTCTAGTCGCGCAGAGCGGCTCGATATAACACCCACAAAAAAGCCGCGAATAAACGCGGCTTCTTTGATTCCAACAACGCTTAGACGTTGAAGCGGAAGTGCATCACATCGCCATCTTTGACGATATATTCCTTACCTTCCAGGCGCCATTTCCCGGCTTCCTTCGCGCCAGCTTCACCCTTGTACTGGATGAAGTCGTTGTAGGCGATCACTTCGGCGCGGATAAAGCCTTTTTCGAAGTCGGTGTGGATCACGCCGGCAGCCTGTGGCCCGGTGGCGCCAACCTTGACGGTCCAGGCGCGGACTTCTTCGACACCGGCGGTGAAGTAGGTCTGCAGGTTGAGCATTTCGTAACCGGCGCGGATCA